>Ga0247842_10008597_pt1 | contig 10641 bp, 10 predicted proteins | sample LaCruzMarch2015__3_FD_192411 | JGI IMG/M metagenome (GOLD analysis project Ga0247842, IMG submission 192411) | Freshwater microbial communities from meromictic Lake La Cruz, Castile-La Mancha, Spain - LaCruzMarch2015_19m | ecosystem: Environmental > Aquatic > Freshwater > Lake | place: Spain...
GAGGGAGGAATTAATCCTTTAGCCAAAGCACCGCGGTAAAATGCGTGATCATAACAGACAATGGTATTATCGAAATCTACACCAAGTATCATTGAAGTCCTCTTACATCAGTGACATATCGATTAAAGGACGTACGACCCGACCCATGGCTAAATCCGTGAGCGCCTGGTTAATATCACGTAATGAGTAGGGAGTGCTCATGAGGGGATCAAGATTCAACCGTCCAAATTTTACAAGCTGACAATACCGGGGGAAGTCGATATCCGGATTGTTGTCGCCCCCCCATGTCCCACGCAATTGCTTTCCCATATTCAGTTGTCTGGGATCAATAACCAGCTTGTCATTAAAATTTGCATTGCCGATTACAACGGCTATGCCACCTTGGGCATGGACTGATGTAAGTGCTATGTTCATTACATCAGGTATTCCGGTTGCTTCAATAGCAAAATCAATACCCCCGGGATAAATCTTCATGATCTCTTCGATCGGGTTATCCAATTTTGAGCAGATACAATTCGTGGCTCCCATTTTTTTTGCAACGTGTAACTTTTCGGGATTAATATCAACAGCAATAATGGGAGCACAGCCAGAGATCGCTGCACCGGCAACTGCGCACAGACCGATCCCGCCCGTCCCAAATATTGCAATACTCTGACCCGGGCGTGGCTGTGCAGTATTGAGAACAGCACCCATTCCGGTTGGCACAGCACACCCGATTAAGGCAGCTGCCTGCATGGAGATGTCATTGGGGATCACCGTCAACCGATTTTCGCTGATCACCGACTGGCGGCTGAATGTTGTCACTCCCCCGGCATTTACTCGTGTATTCCCCCATTGATATACGGTGCTGGATACATCAGCACCCGAACCTTTTATCCAGGATATAATTACCCCGTCCCCCACCTTTACTTTTGTTACTCCGTTTCCGATCTCACGGATCACGCCGCTACCTTCGTGACCAAGACAATGAGGGAGAAACTTATCCTCTCCACGGTTTCCTTTGCACTCAGATAACTGGGTGTGGCATATCCCGCTATAAGAAATATCCACTAAAACCTGTCCCGGTTTTAATGAAGGTATTTCAATACCCGTAACAACCAGTGGTTTTTGTAATTCGGTCAATATTGCGGCATCAGTTTTCATGAGTTCTCTCAATTATTTCCGTCTGGATTTGTGTGGATAACTGACCGTGTATTTGTTTATCCAAAATACCATAATCCTTAGTCATAATGTGCGATCCTAAATATAATGTGTATCGCACTAGGATCAATCGGAAAATGGTTGCCTAGCCACGAGGTTCCCCGCGAGGTAGATCCTATCCCCGTCTCCCGATATCGCCGGCAGCGAAGATGCGGCTGATAGCATCAGGTTTCAAGTGAGACTCATCATAGAAATCAACTGAAGTGAGATTGTACCGAATAGGATCATATGATCCGATAACTGTGATATTATTCGCCTCGGCATATCTCCGTACATAGTCCTCTGATTCCAAAACCATCCGGTAGCCTGGATCGGCGGTAAATTTCTGATATATGAGAGGATGCCATGGGGGGAGGATGATGATTACTCTGACATGATGTTCAAGAAGGTACCCAGTAAAAGCATCAAAGATCTTTAACTGGTCTGGATTCATTTTCCAAGTACCAGTTGTAGACGTAAATACGCGTGCGCCAGACTCTACTTTTTCTGCAGTTATTTCCCGGGATACTTTAGGAAAAGTCCTCGTTCCATCCCACGAGTTTATCCAATCTTCACCATATATCTCATCTGTAGGGGTGAGATTTTTGTCTGCTCTCCCGGATCGTATTTTGTTTATTGCAGCGATCACATTCGGATAAGAAATTAGTTCAAAATATTTATTATCCAAAAGGGAGAGTTCATCCTGAACCCTTGGAGAATATCCGATTCGCTTCAACCCACGGGTATATTGCATATTTAGTGATGGAAACTTTACCCCCGCCCGATAAAAAGAAGGAGGATCAAGGCCGAAAATTATAGTTCCCGGAATTTCACCCTTCTCTGCATAGCACATGACAATCGCAATTTCATCACCTAATTTTGCATCTGCGACCCAATTGTTTAAAAATTTCCGATCCTTTGGAAGAGGGAGTGTGTCCAGCATTGCATTAGAGATCACCATCACTCTACTCGAACCCAACACAATTGTATCGCGGCTGATCAAATCACGGGTAATAAATGTTGATTGAAATCCTCCCCAATCAACATTTTCTTTGAAAGTCACGTTATGTCCTGACAGCAGGATGTCCACCATCTCACCCTCATACGTACCAGAATGGAACACCCCGCCTGGATCTTCAATATAAGTAATCGTTGCAGCTACGCCCAATACAAGCAATATTACTCCAACGAACACTATGAAATATCGTTTCTCATACATGGTGCACCTAAAACTGGAAGTACAGAAACTCTGAGGTCTTTTGCAGGCAGATAATTGCTACCGCTGCAACAAGACCAGTAATCAGACTCCATCTGACTGACTGTTGATAGGTGAGCGATAGATGTAACGGATCAATTCGCCTTACCCTGTTTTGTTTATCGTTCACAAGTACAGTTTGATAGCCATGAGTCATGTCAAAGAGGTTTGGCAGCAACAAAGCAATTCCAAGCGCAATCACAATACTACCACATGCCAAGTAGGTATCTACATATGACAAGGGTGCAAATCCGGAATGAATAAAAAACCCGAAATCAGGCAACGAAGCCGACACGCTCACTCCATTCCATCCTATCATCCCTTTTAATATTTTTATCGCACTATCTACTGAATCCGCGCGGAAAAAAACCCATGCTACAATCACCGCTAAAAACGTCACAATCCAACAAATATATGAATGGAGCAATATCCCGGTCTTTCTCCACAGATGGTTGATCACAAGGTACACTCCATGTAACCCACCCCAGATCACAAACGTCCAGCCTGCCCCATGCCATAAACCGCCGAGTAGCATTGTTATCATGAGATTCCGGACCTGATCCGGCAGACCGTATCGGTTCCCACCTAGCGGGATATATAGGTAATCACGCAGAAAGTTTGAGAGTGTGATATTCCAGCATCGCCAGAAATCAATTATCGAAGTCACCTTGTATGGTGAGAAGAAGTTAAGCGGGAATCGGATATTGAAAAGGAGGGCGATTCCGATCGCCATGTCACAGTACCCTGAAAAGTCAAAGTAGATTTGGAGTGTATACGCAAGCGCCCCGAACCAAGCCTCGATTAGCATCGGTGTCCCACCGTTAGCCACCGCAGCAAAGATTGGAGTCGCAACGGTTGCAAGTGTGTCTGCAATAATCACTTTCTTAGCTAGCCCGAAGAAGAAGAAAAAGACACCAAGATTGATATTTGTCCAATCTGGTCGGCACTTTGTCACATCCTCCATCTGGGGGATGATATCGGCATGATGGTAGATTGGTCCCGCGATAAGATGAGGAAAGAACGTGACAAACTGGATATACGAAAGCGGATTGACACGCTCAACATTCCTCCGGTACGTATCTACAATGAATGCTATTTGGGTGAACGTAAAAAAAGAAATCCCGAGCGGGAGAATGATTTGCTGTGCAGGGATCGAAAGTCCAAAGAACTGGTCAAGGTTGACTATCACGAAGTTGAAGTACTTATAATAACCGAGAAGTCCAAGATCCCCAAGAATCCCCACCCAAAGGATGTACGGCAACATCCACATCTGATCGGAGTGCCGTTTCGATCTAATCAGTAACGATCCGATAGTGTAGTTGAATGCGATTGAAACGAGGAGAAGGGGGAGATATTCAGGGATCAGCAAGAAGTAGAATAAGAGGGAGGCAGTAACAAGCCAGATCCGGCCAAATCTACCACCCCACCGTACAATAAAAAAATATCCGATGACCACTATCGGGAGGAATCCGAATATGAAAGAGAGGGAGTTAAAAAACAATGTCAATCACCATGGATTCGGAGGTATGCATCATTCGTTTTTATGACTCCATTCATCAATTCAACTGGGAACTCTGCGATAGTACGTTATTCATGATTTAATGATTGCTATCAATGTAATTTCCGGTACTGCACATGTATTGCTTCTGCAATTTTTTCTGGTGAAAGCCCATACAAATCCCGTGCCTCATTCTGATGGATTGTTGTATATAAAAATTCATCGCGAGTTCCCAATCGTAATAATTTCACTCTTCTTGTAGAATTATCTACAAACCATTCTGCAACGGCACTCCCCAATCCCCCTATAAGGCTGTGTTCCTCAAGAGTGACTACCAGATCAAATTGTGAGAAAACAGTGGATAAAGTTGTGAGATCAAGAGGCTTAATTGTGTGAAAATGAACAACCTGGGCAGAAATTTTTTTTCTTTCGAGTAATTCACGTGCTTTGAGTGCATTGGGGAGAATTGTGCCTGTGGTTATAATGCACACATCGTTTCCCGACTTGCAGGTTATGGCTTTTCCGATCTGGAATTCCGGAGTTTCCTTGTGGACGACAGGCTCATTTTTCTTGCCAATGCGGATATAGACCGGTCCATTTTGTTTCATGGCTTCCTTGATACTACACCGGACTTCAATGGCATCTCCCGGACAAAGAACCGTCATATTGGGTAACGATCGTAGTATTGCAATATCTTCGCAGATATAATGGGTGGGTCCCAGTGGTGCATAGGTTAAACCCCCTCCAAGCCCGAGGATTACGACCGGAAGATTCTGGTAGCAGAGATCTACACGGATCTGCTCGAAACAACGTGCCGTGTCAAAGGCGGTAAATGTGTAAATAAACGGGCGCATCCCGCATATTGCAAGTCCGGCAGCCATGCTCACCATGTTTGCTTCTGCAATTCCGCAATTGATAAATCGTGAAGGAAATTTTTCCTGGTAATCATCAAACATATGATTCCCGATATCCCCAATTAAAAGGATGACTCTCTCATCGGATGCTGCCAGATCGGCTAATTCCTGAGCAAACGCGGACCTCATAGTACCCCAAGTTCTTCCTTTGCGAATTTGACTTCTTCAGCATTTGGAATCCGGTAATGCCAGTTATTATCATCTTCCATGAAAGAGACCCCTTTTCCTTTTATTGTATGGGCAATGATCGCAACGGGTTTTCCTGATCCATCGGGAATTGCAGACAAACTTTTTATTAAAGAAGAGATGTCGTGCCCATCAACGTCATAGGCACTCCACCCAAATGACTCCCACTTCTCTTTTAAGGGATTTAATGCCATTATCTCTTCACTTCTGCCAGTAGCCTGCCAGCGGTTAAAATCGATTATTACTACTAAATTTTCAATTTTCTGCGCCGGAGCAAGCATAGCTGCTTCCCACACGCTTCCTTCATTACATTCGCCATCGCTCATGATGACAAATACCCTGAAGGGCAAATGCCTAATCTGTCCTGCAAGCGCCATCCCAAGACCCATTGAAAGTCCGTGCCCGAGCGAGCCGGCTGTTGCCTCTATTCCGGGCAATGCACCCATGTTTGGGTGTTCAGTCAAATGACTTCCGGTTTTATTGAATGTTTTGAGCAGATCTTTGGAAAAAAAGCCTGTATCGGCAAGGATCGTATAGAAGGTCATCGAAGCATGTCCTTTGCTTAAAATGACGCGGTCTCTTGATTCAGAATGGGGATTTTTTGGATCAATATTGAGGCACCCCCCATAATAGAGAGCTACGAATATATCTACACAGGATAAGGAAGAACCCAGATGCATGGCATCCGCCGTATGAGATAACTCTACGATCTCACCCCGCATTCTCTTGGAGATATCTTCAAGTTCCTTGGTTTTGAAAATCCTTGAACTTAAATTTGAATCTGTCATGGCAATGACACTCCCGAATCTTTAAAATATAATCCTTAATTTTACTATTGGCGCTCTTTCTGATTTTGTTACTACAACAATAAAAATTATAACAAAAATCCTTCAGAATTATCGTCACGATTTTCAGATAAAATTCACATGTTGGTGAGGATTCTTGAGTTCAGACAAATACCGGTTCACAGGATCCAGCCGGCAACCCTTCCGGCACGTTTCAATTCCCATCTCCTTTATTTTAGCTATTACGTCATGACGTTTATTACCTTGCCAGCATTCAGAAAATGTTTCATGGTATAAATTACCATAGGAAAATTCCGGTCGGGTATGATAAAGGTTACAGGGAATAATATTTCCATCCGCCTCGATAAGTGCATAAAAGGGAAGCCCATAACATTCAGTGTAGGGTTTTTCCTCTACCACTCGATGAGCAGATTTCTGCCTGAAAATTACCTGAAACGAGTCATCATTATATGCTTTAATTTCCTCTGCCAGTTGATCCATTCGCGTGACATCCACAGAATACCGGTTTTTACTCAGTGGATGTTGTGAGTAGGGTTTTAATTGGACATTATCAACGCCAATTTCTTTCATTAGTTTAATAAATGGAATTATTTCATCAAAATTTTCTGATATTATCAATAATTGGACGCCAATGACCAGAGGATAACTATTTTGTTTTTTTATCTCCACTGCTTTTCTGATATTCTCTACTATTTTATCAAAATCTTTTTTCCCACCTTGATGGATTTTATAATGGGTATCTGCCGTTCCCGCATCAAGACTGTAGCGTAACCAGGATAAATACGGGAGGCATTTTTGGATCTTATCTTCGGTGAAAAGAACACCATTGGTAGCCATTGCTACATCCAGTCCTGCCATCTTTGCATTTATAACAAATTCACAGATATCCGGGTGTAAGAACGGCTCGCCTTCCCCGGCGAACATGACCGATTTCACACCGCATGCACTCATCTCTTCGAAAGCCCGGTTCATGACGCCGGTATCAATATCCCGGTATTCTTTCTCTATCCAGTCAAGAGCGCAGAAGATGCAGTGATGGTTGCACCGGTTGGTAGGACCGATCTCAATGTATATTGGATAACAATCCCCCTTTCGTAGCCATTCGCTCACGCGTTCTGGATGATAGATCAATTTGTGATTCTCGGTCTCAATCTTCATGGAACTCCCAGTGTTCAAGGATTATCCGGATCAACGTAGGGGATACAGAGTGATTTATTCATAGATAATTTATCACCTTTTAGTAAGTCATTTACTAACTGATGCATTTATGCGATCTTTAGCAGAATCAGAGAGATAATGTGTCAGTATCGAATGTCCAAGTTCTACAAATCCGTACTGATCTGCAGGAACATAAAAGTTGATCAACCCTCTGTTCCGTAGCGGGTTATTGCTTTTGAAACCGGAGAGTGTGATCACTGAGCACCCCTTCTTTTTTGCAGCATCTGCCGCACGAATAATGTTTTCCGATTGTCCTGAACTGCTGATCGCGATCAATACGTCTCCTTCTTCTGCCCAGAGGTCAACCAGAACTTCAAATGCTGCTGCATAGCTCAGATCATTTGATAAAGCACTGAGAAGCGGGGCTTCATTAAATACGAGCGATCGCACTCCCACCGCTTTGCACAGATCATTCTGCATGTGACTGGCAATTGCAGCACTCCCCCCGTTACCGATAACGATAATTTTCCTTCCATCGGATTTTTTTGATAGGATTGTCGATGTTGCGCGTTCCATTCCTTCCTCAAGTGACATTCTCTCACCAGTGGCTGCTGTCACTTCAATAAGGGAGAGCAGACGGCTTAATTCCTGAGAATATGCCGAAAATGTTTGTACAATCACGTTTACTCCTCGGATTATAGTATGAATAATTATTTCATGAGAGTGGTTATATGTTTATATAATGGCACAGGTTCGATCGATGTCCTGTGCCCTACGGTAGCTACTGCCTGACTTGCGACTGCATTCGCAATAAAACCAATAACGTCTTTTGGTGCATTCTGGAATGCACAGAGCGAACTGATCGAGATGACCGCATCTCCGGCACCCATCCTGTCAAGTACCTGGGTTGCAAATGCCGGGGTCTCCACAAATCCGTCATGAACGTCATAATATATATTCCCAAATCTTCCCATTGTTATCAGGATCCGGGGACAGGAGATCTTTCTGGAGACATGTGCAATACTCTCTTTGATACCGCAATGTCGATCCCGTTCTTCCAGATTAAGCTCGGAGCCGTTCAGCGAGATAAAATCCGCCTTTGAATACTTTGAGATCACATTGAATCCCCGGTTGCCTGCATTTGACTGCGTATTCACTGCTAAAAATTTTGCGTTGTCGCAGATCGTTTTTATGAGATCTTTCGTGAGCATCCCATGACCATAATCGATAACGATCACGATGTCATAGTCCGGAATTTTCTCTTGAAAGATCTCGTTCAATAAGGTCTCCTGTTCCCGGTCAAGTTCGCTATCATTAATCTCATGTAGTTCGAAAAGTTTTTGGGTGAGGTAATTGTCAATGAACCGTCTCTTCACTATTGTCGGAGAACTTCGTTTATACAAAAAGAAAGGATTGATTTTTTTGTTGAGGTTCTCTCTCACAAATGCCTCATCGGTCTCGAACTCTCCGAGCAGGGTGATTATATCAACCGTATGACAAAAATTTGCCAGATGGTTGGCAGCTGCAAGAATCCCTCCGGCAAATTTCTCCTGTGAGAGATATTTGACCGCGATGATCGGATCTTTTGTTGTCATTCCGATCGGTTCACAATAATTGTATTCATCAATGATTGCTTCACCGATCACTAGGACCTTTAATTTTTCCGCGTGTTTCAGGAACTGGAGCACTTCTTCAGAAGAATAACGATTCGAGAACTCTGATAGGAATTCACGGGTCTCCTCCGGAAAGTTGGAAAAATTCTTATTTATTAACTGTGATGAGGAAAAAACGATATCTTCGGTAAATATGAGAGCACCCCCGACAGATTTAATGGCATTCTCTTCGTCAATTATTTTACCGGTAATATCCTTTTTTGCATCCTTGTATTCTGAACCTTTTGCGTAAATGTCCGGCTTTAAAATCTGGATGGTATCCACTGCCGTTGACCATTCATTCATTGCTACATAATCAACGACATCGAGTGCGGCGATTGCTTCCACTCGTAAATCTTCAGGAAATGCAGGTCGATTCGGTCCTTTATTCACATATCGGTCCGGAGTCACCGTTACTACCAGAATATCTCCATGTTTTTTTGCTTGTTCAAAGTACCGAATGTGCCCGATATGAAGCAGATCAAAGACGCCATGACACAAAACAATTTTCTTATTCTCGCGTATTTTATCAAGATGATGTGCAAGATCCTGAAGGGAAAGGATTTTGGGGTTCGTGGTTATCATGAAATCTAACCTCTGCCAAGATAGGAAAACCAGTCTTTTGTTGCAGAAGCAATCGTCTGTTCATCCCAGACCGGTGCATCGCGCCACATGTCAATATTACTAATCATCTGTTTGACGCCCGACTCGAAAGAGACCTTTGGAGACCACCCCAGATCACGTCGGATCTTATGTGTATCGGCAAAGGTGCAGTCGGGTTCACCGGGACGTTTAGGAATATGCATTACTTTGCCACCAAGAAGCTCGACCAAACGGTTCACGGAATACGTTCCACCCGATCCAACATTAAAAATCTCTCCTCTTTTATCCGATTCGGCGGCTTTGATGAACGCGTCAACAACATCAGTCACATAGGTGAAATCCCGGGTTTGTTTCCCGTCACCCACTACCGTGAAAGGTTTTCCCGCAAGTTTTTGGGCAAGGAAGACTCCGAAGACTGCACCATATGCTCCGGACGTACGGGAACGCGGACCGTATACATTGGAGAGGCGGAGAGAGATACACGGAAGGTCATAGGTCTGATTCCAGTGCATACAATATTGTTCCCCGATATATTTTGTCAAGGCATACGGGTACATCGGTTTTATCGGGGCAGTTTCTGGTGTTGGGAATATATCCGGGAGCCCATAGCATGAATATGAAGCCGCATAGATAAATTTCTCAACCCCTGCTTTTCGCGCTGCTTCTAAAACGGTGATTGTGCCGTTTACGTTAGCATGGTGATACTTGAGAGGTTCTTGGATTGAGGGGACGATATCAGCCAATGCAGCGAGATGAAATATAAATGTGGTATCTTCAAAAGCCCTTGATACTGCGGAAAAATCGGTGATATCAATCGTTTCAACTTTAAGATGTGGCGAGTCTTTAAAATCCTTGATGTTATCCATTCTGCCTGTCGAAAAGTTATCAAGAATCACCACGTGATAACCTTTGATAACAAGAGCCTCGGCAAGATGACTGCCAATAAAACCTGCTCCACCTGTGACAACAACTTTTTTCATCATAGTCCCTCGTTTTCTTTTAATTTAAATTTTAAATCCGATGTCAGTAATTTGATCAATTTTTTTATTTTGTAGATTCGGGTACCCGATGTCCCAAAGCCCCAGCCGTGATTTGAACACGGGACCTGCTGATTACAAGTCAGCCGCTCTGCCAACTAAGCCACTGAGGCGCCATATACTGTAGTCATTGAAACGTAAAAAAGATGGTGCTGATGGCGAATCATTCACGAAAAAATGCCTCTTCATCAAACCCTATGAATAATCGGGAGAATTAATTCGGCTCTCACATGCAGTCCCGAAAACCTCCTTGCCCCGTTGCGACCTGGCGAGGCATCGCACCAACTCTCATTAGGGAATGGATTCCCTCACAATTTGAGGTTTTTTGGCAGCACCCCCATACGATTGTATGA
>Ga0247842_10008599_pt1 | contig 10641 bp, 10 predicted proteins | sample LaCruzMarch2015__3_FD_192411 | JGI IMG/M metagenome (GOLD analysis project Ga0247842, IMG submission 192411) | Freshwater microbial communities from meromictic Lake La Cruz, Castile-La Mancha, Spain - LaCruzMarch2015_19m | ecosystem: Environmental > Aquatic > Freshwater > Lake | place: Spain...
ATTTGTATTATTCAACAGGATCCGGCGCCGTGGGCACCTACGCCTATGTCGGATTCCCCACCGTGCCAACGGCTGCCGCACAGATGATCATCAATCCGGGCACCGGGTTTGATCCGTATGATTTTGCCATCAGCCCCGGCACGCTGGCAAATGGTTCCTATATCTATATTGCCAACGGAAACAAAAACGACGTGCAACGCTGGAATTTTGATGGTGCCACCTGGACATTGGCACAAAGTTTCACAAACACAGCCGAGTCGGTGTACGGCATTGCGGTTGATTTCAATGCGCCGCAACCAATTGTGTACGCCGCGGCACCCAACGCCCTCTATATGGTTGTTGATGCGGGCAGCAATGCAACCATGACCAGCATTTTGAGCGCCGGCGCCAACTATGCCTTCCGCGGTCTGGACTGGGCGCCGGTTCCCGAACCGGCCGCGCTGGGCCTGCTGGCCGCCGCGCTCGTGCTTGCCCGCCGCTGCCGCCGCTGAATATTTGTTTGAAAAATACCGTTGCCAAACAAAACTGCTGCCACGGGGACGATTGCGCCGCTCGCCATTGAATATGCGGCAAGAGTGCGCACACAATTAGGCACGCTGCGCATGCGGTGATTCTAATGAGAACGATGCGCTCCGCGCGGCGTTGATCGATGACGATGGGCAAGAGCAACGCCAGCGGCAAGTCATCCTGCAATGCTAGTTGCCGGGCGCTTCCGGGATTCCCGTCGGAGCATAGAGGGTGATAACGGGAGCAAACCCGAAACCCCGCTCCAAATGCGACCCACGACCAGCGCTAAAGAAGGCACGGCCATAGCCGGGTGTCTTCGTGCCTTCGTGGCAAAATTCCGCATTGCAGCAGCAGCGTTCGCGGCGCGGAATCCGCAATCATCCGCGCCGTTGGGGGTTTTCAGACTTCGCACATACGCGCTTCACGGGCATGTTCCATCCATCCATCCATCCATCCATCCATCCATCCATCCATCCATCCATCCATCCACTCTTCCATTCTTCCATTCTTCACATTCTGCTGATCACGGCGCCGTGTACATCAGCCACACGCCGCCGACAAGCACCAGCACACCGCAGGCGTACTTGAGGATCAGCGCGCCCTGTGAGCGCTCGTTCCAGTTCAGATAATGCTGGATCACTTCCGTAAACGTGCCAGCCAGGACAATCACACCACAGTGGCCGATCCCGTAGGCCAGCAGCAGCGCGATGCCGTACAAAACATTCGTTGCCGCCAGCTTGAAGGTGATCGCCAGCATGGGCGCCATGTAGGCAAAGGTGCATGGCCCGAGCGCAATGCCGAACACCAGGCCGAGAATGAACGCCGCCAGCGCGCCCTTGCGCTGCATGCCAACCTTGCCCGGGCCCGACCACGGCATTGGAATCACGCCCAGCAAGTGCAACCCGACCACGAAGAAAATAACGGCGACAAAATAGTTGCCGTAACGGCCGACATCACCCAGCATGCGGCCGGCCGCCGCCGTGATCGCGCCGATGACCGCAATGGTGATCAGAATGCCGGTGCTGAACAGCAGGGCGATCCAGAACGCGCGCCGCGTTGAAATGCGGCCCTGCTCGTCGATGAAGCCGACAATCAGCGGAATGCTGGCCAGATGACACGGGCTGAGGATGATGCTCAAGACGCCCCACAGCAGCGCTGCCGCCAGCGCAATATGGGGCGCGCCTTCGACGGCATGCGACAAGGAGGTGAAGAGGGCTTGCATTGTTCGATGGCGTGCGGGTTAGGGCTGCGGCGCAAGGTCAACGCCGAGCTCTTTCCATTTTGCCAGGATGTCCTCCTTCGAGAAGAAGCCTTCGTGGCGGAACAGCTCGCGGCCGTCCGCCGCGAAGAAAATCTGGGTTGGAATCAGCTTGATCTTGTAAGGTTTGCCCGCCTCCGGATTCTGCCAGACGTCAATGAACTCGACGGTCAGCCGCTCCACCAGCGAGGTCTTCAAGTCGTTCAGGATGGGCGCCATCATTTTGCAGGGAATGCATTTGTCGGCGCCCAGATCAACCAGGCGCGGAAGCGCGGCCGTGGGCGCGGATGGTGGTGCCACAGCCGGCGCCGCCGCGGGTAGCGTTGGTGGTGTGGCGGCGGTTGCCGGCCCGGATGGTGCGCGCCGCGCCTTCACTACCAGCACACCCGCCACTGCACCGCAGAGCAAGACAACAATCAATAATTTGATTTTCATGGTCATCGCAGCAACTCCTTGATTTCATCAACGGTGAGCACTTTACCCATGCACTTGACCACGCCGTCAAGCGCCAAGGCTGGCGTCAGCATCACGCCGAATTTCATGATCTCCGTGATCTGGGTTACTTTCTCGATTTGACAGGCAACGCCGGTGGCAGCGATTGCCTGCGCAGCATTTTCCGCCAGTTGTTTGCATTTGGGGCAGCCCGTGCCGAGGATCTGGATCGTCATAGAAATGGATGAGTGGATGAGTGGATGAGTGGATGCTTGGGGAACATGTATTAGAGAGAGGACGTTGCTTCGTACGCCGCATTTGATTCACGCAGCAAAAGAGTGTCGCTCCATTCGTTGTTTTCGGACTTCACTTGCAGGCTTTGTACGAGCCGGATCAAACCGTTTTCCAGTTTGTAGACAACGGCATCGATTTGTTCAAACTGCGCTGTGGAAACCTGGTTTGCCGCATGCAACGCATGCCAGCCAGAGACTGATTCGCCAGCCGAGCCGAGTGCGAAATTCAGAAATTGCAGATACTCCTTGATGGAACGCCGGCAGTAGCCTTCGGCGATATTTCGATGAATCGAATCCACACAGGCAATCTGCTGTCCGCTCACCTTCTTCAGCTCAAAAGGAAAACCCCGCGTGACGTCACAGGTAAGCGCATAGTACGCAATGGAGTCCTGCCAGACAATCAACTTGCGGTATCCGCGATTGATGTTTCTTCGTTCTTCCATCATCTTCTTTCTCCTGCTTGTCCATCCATCCATCCATCCATCCATTCTTCCAACCTTCCGCTCTTCAGACGGCCGCCCCGAACACCCAGCCGACAATCGTGGAGAAGACGACCACCAGGCCGACGAACGCAGCCGTGCGCTTGAACCCGATGATCTTGTAAATCACCAGAATACTTGGCACCGACAGCGCCGGCCCGGCCAACAACAGTGCCAGTGCCGGCCCGCGTCCCATGCCCAGTTTCATCAGCGTCTCGGTGATGGGGATTTCGGTCAGCGTCGCGAAGTACCACATTGCGCCAATCACCGACGCGAAGAAATTCGAGCTCCAGGCATTGCCGCCAACCAGTCCGGCCACATAACTATCGGGGATCAGCGCGCCGACGAAGCCGGTCACAAACACGCCGCCGAACAGCAGTGGGATGATCATCTTCGCAAAATCCCAGGTTGAGCTCATCCACTGGCCGCGCTCCTCACGCGAGAACCAGCCAAAGGTCATCAGCAGAATCAGGACGCCGAACACACCTGCCAGATACCACTTGATGCCATAAATGGTCATGACCGTGCTGGGCACCGGCGCCATCGTGACAATTTCGGCTTTGCTGACGCGCTGCACATCCGGCAGTAATTTCATGCCGGCGGCATAGACTTGCAAATCCAGCGCGTCGCGGGTCGTGTAACGCACATTGGCGGTCAGCGTACGGCCATCGCGCAAGTGCAGGGTCACATCGTTGGTGTTGTACCAATCGCTGAAGACCAGGAAGAGAATCAAGGCGGCAAAAAAACCGACCGTCTGCCACAGCGAACGCGGCGAGGCCGGCGGATCGGGCATGGCCATGCTGATGCGCGTGCGCTGGGCCTCGCTGCGCCGGAACAGGACGCTCATGCACAGGCCGATGATGACCGCAAAACTGACCGAGCCGATCACGCGCGCCACGCCAATATCAAATCCCAGCACGCGCGCCGACAGGAAAATGGCCATGACATTGATGGCCGGCCCGGAATAGAGAAACGCGCTGGCCGGCCCGAGCCCGGCGCCCATCGTGTAAATGCCGGCAAACATCGGCAGCACGCTGCACGAGCAGACCGCCAGGACGCAGCCGGAGACCGACGCGACCGCATACGCCAGCGGCCGGTTGGCGCGCGGGCCGAGATAACGCATGACTGAGGCGTGCGACAGGAAGGATGCAATCGCGCCGGCGATGAACATGGCCGGCACGACACAGCCGAGGACATGCTGGCGGGCGTACCACTGCAAGAGGCGCAGACCCTCGAGGAAGGCCGCCTGCATCTTCGGATTTTGGAGCGGCAGGAAGAATGCCAGCAGAAAGATGCCCAACAGCCATGCGGCAATTTTCCAGTCTTTGAACATGATCATCAGCGGGTGGTGCGGCGTTTAATTGGCGTTTTCTTCACATACTGGCGCGGGCGGGTGGCCGGCGGCGCGTGTTCGAGCACGGCATCAACGCAATCGAGAAAGCGCAGAATGCAGGGCACGCGCAGACGATAGTAGACATACAGGCCGGCCTTGCGCTCGTCCAAAAGGCCGGCGCGCTTCATCAGCGCCAGATGCTTGGAGACGGTCGAGACATCCGCCTTGACCAGTTGGCGCAGTTCGCAGACGCAGCGCTCACCGCGCTCGAGCGCAAGCACGATGCGCAAGCGGCTGGGATGGGCCAGGGCCTTGATGACGCGGGCGCGGCGGTTGAGCTGCCCGGCGGGAATGGCAGATAATTTGGTCATATTGCCAAATAGCATAGCACAGTCCGCCGCGTTTGTCAAGGGGCGCTGCCGGAACTGGAAGAATGGAAGGGTGGATGAATGGGCGGTGCAAACACCGAAGCGCAGGCAACGCCAGTAAACACGCCGAATGCACGCATGCATGCGGGTGGGGCGGGTGGGTGCGCAGAGACCCCTGCGGTACCGCGCTAAAGTGATTCCAGAACTCCTGACATAGTGTATTCAAAAATGTCCGCTTTATTTCGTCAGAACGTTGACACGTTGTCGGCGATGCGTGCGGAAAACCACGCTGCGGAGGCCGCTGCCGCGCCAACGGTGCGGAGTATACCAGCCCAGGGCAACGCCCTGGGAAATGCGCGGGATGATCAGTGCGCCCTGTCGGGGCGCAGGGAGGCAGGGTGTTTCTCCGTCACACCACCTTGATTACCCCCGCCCCGTCAGGGCGGGCATGCGCGGGATGGGCAACTATCCGGGGCGTTGCCCTGGGCTCTATTCCTTTGCCCCGTCGGGGCACCACGGCAGCCCGCACTCCGCCAGCCACACGGCACCCAAACTACCATGCACCATCAAGCAGCTGCATTCTGAAATCCCGCGCGATGCCGCCGTGCGCTCGAAAATCCCAATTCGCAAAAAAAGCGGACAGGTTTGGGTTTGCACCCTGTTACTGCTGCAACAGGCTATGATGCCCGTAAAATATGGGAAGTAGCGAAAGGTATGTCAGGAGTTCTGGATTCAGGGAATGCGAATATCCAATATCCAACAAGGAATAACCAATGATACAGTTCTGCGCAGATACTTCGCATTTGGATATTGAGTGTTCGATATTGGATATTCATCATCTCTTCTGCCAGACCCCCACGATCCCGCTGTCGGCGGGATCGTGGGTGAATAAGATTGAGTAAAAAGACGCGCCGGCTCTCTTCCCAATCTCTGCGGCCACCGATCCCGCCGCCGGCGTGGATCGGTGGGGCGCAACAACACATACCAATCGCCGGATCTGGGAATGCAAGATGTTGCAGCGGCAGCAACCGCGGCGTGCCCCATTGCTGATAAAATCAATGCGCGGCGCATTGATGTATAACGCCGTTCACGCCGCCGGCGAAATGGCTATGCAGCGCCGTAATTACTGCGGGATCCGGTCTTCTTTGCCCATGAACCAGCTGTAGAACGCCGGAATCACGAGCAGGGTGAGTGCGGTTGCCGAGGCAAGGCCAAAGGCGACGACCACCGCGAGCGGGCGTTGCACTTCGGAGCCGATGCCGCGTGCCAGCAGCAGCGGCACGAGGCCGATGATCGTGGTCAGTGCGGTCATGAGCACGGGGCGCAGGCGCTGGAGACAGCCTTGGATGATGGCGTCGTGCGTGGGCATGCCCTCGGCGCGGAACTCGTTGATGCAACTGACCAGCACCATGCCGTTCTGCACCGCGATGCCGAACAAGGCGATGAAGCCGATGGCGGCGGGCACGGACAAGTATTCACCCCAGAGATACAGGCCGGCAATGCCGCCAATGAGCGCCAGCGGCACGTTGACGAAGATCAGCAGGGCGCTGCGAAACGAGGCGAGCGACAGCCACAACATGCAGAAGACCAGCACGCCCACCAGCGGCACGATGATGCTCAGGCGGCGCATGGCGCGTTGCTGGTTCTCGAACTGGCCGCCATACGCGACGTAATAGCCGGTCGGCAGCGTGACCTTTTCGGCCACAATTTTGCGGATGTCGGCGACCACGCTGCCCAAGTCGCGGCCGCGCACATTGCCGAACACCGTCCAGCGCCGCTGGTTGTTTTCACGGTTGATCTGGATTGGACCGAGCACTTGCTCAATCTTCGCCACCTGCTTCAGCGGCACCTGGGCGCCGCTGTCCGTGTGGACAAGCAGGTTCTTCATTGCGTCGGGCGTGGAACGATAGGACTCCTCGTAGCGCACATGGATGCCGAATCGGCGCGTGTTCAAATACATCTGGTCAATCGCTTCGCCACCGATGGCAAGCTCGACAAGTTCAAGCACATCGGCCACGTCGACGCCATAGCGCGCACAGGCCGCGCGGTCTGCCACGACTTGTATCTGCGGCTGGCCAAAGCTCTGCTCGGCCGAGAGATCAACCAAGCCCGGCACTTTGTCTATCGCGTTGCGGATTTCGCCCGCCTTGGCCGACAGCACATCGAGATCGTCGCCAAACACCTTGATGGCAAGTTGTGCCTTCGAACCCGAGAGCAGTTCGCCGAACGCATTCTGGATCGGCTGCGTGAAGTTGAGTTGCACGCCCGGATATGGTTTCAGTTCGGCGTTCAATGCGTCAACGAGCCCCTTCTTGTCCTTGAACCGCTTCCAGCCCGTCATGGGCTTCAGCTCGATGTGGATTTCGCCGTAGTTGACCGGATGGGGATGCGAGCCCGCCTCGGGCCGGCCGATGCGCGAGATGACTTCGTCCACCTCCTCGTATTTCATAATTTTCCGCTCGAGCGTCTGGATGGTCTCGACGGCCTTTTCGAGCGCGATCGAGGGCGCCATATTGACACTGATGAAGATCGAGCCTTCCTCGAGCGCCGGGATGAACTCGGTGCCAAGCCGGGAGTAGATGAGGAAGCTGAGGCCGAGCGCGGCAAACACGGCCAGCAGCACGGCGACGCGGCCCTTGATCACGATGCGCAGCAGGACATGGTAGACGGTCTTGAGCACGCGCAGGAGCGCCAGCTCTTTCTGCGCGCCGGGCTTCAGCAGATAGGTGCATAGCGCGGGCGAAGCGAGCGCCACCACGAGCGAACCCAGGATCGCGAACACGAGCGTGAACGCCATCGGCTTGAACATCTTGCCCTCGACGCCCTGCAGGGTGAAGATCGGCGCGAACACGAGCAGGATGATGATGATCGAGAAGAACATGGGCCGCACCATTTCCCGTGCACCGGCAAGGATCACGTCGTAGATGTCGCGGTCTTGGTTGGCCTCGTTGTTGTTGAGATGGCGGAAGATGTTCTCGACCATGATGGTCGTGCCGTCGCCCAGCATGCCGATCGAGATGGCAATGCCGCCGAGGGACATCAGATTGGCCGAAATGCCGGCGAGGCGCATGCAGATGACGGCGAACAGGGCGCAGAACGGCAGCGCCAGCGACACCACGAACGACGACCGGAAGTTCCCCAGGAAAATGGCCAGCACGGCAATCACCAGCAGGCCTCCCTGCCACAACGCCGTGGTGACCGTGCCGTTTGCCTTGGTCACCAGCTCGGCCTGCTCGTAGTAGGGCACCAGCTTCACCCCGGGCGGCAGCGAGCGCTCGACGTCCGGCAGCTTCGCGTACAGATCCTTGATGACCTTCGACGTGTTCTGGCCGTAAAGCTGGAGCACGATGCCCGACACCACTTCCTGTTCGCCATTCCGCGACACGACACCGCGCCGCATTTCCTTGCCATACTTCACGTCGGCCACGTCGGCGATGCGGATCGGCATGCCGTTTACGCTCTTCACATGGATGTCGCGGATGTCGTCGAGCGACCGGAGCAGGCCGACGCCGCGCACATTGTACTCTTCGCTCCCGACCACAATGAATTGGCCGCCGGCATTCTTGTTGTTGTTGTTCACCGCATCGACAATTTCATCGAGCCGGAGGTTGAACTTGCTGAGCGACCGGGGGTTGATGACGATCTGGTACTGGAGCACATTGCCCCCCATCGAAAGAATATCGGTCACGCCGCGCACGGTCTGCAACTGGTATTTGACGATCCAGTCGTTGACTTCGCGGAGATAGGTGTCCGGATCCTTGCCCTCGGTGTCGGTGCCCGGCTCGAGCGTGAGGTAGTACAGGAAGATCTGGCCAAGGCCGGTGGTGATCGGCCCCAGCTTCGGCGGCTCGTGCAACGTGGGCAGGTCGGCCGCGGCCTGGTTCAGCCGCTCGGCCACAATCTGGCGCGCAAAATACATGTCGACGTTGTCGTTGAAGTAGACATAGATCACCGCCAATCCGCCGCCCGATGTCGACTTGATCAGGCTCACGCCTGGCAGGCCGTTCATCGCCGACTCGACCGGGAACGTGATCAGCCGTTCAACTTCCTCGGGTGCCATGCCGTGCGCCTCGACAAACACCGGCACCATGACGGGCGAGATGTCCGGAAACGCGGCCACCGGCAGATTGAGGTATTCGTAGATACCCACGCCAATGATGGCCAGCAGGCCGATGACGGTGATGAACCGGTACTTCAGCGAAATGTCAACTAGTTTGGTATGCATAAGAGGTGCTCGCGATATGCCAGATTAGTGGCCGTGGCCGGCGTGGCTGTCCATGCCGGCGGTAATCTGCTTGGCCTTGAGCTCGAACGCGCCGCGCGTGACATACTTGTCGCCCGGCTTGACGCCCGACGTGATCTCGACCCGGGTGTCGTCCGCGGCGCCGAGTGTCACGGGGCGCGGCTCGAGCCCGTGCGCGTCTTGGATGAACACAATCGGCTTGTTGGCAATCGTCTGCACCGCCGCGCTGGGCAGGCACACGGCGGCGGCCACCGTGCCGATCGTCACCTTGCCCGTGATGAACTCGCCCGGGCGCAATTTGCCGTCGGTGTTGGCGACAACGACCCTGGCGAGGGCGGTGCGCGTGTCTTCGAGCACCACAGGGCCCACGTAGCCGATCACCGCGCGCACGGCCGGCAGGTCGTCGCCGACCGATATCACGACCGGCTGGCCCGCTTGCACACGGGGCAGATCGGCCGGAAACACGCGCAGGTTGGCCCAGACCGTGCGCAGGTCGGCAATGATGAAGTTCGGATGGTCATCGTACTCATCCTTCAGCACCTCACCGATGGTCAGATGCTTCTCGATGATGGTGCCATCGAGCGGCGCGACGATTTCCAAGCTGGTCAACTGATCGTCGGGCAGCGTGGGCAGCCGCGCCAGGTCGTTGGTGGTCAGGCCCAGCGCATGCAATTTCTGGTGCGAGGATCGCAGGGTGATCCGGGCATCCGCGTACACCTGCTTGGCATCCAGATAGACGCTCTCCGACGACAGCTTCTGCTGATACAAATGATCCTCGCGATCAAAGCGCGACTGCGCCAGATCGCTGCGCTCGCGCGCGGCAAGATACTCGGCCTTGGCGTCCGCAAGCTCGCGGCTGGCTATCACCGCAAGGACATCGCCTTTTTTCACGGTGTCGCCCAACGTCTTGCGGATCTCGATCACCGTGCCCGGCACGCGTGCGGTCACATGCGCCATCGTGTCCTCGTTGACCGAGATGTCGCCCATGAACGTCAGCTCGATGTCCAGCGTGCCGGGGCCGGCGGTTTCGATGGTAATGCCTTCGGGCGTGTTGGTGGCGGGTACTTCACCGGCGTGGGCATTGGGCGCTTCACCGGCGTGGGCATTGGGCGCTTCGCCGGCGTGGGCATTGGGCGCTTCGCCGGCGTGGGCATTAGGCGCCTCGCCGGCGTGGACATTGGGCGCTTCACCGGCGTGGGCATCGGGCGCCTCACCGGCGTGGGCATCGGGCGCCTCACCGGCGTGGGCATTGGGCGCTTCACCGGCGTGGGCATTGGGCGCTTCACCGGCGTGGGCATTGGGCGTTTCACCGGCGTGGGCATCGGGCGCCTCACCGGTGTGGGCAGCAGGATCGTTGCTCAACGACTCCGTTGCGCAGGCGACGGGTACGCGGTCGAGTTGCCGTTCCGCATACGTCTCGGCCGTGGCACCTTTGCTGACGGCCAGAAGACTGAACAGCAGTGCGGATGCAAGGGTGATGCGATGGTTCATTGGTCGTTCCCCGTGATTGTTATTGAAACGTCGTTGTTCATATGCAAAACAAATATCATTATCACAATGAATGCAGGTGGTGAACAGGAAAACGCAGAAGACAGGCAGGGCGGCGTCGCAAAACGGCCCGCCCCGCAATCACGCGTCTGCGGAACGCGTCAGATGCGGAGCAACGTCGTACGCAGGCAGGTCAGCCGCGCATGTGCGGTGGAAGCAAAAACAGATCGTTCAGGTAAG
>Ga0247842_10008602_pt1 | contig 10640 bp, 12 predicted proteins | sample LaCruzMarch2015__3_FD_192411 | JGI IMG/M metagenome (GOLD analysis project Ga0247842, IMG submission 192411) | Freshwater microbial communities from meromictic Lake La Cruz, Castile-La Mancha, Spain - LaCruzMarch2015_19m | ecosystem: Environmental > Aquatic > Freshwater > Lake | place: Spain...
CTCCATGTTATCGTACATCATCAATTTTTTGATCTGCCCAGTGTTGATAGGACGAAACTTTACCGTCTCACCTGTTCCTGGAAGCACCGTTTCCATTGTGTAAATATTTAAGTATCTTTTAAAATCCGACATTTTACAACCTCCACTATTTTGTTATATATTTCTAATGACACCTTGTAGACCCCGTTTCAAGATGTTATCGAATGATCCTTCTGTTTCTTTTCTAACCGTATGGAACTGATATGAGAATGTTATATCAACCTGTGATATTTCACTGGATGAATAATCTAGATTTACAGCTCCAATTATCTTTGGCCATGCCCCATACAATTTATATTCACATATGGATACTCCACTTCCATTCAATAGATATACTGTCTGGTCAGCAAAGTAGGAATCATGGTTACCATAAGTGTTGAACTCAGGGTCATGGACTACCTTTTGCCATTCATAGAACTTGTTGAGTATTATACCCTCAGAATCTATATTGAATGTAACCGTCCAATCTTCAAATGTTTGTTTACCAACCATCTTTATATCTTGACCCATCCAGTGAGTAAGACTATCACTAATTGTAGAACTTGGAAGAGTGGTAGTTCTTACCAACATTGGTAATCCCTCTACTTCCTTATCTACACCTATTACATCAATGAAAGCAGATGCACCACTATACAAACCAGATACAACACCATTTCCAAGTATACCCTTTATGGTTGATGTCATAACATTACTCCAACCAGGGAACTTCAATACAACATAAAAACTATATTGGCGGCTTAGATTACTAAAACTAGCTCTATATGTATCAATGTCTAAATTTATTCTCATAAGAATCTCTCCGTCAATGATCCTGATAGTTGTTTCACAAGAGACTTCAACGAACCAATCTTTACATTCTCTATAGTATAATACCAGAAGGAGAATGTAACATCAATGGTAGAAACCTCTTCGGAACTATAGTCAAATTGACTTCCTTGAATAGACTTAGGCCAAGCATTGAATAGTTTATAACATATCTGTGCTTCTCCAGTACCATCAAGTAAGAATACTTGTTGATCTTGCATATAATTCTCTTCCATATACTTGAACTGCTTATCATTTTTCTGTGATAAATCTACTGAATGGGCAAGATTCTGCCAGTTATATAAAGATTGTAGTAATACTCCTTCTTTATCAACATTGAAGGTCACTGTCCAGTCTGTATATCTAACGATTCCAGGAATTTTCACTTCAAAATGCTGTGCTGGAATCAATATTTCATCAACCATAGAATCCGGAAGAGCGGTGGCCTTCACAAGATAAGGTATCATAGTTCTTGGTTCTCCAGCACCAAGTCCAAATGGAGAGCCGAAGGATTGAATGAACCCTGTGAAGGCTTCCCAAGCATTAGGACTAAGTGCTGGTGTAGGCAAAACAAGATTTATATAAAACAAATATTGTTTGGAGAAGCCCTTCACCTGTGATAGATAAGACTGTATATCAAATTGAAACTTCATTTGTCCTCCAAAGAAAAACAGGTCTAAAGGTATCTGGTTAGAGACCCTTTAGACCTGTCAAGAGATCCGTTGGAATATTTCATCCAAGTGGGTTATACTACTATTTATGTTACTTTGTATTTACGAAAAGGATTGATTCTTTCCGTAAGTTACGTTGTCTGTTACATGGTACAAGTAAGTGAAATTCACATCAAACTGTAGAACATCACTAGAACTATAATCAATAGAGGCTGATCCTACTGACTTTGGCCAAGCACCTACGAGTTTATACTTCGTGATTGGTGTTCCGTCCAATCCAAGAAGTTCAAGCTGCTGATCCATAAAGTATAAACTTGGTTCAGCATATGTGTTGGTTGTTGGATCGTGTATGACCCTAGCCCAACTATTGAAGATTCTCAAAATTTCAGCGTCCTTATCAACATTGAATGTGACCGTCCAATCAGAATATGTTGGCTTTCCAGCGAATTTGAAATCAAATCCTTGCCAGTTAGTTATAATTTCTTCTGATGTCGTTTCTGGTACCTGTGTTGATCTTACAAGATAGGTAGCCTTCTCCGTACTTCCTCCTATTCCACCTGGAAATAGTGGGCGGTAATAAAACAAATATTGTCTCGCTCCTCCCAAGAATGAAGCCCGGTAAGAGTCTATATCAAATCCCATTTTCAGTTCCTCCTGATAATATTATAATGTGTAATTTCCTATCAATTCGGTGAACGAAGCACCTGTTTTAGTTGCAACAAAGTTCAGGACGATATATTCAGAAGATCGTGTTGCCTTTAGATATATGTCTGCCCAAAGTTCATTCCTGTCTACTCTTTCCGCTGTGTTGTTTGTCTCATCACATACGATCATATAGTCATACAGACCTCTTCTCGCTCTGACATCACGAAGAAAAGGATCAATCATATTGACCAACAACAATCTTGTAAGATCATCATTTGGTTCAAACAGGAAGTATTTACTTGCCGTAGAGATAGCTTTTTCAAGTACCAAGAACAATCGTCTGACATTGATTCTGTTGAACGCTGATTCTTTATCCAACATTGTTTTCTGTCCCCACAAGGTCTTGCCCTGTCCAGAGAAGGACGTGATTGGATTGATTCCGTTCTTATAAAGAACATCTCGTTCTGCTTTAGTTGGATTCCATGCCAGTCTCCTAACATTAAGTAGAACACCTCTATTCAAACCTGCTGGAGCAAACCAAGGATCGGATACACTGTCAGTGTTAGCAAAGATACCAGCAACGAATCCTGAAGCAGGAATCCAACGGAACTTACCATTCCATTTATCATACACTTCAAGCCAGTTACCATAGATAGCTACATAACTTGCCGTAGAATCAGCACCAATATCACCAACACCAATTATACTAGATCGTCTATAATCACTCAAGTCTTGTGCTTCACTTCCACGGTTGTAAATAATCGTTTCTTTAGGACAATCCAAAATAGCCATACTATCTTTTCTTGTACCAACGATAGTTTCAACAAGATACTTCTTAACAGCTAATGGACTATTACTATCAATAAACACATTGACATCAATTTCTTCAGCATTTCCATAAAGATCAAGTGCCAACATCATTTGTGCTGCTGTAACAGGATCAGCTATCAGGGTAGGGTTGTAATCACAACCACCTGAGAATGACTGCCACACAGAAGTTGAAACGGAAATTGGCATATTCTTACAAGAACTATTCAGAGAAAATCTGATGTATTTTGATTCATTGTTTATAAGTGTTTCAGCGTATCTCTTTTTACCTTCATCATCAACAGCATCTTCATCCGTTGATACATTGAAATATTCTTTGATACCGTATGCTTTTCCAGCCTGATCTAGAACATATAGAACAACGAGAAAATCATGGTCAGTTTCTAATGGACTATCTATTTCTCTAACAGCTGAGTAAATACTCCATGTGTTCTCTGGAGAGGCTGCATCACGAATGTTATCATAAGTTTCCTTATCAATAACAGCTATTTTGATATTGTTACCCCAAGCACCTCTAGAAATGGCGATTGCTTTGAAAATGTCTGTGCCTTCTACTAATCCTACATCTTCACTGGCAAATTCATCAGGATCAAGACTTACCAAATTGTCAAGACAAAGTTCACTTTCAGTATAACCAGCAAATGTAGCAGAAGCACCACTTGTTGCCGTAGTTCCAGCAAAACTTGCTGAGACCGGCATTACTCTTGTACAATACAGAGCGGAACCATATCTAAGGAAACCAGTTGCTGAAAGAATATCCTCATAACATTCCTGTGTATTTGTAGGCATTCCAAATTTTTCGATAAGATCGTTGGTAGAAGTAACAAGAGTGGTTTTCATTTCAGGACCCTTATAAGCGTTCCTCAATAAGATTACCGCTACTGATGTTGCTACTGCTGGAATAGTAGTAGTTGCGTCAATTTCATTTACTGCGACCATTGGACTAAGGTAAAATCCCATTTGATAGTCCTCCTAATTTTGTTTGATATTATTTATATTCTTATTTATACCTATTTATGATGTTTTTTGGTTCAAATAAGTCAGATATTTTCAAGTCTCAATGACCTCAAACCTATCAAACACCAGACTTGCTGAACACTCCACCTGAGCCTCTCCTTCTCTTTGGCTCAAAGTAACAGACCCAAGACTCTGAATCCATGTGTTTTTCAGAACAAGTTGCATTACTGTTCCTTGGAAATTATCAGTAATTTTCAATGCACAATCAACTTGATAGTCGGTTGGAACAGCACTTGGAATACTATAATTATCCTGTATATATGTTAGCCAACCATATAACAATCTCCAATTCTTATACTCCGAATCAACAAGAAACTGTATCTCCCACATATCATAGGTAATACCACCAGAATGGAACAACATTTTATTACCTTGCCATTTTGATTCATTCTGTTCAAGAGCCACACCAGGTATAACTGTACCATATATGTTTAGAACAAGTTCCCGTGATGCTGCAAGTCCAGTTTGAGCTGGAAGAACTGGGATGGCAAGTTGATAATTTGTGCTCGTAGTTTTATTAAGATTAGTCACGCATTATATCTCCAATATCTTTCCAATACTTACAACGGAGACCTCCATCAGTCTCAACTTCACCACGCGGCTTTATATCACACACTTCTCTAACTTCGGGACTACTACAAACCAATCCTTTTGAACGATGACCTACATGATAACAACTACCACAACATTTTACATATTCAATATCTAACACTGTACGCCAGCGTGGTCCGGTCAAATTAACTTTATCATTAGCTTCTAATAAGTATTTTTTAAGATTTGTTATTATCATATCTCTCATATTGGTACATTATATGGGCGTCCTCATCGTATCCAAGTCCTTCCAACATTAATGATACAGCTGCCGGTGTATCTGCACCAGATGTGAATACTGTCTCCGTACCTCTTTCTTCCCAGGCCACATCATTCATAAAGAATCTAGTTAGAATCTTATCTACTATTCCCGAACTCATTATGGATACACCACCAGAACCCATGTTGAAACCTAAACCAGGTAGGCTTCCTGAAGCACTCGGTGGGATTTCCTCATAATCATCAAATGATCCACTTGATGATATACCTGTGGTTGTTGATATAATAAGTGGTCTCATTACATATGTCTGCATTGTGAAAGCTATAGTCCACTTGATTACTCTCCAATCTTCTTCCGCCATGTCCTCCGACAAGTCTGGTGTAGCATTATTTAGTATAACTTTGATATCCATAGTAGCTTCAAGCTCTGGAAATACCACACGGATAAAGTTATGTGGAGCAAAGAAAGGAAGTATCTGTTCAAGTATCTGGTCAACATCAACAATATGAAGTGTCCAAATATTGAGATTCATACCAATATTATATGGTATAGCATTCTTGAACATTTTGAGAGACTTGGCTGACAGGTCTCGGCTAATAACAATATTCTGTTCTCTATTTGCCATTCTGGATGAATCAAAATCTATAGATGTAACATTGGCAGCCATCAAAGGAAGTATCTCGTCCGTTTTCTTACCCTCAGATTTCTGCCACATGAACGATTTTTCTTTAGGTCCAAAGCTCAAGGGTACCCTGATAATTTTAGTAGCATATCCATCGTTATTGTATCTAGCGATATATATGGTTCTAAAAAGGTCCAGGAATTGTACCAGGCTACGTCTTATGGCTCTGTGGAAAAAGTATCCTCTCATTTACATACTATTAGTCTACCTTAGCTAATTTTTTCATCATTTTTACAAGTTCTACAGCATACTTTTCAACAGTTTCTTCAATCTTCATTTTATTCCTCCTCTTATCTCAAATATATACTATCATCAATGTCTGTATAAGCATCAATGGCATCACTTTGAGTTTCAATCCAATCATTATCACCATAAGCAGACATAGGAAGGGTCTCGGTATAAACTTCTGTAGCAGACGCTGATTGTTCGGAGAACCTATATGGACGAAGCACTAGAATATAGATCATTTTTTTCAACTGAAAAATACGGTCATCATCGTCAACATGAACTACTTCAAATTCACGGTCCAACCACTTGACATGTAGAACATCACCTATCATTGGTGTTAGTGTCTGTGATATATCCCTTTTCCAGGTTCCTATTGGAATATGTGTAGTTATGATGTCTCCACCAAACATACCAAAAGAACTCCATAAATTAGGTTCTTCACCTACATCATACAAAACCTTAGTAGTTATTGGCTCCTCAAAGGCAGTGTTTGTGTGTTCACCATAAAGTGGATCGTAGGGGACCGACTCATCCCTACGAAAATAGTCTACCTCAATACCAGCGATGTCCGTGATTTCCATAAGATAGCCCGTTACCAGGTCGTGTTCCTGATTAAAGTTTAGGTCATATAGGGACCACTTTGGTTTGGTCAATCCTGGATTAGGTCTTCTGGGCATTAGTTACACCAGTCTTTATAGTGGTTTTCACCGAGTATTTGACATTTCCAACCTTTGGAGTGTCCGCTCTTATTGTGTCTTGCCATATACATCCTCTATGTTCTGGATGTATTTATATCATTTAGCCTAAAATATTCACCAACCTAAAATATTTTATCTTAGTAACATACATCAACCCTGATATAGACCATAGCCCTCATAAACTTCCTCGCTCCGAAGTTGTTCATCCAGTTTAGTTATTTCTTCATTAGCCTCTGACATCAAAGCATCTCCATCCATTTGGACATTCATATTACCTATAGCTTGGAATCCTCCAAACTTTCTACGGATAAGACCAAGATTACGTTTACATAGGGCTGTGGCATAATCCAAAATCCACATATTTTCATACAAGTCCTCATCATCCCCTTCTACAGTGAATGTTCTTAGAAGAATGAATCCAGGTGAATCATATACAACATTATCATAGGTTATATAAGAACCACTGACTGGTGGAGCAGGATTCAATTCCAAAGTGTTAGTATATTTGTGATACTTATAGTTATATGTATCAACCACATACCTCTTTATAGTCTCCAAGAAATCCCGGGCTATATGATAAGATATTAGTGTATATCCAGAAGCAGCACCACTACCTGAGGTGCCTCCCCTACCAAGCATCTGATCAAACATTCCAGCATTATACATATAGTTGGAGATAGTGAACAACTGATTCACACCACCGAATGGTTGTGTGTCATATCCAAGAACTTCAACAACATCACCAGGAAGGTCATAAGTTGCAACACCACCTGATAGCATTACAGTATAAAATGTTTCCTGAGTAGCCTGTCCTACAGCCCATTTGATGAACCGTTGGCGTGAATCGTCAATATTATCATTGATAGTGGAAATTTCTAATTCCACTTTGACCATCGGACTACCTAATCTTCTCAGAATTTTTTCAGCTAGATCAGATTTTTTCATACACCTTGCCTCTCATTACCTTCTTCATCTACCCATGTAACTTCCTTTCTCATCAAATCCAATATATCACTACTTCCAAGCATCTTTTTTATTCTATTTTCTACAGATGGATGTTCATCAATAAGATCACTCAATTTATTAACTATTTTGGTTATTTTACTATCACCAACACCATATATCTCACCTAAAATCTGCAACTTCGCCATACCGCTACTCAATTCTTCACCATATCCTAATTTTACCGCCATTGAATCAGCTTTATATTCCATTTGTTTTGACATAACATCATTCAATACTTTGCCTGTTTTATATAATAAGAAAAATATGAATAGCGATAACCAAGTTGAACTTAGTGCCGTTGCCACGGTAAGAGCCAATAATATAAATGAATATTTACGAACTGATTTAACTATGAAATCCTTATTATAATGGTGTCCATATTCATGGAGTAAAAATGCCCACAATTCTTCTGGTTTTAATAACTCCTGCAGACTATTTGATAGAACCAGTTCACCGTTGGGCATTACAAATGCCCGTGGTTTTGGATCATCAACACTATATATTTTTATCTCTTTATATGGTAGATTATTCTTTTTGATGAAGTTCTTGAAGGTTTTTTCAACTTTTTTATCTCTCTTGACATAATGTTTCAGATATAACCTATAACCTACCAAAAGTTCCTGTAATTGGTCATATATCAATTTGATAGCAGCTGCTGATATTATCAATGATTCATCTGTTTTTTCAAGGTGTCTTTGTAGTCTCATATCTCTATTTATATAAATTTATCAGAAATCTTTTGTCAACCAAGAAAAGTCCTCACCAGGTTCAACATCGGAAAGAATACCCCATCCTTCATCCTCTTCCTGTTTAGTGCCTTTGTGTAGTTCATAAGACTCCTCAAATAAATTCATCTCCAAAATAAATACTGCCCAATATAACGCTGAAACCGTATCATCATTGGTATCTCTACCAAAAAATTTGTTGTTCTGTTCAATAAAACTAGATAGTTCTGCTACGGTATCATAGTCCACGATACTCAAAGAACCATCCTCTATAAGTTTCTTCATAAGTAGAACAGCCCGTGGTTTAGTCTTTGTGGTTGCACGAATTCCAAGATCCTGAGCCTTAGAGCCTGTATTGACAAGTCCTTCGTTCTCATGTTCCCACCATAAACGGTTTACTACGGCAGATCCTTCTGCATTATTCTCTACCATGATATAGGCTTGATTGTAAAAATATGCTACTTTATTTACAGTATCAGCGAACCTGAAAACATCTACCACATTACTTCTATATTTTGCTACCTGGGAGAGTTTGATGGGCTTCATAGATTCCAATTTCAACACCTGTATGACAGAATAATTCTCACCTGTACCTTTGGCACTATCTACTCCAAGTATATACTGGGCTCCATCTATAGGTTTCTCATAAATGATAAAATCTCCACCAAGTTGTTGGTCAACAGGATCTTCCGTCATTGTATATAAATCTTCAAGAACAGTTGCATCAATAACTGTAGCAATAGATCCCAAGAACTCAACAGCATACTCCTGTCTGAATCTACGAAGTCCAAGGTTCTTCCTCTGATTTTCTGCCCATTTTTCATCCCTACCAGGCACAACTCTCCAGTCAAACTTTAGAGATTTGAACTCATTCTCTTTTCGTTCTGCCATAGTATATATGGTATGAAATTGATTGAAAATACCACAAGGTGTTGATATTATGATAATTTTAGCCTCTTCGGAAGCTGAAATAGTTGGATAGTTGGCTGACCAGAACTCATCAGCTACGTGTTTACGGACGAAGGCAAACTCATCACAATTTTTGGTCTTCACACCACCATTGATTAGGAACGAATGGTCATTATTTTTCACACCCACCACATCATACACATCAATCTTTCCATGGTGTGGATACATAGCAGCAACAACATTATCACCACCATCTATACGATCCCCAAGGCAAATATTTTCCAGTTTTACTTTATTATCATCTATGAAGAACTCATGATTATGTGTTGCCACCACTTGTCTTCCATCGGTAAATGTTATCCGACCTGTACGTTTTTCACCATTGAGAGATATACCGCTAAAGTCTTTCCAACCTTCATCGGTCATTATCTCATAGTCATTATTTGCCACAAAATCCATAACCTAGCTCCTTGACCATTGCGCTATATAGCGCTAAACTGAAATCCTTGCTTTGTTTCTGTAGGGACAACATAAAAACGCTGAACTCTTTGTTGTTTTGTTCTTTTGTCACACCTACCATTTCAAAAAGTTCAGTTGGTGTGATATGTAACTGTGAACCCTTACTAACATTATAATCTTTATCAACCAACATCAGGTTGTTGGGGTGTGACATAACAAACGGACTGATATAATGTTCATATCCACGGGACACTGGAAATATATGGTCGTTATGTTTATCAGTCTGTTTGGTCTCTACAGACTTAGTGGATAGGTATCTTACCAGGTTGTTATAATAATACCGGTCAAACATTTTTTGTCTACCATCAATACCTCGCTTTTGTAATGTTTTCAGTAAAGCGTTTTCTTGTATGGTAAGACCATTATCCAACACGGTCTCATTGCGATATTTTGCTAATCGCTGATAACCATTCAATCCATTTTCATCAATGTTGGATAGATGACCATTTTTAGTATGTTGTCCTTTCTTCTTGTAACCACTAACACCAAACTCATCTATTTTTTCCAGTGTTTGTTTGGCCTTCACCATTGATGTCTGATGTTTTGTCAGTCCAGTCGATACATCTATTTCTTGTAGACCGGTCTTGATATTTTCAAGCCTTTTATCACATACCATCTTTTGGTGTGGATATGTTGTGATAAAATCATTGTATGACATGTTTAGTGTCTTTTCAATATAGTTACGCTTCAACATTGATAGTCTGGTTCCTGTTACCGGACACACAATATAATCAATATTCTCTACAACATCATCCATCCAAAGATGTTTGTTCCTCTTCCTGTTGCGCTTCAAAAACTCTTCTAATCTGTTCATGTGTCCACCTCTACACCTATTTATAAACAAATGTGAACTTTTCAGTGAGTTTTCTTTAGTCTTTGGTAAAAATCTTTAATAGTCACCTCTTCAATCTCCAAGGTTTTTTTGTTGCGAACCTTGATGGTGTTTTCACCGCCTAGGCAAACAAGCATATTGATAGTTCTACCACGGAAGGCATCAGCGGATGTAGCAGACACAAGTATTCTGGTGCCATTATCAAACTCTATACCCATTTTACCGAA
>Ga0247842_10008606_pt1 | contig 10639 bp, 5 predicted proteins | sample LaCruzMarch2015__3_FD_192411 | JGI IMG/M metagenome (GOLD analysis project Ga0247842, IMG submission 192411) | Freshwater microbial communities from meromictic Lake La Cruz, Castile-La Mancha, Spain - LaCruzMarch2015_19m | ecosystem: Environmental > Aquatic > Freshwater > Lake | place: Spain...
AATAAACTCAAATGCCGAGTCGGCTTGCGAATACTTAAACCCAAACAAAAACTCACTCACCGATGTAGTCGGAAACGCCGGAGCAAGTTTACTTAACGCAGTTAAACAATTCTTTACTTTAATAATCTCATCGTTCAAAAACGCAACGGCAAGTTTATTGGACGCAGTTGATTTGGTTGGTGGAAGCAATGACACATTTGTTGAGCCAGCGCCGACACCGCCCCCGCCGCCCGTCGTCGACGACTCACTTTATCAAGAATGCTTGGCCACCCAAGCGCAACTGACAGACATTTTAGCCAGCACTAAGATTCCTGAAATATACAAAGTAGGACAAGAAAGTAAAATCAAAATCAAGTGGACCAACGAAAATGATAAGGATGTCACCTTCCACGCTTATGATACAAACAACAACGGCAAGTTAGATTACATAGAATGGACAGTGCCCCACCTTTCCACCCAAACATTTGAAATTATCTTTATTTCAAAAGCATTCCACCTCGACGAAAACAAAAATATTATAGAAGACATTTATGACACTGTATCTGTACAAGATGGTGTTTATGCCACAATCCCACAAAACAATTACGTACGCGTTACATTTGAAAAAATTCTCGACAACACAAAAGATATTACGATTTTCGCCCGAACTACCAACTACTCACTACCAACTACTTACTCGTCAATCGAGGTTTACCCCGTTTACACCGATGCAGAAGGCAACCAAACCCAGGGCGCAAAATTAATTTTAGAAAATGACGGAACTCACCCCGACTTTTCAGAAATTACAACAGAAAACACTTACAGAGTTTTACTAACCAACCTTGACCAACCAACAGATGTGTTTGATTTGCGAGTTGTTTCTACAAACTACTCACTACAAACTACTAACTCACTAGACATCGATTACATTGTTGACCCAAGCAGTTCGGAAGGACCATTAAGTCCGGGGACAGTAGTGAGTGTTATGAGACCCGATGGATATCCGTGGACAAATCCCAGTAATGCCGTATCGAGTAATAATTCGTATGCAACAGCTGATGCAGGAACAGAAATCTCTGACTATTTAAAAGCGACAAATTTTGGTTTTAACATCCCTGTAGGCGCAACTATTGACGGAATCAAAGTTGAAATAGAAAGGCATGTTCCAACTTTGGATGATTCATGCGACATGGGGGCATTCATTGTAAAAGGGGGAAGTGTTATGTCGGCTACTAATAGAAGTGATTCGTCAATTTGCCCGATGTCTGATGCTGACGCATATAAAACCTATGGTGGCGAAACTGATAAATGGGGGGAAACATGGACAGTTGCCGACATAAACTCAAGCGATTTTGGTTTCGCATATGAAGGCAGCAGTCATGGTGCGGGGTTGCTTTATGTTGATCACATTCGCATAACAGTTTATTATACCCCCGAAACAACGCCACCGGCGCCATCTAGTTTCAGCCCAGCATCGGCTTCAACAATTTATGACTCAACTCCAACAATTACATTCACCACCGACGAAAATGCATATTGCCGAGCATCAACAACCGATGAAACATATGCAAACATGTCAGACAACGATGACTGCACGGGCGATGGCACAACCAGCCAATCATGCACATTGTCCGATCTTGGCTCGGCTGGTTCAAAAAATGTTTACATTGCCTGCAGTGATGGCACAAACGAAGACACCGCCGACACTAATGAAAATTTAGCATATACCCTTGGCGTGGCTACCAGCCCCACCAGCCCAGGGACAATGACAGATGATTCTGCTGTTGGGACAATAACATGGAGTGATGTTAATAATTCAAAAGTGAGTGATGACACTAGCTCAAATAATAGCGGTTTTGGTTGTGGAAGTTGCACATCACATTATTTGAAGGCAAGTAATTTTGGATTTAACATTCCGACGGGATCAACAATAAATGGGATTGTAACGGAAATTCAAAGGAGAGGGACAGCTACTGGTCCAGCTCCAGTTGATAATGCTGTAAAAATAGTTAAGAGTGATGGGACGGTCGGATCTGAAAATAAAGCATCGGGTGTAAATTGGACTACATCCAATTCATATTTTTCTTATGGCTCTTCTTCAAATTTGTGGAGCGAAACATGGACTGCAGAAGATATAAATGATGCAGATTTTGGGGCAGTGTTACAGGTTTCGTCGCAAGGGGATGAAGAATATTTCAGTTTTGCTATGGTTGACCACATTCGTATAACAGTTTATTACACCGCACCAGCCGATTCCACCCCTCCCGCCGTTTCTACTCTTTCGCCAACAGGCAATGCAACTAATGTGGCGTTAAACAGTAATTTGGTAATGACTTTCGACGAAGCAGTAGATGTTGAAACTGGCAACATTACAATAAAGAAAGGCATTGACGACTCAACTCTTGAAACAATTGATGTTACCTCCGGGCAAGTGACTGGAACTGGCACAACCACAATAACAATAAATCCAACAGCAAACTTTGTTTCAGACCAAGAGTATTATGTGCTTATTGATGCCACGGCTTTTGACGACACAGCAGGCAACAGTTACGCAGGAATGTCTGCTGACAGCGAATGGAATTTTTGGATGACTTCGTGGAATTGCGGTGATTCGTTGTTTGATTCTCGAGACGACAAAAGTTATACAACAGTTGCTATTAGTAGCCAATGTTGGATGAAGCAAAACATTAATTATGGAACTTTGACTGCCGGCGCAAACAGCCAAGGCACAGATTGCCCGTCAGTAGCAGCAACCGAAAAGCACTGTTATTCAGACAACGAAGCAAATTGCACAACTTATGGAGGCCTTTACCAATGGAACCAAACAATGTGCGGAGCTTCAAGTTGCAACGGCACAGGCGCCCAACCCGACGACGACTGTGCAAGCCCAGTGCAAGGAATTTGTCCAACTGGCTGGCACATTCCAAGTCACTATGAATTCACCACTCTTGAACGAGCTATTTGTACTTCAGGCAGTTGCGCAACCGATTTTCCGTTTGATGCAAGTACAACTGGCTGGCGAGGAACTGATGAAGGCACAAATTTAAAAACTGTTGATGCGTCACACTTTTCAGGACTTTTGGCAGGATATTCCGAACTTGGTTCATTCAGTAATCTTACTTCTTATGGGTATTTTTGGTCGTCATTAGAGTCGGGAGGATTTGCTTGGCGTCGTTACCTTGGTTCGGGCATTACGGGGATTGCTCGCAATGCTGATGGAGTGGGATCGGGTTTTTCTGTCCGTTGCGTTTCAGATACTCGCCTTGACATTGCTCCGCCCGTGCAATCTGCATGGAGCCCAGCATCGGCATCAACCATCTACACAGCAACGCCGACAATAACTTTCACCACCGATGAAAATGCATCTTGCAAAATATCTCTAACTGATGACGCATATGGCGATATTGAAGGTGATAATTGCTCGGGAAGTGGCACCACCAGTCAAACATGCACTAGCCCCGACCTTGGCGCCGACGGAAGCAAAACAGTTTACATTGCTTGCACCGACAACACTAATGCCGACACAGCAGGCACCAATGACAGTTTAACCTACACACTTTCAGCAACAACCACATTTATCACCTCATGGAAAACCGACAACGCAGGCACATCAAACTCAACCTCAATAACAATTCCAACAACAGGAGTTGGTTATTCCTACCAAGTTGACTGGAACAATGACGGCGACTTCACCGACGTAAACACCTATGGCAACGCAGTAGACGAAGCAACCACTTACACGGGAAGCGTTACTTTTGATTTCGGAAGTGCCAGCACATACACCATAAGAATTAAAGGAACATTCCCAAGAATATATTTCAACAACGGTGGTGACAAACTAAAGTTTCTTGCCATTACCCAATGGGGCACAAATGCATGGACATCAATGAGCAGGGCTTTTTATGGAGTAAATAATTTGAATATTACGGCTACTGATGCTCCAAATCTTGCCAGTGTGACTGATATGTCATTAGCTTTTTATAACAATACGTCGGCAAACTTAAATGTTGGAAATTGGGATACTGGTAGTGTTATAAATATGAATACTATGTTTTTTGGTTGCACTTCTTTTAATGAGGACATCACTGGCTGGGATACATCAAACGTAACGAATATGGAAGGCATGTTCCGTGGGGCGACCTCGTTTAACCAACTAATAGGTGTATGGGATGTTTCAAAGGTTACAACCTTTTCTTATATGTTTTATGATGCAGATGCTTTTGCTGCAGACCTTAGCTCGTGGGATTTGTTAGCTAGTCCTATTAGCATGATTGGTATGTTTTATAACTCTACCTACAACCATTCAGGAATAACTGGTTGGGATGTCACAAATGTTACAAACATGGGCAGTATGTTTTTTAATGATACTTCTTTCAATCAAAATATTAGCGGTTGGGACACATCCAATGTTACAGCCATGGACAGTATGTTCCGTGGGGCGACCTCGTTTAACCAAAACATCGGTGGCTGGGATGTAAATCAAGTTACTAATTTTGCAAACATGTTTTTAAGCGCTACCGGACTTTCCACCGCCAACTACGACGCACTTCTGTCAGGTTGGGCAGCACAATCACCTCTTTCAGCTAGTGAAGCTTTTCATGGAGGAAGCAGTAAATATTGTGATTCTGCTTCAAGATTAATTTTAACTTCTGCACCAAATTCATGGGTTATCACTGATGGAGGGTTGGCCGATTGCACCCCACCAGCCCCCTCAAGTTTCAGCCCCGCATCAGGAGCTACCATTGACGACACCACTCCGACTGTTACATTCACCACCGACGAAAACGCATATTGCCGAGCGTCATTCAACGACGACAGTTATGCTCTCGCATCTGATGATATTGACTGCACGGGTGACGGCACAACCAGTCAAACATGTGAAATTACAGACCTTGGTGCCGACGGAGCAAAGAATGTCTACATCGCTTGCAGTGATGGAACAAATGAAGACACCAACGCAACCAACGAAAATCTTACATATACCCTTAGCACTAATGCATCCCCCAGCGCCCCAACCTTGGTCAGCCCAGCCAACGCAAGTTACACCAACGACACCACCCCAACCTTATCAGCCAACTACCTTGACCCTGACTCAGCAGATGTAGGCACAACTAATTACCGAATTTCGTCCTCAGGACTCGCCGACTGCACCAACAACACAAACGTAATTGCGTGGGGAACTAGTAGCGCCACAAGTGACGAAAACGAAAACACATCAATCACAATCTCCGCAGGACAAGCTCTCTCTTCAGACGCCACCTACTACTGGTGCGCCCAAAACAACGACGGCACAGCCACTAGCAGTTGGACAACCATGGGAAGCTTCACACTGGACACAACTGCCCCATCCACCACCGCCACTGCCGGAAGCTACACCTTTGGCACTTTGTCTATTCCCGACGTCACAGTCACCTTGTCGTGTAGTGATGGCTCGGGCTCGGGGTGCCTCACCACATATTATTGTATTTCCGAAAATGACACCTGCACACCAAACACGGTTTACACAAACCCCGTAAGTGTAGGTAGCACAGGTTACATTAGGTATTATTCAACCGACTCTGTTTCAAACAACGAAAGCATTTCTTCGAAGGTGGTCAGGATCGTTTCGGGTGGTGGAGGAGGTTTATCCACCCCGACAACTTCCACTTCCGCTGAAAGCTCCGGCGAGACAAAGCAACCCAATATCGTTGAGCAAATCATAAACATTCCACAGCAGATTGTTGAAAATGTAGTCCAGCAAATCACAAATGTATTTAATCCTCAAACTCCGCCGGAGGAGGGTGTAGTATTGTACCCTCCAATCGAACAGGCGGTGCCGGAAGAGGCGCAAGTGGTGTTTAGGGGCGGAATTTTAGTTCCAAAAATTGAATTGGAAAAAATTGCCATTTTGCCTTTGCCTGACTCGGTTAAAGAATTGGCTTTAAAATTTGCGCAATTTGGACAAACTTTGGAAAAGGTAGGAATTACAAAACCCGAAGACATTCAAAAACTTCAAACTGCAAATTTAATTTTTCCGGGTTTGGCAGAAGCATCGGGCGCCAATGCTAATTTAGCTGTTTCAGATTTTACAACTAAAGAAATTGCGCAAATTCCGGCAGGGTTTGTTTTTGCAAGAGTTGGAGGCACAGGCAACATTGACTTAAATACAAAAGTTTCCATTTCAAATTTAGGTGAGCCAATAAAAACAATAACAACAATTCAAAACAAGCCACTTTATTTGGCAGTAAAACCCGACAATAAAGCAGAAAGTGTAACTGGGCTTGTTATTTTTAAATCGGCAGGTTCGCGACTTTCATTTTTTAATTACATACAAAGCCTTTCGGTTGCCGCAGCGGCTTCATTAATGGATGCAACAAATGTGAAAGAGGGCACAGAAAAAGTTGAAGCAACTAAAGACCTTGTTTTAGCAGAATTTGCCTACGAAGATAAAAATAATGATGGCGTTTGGGAAACTGAAATTCAAACACCGGTTGTTGATGGGCAATACGAAATTCGAACAAAAATAAATTATCAGGTAATTGAGGGTAAGCAAAAAAAATCAGAAAACATTTCTATGATTATGGTGGTTGATCCTGAAGGATATGTTTATGAAAAAAATGGAGTAAACGAGACACGAATTGCGAATGCGAATGTTTCTTTGTATTGGCAAGACCCTGCTACAAACAAATATGAGTTGTGGTCAGCTAAAAATTTCCAGCAGGACAACCCGCAAATTACCGATGCTACCGGAAAATATTCTTTCTTGGTGCCCGTGGGCGAATATTACATTGAAGTCACTTCTAATGATTATTTAACATACAAAAGTGAAACATTTAAAGTGACCGAAGGATCGGGTGTGCACATGAACATTGAAATGAAAAGCAAAAATTGGTTTTGGCGAATTTTCACAGTAGAAAGAATTCTTTTGGGAATTATTATAATTCTTTTAATAATTGTTATTATAGTATTTATAAAAAAACGTAATTTAAAATAAGATGCAAAAAGCAAAAATAGTCATAATAATCTTAATAACTGTTTTGGTCGCAGGCAATGTGTGCTTTGTTACTTTGTTTTTTATGAATCGCGCTGATTTGCAGAAATATAAAGAGGAAGTTGTTGTCCAAAAAACTAATGATAATGTTTTGTCTTTTGCCGATTTGTTTATTGATAAGGTTTTGTTGGGGCAGGGGAGTGTTAATTTTGAAGACAGGCTTAGCCTGGAAAACGCGGTAAGGGACATAAAAGATAAAGAAATTTTTTCTAATTGGGAAATGTTTACCAAAAGCCAAAATGACAGAGAATCTCAAACCGCTGTCGGGAACCTTTTGAAACTTTTATTCGCCAAGGTAGCTAATTAATTTCGCTCATCAGTAATCGCTCGCTTGTTTGCCAAATCAAATTTTTTCTGCGGCTTGACTATCCCTTCGCAGGGTACAGTCCTGCACCCTGCTTCGGGACAGTGACCCTCGCCTCGAAAAAATTTATTTGGCTCACGTGCTCGCGTGATTTGCTGGCTCACTCGTTACTTGACGGGCTGTTTTTTATTTGCTAAAGTATATATAACCAACAAAATTAGTTGGTTATGTATAAAATGAAAATTTCAAAAAGGGCGCAATATGGACTTACAGCAATGGTCCATCTTGCTAAAAATAAGCGAGTTGTTTCTATACGAGAAATCTCTAATATTGAGGGTGTGCCTTTTAATTTTTTAAGTAACATTTTTTCTAGTTTAGAAAAAGCAAACCTGGTTTCTTCAAAACATGGCGCCAATGGTGGTTATTATTTGGCAAAACCGGCAAGCAAAATTACGGCAGGAATTATTGTGGAAACTATTGAAGGGAAAATAAATCCGGTTGATTGTTGCTTGTGTGGGAAGTCAAAAAAATGCGCGTCGAAAAATGTTTGGGACAAAGTAAAAAAATCATTGTCTGAAACATTATATTCCATAAAATTATCAGAATTAGTTAAGTAATTTGAAATTTTCAATTTTAAATTTTAATTGAATGATAAAAGTTTAAATTTAAAAATTAAATCATTAAAAATTTATTTAAAATTTAGAATTTAGAATTAAAAATTAGTATGAAGAATATTACTTACCTCGATCATGCAGCGACAACCCCAATGGATAAAAATGTGCTCAAAGCAATGGAGCCGTATTTTAGTAAAATTTCGGCAAATGCAGGGTCACTGCACCAAGCGGGGCGTGAATCAAAAAAAGCGGTTGTTGAGGCCAGAAAAAGTGTGGCTAAAGTTTTAAATTGCAAAGCAGAAGAAATTATTTTTACCGGCTCGGGCACTGAATCAGACAACATGGCAATTTTGGGAGTGGCTCGGGCTTTTTTGCTCGGACTCGGGAATAGAATTTTTTCTGCGGCTCAGCCTGTGTTCCCGGATCCCTTCGCCTCGAAAAAATTTATTCCCTCGTCCTCGCCCTCGCTTTTAGCTGCTCGTGTGATAGTTTCAAACATAGAACATCATGCAGTGCTATTTCCAGCTGAGCAACTTGAAAAAGAAGGTTTTAAATTAGATTTATTAAAAGTAAATAGTGATGGTTTAGTGGCGCCGGACGATTTAAGAAAATTAATTACCGATGAAACAATTTTAATTTCAGTAATGTATGCCAACAATGAAATTGGCACAATTCAACCAGTTGCTGAAATTGGAAAAATTATTAAAGAAATCAAAGAAGACAGGCAAAAGCGGGGAATTAATACACCAATTTATTTTCACACCGACGCTTGCCAATCGGCCGGTTATTTGGACTTAGATGTTCAAAAACTAGGAGTTGACCTTTTGACTTTAAACGGAAGCAAAATTTATGGGCCAAAAGGCACGGGCGTTTTATATGTTAGGATTGGCACAAAAATTGAGCCTTTAGTTTTTGGCGGTGGGCAAGAAAATGGGAAAAGAAGTGGAACTGAAAATTTACCGGGAATTGTTGGATTGGCAAAAGCTTTGGAAGTTTCCCAGAAGAAAAGAAAGAGTGAATTTTCTAGAGAAACAAAACTGCGTAATTATTTTATAAAAAAAGTTTTACAAGCAATTCCAAAAGTTGTTTTAAACGGCTCGTCTGACAAACGATTACCAAACAATATTAATGTTTCAATTTTAGATGTTGAGGGTGAAGCAATGCTTTTGTGGCTTGATAAGCACGGCATTTGCGTTTCAACGGGCTCTGCCTGCGATTCGCAAAGTTTAGAACCCTCACATGTCATTTTGGCCCTTGGAAGACCCTATGAATATGCTAACGGAAATTTGCGTTTTACTTTGGGCAGAAGCACAACAAAAAAAGACTTAGATTGTGTTTTAAAAGTTTTACCAAAAATTGTCGGAGATTTACGCAAAATCTCCCCCGTAAATGTGAAGATTTAATCGCTCGGACTTGGCAACGAAATTTTTGATCTTCGGGGGAAGTGTCCCCCAGGCACCTGCCCCTCATCCAAAAATTTGTTGCCTCGTCCTCGCTTTATTCTTATATGAAAATTAAAAAAACTAAAAACAAAACAAAAGATGTAGCCGGTGTAAATGCTGGTGAGAGTTGGATTTATTCAAAAACTGTCAAAGAGCATTTTTTTAAGCCGAAGAACTTTTTGGATAAGTTGCCGAAAAATGAAAAAATGTTTGACGGTGTTGGCCAAGTTGGTTCGCCTCAATGTGGCGACGTAATGAGAATTTGGCTAAAAATTGACCCAAAGTCGCAAAGAATTAAGAAATTAAAATGGAGGACTTTTGGTTGTGCTTCGGCAATTGCTGCAACTTCTATGTTTTCAGTAATGGTTACAGAAAAAGGGGGAATGAAAATTGATGACGCCTTAAAAGTTAAACCCCAAGACATTTTGAAGCGTTTGGGAGGTTTGCCAAGCAGAAAAATTCATTGTTCGGTGTTGTGCGACAAGGCATTTCAAGCAGCTGCCAATAATTATTTTCGCAATACAGGTCAGCATGAAAAAATTATTGTTGAAGGTGCAAAAATTATTGATAAACGGCTGAATATTACAGACAAAGACATTGAAGAAGCTGTCTTAGAAGGCGCTAAAACATTAATTGATGTGCAGAAAAAATTAAAAGTTGGAGTTGGCGATCCTGAATCTATTCCTGAAATTGAACAACTTATAAAGTTTTACAATGAAAAATACTACGGGTAAAAAATTAAAAGTATATTGTGCGATGTCGGGTGGCGTGGACAGCTCGGTTTCGGCTGCGCTTTTAAAACAGCAGGGCTTTGATGTTGTTGGGGTTTACATGCGCCAATGGTCACCTAAAATTTTGGGTAAAGAATGTATTTGGAAGCAAGACAGGCAAGATGCAATGCAGGTTTGCGCTAAATTGGGAATCCCCTTTTTAACCTGGGATTTTTCTAAGGAGTATGAAAAAGAAGTTGGGCAATATATGATTGATTCATATAAAAAAGGAATTACTCCAAACCCTGACGTAATGTGTAATAAAGTAATAAAATTCGGTTATTTTTTTGACAAAGCAATGAAAGAAGGGGCAGATTTTGTGGCAACTGGGCATTATGCTAAGATATCGTTCGGCGACAATCCTTCGCTAGCGCTCGCCCGCCAGCGCGGGCTCGCTCAGTCCTCGGCGCGCCACGTCGCTTCGCGACGACCATGCTGTCGCGCCTGCGGGAGCCCTTCAAAACCTATCTCCTCGCTACAATAGTTACCTAGATATTACG
>Ga0247842_10008612_pt1 | contig 10635 bp, 9 predicted proteins | sample LaCruzMarch2015__3_FD_192411 | JGI IMG/M metagenome (GOLD analysis project Ga0247842, IMG submission 192411) | Freshwater microbial communities from meromictic Lake La Cruz, Castile-La Mancha, Spain - LaCruzMarch2015_19m | ecosystem: Environmental > Aquatic > Freshwater > Lake | place: Spain...
CTGAAACGAACAATTTGAGAGCCATATTTTAATAATACAAAAATTCTTTTTTGGAGAGATTGTGATTCCGTTGATGTGAGGCAACAACTTCTTATTATCGGACATGGTCTCTCCAACCATCGAATACGAAAGCTGTTTCCACGCATCAGGTACGTCCTTGTTTGGAATCTTGTATGAAAAACAACCGCCATTGCGGTTTCGCTCATCCTCCCAAATCGGATTTATGCCCTTTCGCATCAAAAACAGCATGCAATTGGTAACCAAAACGGGCGGAAGCGTTTCTGCGATCGTTATGGCTTGTTCTACTGTGTTAAATTCATAAATTTTCATATAACTTTTCAAGCTCCAATCGGTATCATGGGGCAAATGCGCCCAAAGAATCCAGGCATCTGACAGTTCATGCAAGTTTGAATTCGTTGAAACAACAGTATCTTTTGAATCAGAGTTTGTATCCGAACCCGTATTAGAATCTTTTTTGAAAATATTATTATTTGTATTATTACTTTCAGAATGGTTTGATTTGACAGTTGTCATATTTTTATTATTTGCGACAGTAGTAGTAGTATTATTTTGTGTGCAGCGTTTAGTTCCTTTCTCTGTCAACGTTGTTTGAATTACTTCGAACGATGCCATAATAACTTAATAATATAATATATTTATATTGATTTTTAAATTAATATAAATATAAATATTATAAATATAATTTATATTAGAATTTGTTTAACATTTAAATTAAAGCACTATATTATTATTTTTATACACATATACACATATACATATATATATAATGTTTGAAAAATTATACCAGTTTTATGATTTTTATTCATATTTTGTATTTACCTACTTTATTAATGTTTTTTTCCATTATGTAATTGATATATCATATTACGATATAAGCAGTAAATATAAGATTATTCCTTTACCCAAATTAGAATTATTAAATTTATATCAAAAATATCTACCAGTTGTTGTTAAAAATGTCATTATATCGCCGATACCTTTTGGAGTTATAGCCGTTCATTTAGTTAATCTGGATTCCTTATATACTACTCGGTTTCATATAACCGATTGTATTTTCGAATTAGTATTAACGGCGACTATTACTGAAATTTTATTTTACATTTTTCATAGAATAGTTCATATTCCATTTTTATATAAACGTTTTCATAAACTACATCATAGTGTAACAACACCCGTTTCAGTTGCTACTCTTTATGTCGACCAATGGGATATGTTATTTAGCAATTCAATTCCACTTGTTTTCCCTGTATTTTTTATATGTTCGACGACCATAACCGCAAAAATATGGTTTATATTTATTTTAACTGAATCAATATTATCACATGCTGGATATAAGTATTTATCAGAAGCACACAATAAACACCATACAGATATTAATATTAATTATGGTAATAATTTATTTATGGATAAATTACTTGGAACATATGGATAATTTTTTGATGAGACCTCATATTGATTGGTCGACCTTTTCATATTCGTTCAAGTGTACTCGCAAACCGCACAACCGGTCAAGCTGAAACATGTTCATATCCTTTGTAATGCACGTAATTTTGTAATTCGCAGAAGGTTCAATCGCATAATTGTATTTTTTAAGTATATACCAATGCACAAATTTTTCATCCAAAACGAGATTTCCGACAACATTGAAATTATATGGTTGCGACAAATCAATTTCATACTCGCTGTTATCACCATCATCGATTTCTAAATTGCAAATAATCATTTCTGCATTTGATTTTTCATATTTGGTCTCATCTGCATAATAGTCGTTTTCTGTGAATGTTCTATAAATCTTTGTATAATTTTGTTTGGATGTCTCATGTGATTCGGGATACTTATACTTTGTGTGCATGATGAAATCAAAATTCTTAAAATCGAGCGTCTTTTCAGACTCATTTTTTTCCATTACAAATAACGGTTCCAATGATAGCGGAACATGTATAGGTGACGGCGAAGAGGAAGAAGGTGACGGCGAAGAGGAAGAAGGTGACGGCGAAGAGGAAGAAGGTGACGGCGAAGAGGAAGAAGGTGACGGCGAAGAGGAAGAAGATGGAGAAGAAGGAGTTTCACTAACAAGATCAGAATCAAAAGAAGACGAACAACACTCTTCTACAACTTCTTCGAGGTCATAATAGTCATTTGGATTTCCTAAATAAGACGATTCCTTAAACGCCACCATTGTTTCAAATGACCCGCGGCGAACTCCATTTTTAATTACTTTAACTTCATCGTAAATATATGCAATTTTCTTACTTGACTTATCAGAATCTGAAAAAACAAAAAAATTCTTAATTCTTCTGTACGCGTTTGATACTTTTGTCGCTACCAAAAATGATTTATAACTGATTTGAAATAAAAATTCAGAAAGTAGTTCTTTATTATTTTTAAAATAAATGATTCCAGATAAACCAATAAACAATGCAACAAATTTTAATTCAATTTCTGCGACTTCTGCTAGATAAAAGTCGCTACAATTGGTATGATACGTTTTTTTTATATTTTGACAAAAAACGATATTATTCATTTTATTTTATACAGAAAGGAAAGGAATAAAGGTTTAAAAAGAACAAGTAATATAAATATATATATAATAATATTTTTATATTTATTATATATATATATATATATTTATATTTATATTTATATATTTATACATACATCAACATATGGCAGTTATTTATTTATTTCATATATAATTTATATTATCGGACTAGTTTCACCTTTACATGATTTTGCGATGGCATACGTTTTTCCATCTGAACAGCAACCGAATTCAGTACCAGCACACCCACCGATCAAATTAGATTGTGATGTAGGAGCTGGTTCAGAGCTGCTTGTACTTGTACTGTTAGGCATCGGAACCATTCCTTTAGGACAAGGCCTTGTTGATACACCGTCTTCACAACATCCATATTGTTCTCCATCACAACCGCCAATTTTTTTTTTATGATGATGAGGTTCTGGTTCTGGTTTCGGGTCAGGGTGGGGCCGAGGCCTATGTGGACAGTTTGAGCCGCGATAATCTGCTTTTGCGGTAGTTCCATCATAACAGCAACCATAACGCGTCCCGGCGCAACCACCGACAATGTTATGATTTCTTTCGCGCTCGTGATCTTCGCGTGATTTGCGCTCGGGTCTAAGATTATCTTTTTTGGGTACTCCAAAAACAAACGCTAAAACAGTAGTAATGTATGTCATTAAAATAAATGGTATAAAAACGATAAACCATGAAATGATGCCCAACCCTGCAGCGCATAGTATGTTTAGAACCACTGTAAATATGATCATGACAATGAATTTTAAGAATGCAGTATTTGCATCACCTCTAAATATGTCAATTATAATTTGAGTGATGGAAAAAGCTAAATATAATATTGCAGGCGGACAAATATATTCAACAATCATATGATATTAGATATTTAATATTCGATTTTAATGATGTACAAAATGAAAAATATAATATACTATATAAATATAAAAATAATAAAAATTATCATATTTTTTATTATTTTTACTTAACTATTCATTTCTATATTTATTTATTTTTTATAGTTTTTAAATTTCATTTGAAACTGTTACAGTGAACATAAATATTGATTGTGTATATTTAAATTATTTTTTTTTTAGTTTATCATCTATATCTGCATCTTTAAAAGTAATATATTTTTTTTTATCTTCGTCATAAAGAACAAGCCATAAATTATTATAACATTCAGTAATAGATAATTTTACAATATCATCAAACATATCACTGTTTGAAACGACCTCTTCGTGATAACATTGTAAATTATAATTTGGTATTTTTGAGTTCATGTGATGTATATGGTGATATTCTATACCACCAGTAAAATATTTCAAGACATATGGGATTTGAATAAAAGAACTTCCAAGTAAACCACTATCTCGTTGACTATATGTTTCATTATTTACGATATACGGAGGATTGAATCCGTGTTGTGAATGAAATAGCATTATTCCTATACTTGAAGATATCATAATTGAAATTAAATAATGGTAAATGATTGAATAATTATACAGTTTATAAAATAAAAATCCTATTCCAATATTATTAATTATTTGTTCTATAAACATAATTTTTTTCATATTTATTAGTGATGCCGGGATTTTTTTCATTTTAAAAAATCTAAAAGCATTAAATCTCATTACTATTAAAAATTTTAAAGCCGGAATTATAGAAAAAAATACAAAAGGGTGTTTTATAAATTTATATACTTGTTGGATTTTAAGTGAAAAATTTTTATACTGTCGTAATGAAGTAAATATAGTTTCATTATATGAATGGTCGTAAATATTGTCATAATTTCCATTTGTTAAATGATGTATGTTATGATTATAAGTCCAATTAAAAGGAGTATTAACTAAAATCCCTGTTATTATTCCAATAATATAATTAAATGCTCTACTTGGAGAATATGAATGATGTCCACAATCGTGAAAAATTATAAATGTTTTTATATTCAGCAATGCCATTATCGGTATGGTAAATAAACTAAACCAACTATCTCTAAAAAACCACAATAAATAAAAAGCTGAAGATAAATAAAAAGTGTGTATTGATAAATCTAAAAATGCAGATTTGTAAGAAGATTTATATTTTTTAAACAGTTCACTTTCATTCATTTTTATATTTGAATGTTTAAATTTATATACTGTTTAATTGTTTTATTCTTTAATTTTTTAATTTATATATTTAATATTATTTTTATTTTATTTGCGTCTCATAAAAACTGGTTTTTTGTTTTTAAATTTTCCTACAATTTCACCAACATCGCCATCTATAGATTCATAAATGTTTCCATTATCTTCATTTGTTGTAAAATAAGTTACATTTTTAATTACGATTTCATATACTTCTTCTTCTTCTGCATCTGCTTCTTCTTCTTCTTCTTCTTCTTCTTCTTCTTCTTCTTCTTCTTCTTCTTCTTCTTCTTCTTCTTCTTCTTCATTCGCACTTGCATCTGCTTCTTCTTCTTCTTCTTCTTCTTCTTCTTCTTCACTCGAACTTGCATCTGCTTCTTCTTCTTCTTCTTCTTCTTCACTAGAACTTGCATCTGCTTCTTCTTCTGCTACGCTTGATTCTGCTTCTTCTGATTCCGATTCTGTTTTTTCCGCTTCTGACTCAGTTGAATTTTCACTTTGGTTCGTAGTTGTCGACCCTTCTTCGTCGACGTCAGTGTCATCACTGGATAGTTTTTTATTTTCAGTTTTTATGTCATGATCATTAGAGCGAAGTTGAACGTACGAATTCATAACTACAGGAGATGATGGCGGTGTAATTTCATCAATCTTTAGTTGAATATGTTCTTCGGGTTGTTCTGACTTTTCTGTTTGTTCCATCATCATTTCAAGTTGAGAAGCCAATTCTTGATTTTGAATATAAAGATCTCGAACAAATGGTATTTGAAGTATAGCATCATGGGTCGATTTATATAATTCATAATCTTTCAAAGCGCCGTCCAACGATTTTTGAATATTATTTTGAATAGAAGCGGTAACGTCATTTAATATAGAAGATATATCAAATTGAACTCCGTGTACGTTTACCATTTTATTTTGTCCATTTAATCTATTTTCGGCGGTACTCATTATTTATTTAACTTAAGGATTTATGATATATTTAATATAATTGTTTGTTTAATATGATTTAAAAAATATTTAATACAAACTATATATACATCAAATGAACGGCAACCAAAAAGAACAACGACAAGAACAACGACAAGAACAACGACAAGAATGCATTTATGAATATAATACAGCAGATATTGAAAAAAGAAAAGAAGAAGAACAAAAAAGAAACGAATGGTTAAAAGAAAGAATGGAACTTCGGCGTAAACAGCAAATTCAATTTATTATGACTCAAACAAATTACAATGAAATTGAAGCAACTCAAAAGTTAGAAGAATGTAACAATGATGTAATGAAGGTAGTAAACGAATACCTTGGAATTGGTGTAAAAAAAGATGAAAACGTAAAAAAAACAAAAAATCAAAAAGTATTTTCAGTTATACGAGAGATTATGGACTCAGGATCGCGAAATTTTATCATGCAACAAGAAAGAGCAAAAAAAATAGAAGAAATGAAAAAACATATAGAAATGAAAAAACGATTCGAACAAAATGAAAAAATAGAGTCATTAAAAGATGAAAACAACAATGTAAAAATAATGAAGGAGAAAATAGATTAAACAAATTTATTACATTATATTTATTATATATTGTAAGAATAACTTACCACATCCCAATCATAATCATTCAATCTTCCCTTATAATATATAGTGGGTAATTTTTTATTATTTATGTCCTCGATCCGCTTAAGCCGAAATCTTGAAACTTCATAATGCAACGAATTATCATTATCATCTTCTGTTAATTCTATACAAATCATGTCATCATCTATATGTAATTCTTTTCTATTACAAATTTCACTTATATTTGGAATTCGGTAATCTATACGATATCTTTTTTCATTTATCGAATGAAGTTGATAAAAACGGGTAATCCGGCGACAAATATATTTTTCTAAAAATGAATACTTGTCTAAATCAATCAGTCTAATCAACTCGCCTTTATAAAACCGATATCTCTTGAGAATTTTTGTGTAAATATATAAAACGATATCATCTGGCAACTTTTCAATTATTTCCATTTGACAAATAAATTCAATTACTTTTTAATAAATAATTAAACTATTTAATAAAAAAATCAACTATTTAATAAAAAATCAAATTTTATTAAATAATAAAAAGAATACTATTTTGTATTTTTTACTTTATACCAAATACTTCATTTATAATCGATGATTTTGCATTTCTAGTAACTTTTTTTTTTATTTCAATCGTATTATTTTGAATAATTTTATTTCCAATAAAAAAATCATTATTTTCTTCATACAGTTCGGGTAAAACATTTGTTAGCGGCTTATTCACCATGTAAACAATTTGTTCGCACTGAAACAATTTTCGATATTCATTTATAGTCAAATTTCCATAAAACTTGTTCAACAAATAGTGTGGATTTGCCGCCGGTTTAATACTTTTATTGTAATTATATATTGGGCCATATATCGAATTTAGAAGATAATATCGTTCAAACTTAACAGACGTGTCAATATTTTCATTCATCAAATAAGCTACCGCACATTCGGGATGACAAAAACAGCCATACCCTTTTGTTAACGACATTGGGATATGAATGGGTGGTGTGTCGAATTCACAAGTGTCCCAAAAACACGAGGAACGTTGTATGCTTAGTCCATCATTTTTATGAAAGTTTAATTTCAACTGTAAGATTTTTTTCCATATTTCCTTATTCGTTGTGTTTTTACATTCTAAACCACAGTCATTATCATTTATTTCTTTGTCAGAAAAATGAAATGGAACCTTGACATTTGAATTGCTATTTGTATTTGTATCCATCATCATCGGAATTGGCGTAGGATGTATATTTTTCGAAGAAAAATGTGATGGGTCATATACTTGAGTTGGTATGGGCGACGGTAACGACAAACACGTCTCTTTTTGTTCTTCTTCCTTTACATTCTCTTTATTGTATTTTTTATGTTTACCATCATTTTCATAACTTGTCATATTTGTCATGTTTGAATAAAATACACTATCCTGGTCGTTATCATTATAACATAAAATTCCATTTTTTTTATCACCGTCACAAACATCTAATTTATTTGAATTTAATTCATTTGATTTTTTCAAATCGGATAAAACACATTTTAAATGTAAAATAATATTTGGAACTTCTGGAACACCATGTGATTGTATTTGATTTTCATTGATGATTTTACCGCCTCGCGGTTTTCGACCTCGTTTTTTATGGACAATTGTCGAAGACTGTTCTTTCTCGACAACAACTGCATCGTTAGTATTACATTTCTCATGGACAACGCATTCAACTTCTTGCTGTTGTTGTAGTTCCTGCATCTGTCCTTTTTTTGAAACTCTAGATTTGCGTATTTTTTTCTCTTTTTTTTCCACATCACCATTATTAACAATCTCAATCTTATCATTCACTATGTTCGCATTAGCGTCGACGTTATCGTAGATATTATCATTTACATTTTCATAACTATTATTTTTATCATTTTGATATAATGTATTATTATTCTGTTGGTCGGGTTTAACAAGTTTTTTTCTTCCCCTTTTCTTTTTTTCAATAATGATTGAATTAGAAAAATTATTTTCCGAGTTAATAACATGGTTTTGTGACATATTCATAATGACTGACTCGTCTTCTTGAGTGTGATCTTGCGTTGTTAATAAAGGTAATGCTGCTTCTTTCACGTTAATGTCCGTATCATTTTTAATCTTTTTAATTCTCATGGTTGTTTATGGTTTAAATATGAATGGCCTAATATAAATCTAGTCTAACCTAATCTAAATAATTATGAATTATTATTCAATTCTTTATAATATATTAAAAATTGGTTTAAATTGTTTTATTATATTTTATAACAAAATGATGTTAAAGTGTAGTACATAAATAAATATTGAGTAAACTATCAATATAAATTATTTAATGAAATCATTTAAAAAGATATTTATATATTGATTTACGACGATAAAAAATTTAACGAAACGAATGTCAAAGGCGATTGGAATTGATTTGGGAACAACATACTCATGTGTTGGCGTATGGCAAAATGAGCGCGTAGAAATTATTGCAAATGATCAAGGAAATAGAACAACACCATCGTATGTTGCATTTACGGATAGTGAGCGTCTCATTGGAGATGCAGCAAAAAACCAAGTGTCAATGAACCCGGAAAATACGGTATTTGATGCCAAGCGTTTAATTGGTAGAAAAATCGACGACTCAAGTATTCAAAATGATATGAAACATTGGTGTTTCAAGGTTGTTGGAAAAGACGACGGCAAACCGCACATTCAGGTAAATTTTAAAGGTGAAGAAAAGACGTTTTCTCCAGAAGAAATTTCCGCAATGGTTTTGGTAAAGATGAAAGAAATTGCAGAGAGTTATTTGGGGTCTTCGGTGAAAGATGCAGTTATTACAGTTCCGGCATATTTCAATGACGGTCAGCGACAGGCCACGAAGGATGCTGGTTCAATTGCGGGTCTGAATGTGCTGCGAATTATCAATGAGCCGACTGCTGCTGCTATTGCATACGGTCTCGACAAAAAGGGTCAGGGTGAAAGTAATATTTTAATTTTCGATTTGGGCGGTGGAACATTTGATGTCTCGCTTCTCACCATTGACGACGGAATTTTTGAAGTCAAGGCCACAGCAGGAGACACACATTTAGGAGGAGAGGATTTCGACAATAGGCTGGTGAGCTGGTGCGTGCAAGAATTTAAACGCAAGACCAAGAAGGATCCAACCGGGAATAATCGGGCACTCAGACGACTGAGAACAGCATGTGAGCGCGCCAAGCGTACACTTTCAGCATCTACAGAGACGACAATTGAGGTTGACTCACTATTTGACGGATCGGATTTCATGACTAAAATTACTCGTGCAAAGTTTGAAGAGTTGTGTATTGATTTGTTTCGATCAACCATTGACCCCGTGGATCGCGTGCTAAGAGATTCTAAAATGTCGAAAAGCAGTATTCATGAAATTGTGCTCGTTGGCGGTTCAACGCGCATTCCCAAGGTTTGCAGCTTGCTCATGGAATATTTCAATGGAAAAGAGCTGAATCGCTCAATTAATCCGGATGAGGCCGTAGCGTATGGAGCGGCAGTACAAGCGGCAATTTTGACGGGCAGTCAGTCAAAGGTGACGCAAGATATTTTGTTGCTTGATGTTGCTCCGCTGTCGCTTGGAATTGAAACAGCCGGTGGCGTAATGACAAAACTGATCGAGCGAAATTCGACGATTCCTTGTAAGAAGAGTCAAGTGTTTTCAACATACGCGGACAATCAACCGGGCGTTCTAATTCAGGTGTTTGAGGGTGAGCGCCAGCTTACGAAGGATAACAACATTTTGGGCAAGTTTCAATTGGATGGAATTCCTCCCGCGCCGCGCGGCGTTCCACAGATTGAGGTGACGTTTGATATGGATGCAAACGGTGTTTTGAATGTTAATGCAATGGATAAAGCGGGTGGAAAGTCGAATAAAATCACAATTACGAATGACAAGGGTCGACTGTCAAAGGACGACATTGAGCGCATGGTTTCAGAGGCGGAGCGATACAAGGAGGAAGATGCAAAACACAAGAAAAAAATTGACGCTCGAAATGGGTTTGAAAACTATGTGTATTCCGTGAAGAATTCGACATCTGAGCCAGGACTAAAAGACAAGTTGACAGACGGGGAATGCGCGACGATTGAGGACGCGTGCAAATCTGCGCTCGATTGGCTTGAAACCGCGGGATCAGGAGTAGATGCAGAAGAATATGAAGCTGAACAGAAGAAGTTGGAAGGCGTTGTTACGCCGATTGTTTCCAAGTTGTATGGAGGTAGCAGTGGTGGTCCAGGCGAGAGTTCGAATTCGCATTCGGGATCGGGATCGCATGGTGGTGCAGGACCAAACATTGAAGAGGTTGATTAAAGGTATAGAAATAACAAAATAATAATTGCAGATATTAACATATATAAAGTATAACTATTATTTATAATTA
>Ga0247842_10008616_pt1 | contig 10633 bp, 8 predicted proteins | sample LaCruzMarch2015__3_FD_192411 | JGI IMG/M metagenome (GOLD analysis project Ga0247842, IMG submission 192411) | Freshwater microbial communities from meromictic Lake La Cruz, Castile-La Mancha, Spain - LaCruzMarch2015_19m | ecosystem: Environmental > Aquatic > Freshwater > Lake | place: Spain...
ACAGTTTAGCACGTATTCTCGTGCTAAACCATTCATCCCCGCCCTCGGGCAGACCGCGAGGTGTTTCAAGCCCTCGGGCGGGGTTTCCTGTAAGGAAATAAAAAGCCCCCGACCGCGGTCGGGGGCTTTCCAATATTTTATTTTTATCTAACCGTCTTTGGCGCGACGAAGCCATCTACAACAACGCTATCTGCAGGAATGTCGTCATCAAAACTTGCAACTAGTGCATCTAATTCTTTTCTCAATTCTTCCATTCTTATTTTTGTGTCGGCTACTACTACAAAAATAAAAGGATTTCCCGAAGTTAATAGTTGTTTTCCATAACCATGATCGCCAAAAATTATATTTCTGGCTACACCGTCTTCGGCAAGTGAAGATTCTTTACTCATATATTTTCTACTCACAACAAAACCCGATGGCAATCCTTCTACGCCCTTATAATTAAATCTTCCGGTTCCATCATAATAACAAACTCTTTCGTAGTGAAAATCTTTATCAACTCCAAGATGAATATGAGGAATTCCTCTTTTTATAGCTTCTTGTTCTGCCCATTGTCTGGCAAAAGCATCAGGATCACCTAGTATTCCATGTTTTTTACAATATAATCTTGCTGCACCACAACCATCGTGGCTAGAAATTGAATCTGGGTTAGCTAGTCTGAAATACTCATCACGTTGAGCTTCTGACAAAAGTATTGTGCTTCCGGCTGCATGCACACCAAAAGGAGTTCTCCCATCCATGCAACAAAGACATCTGTGTAATCCTTCGGCAGGTTTGTGTTCTTCTAAATCAAAAGCGCTATCTAAATTTGGCAATGTTTCTGCATATTTTGCAAAACCCATTTTCATTATTTTTGCCATTGCCTCTTGTTGCTCTTGGAAAGCCTCTAATTTTTCTACAGTTTGATCTGTATGCTCTTTTTTTGTATGTTCCATAATTTTTCCGCCGAAGGCGGATCAGCCTTTGGCTGATATTTTTAATTTATTATTCCTTATATTATCAAAAATACCTGGCCCTGTCGAATGATAGGGCGCAAAAATTGAAAGTCTATATCAAAAAAAATTCCAGGATATCTCACCTGGAATCTACTGTCTTGGCTTCGATCTTAGACCTTAGTCCTTAGCCCACTTCGGCAATTGACGCTTTTTGGGCGCAGTGCTCGCAAGGAGAGCATCGATGTTTTCTTCCCACTCAACGGCAGGATTTGGTGAAGACGCTACCACTGTGAAACTCCCCGCAGTTTCATATCCCGGGAAAAACTTCACCGAATGCCAACACCCCGCCGGCACGACAAGCATGTCGCGTTCACGCAGTCTATAAACAAACTTCTCCCCATTGATGATGATGGTCACCACAAGAATCACAGGCCCATGGAAGATATACAGTTTTTCCTTACCACCTTCCGAAATTAACGGATGCCTGTGGCCCGGAATAACCCAATCGTTCCCTAGCCAGACTTTGGAAATCGACAAGGCTTCAACCGCCGGCGAATGTTTAGTGCTTACCGCAAAAGGTTTCGTAAGCTCTTCACCAACAGTCGGCCTCACAAAAACGGCGGTTCTCATCTCATCTGATGTGAGCGTGTCTACTGCTTTGAGCACTGCTGTTGTATCCAACGAATCCATTTCCATACTCCTAAGTTGACAAAGGCCAAGAAAAAAAGACACGACTGACGTACCTTCACATTATCATTTTGCCACCTTATGTCAACCAATGGTTACAGCGAGCCAAGGTTTAGTGTAAAATCAACTTTTATTTTTTCCACAAAGTCCGGCACGTGACTTACCAATATCATAGCTCCATCAAATTTATTTATTGCTTCGGCAATTATGGGAATGTGCCTGAAATTAATGTGGTTTGTGGGTTCGTCTAAAATAAGCAAACCCGGTTTTTCCAGTGCTATTGTTGCAAAAGCCACTAGCCCTTTTTGACCCTCAGATAACGAACCAATTTTTGCTTTTAATATTTCCGCATCCAAAAGAAAACCCGCCGCGTGCGCCCGCAAGCCTTGTTCGGTACCGTCACCCCCCATTGCTTTTGCCAGTGTTTGATAGACAGTTGCATTAAAATCCAATGTTGAAAAATCCTGTCTGTAATATCCAATTTTGACTCCTTCTTTTATATGTTCGCCTTTGGCATGGCCTGAAGCCAATTTTTCTAAAAGAGTTGTTTTGCCAATTCCATTTGGCCCTGTCAAAAGAAGTCTTTCGTGCTTATTTAAAGTTACATTTACCTTTTTATTTACAAATTTATGATTAATAGCAACAGCCACCGAATCTAAGTGTAGTATGACTCCCCCAATATCTTTTTGTTCGGGAATTGTAAAATGTTTTATTGTTTTGTCTTCTCTTCTTACGTCTACAACCTCGCTTTCTAATTCTTCAATTTTTTTTCTCATTTTTGAAGAAACATCTCTTAAATGTCCGCCTTTTTGAGCAAAAAAATTGGCCTGCTCTTTTCTGTGAGAAATGTCTTTTTCCAAACGAATGTTTTTCATGCGCTCTCTCTCAAGACGCATTCTTATTTCTTCTACAACAGAAAAATAATCTCCTGTGTATTGTTCAACTTTTTTGGAAAAGATATCCAAATACAAAACGCCTTGTGTAAAGCTATTTAAAAAATCTGCGTCGTGCGAAATAACAATGCAAGTTTTAGGATATTCAATAATAAATTTTGTCAGGTGCTCAATGCCGGCTTTATCTAAATTATTTGTAGGTTCGTCCAATAAAAGTAAGTCTGGGTCTTGTATTAAAGCAGAAGCCAGCAAAATTCTTGCTTGTTGCCCACCGGAAAGCTCGCCAACCGTTCTAGTGTGTGGCATGTCTAAATTTACAATTTTTAAAACGTCGTCAATTCTTTTATCAATGTTATAAATTTTTCTTTGGCTCGCCGAAGCCTTGGCGGAGGCTGGCTCTTTGAAGCATTTCTCGAAAAGTTTTGTTATTGTCAGGTCTAAATCTTCACGCGGAATTACTTGTTTTGCTGTCGCAATTGTTAAATTATTATCTGTATTAATTGCCCCAGACTCTGGACGCGATTCGCCGGTTATTAATTGAAAAATTGTGCTTTTCCCCGCACCATTCTGCCCCATTAAAGTAATTTTAGAATTTCTTCTAACTGAAAAGCTGGCCTCGTTTAAAATTGGCTTGTTTACGCCCCACTCAAAAGAAACATTAGAAAATTTTAGTATTATTTCATCTGCCATATTCATTTCGCGGTTATTGTTTGCGAAGAAAGGGAAAAATTTGCAAGGCCATAACTATTATACCAGTCATTTCTAAGTAAACCACTTGCATCATATGTGTTAGCACTTATGTCGGTCCACAAAACATTAAAAATGTCGTTTGAAACCCTATTTTGATACGGTGACAAGCTATAAAACCCAAAATTATTTCTAGCCATAAATCCCCTGTTTATCTGAGTTGAATCTTTTGGCAAACCAGCCGAAATACTATCGGCACCAAAATCCGACGATTTATAAAAATTATTAAGGTGCGCCCTTAGAGTATAAGTTTGTGTTTTTCCTGCCGGTATAACTTCGGGCGTCACAAAAATAATAAAAACCTCGTATGTCCCCGAACCAATATAGTTGTTTATCAAATTCGTAACTCTTCCGTCTGAGCTTCTTACTATTGAATTAATAACCGGAGAAGTATATTCAACGCCATTTTTTAGAAAAGAAAAATTACTCAAATTGGTATGCTGTTTATTCAAGTCGCTTACTGTTATTGAAAGTTTCAATTGTTTTATCAAAACCTCTCCCTTGGGATCAGCTCCCACGCTAAAAGTATAAACATTTGCATCCGAATTATTCTGAGTAATTATATTAGAAGTAGTGTTAGTAAAACTTGGAACACTTTTAAAAGCATAAAGATCGTCAGTAATAATTCCCTTGTCTACGGGAATTAAATTATCAAATGTCGTCCCTCTGCTGTCTACGGCTTTAATATAGGTTAAAACTGGCGCAATGTTGGCGTTTGCACTACTTAGCCCGGTATTAGAACCTAAGTCATAATATAAGGTAATGTATTTTGAAGAATTAAGTAAAACAGGTATATTAACATTAAAATCAAATATAGAATCCTTCCCACTGTATGTTGGTTTTACGGCCATTGAAGTCAACTGCGTTTGACTTGTAGTGTCATATAAAACTCCTCCTGAAATTATAGAAAAATTACTTGAATTTGGAACCACAAATTTTATTTCAGATATAGTGTAAGAATTACCAGCCGATGTAAATTGAAACTTTCCAGCAACAACTCTTTGGCCATATGTAAGCATTCTTGCAGAAGGGCTTGAACTGTCTTTTGCAACTGTAAAAGATCCACTACCAAATGTTATGCTTTGCCCAGCAAAAACATCTCCTAAGTTTGTGCTAATTAAGGTTTTAGAAACTGAGGTTGTGCCATTTAGTAATATACTCGATTTAATTGCCGAATTTATTGGTATAGAAGAATTGACGTCGCCATACAACGAGATATTAATTTTTTTACCTACCGGAAGATTATAATTAACATTAAAATAATTATTATGAGAAACCGTGTCCAAACTTCCAGTTTTGACGCTATCGTAAATTATATACAAATTTTTAACATATAAATTGGTTACATATAAATCTGCTCCAACTGCCAAATCAATTTGAATTTTCTTAAGGTCTATTGGCTCGTTTGTATTGTTTGTTAAATTAAAATCTGCCAATTTAAAATTTGTTTGGGGAGCTGTAACTGTTTGACTAGAATATGTTGTGTTTTGAATTAAATCTAATAAACCCTTCAACGCTACCGGGCTTGTCCCGGGGTTTGAAACTTGTCCAGAAGATAACTCAGCATTAATGGCCTGTCGTGTTGCTGGCCCCACGTAACCTATTGAATTAATATTTTTACTTGCCTGATATCTTTTAACCGCAGTAAAGGTCATTGAAAAAAAATTACCTGTAGGACTTCCGGTTAAAAATCCTTTTGTAATTAAAAACTGCTGAAGCTCCCTCACTTGGCTGTTCTGAGTTAGACCGTAATAAAGATTTTGGGTTATTGTGGCAGAAGCAAAATGGGGCGCTAATAATAAAAACAAAATTATAATAATTTTTTTCATATTTTTACAGGATTATTATTAAATAATTTTAATATCTCAAACCATAACAAACTTATTGAGACAACTGCTCCTATTAGCATTAAATCTTGAAAGCCCAGAGGAGACAAATGAAAAAGATTTGCAAAAAATGGAACATACAAAACCACAAAAAGACATGACATGGCGCCAACAAGAACTATAAATAATATTTTGTTGGCAGATAACAATATTTTATGAAAGTTTTTGCTCCAAGATAAATTTATAATAATTAAAAATAAGTTTCCAACAACTAACGATGCAAAAGCAACTGCTCTGGCCTCGGCTTCACTTTTTCCCAATTTATGAGAAAAATAAAATAAGATAAAAGTTGCAACTAAAACTCCAAAACCCTGAAGCACACTTATTGATACTGTTTTGAAGCTGAACAGCGATTGACGCAAGTTTCTTGGCGGCCTTTTCATTATGTTTTTGTCTTCTTTTTCAGCCTCAAAAACCGTTGAACAAGCAGGATCGATAATTAGCTCCAAGAACGCTATGTGGGCTGGTAATAATACTGCAGGAAAACCAAAAACAAGGGGCAAAATAGACATTCCAGCAATTGGAACGTGAACCGATAATATGTATCCCATTGCCCTTTTCAAATTGTCGTATATTCTCCTGCCCAAACGCACAGATTCAACAATAGAAGAAAAATCATCATTTAGTAAGACCAAAGCTGACGCCTCTCTTGCTACGTCCGTGCCTCTTTCTCCCATTGCAATACCAATATGAGCAGATTTTAAGGCAGGAGCATCGTTTACTCCGTCCCCGGTCATGGCAACAATCTCGTCGTTAGCCTTAAGAGCATTAACTATAAGTAATTTTTGATCTGGAACAATTCTAGCAAAAATATTAACTGTTTTTATTCTTTCCCTCAATTCAAGATGATTAATTTTTTCTAAATCTTCTCCTGTTAAATATTTTTCCGGATTTTTAATTCCAATTTTTTTAGCAACATACTGAGCTGTACCAGGATAATCTCCCGTTATCATAATAACCCTCATACCAGCGTCATAAACCTCTCTAACTGCGTCCTTGGCCGAAGCGCGTACCGGGTCAATAAATCCTAAAAGTCCTAAAAAAGTAAACTTAAAACTATGTTGATCTGTTGGTAAATTTTCTCCTGCAAAATTCGCTTTAGCCACGCCCAAAACACGCATCCCCTTCTCTGACATTTCTTCTACTATTTTAAGAACTTCATTTTTTTGATCTAGGTCATTGTGGCAAAGTTCTAAAATAGCTTCGGGTGCCCCTTTCGACGCAATAATTAAGTCTTTTTTATTTTCAAGTTGCCAAACATGTGATAAAGCTAGCATTTCTTTTGATAATGGGTACTCCTTTATTAGCTCAAAACCATCATATTTTTTTTCAATACTTCCTAGATACAACTTACCCATTTTATTTAACTCCTTTTCTATGGGGTCAAAAGGATCTTTCTGACTAGCTAAAACTCCACATTCTAAAAGCAAATCAAAGTTTTCCTGCAATTTTGTTGTAGCTAAATTGCTTACCTCATAAAATGCTCCATTTGAATATAAACTGCTTAATTCTGTTTTATTTAATGTTAGGGTCCCTGTTTTATCTGTACAAAGCACAGTTGCAGCTCCCAATGTTTCTATTGCTGCCGAGCGTCTAGTAAGTACTCTTTTCTTTGAAATTCTCCAGGCTCCCAATGTTAAAAATATTATCAACACAACCGGAAATTCTTCTGGCAACATTGACATACTCAAAGTTAAGCCAGCCAACAAACCAGAAATTATTTCATTCTTAACAAATATGTAAAACACAACAACGAAAACACAAACAATAAACCCAAGAATAAACATTATCCTAACTATTTTTGATGTTTCTTTATGTAAAAGCGTGTCTTCTTCCTTAATTCTCTCTAAGCTCTTCCCAATTTTGCCTATTTCAGTACTCAATCCTGTAAATATTACCTTAACTATTCCCCTACCACTTGTTACCAAAGAACCAGAAAAAACAAACTGCAAATCATCACCTCCGGGTCTTTGTTTTTTTGTTTCCTTATCCCATTCTGTTTTTCTTACCGGCATTGATTCCCCGGTCAACAAAGACTCATCAATGAAAAGATTTTCACATGACAAAACAACCGCATCGGCGGGAACCCTATCACCCTCCCTAATAATTACTATATCACCCTTAACTACTTGGCTTCCTGCGATTCTTTTTTGCTCGCCATCTCTTATAACTAAAGCCCTAGGACTTGATAAATCTCTCAACGCCTCAAGAGTTTTTTCTGTTTTCCTTTCTTAATAAAAAGTAATACTAATAATCACCATTACAGAAAATACAAGCAATAACGCATCCCCCTTCTCACCAATAAATAAATATATCGTCGCAGCTACAACCAATAAAAGAAGCATTGGTTCAGACAACACTCGCAATAAAAGAAAGAAACTATTTTGTTTCTTTTGAGATGGCAATTCGTTCGGCCCGTCTAATTTTAAGATCTTTTCAGCCTCTTCTTGACTGAGACCTTTGAAATCCTCAATTTTTTGCATCTTTATATTTTTTTATAGAATAATATGTTGCGTGCCAAAAAATATGAAAAAAAGATACTAGAATAAACGCCCAACCAAAAACAAGATGCCAAAAACTTAAATTTAGTCCAAAATTTATAACTATCCTAAATTCAATAGCCAAGGCCAATAAAATACTTGTAATTGCGGTTGGTATAAACAATATAAGCAAAATCCAATTCCAAAATTTACGATGAGCAATAAAAGAAATCTTTTTATTTTTAACAGCTAACAACCCCATTAAATAACCAGCAACTAAAATTATCGTAATTATAATGATTTTATAATCCTTTGATTCAACATAGTTTATGGATTCCTCGGGCTCCGATAAATCACAGTAGCCGTCCCTATTAGCATCCACATATAAACCACAAATACCTGGAGCGGGATCGTTAACTATCCCGCGAGGGCATCCGGTAGCAAAAATTACTGCCGGCGTCAGTATAAAGACGGATAATAAAACAAAAAATATTTTATTCATAAATTTATACTTCATTATAAACAAAAACCACCCCAATTAAAAGGTGGTTTTTAAAAAACAATAATAATTTGCTCTTAAGAAAAAAGTTTCAAGTAATACATCAAAATCCAAACGCAAACGCCAGAAACATATCCTAATAGCGCGGGAATTGTGGCATTTTTTAAATAATAACCAAAATTAAGTTTTTTAACCTGACCCATGGCCGCAACTCCAGCCGCTGATCCAATAACAAGCAACGACCCACCCGTCCCAGCTGTCAGCGCTAATAAAACCCAAATTGCAGGACTTATGCCTTCAGGGAACATTTTAATAGAGGCTGCAACTAAAGGGACATTGTCCAAAACAGAAGAGACAAATCCTAAAATTACGTTTCCTGTCACTAGTCTTATTATATTTGCCTCGGGTCCGAAAACAAAATCATTAATCGTTTTTAAAATTCCCATGTGCGCCAAAGCTCCAACTGCCAAAAGTATTCCTATAAAAAATTTCAGCGTTGCTATGTCGGCCTTTTGTATTACCTCAATCACTTTTCCAGAAGAAAAAGTTTCGTGTCCAGATTTAGATTTGAAATCAATAAATATCCACAATATTCCCAGACCTAATAGTAAACCCAAGAATGGAGGTAACCCAATTATATTAAATATTACCGGCAAAACGAAAGAAAAAAGACCAATAACTACAACTGACCATAACGGTTTTACTTTCTTTTCGTCAACTATATCAAAAGAAGGATTACTTTTTTCAGCTTCTTCGTGTTTTTTAATTTTCTTCCCCAGTAAATATTGTGGGATTAACCATGTTGCGAGCGCAGGCAAAATTCCTATTGAAATAATTTGCATGGCATTAAATTTCCCCGCTAACCATAGCATTATTGTTGTAACGTCTCCAATTGGACTGGCGGCTCCGCCCGAATTTGCTGCTATAACCGTATTTGCCGTAAAAATTAAAAAATTCTCGTCATGCTTATAAATTTTCCTTCCTATTTGAATCATTATCAAGGTTGTTGTCAGGTTATCTAGAAAAGCTGACAAAACAAATGTTAAAGCTCCTAAAAGCCAAAAAAGTTTTGCCTGAGAAATTTCTCTTTTAACTATATTCTCTCTTATCCAGTCAAAAAATTTATAATGTACCAAAACTTCAACAATTGTCATTGCTGACAACAAAAAAATTATTATCTGAAATATTTCGGCTCCATTCTCTGAAATAGCTGAAGCTATTTCTTGTTTGTCGTTATTAACAGAAGCTGCTAATAGCCACAATAAAACTCCTACAACAATGGCTACTCCACTTTTGTTTATACTGGTTTTGTGTTCGAGAGCAATAAAAATATAACCTAAAATAAATACTATGCTAAATAAAAAAAACAATAAACCTGCCATATGTTAAAAATTAATTTTAATTTTTCCAGGAATAATTATAATAAAAAAAAACTTATAAATCAACCCAAGCCCTCCCCAGCACAAGCTATATAAATGAAAAGGTTGTAAGAAACGGCATTACAAAACGGCTTAATATAATTAGACAAAGGCCGAAAAAAATATAAAAATAAAAATATATAAATAAAAAATTTATGAAAATAAATAATTTAGGAACGTGGGTTTGGTCAGTCGTTGTCCTCGTCATAATCATTGCACTTGTTACCTTTTTTGTTTTTTCGAACAAACAGACGGTAGAACAGGTCACAACCGAACCCGACTCAACCCAAGATATTAGTACTCAAGATATTGGCGCAGGAGCCGTGCCATTGTCATATGCTAACGCTTTAATAAAATATGCCGATAGAAGAATTCAACTTGATACCGCTTGCCAAGCGCATCCAAACAACGTAACTTACAAAGATAATACCGGTATAATGATTGACAACAGGTCGGCAAAAGCCCGCACAGTTAAAGTTGGTACAACTTTTAACATAAAACCTTGGGGGTTTAAAATTGTAGTTTTGCCAGACATTTATTTGGCATCAAAAACTATTTTAATTGACTGCGACCAATCGCAGAATATAGCAACAATTTTGATTCAAGAATAATCTTGGTTAAAAAGTTGCAACAGCGTAACAAAATGACGTCCTCCTCGGACTCAAAAAATCCGCCCGTTAGGCGGATTTTTTATCGTCCGAGGTTTCCTTTAAATCTCATTCGAATTCACCAGTTAAATCAATTCCACGGTCAAAGGCATTCTGTCTCTCGATATATTTTCTAATGTTAGACTCATTGAGTCCTACGGTAGATACAAAGTATCCCGTGCTCCACACGCCGGTCTCGTCGTAAATTTCTGAAATGAATTTGAACTTTTGCTTCAACACTCCAGCAGACTCTGCTTTCAATTTCTGTACAACCTCCGAGATGGAATACTTTGGAGGGACTTCAATCAAAATATGGACGTGGTCACTTCCAGTATTGATTTTCAGAAGATACCAGTCAGGATATCTTTTCATTGTTTTGTACAAGGCTTTCACCAGTTCTGCACGGACATAGTTTTTCAGAAATTTACGACGATACCTTGT
>Ga0247842_10008620_pt1 | contig 10629 bp, 10 predicted proteins | sample LaCruzMarch2015__3_FD_192411 | JGI IMG/M metagenome (GOLD analysis project Ga0247842, IMG submission 192411) | Freshwater microbial communities from meromictic Lake La Cruz, Castile-La Mancha, Spain - LaCruzMarch2015_19m | ecosystem: Environmental > Aquatic > Freshwater > Lake | place: Spain...
GCCTGCGGCATGGGGTAGGGGTGGCAGCGGTTACTAATGGGATTCCGCTTAATCTAGTTCAGAAGTGGCTAGGACATGCGCAGCTTACCACAACGGCAATCTATGCTGATGCTGTCGGGGCTGAAGAAAAGAATATTGCGGCGAGGATGTGGAGCGCCTAGCGTTATTGTTCACACCTCAGACTCTTTTGGCTCTATCACCAAGTGCGACAATCAGGTATCCCCCTTCATCCGTTATATTGACGTGGAACCCTTCAGTCGTTTCCAATGACTTCAATCCCGGCACAACCTGAGTGCCCGTGAGTGATTCGCAATGGAGAAACTCCGTGGTCTCGATTACTTCATGCTCAATTCCATCAGATAATGTCTGTATCTTGAATCGGTCTGTTACTTTAGCAGTCTTTCTAACCATACGCCCTTTGTTTAGTGCTCTCTGTCTTTAGGTGGAAAGGGGTCGTGCCCAGGTGGAATTGTATCCTTGCTCCTGATCTTCCCATCCTTCCCCTTCGTTGTAAGCTCGCCACCACCTTGCTTTGTTAGGTTTGTCCGCGCTGCATGTATCGCCTCGCTCTGTGTGTTATGCACACTAGAAGCTCTCTGACAGTCGTTCCGTTTGTTGATCCACTTGCGATCTTCTCGCTGGTAGACCATGCGATCCCTGCCTTTACTCATTTGCTGCTTCTCCTAGAGACACTCATACAGAGATAAAAGATTATTGGGCTGTTCGCCGTCTGCCACGGTCTTGATATACTCGTTACCAAAACGGCTTCTAGCGACAATTACCTCAACCTGTTGCCCATTCATATTCACGTAGAAAGAGTATTTTCCAGCCTTGATATACTCAATAGCTTCCTGCTGAGAGAGCTTCCAGTTAGAGCCATCCGGGTTCATGCCACCAACTGCCTTAATACGATCATGTGGATCGTGGCGGTTCGTTTTGTTAATACATTTAATTTCATGCCACGAAGCCATGATTACCTCCTTTATAGTTGGGGAAATTAACAACAAAAAACTCTTTCGCTTTTCTGTCTCAAATGAGAGATAATGTCTCTCAACTAAAACAATACAAAATATCTCACACAAGAGAAAGTGTTGCAAGTGTGAAACGGGGGATCTGTGGTAAAAAAAATTACGTTAGAGAGTCTTGGTCCTGCTCTGCGGGATAACCGGGGAGGTCGCGGGCTTCGGGAAGTAGCAAAGGAAATGGGCATAAGCCCCGCGACTCTTTCCAGGATAGAAACCGGAAAACAGCCTGATCTTGAGACTTTTTCGAAAGTTTGCAGATGGCTGGCCGTAGATGGTGGGGAAGTCCTCGGCTGCTCAGAGGAGAAAGGCCACCCATCAACAACCCTTTCAGCGCATTTTCGGGCGGAGAAAACCATGAAACCAGACACCGCCAACCACCTAGGGGCCTTAATCTTGGCTATCCATGAAAAAATGGAGCGAGATAGTGCTCCCCTCTGAAAAACAGAGTGCCCGATTTGAGAGAGGTTATAAAGCGTGGGCTGAAAACACCTCTCTAGCAGTCCGCTCGCGCCTAAAGCTCTTACCCACCGATCCGCTATCCCATTTCGAGTTAGCAGAACATTTGGGGGTAATCATCTGGGAGCTTTCTGAAGTTGATACGCTTCCGCAAGAGTCCCTTAGCTATCTTAGCTCAAAGGAGGGTAATGAATGGTCTGCGGTCACCGTATCAGCTCAAAAGACAGTAGTTATCATCAATCCAACACACTCCCCAGCCAGAAAAGCCAGTAGCGGCATGCACGAGTTAGCTCATATTTTACGTGGCCACGAACCTGCCCAGGTCACCTATTCACATGGAGGGATCACGTTTCGAGATTTCAATCCTCTTCAAGAAGCTGAGGCCGATTGGCTTTCCGGCTGTTTATTGTTACCGCGCACAGTTTTGCAGCATTGCTATAAAAACAACTACTCTCATCAGGATGTAAGGACGGGCTATGGTGCTAGCTGCGATCTCTATAACTATAGGCTCCGAATTACAGGCGTAGAAAGGCAGCATACTAAGATAAAAAAGAAAGTAGCTTAAGGCTAAAGCCTAGCATTGCCCCTCATAGCCAGATGCTAATTGTTCAAAATCTTCGGACAGTCTACTGATCTCATTGGTAATGAGAGAAACACTCACTTGGGTTGGATAGAAACAGAATAAGGTTCGCCGGTATGCGGGTCACAGTTAATCATCACTATGCCGTGTTTTGGGGATGCCATCTTACTACCTCCTACTTCTTTACTACTTGGTTACATCAATCAAAGTTCTGCACTTTCTTCTTGGTAATCTGAAAGAGCGAACCTTCGTCATCATCGGATGGTCGTTCAACCTGCATGGGCGCTGGCCGTGGCGGCGGTTGTGAGATTCTTAGTCCGAGTCTCTTGAAGTCTACTTCGTCCCAGTGTCTTAAGAACTGATCATCTTCGCTTCTTGGGTCTATATCGAGCACGCTGTTGCTCTTTGGCTTGATGTCTTGTCTTACCCAATCCCCTGAGGCATAGCAGTAATAGGCCCCTATGGAGGGGACTAGATAATATCCAGGAAGGCCGTTCTGAAAGGTTGTTGGCGGCATGTCCATAATCTCGGAGCTGAGCACAACGTCTCTCTTGGCCAAGTGCTCTGACCTCGTTGTGCTGCTGCTTGCTGTGCTTGTCTCTTTGCCTCTCCAACCCTGACTGCTCGTTCCGGTGTTGCTGCCGTGACTGACTCTTGTCTCCAAGACTTCTCTCTCGCCAAAAAGAGCAGAACACCAACGGGCTGTGTCGGCACTGTCGCTTCGCAAAATAGCTTTATTGGCACACTGACCGGCAATCTCATTTGCCAGTTGATTGCCATAGACTTCTCTTAGGCCCTCAATGTCTTGAAAGCCTAGCACTACACACGCCCCCTTAGAGCGGCCCTTGGTTAGTAGACTAGAAAGTCCGTCCAGCTTTCCGGCTTGCCTAAGTTCGTCAAGAAATACCCAGGTTCTTCTTGAGTCTGATTCTGTCTGTGCAAGGATCAACTCAGTGAGCCGCTTGAATATCACCTGATTGATCGCATCAAGCGCAGTGCGTGTTGCTTCGTCATTGCCAAGCACTAGAATGTATTCAGAGGCTAGCCACTCTCTGAGACTGATTGCCCTGCGTGCTTTGTCCCAAGCTGCGGCAATAAACTCATATCTCTGCATCTTTGTGGCTACGGTGCTCATCACATTGCGCTTGGTTGTCTCGTCGCTGAAATACTGCTCTATCAGATCCTTTGTCTCTGGACAGGCTGCGAGAACAATATCCAGACGGCTTGCGCTCTTCATGGCAAGCACAACATCTCTTAACGTCCATGCACTCTTGGCGTTTCGCATAAAGCTAATGAGAACACCGGCAAGCAAGTGCCTTGTTGCATCGGCAAAGAACGGCTGCGACGCCCTTTGATTTTCAGGAACCAGAATAGTTGCTATCTGCTGGGCTGTGGCTGGTGCGGTAATATCTGCGGCCATATCCCAGGCCACACCACGCTTGTCGAATGGATTGAGGGTTACGACATCCGCACCCGGAACAATGCCGCCAATGATAGAAAGCATGTCTTGCTTGGCATCATAAATCAGGGCTCTGGTGTCTTTGCCTCTGCCAATTTGAGTAAGAGCAGACTGCATCAAAAGCCGCAAAGTAAGCGTCTTGCCGCTTCCTGTGGCTCCTATGGCTGCAAAATGCGTTGTTGCTACCTCGCTTGGAAGTCTCAAGAACCCAAAGAATACCCCCGGGTCGTTTTCTCGTTTCTTCTTGGTTGCACTCTTTCGTGCTTCATCGAAGGCAATGAGCTTCCGGCCTCTTTGGTGTGCTTCATTACTCAAGCCGGGGCCTCGGTATGGGTGGAAAATGGCCTCAAATGCGCTAGAAAGAAGCCCGATAGCAACAATCTCCAAGAACAGAACTCCGACAACATGCCACCACCGATATTCACCAAATGGCCTGTCACTAAATAGCATTGCACCCCAATGCCATAGGGTCGTTATTTCGCTATAGCGCAAGCACGCGACAAGCAGTGCGTAACAAACCCCTAAAACAAAGGCCAAATACAAGAGATCGATCACATTTCTCTTGAACTCGTTTGGGTATTTATGGGCAAGAAATAACAACACTGCCACCACGCTCATCACCCAAAACACGGTCACATCTTTTGGCCAATATGGTGCGAGGTAGTAAACAAACCAGCCTGCTCCAACACCTACTCTAGGTAGTAAGATCATTCCTCCACCGGCTATCAGAAGTGCTGTCAGGCGCAACCATAAAGGGTATTTCCTTTTTACTTTTGGTTTAGTGGCATCCTTCATCTTTGAATCCCCAAACTAAGGCGCTTGCTTGGTCTTGGCATTTCTGGCAGTAAATCACTTGCAAGCGTCTTCTGCCTGCTCTTGCTCATCTGCTGCGAAAGGCTTGATAGTTTCTCTCCAGCTTCTATTTTGTCCGTGTAAATGCGTGTGCTGAGTTTGGCCCGAGAGACCTGCACATAACTGAGTTCTCTGTCTTGCATTGCTCCACCGGCTAGAACGTAGGCGTTCTTTGCCGTCATCCCTTGAGCTTTGTGTGTGGTAACTGCGTAGCCAAGTTTGATGTGCTCGTAGTGCTTGAGATCGATGCTGACATTTTGCCCACTGTCGAGCTTGGCCTCTAATTGCTGTTTGCTCTGGTCTATGCTGGTAATGGTAGCAAGCTGGCCGTTTCTAACTCCGTAGTGTCGGGAGTTGCGCGTAAAGAGAACTCTGTCCTTCTCAAAGATTTTCTGCCCCGCAATCTCGACCGCCTTTTCTCCCAGCTCCTTAGTCTCATATCTTCTAAACTGCGCTCTCTCGTTTATTTCCCTTACTTCCTTGTTGTCCCCAACAAGAATCAAATGCTCTTGTGGGGTTTTTATACCTCCGGCCTTTGACCAGTCGTTTACAAGGCTCTCCTTAGCGCAGTCTCTAGTCTCTGCAACTGTAAGCAGTCCCCTTTTGGCAAACTCATGTAGCCCTGCCGCCGCTTTGCCTCTAGCAAACTTATGCACCGCGTCTTTGGCCCAGGCTTCTTCCTGACGGCGGATTTCGGTAAGTCTTGCCTCCCCAACCTTCTCTGCTATTGCCTTGAATGGCCCTCCGGCTTCTACGGGTTGAAGCTGCCTGGCATCTCCGACAAGTCTTAGCTCTGCACCGGCCTTTTGCGTTGCCTCAACGAGCTTGGCCATTTGCCTTGTGCCGACCATTCCGGCTTCATCAACAACAAGGACGGTCTTGGAATTGAGCTGCAATTTTCCATTTTCAATATCTGAGAGGGTCTTGTGAATTGTGTCGCTCTTTATTCCTGAGCCATCCTCAAGCCCTTGGGCGGCCTTGCCCGAAAGGGCAGCTCCATAAACTCTGTACCCTGCTTCTTCCCAGACTTCCCGGGCAGCTCCAAGCATGTAGCTCTTGCCAGTTCCGGCCATGCCAGAGACAACTTGAATGCTTCCTTGTCTTTGAGTTAAGTGCCGGACTGCACCTTCTTGCTCTTTGCTGATACCCTCGCGCCTCTCGATTGCACGAACGACGATTCCTTCATCTATCGGACTTCTCTTTGCTTGTTGGGATTGCTCCACATGTCCAAGCATTTTCATTTCAAGCTCTAGCATTTCCTTGGTGCTGTATCGGGCTTCTCCTCCGATGTTTCCAAGAAAAACTATTTCTCGCGACTGGCTGAGGTTGCGGTCTACAACCCCAAACACTCCTCTCGCTCCAACTCCTCGACCTTGGGCTTCCTCTGCGGTGTATCGAATCGCCTCCCTGCGAGTGAAGTGGCTTTGGTGCTCGGTGATCTTTGCAATACCCAAGTCAAAGGCTGCTTGCTGTTGTGCTTCGTGGTTTCTGGGTATTCCTTGTTTTTCTCTCAGGTGCTCAAGCTCGTCTCGGCTCCAGCCGTAATCTTTTCCGACCTGCTCCCATTTGCCAAATAACTCATCACGTGCAGTGTGCTCTTTGACCTGGCGAGTATTAAGAGCAGCAACCTTGGCCGCTTTGGCTCCTTCAAAACCGCTTTCTGAGAGAGCTTCTTCGACAGCTTTTCTTCTCTTGGAGAACTCAGAGATCAGGTCTTTATTAACCCCTTCTAGCTCAAACCAACTGCGTTCCTTTCTGGTCTTTAGGCCAAGCCTCTCTTCAAGCTGCGCGGCTAGCTCTGCCCGATAAACAGCACCAGCTGTCATCTTGTTTTGATAGATTGGCTTGCTCTCTATCGTGCCCGTTGTCCCGTCCTCTCTTTTGGCAACATTTAATACCAAAGCATGTGTGTGAAGCTGAGGGTCTTGTGCTCTACTGGTTCCGTGCTCAAAAGTTGCCACCGTCAAATTGACTTGTTCTCGACCTTCTCCCCCCTTCCCTCGGCGTGTCCATCCAGCATCTTCTTCAAGATAGGCTATGGCACTTTTCACAGCTTCAGCATGCGCCTTTTGGAATTCTTGCCGCATAGCCCCGTGAGATTGCGACCAGGCAACTGATACAGATTTCGGAGCACTGAAAGTTAAATCCCATCCGCTCTGCCGGTTTTCTGCTCCTGCGTTTTGGACTAGCTCTTTGCTTCCATCTGGAGAGTAACCTTCGAGCAAATTGCTCAACTGCTCCTTTTGTACCTCCCCTTCAAGGCCCATCTCCTTGGCTCCGCCACCTTGCCACTGACCAGGCGGTTCACCTCCGGCCAGATAGTAATCCTCTCGCGCCAGATCGAGGTAATAACTCCCCTGTCCTGCTCCGCTCATCTGTGCAATTGAAAGCATTTTGTCACCTCAATCATCGTTGTTCAGGTTTGCCTTAACCCACTCCTGGGCTTGATCTGGAGTCACCTTTTGACCACTGCTCTGGACTACCAAGAGGGCTTGAACTGCCACTGAGAGATCCTCTCTCAAGCCTCGAATCTGCTTCTCGGCAGATGCCAGTCTCATGTCCATTTTTACAAGTTCGCTTTCATCAGAGAGGGAATCGGCTAGTAACTTCCTGGCTAATTCGCTAGTCCCCATACCGGCCTTTGCCGCTCTCTCTTCAAGCCTCTTTTTTGCCTCTGGATCAAGTCGCACACTTGTTGCAACGCTTCCCTTCTTCGCACTTTCTTGCATTTTCGCACCCCTTCAAAACCAACATTTCTTCCTTGATCTCTGTGTACCGGCTTTATTCTGTCTTTTTTGATACTTACATGCTTTTCCATGCCCACCCGTACACGCTCCGTGTACGGACTTATACTGCGAGATAGGGATGTTATACTAGCACCCGTGTACCTTGAGGTGCATCCGGTGTGGGGATCTTCATGGCCTTTCTCCTTGGGATTTCTCAGTCGTGGTTTTTGGAAGTTGTGGAGCAAGTCGGCTGGGGTAAGACTTGCTTCACTTTGTGTTCGCATGAATCGCCTAACTTGTTCTCTGCCTGTTCTCTCTCCAGGCTGCCCAGGAGGATTTTAGGCGGGTGATGGCGCTTGGTTTGGTTGTCGGATAAGTCATCGTCGGCTGTTTGGCTAGCTTGGAGTAGATAGACTCTAGGGTTTCTCCATAGTCGTAGATCCATATCTCTCCCGTCGTTTGTGGGAGCACTGTGACGTGATCTATCGGGATTACCTCAGAGCCTAGCTTTAGCTCTAATTGTGCATAGCGAGCTGGTACGATTTCAAGCCTTGCGGTATCGCCTATGTTGCACACTCCCATGCGGATGTTCCCATTGGCCAGGATGGCCGTAATGGCTGTTGAGCACTGCTTGCCGTACTCAACAAGCCCCAATTCTTCTGGCCCGGCTTCGACCCGCTCAGATCCCCAATGCTCAAACTGGTTCTCTATGATAAGCCGCTTGCCTATCATGCGATCATGCTCTGTCGGCTCTGCTAACTCAACTCTTACGATTGTTGACATAAGGCTACTCCTTAATTCGCTACTGCCATTTTCAACCGACAACTTGTCGGCCTGAATCTGTCTAGCAAACCTTTGCCAAAATCATATGGAACGATAGGTGGAATTATCTTCAGCGCAGGGATTGACTTGCAGACAAAGCCCCTCGCTGCATCTGCGTGTGTCTCGGTCGGTTATTGCGGGCGGGTCGCCAAAATGCGGTTGGGGCAGAACACCCCAACTGTTGAATAGATCATTGCGCCGCCTTGCTGCCAGTCTTAGGTTTCCACTCGCGTGCGAGTTTTTGCGCTTGAGCAATTTGAGCCGGGGTCATTTTCTTTTCAACTCTAACTAGGCTTTCTCTGGCTTTTTCCGAGCCGTTGCTCCCAGCAAGATTGAACCACATATGAGCCTGAACAGGATCCTGGGGAACACCCTCGCCCTCGTCATACATGATCCCAAGAATCCACTGTCCACCGGCATCGCCATGCTCGGCAGCAAGCGAAACCCACTTCAGCGCCTCGGCATCGTCCTGCGCAACACCACGACCTCCCCAATACAGCGCGCCAATATTACACTCTGCCTCAGCGTTCCCCTGCTCCGCAGCCAGCCGAAACCACTTCAGTGCCTCCTTGTAGTCCTGCACAACTCCTTGGCCTCCGCGATACATCAAGCCAAGATTATACTGCGCCTTGCCATCCCCCTGCTCCGCAGCCCACCGAAACGACCGTACCGCCTCGTTGCCTTCCTGTACAACCCCTTTCGAGAACACTTGCTCAGCAGCTGTGATCGAATACTCTATCCACTCGTCGATAATCGATGCCCCTCCATCTCTTTGTTCGCGTTTTATTATGTAATTAATGTAGCTTCGCAATGTTGTTGGAATTGGCAACTCAGTCTGCCCTCGTTCCGCAGCCATTTGTCGTAGGGCATCTTCCTCTGCCCATCCTAGTTTTCTTAGGAAGTCCAATCTCTTAACGCTGATCACTATTGTTGCTTCGGGCAACCTCATCAGATCCTGTACCGCCAGCTCGTCAACATCTCCTAGCATCGCAAGAATAGAATCACTTTGCTGCCTCTTTCTTAGCAGTTGCCTAATCAATCCTATCGCCTTCTCTGTCTCATCCCTATCCGGCGAGTTATTAACCGCGACGGAGCCATCCAGACCTAACAGCACTACGGAAAGGAATTTCCTTGTAGCAAACATGACAAGAGGCGATAATATAGGAACATTGCCGAGCACTAGAAATAGTGCGGCAAAGAAGGCAATCGGAGTGACCCACAACATGTGCAGCTTGTTCCACCCAAAAACCAAGAACACAATTGCGATAGTCCAGAAAAAGAAAGTCTGAACACCTACTGTCAAATTAAAAGATCGTCCAGATTTTGCGTAAGCTCTACAACCGTAGGCAAAATAAAGAGCAAGTAACACTACTATGCTCCATGTAACCCATTCAATTGTTGTGTGAGCACTCACTGTTGTCCCAACAATCTTGATCGGTTGATTAATCTTGCGAAGCACTCTACCTCTGGGTTTCCACTCACGCGCCAACTTTTGCGCTTGGGCAATTTGTTCAGGGGTCATTTTCCTCTCAACCCGAGCTAGGCTTTCCCTTGCTCCCTCCAAGCCGTTACTCAGTGCAAGACTTAGCCACATATGGGATTGAACAACGTCCTGCGCGACTCCTGCGCCTTTCTCATACATCGCTCCAAGCCGAAGCTGCGCAAAAGCATCCCCATGCTCCGCTGCCAGTCGAAACCACTTAGCTGCCTCTTCGTAGTCAGGCAGAACACCTTTCCCTTCGAGATACACCGTTCCAAGATAATCCTGCGCCTTTACGAAGCCCTGCTCGGCAGCCAGGCGAGTCCACTTCAGTGCCTCCTTATGGTTCTGCACGACACCTTGGCCTTGCGCATACAGAAGCCCAAGAAAAAACTGCCCTTTAGGATCACCCTGCTCTGCGGATAATCGGAACCACCTCAGAGCTTCCTTATCGTCCTGAGTAACCCCATGCCCTTCGTGATACATCAACCCTAGCTCAGATTGTCCCACATCAAGCCCCTGCTCAGCAGATAACCGAAACCACTTAAGTGCCTCGGTGTAGTCCTGCTGCGCCAAATACCCGTTCCCAATAATCAACTGCGCAATCGCATCCCCATTCTCCGCCCTGGCCCTAACAACAGCCAAATCCTCTGCCAACACACTAGTCGAGAAGACAACCATCAAGGCGATCATTAGGCTTGCAAGTCTCATTGTAGATTATCTCCTTTGTTGTGTTGTTTGGGTTGAACTCTTCGCACCTAAAACTCGGCGACAATAGCATAGAAAAGCTGGCTAAACTCGGATATTTGGAGAGTGTCTCTTTGCGATCTCATGCGGCCATTCGACAATTCTTCGTTTCCCTAAACGCATCGGGATCTACTCTCCTCCTTCGCATAAGAGCCCTCCTTGCTTCCTCCTCCTGTGCATTTGTTATGTGATGCCAGAGTTTGCCTTTGATAATACCCATGAAGATCTTAGCTGGATTGTGTGTGCCTCTAGCTCTCACAGTGGCAGCTAGCCAATTGAGAATGTCTGCTTCAGAGCCTGAGATAAGGCCCTTAGCTCGTGCTTGCCTGTAAAGCTCTTCATTACGAGAGAAGCTCTGGAAGTCTTCTGGGTGAATGTCGCTTATGTTTGGGGCTATGGATTTGGTATTTGTTTTCGAAATTGTTTGCTTGCAAACACCAGAACCAGTTTTCTGGTGTTTAGATCCGTAAGGAGTTTTCTTG
>Ga0247842_10008623_pt1 | contig 10625 bp, 10 predicted proteins | sample LaCruzMarch2015__3_FD_192411 | JGI IMG/M metagenome (GOLD analysis project Ga0247842, IMG submission 192411) | Freshwater microbial communities from meromictic Lake La Cruz, Castile-La Mancha, Spain - LaCruzMarch2015_19m | ecosystem: Environmental > Aquatic > Freshwater > Lake | place: Spain...
TTTGGATGCAAAATTTGGATCTTGTAATTTCTTAGAATAATCCGGCATTCATCCATATGTTTGACTCACAATAAGTATGCGCGGATAACTGGAAAAATTTTGAAAAATTAGTTATGTCCCAGCCTGTAGATCCTGTTTTGTTTGACCTTTTTTTTGTTCAGCCTCAACCTCAAGTCTCTTGACGAGCTCTCCAACAGATAATCCGGATGATGGCATCTCCGGCCAGCCGGATATCTCTTTGATGGCCTGTCGATACGATTCGTACCTGGGAGAAATACTGTCACGTATCGCTTCAAGGCCCGTCCTGTTATCCCCTTCATAGAACCCGCTTCCGCCATTCCATGGCGCCACGATTGGCGTCGGTTGGTAATCTTCAAGGAAAAACTGAATAATTCCCTCACGATCAAGAGAGGAATCTATGCAGAATGTCCCGTCCTCCCACCATCCTTTGACTAAGGGATCTTTTTGTTCTGCGAGCAGGCGGAGAACCGCAAGCGATTTCAGGTACGACCCCAATGGCTCGCAGGTACAGCCGTCCAGAACGATGCGCGTCATGCTCTCCTCATGCTTGCCCGTTCATCAGCAGCTTTTACCAGTGCCTCCATAAACGCCAGCCTGAATATGCCAAGCTCCTCACTGTCCCGCAATGCCAGCATCCGTGCCAGCCAGCTCTGACCCCGTGTGCCGTCTCCCAGATCCATGTACGAGAGGTCTATCCGGGTATCTGGCATGACAACGCCTCCTCCAAGGTCTGTGCCGGGAATGGCATCCTGATCCCAGACCCCCCGTGCGAACCGCAGTTCTTTATCTCCGGGTAAATACTCATCCGGCATCGAGCGGATGGAAAGCCGGACTTTGCCATGATGAGCAGCAGCGAGATATGCGACCAGATCCGGCTTGCCGTTGAGAAGTGCAAGAATCCCGGACGCCAGCTCGTGCCGGAAATACCTTCGCCTGCCATCCTCGCTCGATACAATCCGGTCGTGCCTCCACGCACCCTTCGGTGCCTTTGCTGCGATATACCCCGGCGGTCTCTCTCTCAATTTTTCGGGGTCGATCATTGCCTGAAACGCACGGTGGGCTTTACCGGCATCATGCCACCGGATCCCTTCGAGAAGCATCTCCGTCCACCTGTCCGGTAAACCGAGGGCATGTGCCATCTGGTTCATCTCATTCCATACCTCATCGGAATGCTCAGCAATGGTCTGCCAGTCCCCCGCTGAACTGGAATTATCGCCATAGCCCTTGTCGGAATCCGTGGAGCCTTCGGGGGGAATAACCGGCACATGCACCTTGGATTTGATCGCCCACCCCTCCGCAGGCAGATAACATCCATCCTTACAATTGAGCATCAGGGAGAGCCCCGGAAAGATCTGGGAGGGATCGCGAACCCACGACCAGCGCTCTTCAAGGAAATCCCAGCGCCAAACACGAAGACCATTCTTGACATTTACAAGATCACGCACATCTTTGATTGGAGCCGGGCAGAGTTCATCCCGTTTTGGCAATGGCTCGTTCTCTGTCGGGTCGTTACCGGATACATCTCTCCAGAAAACATGGACATCCGTATCTGTCGATTCGCGGATGAACCGGGATATGTCTGTATCATGCCCCGTGAGATCCGGTGTCGTATCGAACAACTCGATAATGTCCTTCTTTCTGATCACATGCTTTACCGGGAGAGGCATTGCATGAGATGGCAACGCATCCGGGCTCGCGCTTTGTCCTTCAATGGATGCGAGTATCATGCGGGATGCGTTCAAGTCCTCATCTGTATAGGGAAGAGCCTGACTTTTCTCCCCGGTCGGTACATCAATCCAGAAAATTTCAGACTCTTTGTCTTTCCCGTAACGGTTGCACCGCCCGAACCGTTGAACGAGTGACGACCACGGAGCAAGATCTGTAAACAGGGTTCTGGCAGACACATCAACGCCTGCTTCGATCACCTGGGTCGAGATGATGATAGTGCCTGCCGCGCTCGGTTCTGCGAGCAACTCATTCACCCGCTCTTTCCGATCCACCGGTCTGAAATGAGAATGAATGAGGACGATCCTGGGTGCCGGCTGTTTCTTCTTCAGGATTGTCTTCAGACCCGAATAGATCTCCATCGCTCGTCTGACCGTGTTCAGGACAACAAGGGTACGGGTGCCTTCACGATGGTGCCCGATAATTTGTGCAACGATCTTCTTCAACTCATTCTTTTTCGCAACCGGTCTCTCATCCTCGTCAAAAACACATCTCTTGATTGTCTTGACCGCGTGAATCCGGGTCCAGACATTTTGGTCTGCAAGATCATCCGGTGTGAGGTTTATCGAAACTAATTTTTCCGGGTTGAAATCGACTGTTTTCAGCCAGTCTTTCTTCAGCGTAGCGCTCATCCAGAGCGTCTTTGCATTCGTGCGTTCCATCGTTCCCATTCTGGCTCGAAACGCCTCCATCTGCGCTCCGGTAGAGAGACCTGCGCCCATCAACTGAACTTCGTCCATCACCCAGAGACAATCGTTATTGAGGAGCCCGAAATGCGTTGGCCATCGGTAACGGCTCATGCCATACCCCCGGTTCAATGCGCGCGACAGGAGCATATCCTGTGTGCCAATGATAATCGCATCCCTCTCCGGGTACAGATCCCAGTCATCGGACACCTCTCCACCCATGAGTGTAGTCACGACGACTTTATCCGGGTTTTCAAAAGAGGGTTTGTAGCCTTTGATCACTGTTTTGGCGTCGTGGTTCCCGATCTCCAGGGTGCCGCCGAGCAACCCGCGCCGGTCAAGCCATCGGGTGGCATTATCCGTAGTCTGCTCAACAAGAACCCTCATCGGCAGACAATACACAAGCCGGCGCGGAGTCGTCGCACGAATTGTGTCATTGTCGTGAAATCTCCGTCTCCAGAGCCAGCCAAGAATGATGGCTGCTGTTTTCCCGATACCCGTGGGGATGTGTATCAGTTCAGGTATGTTCCTGTTGTCCAGGGCAAGTTTCTTCTGGTAAGGATATGGGTAAAATTCTGTGGCGCTCTTGAAAAATTCATCAAAGGTGTCTGATTCCATTTTTTATTTGTCCTTTTGCACTCCCAATTCTATACAAACTATGGAATGATCTCTGACACATTAACGTTTTGGATTTGATTCCATCCGGCACCAGTGAAGAAGATCCTGGTCTCACTCTTGGTTAACTGCCCTTCCGGAATCCTAAATCGCCCAATGCCTCATTGACGTGGGGGGTGGGAATCTGAGGATATGGATCGTTTCGGGGAGATTTCAATCAACAAGCGGACTGTCCACCCCCCATCCGCTCTCGCGGGTCTCACGGGAATGTGAGGAGTCGAACTGGAACCTGGCGCACCCGAAGAGGGTCGCCTCACCTGGCACCCCCCCACCGGCAAATGATGACCCGGACCGGGTCTGCCCCCCGGGCAAAGTTCATTATAACCCCATCCGACCCCCCACATGCCCTCCGGAAAAGCGATAAAAAAATGGGCATTTTAACGTCGTAGATCAAATCATCGTGTGCGAATGATGCATGTGGGGGGTCGGATGGGGATCAGCCCGAAAAGGGGGATCCCCCCCTACCCCCCACCCCTCGCTATGTGCGACCCCCCCATCCAGGTATGTGGGGCAGGCACCCCCTCACCGGATCAGTCTGCCGTGCACATCGATCTCCCCGCGCCAGATGCGGGTGGACGAGATCCAGCGCCCGTCCTCCGCCAGCACGCAGGTGATCTGGTGGATGTCCACCTTCCGCCGCTTCTTCCCGCGTCGCACCGCATTGATCTCGACCGCCACCGGGAGCGTCTCCTCCGAGACGACAATCGCATCAAAATCCGCATCGGTCGCCGACCCATAGCGATCGTTTAAAGGCTCGATCCCCCAACGGGTCCGGTACCCGCTCGCCCGGATGAACGCCTCAAGCGCCTCCCGCCGCTCGGAGAACGGATGGATCGGGTGGGTCTTCGTACTCGCAAAGGTATCCGACGTGAGCCCGATCACCACAAAACCCTCTGGACCGGCAAGCTCGAACGACCGGGTAAGGAGCTGCCGGTGCCCGTCGTGCAGGGGATCAAAGGTACCCCCGACCATAACCTTCATACTCTCTGTACGTTAAGTTCCTATGGTAATATGGGTGTTGATAGGAAGGTCACAGGAACTCCGCTCTTTGTCGCAGGGAACGCAACGGTTGTCGGGAACGTCACCATCGGCAACGAAGTCGGCATCTGGTTCGGCGCGGTCATCCGGGGGGACAAGGACCGGATCACGATAGGCGACCGGTCGAACATCCAGGACAACTGTGTCGTCCACACAACCAAAGGGTTCCCGGTCACGATCGGAAACGAGGTCTCGGTGGGACACGGCGCGATCCTGCACGGATGTACAATCGAAAACCACGTCATCGTCGGCATGGGCGCCATTGTCCTGAACGGCGCACATGTCGGGGAAGAGACCATCATCGGCGCAGGAGCGGTGGTCACGGAAGGCATGCAGGTGCCGGCGAACTCGGTTGTCGTCGGCATCCCCGGCAAGGTCATCAAGCAGACGACCGATGCCCAGCGCGAACATATCCGGAATAATGCCGCCTCCTATGTCACGCTCGCCGGGGAGTATGCCCATGAATGACGTCATCGTCATCGGCGCAGGGATCGCAGGCATACAGGCAGCGCTCGACCTTGCCGGGCACGGAATTTTTGTTCACTTGATCGAGCGCGAGCCATCGATCGGGGGGCACATGGCGCAGCTCGACAAGACCTTCCCCACCAACGACTGCTCGATGTGCATCCTTTCCCCGAAGATGGTCGACGTCTCCCGTCACCCGCTGATCAAAATTTACACGCTTGCCGAGGTCGAGACGGTCACCGGCGGGATCGGGCACTACCACGTCACCGTAAAACAACACCCGAAATACGTGGACGAGGACGCCTGCACCGGCTGCGGCGACTGTGTCCAGATCTGCCCGGTGGAAGTCTACAACCGGTTCGATGCCGGCATCGGTGTCCGAAAGGCGATCTACACCCCCCATGCGCAGGCAGTTCCCGCAAAAGTTGTGCGGGACGCAGAGCACTGCATCGACTGCGGGCTCTGCTACGATGTCTGCGGACCGGAAGCGATCCGCCACGAGGACAAGGAAAAGGTGATCACCATCGAAGCAGGTAGCATCGTCATCACCACCGGGTACACGCTCTTCGACCCCTGCCGCAAATCCCAGATGGGGTACCTGCTCCTTCCTGACGTGATCACGAGCCTCGAACTGGAACGGATGATCAACGCGAGCGGTCCGACCGGGGGCAACCTGCGCCGGTTGAGCAACGGTGCCACGCCAAAAAGCCTGGTCTTCATCCAGTGCGTGGGTTCGCGTGACATGACGGTCGACCGCCCGTACTGCTCCTGCGTCTGCTGTATGCAGGCGATAAAGAACGCGATGCTGATCCGGGAAAAACACCCTGAGATCGAGGTCACCATCTGCTACATGGACCTCCGCGCTTACGGGAAAGGCTACGAAGAATACCTTGAACGGGCACAGCGTCTGGGCGTAAAGTTCCTCCGGGGTATGCCATCAGATGTGCTATCCGATAAATCGGGTCTCTCCCTGCAGGTGGAGAACTCCGAGACCTCTGAAGTGCAGATCCTCCACCCGGACCTTGTCGTCCTCTCGGTCGGCATCGGACCGGCGGAACCGGGAGCGCTAACAACAGAACGCTTTGGCATACCGGTCGAGACCAACGGTTTCATCCGCCCCCTGAACGATGCCCTTGATACGGTCGGCACGCTCAGACCCGGCATCTACGTTGCCGGTACCGCGACAGCGCCACGGGACATCCCCGACAGTGTCGCATCCGGCGGTTCGGCTGCCATGCGGGCATTCATCGACGCGACAAGGACGCGATCCGCGTGAAGGGTAGCGCTACACTCTGGTGGGATGCCGCCATACCGGGCATCCGGTATATCGACCAGACGCTGCTTCCCGGTGAATATACGATTGCCGGGTGCCACACGGTCGAGCGCCTTGCCACCGCGATCCGTCGACTGGAGATTCGGGGCGCACCGGCGCTCGGGGTGGCAGGGGGGTTCGGGGTCGCGCTCGCCGCCGCTGCCTGCACAGAAACAAGCCCTGCTGCATTTCTGGCGGCGGTCAGGAAGGATGCCGAACTCCTGCGGGCGACCCGCCCGACCGCAATCAACCTTGGCTGGGGGATCGACCGCGTACTCGCCCGGATCGCCGGGTGCTGGGATGTCGCCTCTGCACGGGCAGATGCACAAAATGAAGCCCAGACCCTCGCGGAAGAGGACACCCGCTGCTGTCACATGATCGGTGATCACGGCGCTGCGCTGCTCCCCGACCACTGTACCATCCTCACGCACTGCAACGCCGGCGCGCTCGCCTGCTCCTCCTGGGGCACCGCCCTTGGGGTCATCCGGTCCGCGATCAACGCGGGAAAAGAGGTGAAGGTGATCGCATGCGAGACCCGCCCGCTCCTCCAGGGTGCCCGGCTCACCGCGTGGGAACTTGCCCGTGATGGCATTGACGTCACCGTGATCACCGATTCCACCGCAGCGCACCTGATGCGCACGGGCACGATCGATGCCGTGATCGTGGGCGCAGATCGGATCACCCGCGACGCTGTCTTCAACAAGATCGGCACGTACATGCATGCGATCTGTGCCCGGCACCACGGCATCCCGTTCTATGTCGCCGCCCCGCTCTCCACGTTCGATGCCACACGCACCGAACGGGATGTGACCATTGAAGAGCGCGACCGGGACGAACTCGCGGTGATGGGCACCCGGACGACGATCCCGGCGGGTGTACCGGTGAAGAACTTCGCGTTCGATGCGACACCCATGGACCTTGTCACCGCGATCTTCACCGAGCGGGGCGTCCTCCGTCACCCGATCGATGTTGAATCACTCTTATCAACCGGTGGCACACACACAATTACACATTCCCACAGACCATGAGTTTTGATCCTGCATTCTGGAACCATCCCTACTGGGAACCCTTGATGATCACCATTGGGGAGATTACCCTGATCCTCATACTGGGGGCGCTCATCACATCGCTCGTGCTTGTGATCATCTCGCTCTACTCGATCAAGATGAAACGGCTGTACTTCCCGCAGTTGATCAAGTCCGGGCTGGTCTTTCTCGAAGGCACGATGAAGGCGTTCTTCCGGATCCTTGGACTGGAAGACCGCGAGATGCTCTCGTTCTTCATCAAACTCCACAACTCCCTGAACACGAGCGAGTTCGAACGAATTCCCGTGGCTGATCGGGCGATCTTTCTGCCCCAGTGCCTGCGGTCGTCGAAGTGCCCGGCGCATCTCACCCCGGAGGGACTGAAATGCCGGGCGTGCGGGCAATGTACATTAGGGGAGGCGCGTCTCCTCCTGGAACATATGGGGTACCGGATCTTTGTCGTGCCGGGCTCGTCCTTCATCAAACGGATGACAAAAAAGTATCACCCCCGTGCGATCATCGGGGTCGGGTGTCTCTCTGAAGTGAAGGAGGGGATCGATATGGCGGATAAGATGGGGCTTATCGTGATGGGGGTCGTGACCTTAAAGGAAGGCTGTGTCGAGACGATTGTGAACTGGGCAGATCTCTATGAAGTGGCGGTGATCGGGATCGACCCGTCATCAATTCCCGAGGACCTTCATCGTCTTTCCGGTTAATTTTCCGCTCTTGATCCTGCCATGCACAATGATCGCGTCACTGGTGGTCACATCCCCGACATGCACCCCCGGGCGCAGGATAACCTTACCCTCAGTTTTTACCGAGAAGACAAAGGCATGATCGAGCAGGGTGACATCGCCCGTTGCGATGAGCGGTCCCTTGATCCGGACCTGGCTTCCGATGATGGCGCTTTTGCAGTTCACGTCAAGGGCAACGCTTGAACGGGCTCCGAGTTCAAGGTTTCCCGCGACAACAAGCCTGCCCCAGAAATGTGTCCGGGGAGGGACGACAAAGTCGCCATTGATCTTTACGTTGCCTTCATAGTAGGAGCCTTTCGGCGCGAAGAACGTAGTGCCCTGTGAGATGATATTTGGCATGAATTCACCATGATACGTGAGGTATGATCAGGGGATAAAGTTGTTGCTTAAAAAAAATGCCACAGGTGGTGCACCAACGATCGTCGCCGTCCGGTTTGTGTGAGCGCCTCACCCCATCACCGGCAGCCGGTGAATGCTCTCTGGTCACAGGAAGACCGCTGACAGCGTGAATACGATGAGTGACGCGAACATGCCCAGTTTCAGGATCGTGGTCGAGCGGGATGCCCTGACACAGTCTGCGGTCGTGCACCGGAGGGCGAGGATCGCGGCAACAACGATGACACAGTCGACCATGAGGATACCGGCAAGGTACCATTGCCCCCACCAGAGGTACGGGATGAGGCTTGCGAAAACGGCAAGGACGGTAAAGACAAACGCGAGCCGGGCGGTGGGACGGATCCCGATAAGGATAGGCAGGGTGACTGCCCCCCCGGCTGCGTCCCCCTTCACATCCTCTGCATCCTTCAAGAGTTCACGGGTGAGCATGGCAAAGAACGTGATAAGGGCGACCGGCAGCATGTGGACGAGTCCGGTCGTCCCGGCAAGCGCTCCCCCAAAGAGAAAGATGCTCGCAGAGAGGTACGAGACCGCGAGGTTGCCATAAAAGGGCGTGCTCTTCAGCCGGGCTGCATACGCGATGAGCAACCCGGCATTTATGATCGCAATGGCGAAGCAGAGCGTGTTGGTGAAGTAGCTGATGACGATCCCTGAAAGGAACAGGAGAAGGGAGAACCGCCACGCCCCGACCATACCGACCGCGCCGGAGGGGATCGGGCGGTCCGGGCGGTTGATCAAATCGATATCCGAATCAAAATAATCATTGACCACGTTTCCCGCAGCAGTGACGAGAGTGACGATAAGAAAGAGGAGGACGGTTTCCGGTATGATCGTGCCGGTGGCGATCAGGTATGCGACCATGCCGGCGATCCCGGCGACAATGGAGTTTACCGGGCGGGTGATCGCAATAAAACCTGAGAGCGTCATTGGAGAAGAGGTATCTGACCATTCTCATATTAACCTGTGCAAAAAAGTGATCATTGAAATATGATCGCTGACGGGCGAGGGGGGATTTGAACCCCCGGCATTCAGCTTAGGAGGCTGACGCTATGTCCGGGCTAAGCCACTCGCCCTGCTCATACCAATTGCGGGGGAATATGTATAAGTTTTGCGCGCTCCCACCAATTTCCTCAATGGATCTGATCTCGGCAACGGAGGGAACGACCTCGTTTCTCGTCCCGGTACAGGCAGAGGATACTCAGTTCCCGCCCGGGACGGCTGCCATTTTCTTCAATCGCCGGATGGAGCTGAACCGGGATGTGACCATCCTGCTCCTGTCCGTGCTTCAGCCGTCCGATTACGTTGACGTGATGGGCGCTACCGGTGTACGGGGGCTCCGCGTGGCACACGAATGCGGCATTCCGGTGACCATCAACGATCGGGACGAGACCGCGATCCCCGTGATCGAAAGAAATGCGAAGGAGTCCGGGCTCAATATCGAGGTCACTCACCGGGACGCCAACGCCCTTTTATCGGAACGGTCGTTCGATGCGGTCGATATCGATCCGTTCGGCACCCCGGCACCCTTCATCGATGCCTGCGTACGGGGCTCACGGCGGTTTCTCTTTGTGACCGCGACGGATACGGCACCGCTCTGCGGGGCGCACAAAAATGCAGGGATCCGCCGGTATTTTGCGCTGCCGAAGAACACCGAATACCACAGTGAGGTGGGGCTCCGGATCCTCCTCGGGGCGGTCGTCCGAGAGACGGTAAAATACGACCGGGGCATCGAACCGCTCTTCTGCTTCGCCCGTGAACATTTCGCCCGGCTCCAGGTGCGGATCACCCGTGGACCGAAGGCTGCGGATGAGACCCTGACGCATATCGGCTTTGTGATGCAGTGCCCGAAATGCCCGTACCGCCATGAAGAGCAGGGAATGGTGCCGGAGACGGGCTCCTGCCCGGAGTGCGGGGCACGACTCGACCCGATTGGACCGCTCTGGCTGGGCAGTCTCGTGCAGAAAGAGACGCTTGACCTGATGCTCGCCCACCTCGAGACGATCGATCTCGGGACGAAAAAAGAGCTGCAGAAACTGATCCCGATCTGCCGGGATGAGCTCCCGACCGCCAGTTTCTACGATTATCACCACCTCGCAAAACGGCTGACCGTTTCGCCGCCGCCCATCGACGCGGTTCTTCAGCGGTTATCATCTGCCGGCTATTCTGTAAGCCGGACGCATTTCGCCGGCACCGGCATCAAGACCGATGCACCGCTCCAGGAGATCTACCGGTCAATCAATGCTCAACGATGATCGTGAGCAGATCGCCATCGATCATTTTGTGCGGCAGTCCCACCCGTTGACCGGGATGCTTCACGGATCTGCCCCAGACACGGGCGTAGCGGAACCGGTACACGAAGTCCCGGTGAAGTTTTGTACAGACGGTCTCGACCGTGCTTCCCTTCCGGATGATGAGCGGTTCTTCGAGATCCGCCTCCCCGCTCTGGGGTTTTAAGAAGATGCGGATGAACCCGAGGCAGTCATAGATCGCATCCTTGAGCTCCTCCATGTGATACCCGGAATGCGCG
>Ga0247842_10008630_pt1 | contig 10619 bp, 12 predicted proteins | sample LaCruzMarch2015__3_FD_192411 | JGI IMG/M metagenome (GOLD analysis project Ga0247842, IMG submission 192411) | Freshwater microbial communities from meromictic Lake La Cruz, Castile-La Mancha, Spain - LaCruzMarch2015_19m | ecosystem: Environmental > Aquatic > Freshwater > Lake | place: Spain...
TGCTCAGGGCATTATTTAATGGTTTTGAGTAGTTTGACTTGGCGTCAGATTTTAATATTTGGTTATCTTAATCTTGTTTATGGTTCTGCTAAAACGAAAGCTTGTTATCCCAAGAATGAAAACCGCAAGGCAGTTTCTCTCGCCCGCACAGTCAAATCAAATATTTTCAGACAATAGAAAAACACAGCTGTTTCGAAATCTTTTATCCAGGTCACTTGGTTTGGGCGCGGTTTCAGAGCTAAAGTTAAAGTCAGCAGCGAGGGCTGCTGCAAGAATAGTGCTTGAAGAAAGAAACGCACTTAAGCGGGTGCAAGTTAAAAAAGGTAAGTATCAAACCCTGACTGAGTCATTTGTGCAGCATGTGAGGCGAAAAATCCCGGTTGTCTTTAAGAGCGGTGTTAGAGCAAGGATTGAATTTGTGACTGGCGGACCCATTCACGAATTTCGAGAGCATTTTGAGCGCTCCATTCGTGTAATGGTAAAACCAATCGGACTTGACCAAGCATCAGTGAGAGAGTTAAACACATTAATCTCTTCACGCGATTATACTAATGAACTCGCGGGTTCGATTGGCTATTTGGGGCTTAATTTTGCTGAACAACAGACCGGCATAGATAGAGGCAATGCTGTATTGGATCGTATCGCATTTATTTCTGTAGCCCAGGAGAGAGTGCTTCCTTCGCTTAAAAATAATGTGCGGAAAAGATATTCTGATTGGGCGCTTGAAACTATTTCTGTTGTGGAGGAAGAGGCAAGACGCCTTGGAGCTAAAAGAATTGCGTTTATTGACCAATCTTATTTTACCGGCGGGGCATGGTCAAGCGCGGAACTGGATACGCACATATTGAAAAAATATGGGCACATTAAAACGCGTTTGTTAAAGAAAGGTTGGGAAAGCATTGATGGTAAATCCTTTGTGGCATTTGATGATTATAATAACAAAATAGGGTTTGGATTTTTGCCTGTTCTTGTTAAGGAGCTATGAGAAATAACTCTAAGAACGAAATTTATTTTTTGCCTTCTATTAAGCAGCAGCTTTTCTTTTCTTTTTCTTTAGTCTTAATCTCTGTGAGCCGCATTTTCTGCACTGCGGTGGTTTTCCTGAAGAGGATCTATTAGTAGCATTGCATCTTTGGCAGACGAACACATTATTGAATCTTCTTGCCATTGATTCCTTAAAGTCAACCATCTAACTACTCACCATTAACAAAAGCAAAAACACAAACCTTTATAAACGATTTCTGTTGCAAGTTTTTAATACAGCCAAATAACTGGTTTATGCAAAGCTAAAACAGGAATAACTGGGCTAATTCTCCATGCAAGGCAAGTGGGATTGCGTAAGCAATCGCACCCCGTAATGCACTGGCGGAACAGTGCCCCGATAGTGCAGTGGTCAAGCACATGAGCCTTTCAATCGGGCTTTTCTTGAAAAGAAAAGCTACGGTGTCAAAAGAAGTCGAACATTTGTTTCGATTGTTTGACAACACGAGTTGTTAGCTTGTAACCCGGGTTCGAATCCCGGTCGGGGTATATAACTCCAGGTTGGAGCCAGAAGTTAGTAGTTAGTAGTACAGATTCTTTAGACATATATTGTTCCAGGCGCGGGCTTGAGACAAGAATCAACAAACTATTATCAGACGATACTGTCATAATTGAGAACAGACAACTGATTCTTGATTTTGTTCACTCAATGCAAGCGCAGGGGATAAAATCACGCAGACTAACAAAGAGTATTCACATGATATCAACCATGTCGCGCTTAATAGGAAAAAACTTCAAAGAAGTAGAAAAAATGGATATGGAGAGAGCGATTGCTATAATAGAAAATAGTTCTTACGCAGAGTGGAGTAAATTTGATTTCAAAGTAATAACCAAGCGCTTCTACAAGTGGTTGTTAGGGGGAGACTCTAAGTACCCTGACTGTGTGAGTTGGATTAAACACAGAGAACCAAAAAATCACACGTTACCTGAACAACTAATTACAGAAGAGGAAATCAAACAACTAATTGCTGCTACTGATACTCCTCGAGATAGAGCGCTTATTTCGCTACTCTATGAGTCGGGTGCAAGAATATCCGAACTAATACTAATGCAACTCAAGCACGTTGAATTCGTTGATGATAACTTGTCAAGAATACTCCTTGATGGTAAAACAGGACCAAGAAAAGTGCCCATCGTTAATTCAACTAAACATTTGCGCACTTGGCTAAGTTTTCACCCGCTAAGAGACAACCCAAACGCTTACTTGTGGACCAAACTAATCCTTCGTCAAGAACAAGGTAGAACTAAAGAAGAACCCATAAGCTACGAAGGAGTAAGAATGCTACTGCAAAAACTATTTGCTAAATCAGGAATAAAGAAAGAATGCAATCCTCACTTGTTTCGACACTCGCGCGCTACCTTTCTTTCTAAACACTTGACTGAAGCTCAGCTAAAACAGTTCTTTGGCTGGACACAAAGTTCAGACATGGCTGCAAGATATGTACACTTAAGTGGAAGAGACTTGGATTCGGCATTATTAAAAATCAATTCATTCTAAATTTGCTATGCAAAAGAGATTGATTGCCCCGATAATACTTCTTTTAATGACAGTTCTTTTGTTTGGGTGTACGGGAACAACTTCTCAAGGCAATGGGACTACTTCAGGAAAAAGTAGTGTTATGTCAGCAACAGACTTAACAAAAGCCATAGCTGATTGTAAAGTGTGCGACCTGTCGGGTAGCGTGTGCACAGTGTCCAATACCAGTTGTCTTTTTGATAAAATGAGTTCCGAGTCAGATTGTGAGAAACTTAGTGATTATGTTAAGACTGAAGTAAATATTTACGCAGATAAATCAAAAAATTTTGCTGCAAGGGATATTGAAGAGTGTTTTAACTATTGGGCGTTAAAGAAAAATGATGCGGCTCTTTGCAATAAATTAACAGACGCGACCAATTGTTTCGAGACAATTGCTGTTGCAACAAGTAATTACAGCCTTTGTTTGGATAGCCCAAGTAAAACTGATTGTATTAATCATTATGTTACTGAAAAAAAGGTTTTAAGCCCATGCAAGGACAATTTAATCAAATTGAGTTTGCAAGAAGAAATATCCTGCAAAAGTACTTACTCTAACAGCGCCGGGGTCCCAGAAACTTGTAAAAACGAATTCTCAAACAACATTGACAATGAAATTGATTGTGTTCTTCAGAAAATAGAAGTTACAAAAAGTCAGCTTACTGATGCAAATATTTCAATTTGCAGCCTTTTAAGTTCTCCATCATTGCCTTGCATGGTTATTGAAGCAATATCAGCAAACGACCCAAAAGTATGTGATAAAGACAAAGAAGCGGACTTTGCAAATAAGTGTTATTTTAACTTAGCAAAAATCTCAAAAATATGCACCTTGGAAGTATGTAATAAAGCTGGACAAGTTTTTTCTGATTGTTATACGGGAATCGCAATTAGAGAAAAAGACCCGGTGATTTGTACAAATTACGCAAGAGACTCGGGTAAAGATTGGTGTTATACTGAAGTTGCCAAAGCAGCTCAGAACATAGGTTATTGTATCTCAGTAACTGACAAGACGTTAGCCCAAAATTGTATAGCTTATGTTACGGACATAAAATGCCCTGATGACAAGAACTGCAATTTAACAAAAGACGATTGTAGCGCAATAAGGGCTATTGTAAATAAACAACAACTGGAACCGACATGGAATAATCCGGACAATTGTTATTACAAAGTTGCAATAAAAAACCTTGACATAGATGCTTGTAATCAAATGCTTAATCAACAATCAAAGCAAGAATGCTTAGATATTCTGGCGCATAGTTAATGTTGTTCCTAAACCCAATAATTTTTTGTGTGGGTTTAGTATTTTTCCTATTTCTTCTGCATCACAACCCATTTAAAAGAACTATTTTTTCATATCGATTATGCAAAAGAAACTAATTGCGTTGATAGCACTTCTTTTAGTGACAGTTCTATTCAGTGGTTGTATCTCTGGTGAAGTGAATGCTACCGTGCATGCTGATGGCAGTATGCACCAACTTATATCTTTAGACAAAGTTGGCTTGTTAGCTGGTGCAACTTGTAAATCTCTGAAAAACATGATGCAAATGAGACAAGATTTTGATGTTTCTGATTTAGAGTATTTTGACCAAGTTTGTAGAGAAACGTCTTCTGCTGTAATAGTTGAGTTTGATGCACCTTATGGTGACCAGAGGAACCCTGTTAAGATAGTGGAAAGAGCTGATGGTAATTATTTGAGATATGAAACAGAACTTTCGCCAATAACTACAACAACAATCACAATGCCTTCAGAAGTAACTTCTCACAATGGTGAGCTAATTAATGATAACACAGTTGCTTTCAAAGGTGCCCAACTTCAAAATGATTCTAACAAAGTTATTTTTGTTGAAAGTAGAATGCCTGAGCCGAGCATTTCTATGTTTACAATATTCATTATAATTGTAGTAATAGTGTTAGTGATTGTGATACTAGTGTTAATTTGGTCTATAGTTTTTGCACATCCTCTTCTTAAAAGCAAGGGTAAAATAAAAAAGAGGGGCAAACAGTAGTTTAATTTTAAAATATTGTGGTGGTGGGTGCATGCGGTATAAAAAAATAGGAATATTACTTATATTGTTATTTCTCGCGCTGCTTTTGTTTGGGTGCACAAGCGATACTGTAGTTGGTAAAACATCTTCAGACACCTTAAACCAGAACAATAGTTTAAACCAAGACAATAATTTAAACCAGAACAATAGTAACCCTATAGCCACTGCAACAAATGAATCTTTATCTCTTGGTCAAGGTGTTGTTCTTTCTAGTGGTTTCAATTTGGTTGCTGAGCGAGTCGCAATAATCCCTGATTGTTCGATGGATAGTTCTGGAAAATATAGTGACTGCATAGGTGTATATTTACAAATCACAAATTCAGGCAAGGATAATTCATCCCTTAATTTTTATAGTAATACAGCTTTACTTGATGACAAAGGTAATCAATATGACGCACTTAGTTTTGGCTCCAGCTGTCCAAATGAAATTACCAACCAATTGAGTAATGTTTATCCGGGAGTAGTAAAGAAGGGTTGGTTGTGCTTTGAAAAACCGTCGAATCTTTCAGGAACACTTAGAATTGCATTTCCCATAAAAAATGATTCCTCGCCATTGTATTATTCAGTTAACTCGTCTGATTTGAAAGCTTTGCCGCGGATTGCAGAGCTTGAAATTTCAAAGCTTACAGTAGACAATAGAATGTATGCGGAAATTAAAGGCAACTATAAAGTCACAAATGGCGGAGAAGGATATCTAAAAGAGCTTCACTTTAACTATGCTGTCAAAGACGGTAATTCGCTTATTGCTCCCAAGGGTCCTGTTGACTTATTTCTGAATAGTTTAGAGCCGGGCGAAGTTAAGGACAGTACCTTTACACTTTCCCTCACAAGTTCAATTGACAACTTCTATAAGTCTGTTGTTTTAACACCGGGAAAAAATTACTCCGTAGATTTTGTTTTAAGTGATGGGCAAGTAGAATTATCAAGAACCACAAAAACAATTCAAACGACTTAAGTCATAGTTTGCACTTGTTTTATTAGTGCAGTCAGCATCTTTCCTATTTGTTCTGCCAAGAGCTTTAGCTCTTGAAAATCTTGTTCTTTAATGTAGCCTAAGTCTTTGCTTAACAGTAAATGGTTTTCGCATTCCTTGCAGCTCCCGAGCGCGTTGTAAAGGAAACTTCCAAAGTCTTTTTGCGTTCGCTTACCGCACCCTTCGGCGATGTTAGCACCTACGCTGGCAGATGCGCGCCTGAGTTGGCTAACAATGGAATATTGTTCTGAAACTGGAAAAGAGTTAGTGACTTTGTAAACCGCTAAAGTAAACTCGTGACTCTTTTGCCAAACTTTTAATTGTTTAAAGTCTTGGGGCATTGGTTATCCTTCCTGTATGGGACCCTTTTCTGTTTCGTGTGGGGCTTTTTGTCTTGTTAGTTCGTTTTCAAGTTTTTCTCGGTTAGCTGCCACCAGTCGAAGTATGGGGTCGTCTGAGTTTTTGTTCTCTTTTTTTAGGTCATCGTTTGTTAGGAAACCGATTGAAGTTAGGAATTCATGGTAAGCTTTTAAGGTTTCAATGATTGAGCGATGCCAGCTATAGCTTGCTCCGTTTTCTCCCGCTTCTTTTGATTTAAGATAATTTTCTTCAGCTTCTTTCAAGCGGTTTCTAAAACGTCTGTTAAATTCTAATAATAGCTCGTCCTTTTGACTTATCCATTCCTGCTTGCTTTCTTTCATCGCATCGGCGAAGTACCTGCAGGATTGGCTCTTTGAAATGCTTAATTGTTGACCAATTTCTTCAAAATTTAATCCATCAAGCCTTAATTTTATTACTTGGGTTGTTAGGAGCGCTTTTTCTGAATCAGTAGCTCGAACTGACTTGTTTTCTGTTAAAAAGTGCTGTGTTTGTTGCATAAAAATCACTTACATGTAGTATTCTACTTCCACTTTACAAGGTTGAATATCGCCCGATAGAAATGATACTGGCGATAAGTTATTTTCAATTGGTTCTCTTATAGTGAGTTGAGATGAAAGGTTAGTATCAGTAGTATCTTTGGTATCAGTTTGTTCTTCCTCAGAAAGTTTTAACCCTTCAACAGCTCTCATTGTTGATTGAGCGCCATCGTCCTTTGTATAGTGTATTTGCCTTTCAGTCTTAAATCCTCTTGCTCTTAGTAAAATGCCGAAACTTAATTTGCTTACTACTCGTGTTCCACGGCTTGCTAAGAATTCAGTATATGCGTCGTGGAGCTTGTAAAATGGTGTCAAGGCGTTTACATCTTTTTTGCAGTATTTTTCCAAGAATTCGTTTATGGGCGCTGCTTTTTCCTCATAGATTTTTTCTCGCTCTTCATAGCTCCCCTCATTAGTGAAACTTCCTCTCTTGATTAGTTCTTTGACTTTTGAGATACATTTTCTCGCCAAATTGCAATATTCTTGGTCAGGTATTTGGTCAAGTAAGTTTGGGTTTTCCTTAAACTGGTTCTTAAAGTCTATGATAAGCCAACGAGAATAGAATCCGGTAGTTTTATCCGTGGTTTCTGGTAGAGTATTTGTTGCTATTATTAATTTAGCAGTGTTTGTATCGTCAAAAGGAGTTTTTCCTTTGAGTTCAAATCCGACTGTGTCGCCGCCGGTGAGCTTTTTGAGCCAGTTTGTGCGTTTGAATATTGTTGAATTAATTTCACCCATTTCACAGACAAGTTTTTTGAATAACTTTGCTGATTCAAAGCGACTTGTTATTAATAGGTCAAAATCTGTTGTGCATACATTGTTTTTTCCAACAAATTTTGTCACTATGCCAAGAAATGATGACTTGCCATTACGCCCTGAACCTATAAGGCAGATTACTCTGTGTAATGGATAGTCGGGTAGGATACAAAAGGCAAGAACTTCACATAAGGTCTCTTTCCACTTTTCTCCAACCCATTCAGTGAACAAACGGTCCATTACAGGAGTCTCCTCAGTGTTTCCCAGCTCCCACGGTATGGGGGTTGTAATAAAATATTTTGGTGCTGCGTCAAATTCATCTCCGGTTTCAAGGTCAATTATCTTTTTTTTGAACTGAATCCAGGTTTTTTTCCCTTCTAATGGCTTGTTCGCCCTGGCTTTCATTTTTAATGCTTGTAAAATTTCGCTTCGTGTTCGATAATCAAGTATGCGTAAGTTGGGGTTATTGCGGTTTAAACTATTTAGTAAATCAATCTCATCAATCATTACCCAACAACATTTCTCAAAGTTCCACGCCCACCAGATGCTTTCAGGAGAGTAATAAAGTGGTTGTGTGTTGATGAAGAGCTCTGCTGTGTGTAAATGTTCGAGAACTACTGCTGCTCCTGAAAAATTGTATTCATTAATTGGAGTTGGTCCAAGTATCAGTTCTTGTGGAGTCTTAACTATTTCTTGCCCAACCTCTTCCAAATTCATCTATTCACCTTCTTGTTTTTGTTTATTTTGTAAAAGTTTTCTGATGATTCCACTAAATGTCCTTCCTTCTTTCAGACAACTCTTTTTGATTTCTGCTGCTAAATCCTCGGGCAAAGTTATGGTGTATTTTTTCATTTTCATCACTCCCATATGAATAAATAGTTATCCATACTTTATATTGGTAAAAGTTGGTTAGTTAATTACCAAGTAGCTTGTGGTATTATGATTGAGACTAAAAGGGTATATTCAAGTCCAAGGGTTATGGCAATAATTGACCCCCTAAAAAAGGGTTCATTGACACAAGTTAAACTTTCACAGACAACTGGAATTGACATCGCATCAGTGTCAGCAATCTCTAAGAAGTTGGAGAAAATAGGGGTAGTTACTCGGACTAAGGTTTCTATTAATTCATATCACGCTAAAGAAGTTGGGCTTAGTAAGACCTGGTTAGCAAACTTGTTTATTGAATATATCACGAAGGAGATAATAAGCTTAAATAATATGCGGGGGCAATTAGCGCCCATGGAGCAATTAATTAATGGGTACTTGCTAAAGAGACACTCCATGTTTAATGCGAAGTTATACACTAAAAAAGGGTTTAGTTATGGTTTATTCTTTGAAGAAGTAATTAAGGAAATTTATGGGTTTTCTGAGATGCGTTGGATTAAACGTTCACACCTAAAACCATTTTTTGTGAGGGTTAAAGCAATGTATGCTGACCATTTACGATTTCAAGCACTCCCAGTCTCTACCCCCTTCATTCAATTTCTTGCTAAGAAGTATCACTTCAAAGGGGCAAAAAAGGAATTACATGAATTATACGGTGACAAATTATATTGAGGGTGGTTAAATGGAAGAAAAGGTAAATAGATTAAACAACAAACTACTAACTTCTAACTCCAGCGCTCGGGGAGAATCCCGGTCGGGGTATATCTTTTATACTAGTTCCTACTTTTCGTTAATTGGTCATAAATGAGAAAACTTGTTTTTTGTTTGATTTTGTTAATTGCTTTATTTTTGTTTTTTGGCTGCACTGCACAGCCATCTACTTCTCAAGATAATATTTCACAACAGCCTGCTTCACAGGGCTGTCAGTACAATAATCCTTCTTGTGCCTCCGATTATAATTGTGTTAATAATTTGTGCGTTTTAAATTCGGGTTGTCAATATAATAATCCTGATTGTAATGCTGATTTTGATTGTATAAATAATCAATGTGCGTCTAAAGTCATTAGCTCTGTTGACGCGTGCATCAATCAATCTGTTGGCCCAGCGCAGATGGATATTTTTGATTCCCATGTTCACATATCTCCAAAAGTCAGCATGTCCCAGATAATTTTAGAGATGGATAAAGCGGGTGTAAGTGTGGCGAATTTGTATTCAGGTACGCTTGAAGCAACAGCGCAGTACCAAGGCAGATTTACATTATTTGCAGATACTCCCGACCAGCCGCAACCCTCTACATGGCTCACGCAGGGTCAAGCATTTGTCAAATCTGCTGAGAACCAGTTGAAGAGCGGAAAATTTTCTGGTATAGGCGAAGCTAATCTAAGGTACTATGGCGGCAGTAATTCTCCTCCGAATGTAATAGATGGTCCCGGGACACCTGATATTTATGTTCCAGCAGATACTTCTCTCTGGCTTCAGTTGGTGGACTTATCAGCTAAATATCAGGTTCCTATCTCGTTTCACTTTGTCCCTGACAGCTCTGTCGCGAACGCCGCCTTTGAACGAATGTTAAACCACAACAAAAATGCAATTTTTATCTGGGCTCATCTCGGATTTAATAACATGCCATTCGACCGTGCCAAGCTCAATGACTACTTATTGAGATATCCTAATCTGTATTTTGACACGGCTGGAATTCAGAATATGCAAAACCCTCTGCCAAAATCAAATTCAAATTGGGCATTGCTCACGGACCAGGCTAATAACGGCCAATTAAAAGAGGAGTGGAAACAGTTCTTCGAAACATGGAACTTGCGAATCTTATTCGCCACTGATGCGGGCGGGGGAGCAAATAGTCTTGAGAGGTGGCTCAACTATTCAAGTAATACAAGTGATGGCGCTCCAGCTAACTCCGTGGGGCATTGGACGCGTCTGCTTTCTAATTTGGAATACAGCTCTGCCCGCAACATTTTAAGCGGCAATGCCAAAGCGCTCTTCTTGAAGGAACAAAGACCTCCATATGATTATTTGGTTTCATCGGGCGGCAAGTGCCACCACATTTTTGTAAGTTCCGCTTCCTCAATTTCTGCTTTGAATTTTAATCCGAATACTGGGGCAATTACTTTTACCGCAGCTAATTCCAGCGGGACAAATGGGTCCGCAATCGTAACAATACCAACAGAACTTGCCAAAGGAAATTTCACGGCTTCTGTGGACAGCCAGAATGTTCAAATCAAAGAGGTGCCGAGCTCTACAAACACAACAATAACTATAGAATATAATGGTGGTATAAGAACAATCACTCTTCAGGGAAAGAAAGTTTAAATGTTTTGAAATATATTCATAAGTCAAAAGAAGGAAATCTAAAGTTAGAACGCCCGGTCGGGGTATGTTTAGTTTTGGTTCAGTAATAGTTTGTGCTTGTATAAGCGGGTTTAGCCGCTTATACTATTTCCAGTGTTTCTATTTCTTTGTTGTGGATGTATTTG
>Ga0247842_10008631_pt1 | contig 10618 bp, 10 predicted proteins | sample LaCruzMarch2015__3_FD_192411 | JGI IMG/M metagenome (GOLD analysis project Ga0247842, IMG submission 192411) | Freshwater microbial communities from meromictic Lake La Cruz, Castile-La Mancha, Spain - LaCruzMarch2015_19m | ecosystem: Environmental > Aquatic > Freshwater > Lake | place: Spain...
ATGAGATCAACGAGGCATTTGCCTGCCAGGCGATTTACTCCTGCCGGGTCGTGGGGATCGAAGACCGCTACTGGGCGGGCGACGTCAATCCCAACGGCGGGGCCATCGCCCTGGGCCATCCCCTGGGCTGCACGGGGGCCAAGCTGACGGCGCAACTCCTCCACGAGCTGAAACGCCGCAAGGCCAAACGCGGGATCGTCTCCATGTGTATCGGCGGCGGCATGGGCGCGGCCGCGATCTATGAAATGCTGTAATTAACCGTAATTAACGTCTACCCCCTCCTTAAAAGGCCCTCTCCAGAAATGGAGGGGGCCTTTCCTGACTTCTGTATTCTCAGACTTCGTTGTGCCCGACCCGGGAATGGAGGTTAATTTATCATTGACCTGACCAGGACTATTTATCTATACTTCCCGACCACGATAAGAGACCTTGTGAAAAATGGGGACGGTTCTATTTTTGCGGTGCTAATGCGGGCAAAGGGGAGTTAAATAATGAAAGTGAAAGCAGGGCTTATCCAGTTTAATCCGGAATTTGGCGCCGTCGAGGAAAACATCTCCCGGGCGCGGGTGCTGATGGCGCAGGTGGACGCACAACTTGTTGTCTTGCCCGAGTTTTTCAACACCGGCTATCTGATTGCCACCCGGCAGGAAGCATGGGATCTTGGCGAGCCTGTCCCGCAGGGAAAAACGACCACGGCCCTATGCGAAATGGCGAGAGCGAAAAATCTTCATATCGTTGCCGGACTCATAGAGAAAGCGGGCGATAAACTGTTCAATGCCGCCGTCCTGGTTGCTCCGGACGGATATGTAGCTACGTACCGGAAAATACATCTCTTCAACGAAGAAAAACTCTGGTTTGATCCGGGAGACAAGGGATTCGAGGTATATGATCTCGGGATATGCAAGATCGGCATCATGATCTGTTTCGACTGGTTTTTCCCCGAATCAATGCGGATTCTGGCTTTGCAAGGGGCTGATGTCATCTGTCACCCCGCCAATCTGGTCCTGCCCTTCTGTCAGGATGCCATGGTTACCAGATGTCTCGAAAACCGTGTTTACGCAATTACCGCTAACCGGACCGGAGTGGAAACAAGAGGCGGCAAGAGTTTCCGCTATACGGGGGGGAGCCAGATAACCGCCCCGGGGGCACAGATTCTATATCGAGCCAGTGCGGAATCGGATGAGGTTGGGGTTGCCGAACTGGATCTTGCCGTGGTGAGAGATAAGAAGATAAACGCCTTTAATGATTTGTTTATGGATCGACAGACAGAGTATTATGGTAGACTATCCCTCTCTGCAGGTATTGATGCACAGAAATAAAAAAATGTTCATGAAATATTCCTGTTGTAAAGGGTTTTGTTTACTGTTCCTTCCAGCTTAAATATCTCAAGGGCATATTATCCATCTGGCTGTTCACGGCGGTGCTGCAATAAACGATATGGGCATTGCCCCCGATTGTGTCGGTGTCTGACTCGCCACCGGCCAGGACGGCGCCGGTAATGTTATTATCCCCACCGCTGCCGGAAAAGCGTATGGAACCGGTAGAAATGATCATGCCATACCAGGAAAAACCACCGGTAAGGTTTAAATTCCCCTCCACCAAAAGGATACCGCAGCCGGAGACGCCGCCGCTGAAATGGATGCCCGTTCCCGTTGCCTTGTAATAGACTATATGGTGGTCACTGCAGGACGATGGTGTAGACGACGTTGCTCCGGGGGTCAGCGTTCCCCAGCCATCATGGGGGCCCGGCGAAGACGATGCTGTCTGATTAGCGCTGTCGACGGTGTACTGCTTGTCAGCCGAGCCCTTGAGACTGGTGACCAGTGCCGGGAGATTGAGCGCTGTACCGGTATGGGAGATATTGGGCGTCGTCCCTCCGGCGCCGGTAATCGTCGGATTTCCGTTCAAATGCACGGTGCTTACATCCTGAGAGGTAACAATGCCGATGAGATTGTTCGATCCGCAACTGTCATTGCCGGATATACTTGCTGATCCCTGAATAGTCACGGGGGCGTTGACATAAAGGGCGGCCGGTGTATTGACGGGCGGCATTCTTGTCATCTCGGCTACCAGTGTTTTTGTGCTTCCGTTTGCGTATCCATAACTTGTAACCAGATAGATATTCTTTTTGTTTGTTCCGGATGACGTTGTCCGCTCAAAAACACCGTCGCTATTGGTGTCGCCCCAATAAAGGATGTTCCCGGAACTATCCGTCTGGTGTTCAGTCTTGACTACGTAGTCCAAGTCGCTTTGCAGGCTGTCAAGTCGGAAATGCGACGAATTCGAACTGATGTATCCTTTTTCCTGTGCCCTTGGCGTGGTTCCCACATAAACCTTCCATGCCGTATCATTTGGATAGACGTCACTTATTGGATGGGCGGATGTGGACCGGAGTCTTGCCCGTACTTCTTCCAGTCCGGCTTCGGCGGCTTGGAATGCTTTTCTGGAAGACTTATAGGCGCTGCTGTAGCGGAGATTGTTTTCGACATATATGATGGTAAGAGCGCACAGAGAGAGCAGTAGACTCATAATCAGCAAGACGATAAGCAAGGAGATTCCATTTTGATTCCCAATCTTGCTCCTGGAATAACAGCTATTGGCGCATCGCCTTTTGGCAGCGGCAAAGCTATATCCTGCCGATGAAAAATACATTTTAAAGTCCCACATTTCTTGGCGTTACGAAGGATTCCAGTGTAAATGTCCGGTACCCAAAGCCAGGGTCTTGTTTTGACGTCCGCACGGTTAGGGTGATCTTGATACGCCGGATTTGGGAAGGCGTAATGACGGGAGCGGCGAGAATATTTCCGTTGCGGTCGTAATAGGTGAACAGAACGGATTGAATATGTTCAGCCATAGTCTGATAATTGCCGTCGGCGGTGCCTTTGCGGCCCAGACGCTGGATATCTCCTGCCGAATAGATCCCAAAGGTGATATTTTCGTTCATGTCCAGGGTGTCGCCTTCCGGTATGCCCGTGCCGGCAGCATTGGTAACGTCGAGGGTAAATTGGATACTGTCGGCGGCCGCATTAATAATGCCTATTGACGGAGATGTCGATGCCCGGGTTGGGTTGTAGCCGGCCATGCGGATGTCCTTTATCATCCTGTCCATAGCCACTCTGGCGGACTGCTGCATTTCGGCGACCTGTTCCTGCACATTGATGTGTTTGTACTGCAAGGTGAAGGCGCTATAGAGAGCCGTAATCACGACCAGTGAGATGGTCATGGCGATAAGTACTTCGACCAGGGTAAAACCTGAAGTCCTGAAAAGACGTCCGGTTCCCTTATGATCGAAAGGATGGCGGTCATGACTCATGAATAGCATCTTCAATTCCTCATGCCTGGGTGCTGGCAATAATTGTTTTTAGAGAGACACTGCGTTCTTTCCCTTGCCAGGGCCATTTCACCGTGACGACGATAGTCTTCATGTTCTGGTCGGGAACATCACTCGTGACGGTCCATTCCCGAGTATAAATCGACGTGACGGTTTCCGGACCTCCCGTGGCAATCTGCTGATAATTGGTATTTTTTATCTCTTCGATCTTGTCCTTGGCCATGGTTGCGGCGACGGTTGTCCGTCTGCTGAAGTCATTGCCGGAAATCATCATGACAATTACCGCGGCGATCCCGAGGATAGCGACCACCAGCAAGCTCATGGCGATAGTGGTTTCGACCAGGGAGAATCCATTTTGGTTGTTTGCGGTCATCGAAAATCACCTCCTCCTCCTTTGACTTTAAGATAAGTCCTTCCTCTTGAAAAGTAAATAGATATCAATCGGTTGAAGTGTGATCTACCTCACACACAACGTGTGATCCGCTTCACACAGCGAGACTTTGGAAAGCGTCTTTCATTGTGCTCAGGGAATTGATTGTGACTATGGTAATTGATCCATCTGAAATATTTGTGATTGTCACAAAATAAATAATTTGCGATAAGAGAAACACAGAAATCAAGGAGAGTTGTCGATCATGGCCATGGTATCGCTAATAAAGCATATACCCCTTTTCGGTTCCCTGATTCCCGAGGAAATTGAGAGCCTCGCTGCACTTTTGAGAAGGCGGTCCATCAAGAAGGGAGATATCCTCTTTCAGAAAGGCGATGAAGGCACCGCCCTGTATGCTATTCTCAGGGGGTGCATCAAAATTATTGTAACCACCCCGGTAGGGGATAAAATTACCGTAGCCATATTGAACGATGGGGATTTTTTTGGAGAGATGGCCTTGCTCGATGGCATGCCCAGATCAGCGGATGCGGTCGCTCTTGAAGAAACTCAATTAGCGGTTCTTGACCGGGACGATTTCCTGATATTTCTCAGCCAGCACGAGCACGCCGTGCGGGCAATTCTAAGGACTTTGTCAATAAGGCTGCGCAAGACGGACGATCTCCTTTCTGAGATATGTTTTTTAACCCTTTCCGCACGTCTGGCAAAGAGATTACTAGAGTTGGCAAAAGGTGAGTCAGCGGACGGTGAGGATGTTTCCATGCTCACGATGCGGATGACCCAGAAGGAACTGTCAAACCTTCTGGGTGTTTCCCGGGAAAGCGTCAACAAGGAGTTGAAGACTCTCCGGGACAAGGGCATTGTCAGTACGGCGCGTAGCAAGATTGTCATCCTCGATCAGGAGCGCCTGAAAAAAAGGGCCAAGTAAATATTCCTTGAAATCAAATCCCCTTTAGTTTATAGAGACCCTTCACGGGCGGTTAACTCAGCGGGAGAGTGCTACCTTCACACGGTAGAAGTCACTGGTTCAATCCCAGTACCGCCTACCATGAATATCAAGGGGTTACGGGTCATGCCGTGGCCCCTTTTTCTTCATGCTTGTGGATCTTCATTTTTTGTATATTTGCCATCCAATGATATTGATCTCTGCGACAATAAAAGATTTTTCATTTCCGTTTTTTTTTCTATATACTCTAAACGAATCATCAGAGAAAGTCCTATAACCAATATCTTGCAATACTTCATGATCATTCCTCCTGATTCCCATCAGTGATTCGTCCTCCCGCTGATTGTTAAAAAACCAGTCCTGCTTTATATTACAATCGAAAGAAGGGAAGAACCCAAGGGGGTGGAGAAATGATAACCACAAGGAATGAAAGAATCGAGTTCAATCCCCAGAAGGATCTCCTGGGCCGTATGTTAAAAAGAAGACAGAATCACCAGACCGTAATAGGGCTGAACAATCAAAGGCAGTGAAGATGAAACAAATTCATACAGCAATCAAGAGAACGGAAATAACGACCAGGCACAAAGCCAGGAAGGTCGGTGGGATCTGGGTTGATCCCATGAGTTTCCCGACTCTGACAGAATAAAGCAATCCTTTAGAGAGAGGAGGAAATGACCATGAAAAAGGCAAAAGAGACCAAGAAAATCTGGAAAGGTTGGCTTGATCCCACCTGCACGCCCATGGATATGAAGTAACGATTTCTGCATCGGCAAGATCCTGAAAGCCCCTGTCCAACTTATGGATGGGGGCTTTCTTTTATGTCAGAAAAACGCAGTATTTTAGTTAGATAGCAGTTGCTCTTATGCGATTGGCTTCATTTCCCAGTAAAGAGAGGTTCTCTTTTCTCGAAAAATGCCCTGAGACCTTCCTTATAATCATCTGTCTTCGCAGCTTTAATCATTCCCGATCGCTCGAGCTCAAGTTGCCGTTCCAGAAGGCCAAGCATGGCATTATTGAGATTTTCCTTGGCAATGGCAAATGATTTGGTTGGACCTTTCGCCAGTTTTTCAGCTATTTCTTGAGTTACTCTCTGGAGATCAGCATCACCAACGACCTGGTTAACAAGGCCTATTTCCATAGCCTGCTTGGCACTGAGAATGGGATCCATAAGAACCAGTTCCGTCGCTTTCCCTAAACCGATGAGCATGGGAACCATCAGTGTCCATGCCCCATCAGGAACAAGACTGACACTGGTATATGCTTGTCTGAAGATAGCAGACAATGCAGCAATTCTAATATCACAGGCTGCAGCTAGACTGAAACCGCCACCACCAAGAGCACCGTTGATTGAGGCAATAACAGGTTTTGGCATTGAGCGGACACCATGGATGATTGTATTGAAAATTCGTACAAGTTGCCGCACTACCTCCGATGGATTGCCGCTATCTAATTGTTCCCTAAATAACCGGAGATCACCGCCGGAACAAAAGGCCTTACCCTCTCCCGTTATGACAACAACTCTAATGTCTTCATCGTCCTGACAGATCTCCAGGGCTTTAACCAGGTCGTTTCCAAGAGGAAAGTCCAGGGCGTTAAAATATTTAGGACGATTCAGTCTGATTGTCGCGATTTGATTGGCCTTCTGAAAGATAATATTTTCGAATTCCATAGCCCCCTCCTTTTGATACCATCCGTTTATTTGGAAGGATATTCATAGATGTTTCTTGTTCTTGTCAAGGGCAATCATTTAATGCAATAATAAATGTGGAAAGGATGTACAGAATGGATGAATTAAAATACGAACCTGTTTCCCACGACCGTAAGTCATTCCTCAAGAATGCCCAAAAACGGGAAGTATTCAGCAAGGTATACAATGATCTGGAAGAAGAATATCCTCTTGTCCGCGAGATGTTGTCGGCACGTTCAAAGTCTGGTCTCACCCAGGAGGCGGTCGCGGAGCAGTTCGTTATTGAATCCATTATTCAGTCAAATACCTCTTCAGTTGCTGGAGCATTAACTCATGGGCCGATGTTGCGGGAAAATATCAATAACAGGCATCATTAAGGCAGTCTGGCCCGCTCTAATCGTTCTGACTATCACATTCATCATATCAGTATTCTTTATTTCTTAACTAATGCGGCAAAGGTTATTACTCCAGAACCATGCTTGTTCCTTATTTTGTCCATAGCCTTATCAATTCGTTCGTTTTTCTCGTTCTTCACATTGTCTTCCATGTGATCAAAAAGAGACAACTGATCCGAAACGCCGTCTTCATGAAATCCCGAGAGACTTATTCCGATTAATCTTACTGGATGGCGTCTGTTCCAGTTTTGCTCAAGCAGACTACACCCAGCCCGGTATATTTCCTTAGTGGTACAGGTTGCAGGGATGGTTGTCTGCCTCGTGACTACCTTAAAATCAGAATATTTCAAGGTGACATGTACCGTGCGACCTTTTTTGCCATGCCTTCTTGTAGTAATGCCGATATCATCAGCAAGTCCCATTAGAACTATCTTTGCTTTCTCAATGTCGGATATATCTTCCGGCAGTGTCGTTGATCGGCCGATTGACTTCATATCATCAGCCATGTGAGCGAGGACAGGGGAATTATCAATCCCATTTGCATGCAGATAAATTTCATTCCCAGATTTCCCAAAAGCTTTGGCAATGAGGTTTATATCAAACCTCGCAATCTCACCTATCGTTCGTATCCCCAATCGGTTCAGTTTTTCGGCGGTTTTAGCACCAATGCCGTACATTTCTTTCACTGGAAGTGGCCAGAGTTTTTCTGGAATATCACGTTCCCATAATTCGGTGATGCCGAGGGGCTTCTTCATTTCCGCTGCCATTTTTGCAAGGAACTTGTTTTCAGCGATTCCGATTGAGCACCAAAGCCCGAGCCTGTCTTTGATTTCGTTCATTATGCGTTTTGCAGCCTCTACAGGTTTGCCAAAAAGTCCTTCACAACCTGTCATATCAAGCCACGCCTCATCAATGCTGTTCTGTTCCAAAATCGGTGTATAGTTTGATAGCAGGTCCATGATCTCTTTTGATTTCTGCCCATAGAAATGATGATCTGGCGGTACCAGGATCATTTTAGGGCATCGTTTCAAGGCTTCATGGAGGACCATGGCAGTCTTGACCCCGCATGACCTTGCCTCATAGTTTGCGGCGAGAATGATGCCTGTGCGTTTCTTCGGATCACCGGCAACAGCCGCTGGTATTCCGACAAAAGAATCATTCCTCGTCATTTCACAACTTATAAAAAAGGCATTCATATCAACAAGAAATATAACTTTTTGCATGAAATGCCTCTTCCTCATTAGTGCCTCGCTTTATGGGGTAATCCCAACAGTAGTGCAATCAAGTATCAAGATGATTCTAAAACCATGTCATCGTAAGCTTTGCAACGAAAATATTCACCCTGTGTCTTTATCAGCGGAAGAATACCATAGGGAAGCTGCTGCCGGTGCCTATCAAGACCATCGAAACCACCGGGGGCGGCAGTGCGCGCTGTATCCTTGGGGTAGTTTTCTAATCAGCTCAGTTTATTTTTTCCCCAGGCTTGACATTTTGAAATTCGTTATCATCATAACGCGACTAAATTTTATAAAAATAAGCACCATGGAAAAGGAGCCGTTTTATGGAAGCAAAGAAGGAAACACATCAATTCAAAACAGAAGTCCAACAGCTTATGAGCATTATTATCAACTCTCTATATTCTCACAGGGAGATATTTTTACGGGAACTTATCTCAAATGCCTCAGATGCCATCGACAAATTGAGATTCAAAGCTCAGACTCAATCCGACATTTTAGGTACAGATACAGAGTTCAAAATAAAAATTGTTCCCAACAAAAAGAAAAGAACCCTTGAAATATCTGATAACGGGATCGGCATGACCTACGACGAGGTGGTGGAAAACATTGGTACCATTGCCAAGAGTGGAACAGCCGGTTTCCTCGAAGCTGCAACTGCTTTAAACAAGCCGGATATGCTAACGCCGGAATTGATTGGCCAATTCGGGGTAGGTTTTTACAGTGCTTTCATCGTCGCAAATCGGGTTTCACTAATCACAAAAGCTGCCGGAAACGATAAGGCAACAAAGTGGGAATCAACGGGAGACGGGTCGTACACCGTCGAAGAGACGGACAAGGAGACCCGCGGCACAACGGTCATTTTGTCACTTAAAAAGATAGAAAAGGATGAGCAGGACTTTACCGATGAATGGACTATCCGCAACATCGTCAAGAAACATTCGGATTTTGTGGCTTATCCCATTCTCATGGACGTTGAAAAAACGGAACCAGTCCTCGATAAAGACGGAAAGCCGGAGGGAAACAAGACAATAAAAGTCGTCCGGGAAGAAACGCTCAATTCGATGAAAGCAATCTGGACGAAAGATAAGAAGGAAGTCTCAGATGAGGAATACAATGAGTTTTACCGCCACATCGCCCATGATTGGAATGAGCCTCTTACTCACCTTCATGTAAAGCTTGAAGGGACGACTGAGTACAGCGCCTTACTGTACATTCCGTCCCGACCGCCCTTCGACTTGTTCCAGGGCGAGCAGAAGCACGGGATTCAGCTCTACAGCAAGCGTGTTTTCATTATGGAAAACTGCAAGGAGCTGATGCCCCCCTATCTTGCCTTTATCAAGGGTGTTGTCGATGCCCCTGATCTCAATCTGAATGTTAGCCGTGAGATTCTCCAGCAGGATGCCCTCGTGAAAAACATCCGGAAAAACCTGGTGAAGAAGATTTTAAGTCTTTTGGAAGGTCTTGACAAAGACAAGTATGACCGATTTTTCAAGGAATTTGGTTCTATATTCAAGGCAGGTCTCTCCATGGATTTTGATAATCGCGGCAAGATCGCAGATCTCCTCCGTTACAAGACAACCAAATCCGATGGCGCCTTTAGTTCTCTTAAGGACTATGTCAACCGTATGCAGACGGATCAGGAGGCCATTTACTACATCACCGGCGAAAATCTTTCCACCCTGCTCAATAGCCCGCACCTGGAACGTCTAAAGGACAAGAACTATGAAGTACTGCTTATGACAGACCCAATGGACGAATGGGTCTTGCGGGATCTAAATGAGTATGAGAAAAAAACCTTCAAAAGCGCCGAAAAGGGAGATCTCGATTTCGAAAATATCGACGATAAAAGAAAAGATGAATATAATGATCTGTTTGAATTCATAAAAACGTCTTTGGATGAGAAGGTTAAGGAGGTCAAACCGTCTACCCATCTGAAGGATTCCGTCGCCTGTCTTTCCGGAGACCCCAACGACATGAGTGCTTACATGGAAAAGGTTCTCAGAGCTACCGGCCAGGAAATGCCGGAAGTTAAGAGGGTCCTCGAACTAAATATGGATCACCCCCTCCTCGCCAAGATCAAAGCGATTTACGAGGGCGATAAAGAGTCTGCTGTTCTGAAAGCTTATAGCGACTTATTGTTTGACATGGCGGTCATATCAGGGGGAGGCAAACTTGACAATCCATCCCGATTCAGCAAAACGATCGGTGACCTGATGGCGAGCACCCTTAACATTTAACAAATATACACCATCGACATACTATGATGATGTTCTTCCTCCAATGATGAAGATATGCACGGTTATCGCCTTAAAAAGAACCAGCGATAATAATAAGTTTCACCCCTTATTGAGTATGGAGAGGGTGTGATGGTATTTCCTTACCAGAAACCTCTCTCCATGCAATTTTCAATAAATGCCAAGGAGTTATTTTGCCCTTCCTGAAAGTATTTATAGAGCTGTTTGCCCACATCGGGATATAAATGACAATCGCTGAGTTTACCTACAGGAACCCAGGCGATGTCCAGCGAGCGGGTATGATCGGGTCTGACTTTAGGAATACCATGGACCGCCGTAGCTAAAAAAACAATGTGCAATGTCTGGGGGTGCCTTTTGGTCCCTGGCGCCTCTCCGATA
>Ga0247842_10008634_pt1 | contig 10615 bp, 4 predicted proteins | sample LaCruzMarch2015__3_FD_192411 | JGI IMG/M metagenome (GOLD analysis project Ga0247842, IMG submission 192411) | Freshwater microbial communities from meromictic Lake La Cruz, Castile-La Mancha, Spain - LaCruzMarch2015_19m | ecosystem: Environmental > Aquatic > Freshwater > Lake | place: Spain...
CCATGCATTCGACCTGATTGAGGAAGCAAAGCAGTCCCTGCCCTCCGGCCTGTACGCCCTGCAGGTGCGCGCGCCAAACGAAAAAGGCTATGACGGCAAAGAGTTGCAGTTCACCCAGATTTTCGCACTGACTTCAACCAGCCTCACGCTCAAGTACTCGGGCAACCGCGCGCTTGTGTGGGCGACGGATCTGAAGGCGGGAGAAGCCGCAGCCGGCGCAAACATCACCTTCCACGCTCTGAACGGGGAAACGGTGGTCACGGGAAAGACGGACAAACAGGGGTTCTTTGAAGCGAACTTCAACATGCAGAAATTCGCCACGTCCATGAATGAATGGGAGCCGGAATTCTGGGTGACCGCGGAGAAAGGCGGTGACCTCTCCTTCGTTTCCAGCAAATGGAATGACGGCATCCGGCCGGACATGTTCGGTTTTTACACGGATTTCTGGAATCCCCAAGACCGCGCGGAGCGGATGCACTCGACCCTCTACACGGACCGCCCGATCTACCGTACCGGAGATACCGTTCACTTCAAGGGAATTTTGAGAACGCGGAACCGCGACGGCGTACTCTCGATCCCCGAAAAGAACCGCTCCGTGAACGTGATCGTCACCGATTCCAACGGAAATCAGATCTTCACCAAGTCCCTCAACCTCTCGTCCTACGGCAGCTTTGACGGTGATCTGCCCATTGATGCCAAAGCCCCCCTCGGTCTGTACCAGATTTCAGCCGGGTTCAATGAGAGCATCTACGGAGGGGACGCCTTCGGATCGTTCGATGTGCTGGCCTATCGCAAACCGGAGTACCGCGTGGATCTGACGACGGAGAAGGAGGACTACTTTGAGAATGACACGGTGCAGGCAACCATTGAGGGCGCCTACTACTTCGGCGCGCCCATGGGTGACGCCAAAGTCGTCTGGAGAGCACAGACCACGGACTACTTCTTCAACAAGGTTACGGATGACTGGTACTCCTTCGGGCTCGAAGACGCGTGGTGCTGGCAGAACTGCGAACGCGGGACCGGGCTAATTGCGGAGGGCGAAGGACATCTGGATGCCGGCGGCCGGCTCTCGATCAGTGTCCCCGCGAACATCGCCGACAAAGCGACGAGTCAGATCCTCACCATCGAGGCGGACGTGACGGACCCGAACAATCAGGTCGTGAGTAATCGTGTTTCAGTACCCGTGCACAAGGCAAACGCCTACGTGGGCGTGAAAACGGAGGACTACGTGGTGACCCCCGGCACCGATGCCGCAATCGCTGTGATCACGGTCAAACCGGATGGCTCCGTCCTCCCGAACACTTCCGTCACCGTGAACCTCTACAGTCGCAAATGGAACTCGATCAAGAAGAAGGGCGTCGATGGCCAGTACTACTACGACAATACGCCGGAAGACACCTTCGTCCGCGCCACCAGGGTCACCACCGACGAGAAAGGCAAAGCCCGCGCGGCCGTCCGTCCTGACCTGGGCGGGGAATTCCGCGTGGTGGCGATCGTCGAGGATGAACAGGGACGCGAGGCGAAAGCGGCAACCAGTCTCTACGCGTGGTCCTCGACGTACGTGAACTGGCCGCACGAGAACAATAATCGCATCGACGTGGTACCGGACAAAGCGGAGTACCGCGTCGGCGACACGGCGACCCTGCTCATCAAATCGCCCTTTCAGGGCAAGAATGTGAAGGCCCTCGTGACCGTGGAACGGGAACAGGTGATTCACAAAGAAATCATCACGATCGAATCGACGGCACAGAAGATCACCGTTCCCATCACCGAAGATCTGCTGCCCACCGCCTACGTTTCGGTGGTCGTGCTCAAGCCCCGTATCGGCGAAACGTTTGACGAAAACGGTCTCGATACCGGTGCTCCCGCCTTCCGCATCGGCTACGCCAAACTCTCCATCGAGACCACCCGCAAACGCCTCACGGTGAACGTAACGACGGACAAGCAGAAGTACCTGCCGGGCGAGAAGGTCACCGTCACACTCGAAGCACTGGACTGGCAGGGCAAGCCCGCCCAAGCGGAGCTCTCTCTCGGCGTCGTGGATATGAGCGTGCTCGCGCTGACCGGCTTCGAGCTGCCCGATCTCGTACAGAAATTCTACGGCGAACGGCCCGTGGGCGTGCTGACTGCGGAAATGCTCACGTACCTGATCGACCGCTACAAGCCGGGATCCAAAGGCGGCGGCGGAGCGGATCTGGAAGCGAAGAAACGCGGCAACTTCAAAGACACGGCCTACTGGAACCCGACCATCCTCACCGATGACCAGGGCAAAGCGGAAGTATCATTCACGCTGCCCGATAACCTCACCACATGGCACCTGCTCGCGATCGGGCAGACGCTCGCCTCCACCTTCGGAGCAGCGGAAGACACGGTGATCGAGACAAAACAGGTCATCGTGCGCCCCGTGCGGCCGCGCTTCGGCGTCGTGGGGGATCGTATTGCGATCGGAGCCATCGTGCATAACTTCCTCGAGAACTCCGCCACCTTCACCGTTTCACTCACTGGCAGCGGATTCACCCTGAATGGCCCGCTGAGCAAGCAGGTGACGATTCAGGCCGGAGAACAGACAAAAGTGGAATTCCCCGTGACCATCTCGCGCACGGACAAGGCAACCTTCACCTTCCTCGCGGAAAACGAAACTGCGCGCGACGAAGTGGAGGAATCGATTCCGATCCTCCCCTACGGGACGCCCCAGAGCGCGGCGACCACGGGCATCACCGAAGACACCGCAACCGAACAGGTTCTTGTTCCCACCGAAAAGGACGCGCGCGACGGATCGCTCTCGGTAACGGTATCGCCCTCGCTCGCCACGTACCTGCCGGGAGGACTGCAGTACCTCGCGCATTACCCGTACGGCTGCGCGGAGCAGACGCTCTCGAGTGTGCTCCCCGATGTCGTGCTCACGCGTCTGCAGGGATTCGATGCCTTCCACATCGTCGATCAGAAGAAACTCGATGATATGGTCACCACGGGGCTCACGCGCCTCTACACGTTCCAGCGCGGTGACGGCGGATTCGGCTACTGGCAGGAGAGCAGCAGGAGCTATCCCCCTCTCAGCGCCTACGCCCTTCAGGCACTTTCTCTCATCCGCGACAGCGGCTTTGCCGTGGATGACGGTGTGATCGCACGCACGCGGCAGTACCTCGACGCCGCCCTGCGCACTTCGGATCCGAACGCTCAAATCGACGCCGCCTTGCGCGCACAGATCCTCTTCGTGCTCGCAGAGACCGGCAAAGTGGATGCAAGCCTCCTCGCGAACCTCGACGAACAGCGCGCCAAGCTTCCTCTCTTCGCCAAAGCCGAACTCGCCATGGCATTTGAACGCTCCAAATCCAAAGCGAAGGCGAAAGAGATCCTCTTAGAAATTCTCAAGTCCGCAAAGGTGGACGGCCGCGGAACGCACTTTGAAGAAGAGGATATCGCCGTCTTCGGCCCCCTCATGCAGACCAATGACAGCACGTCCGCACTCGTCTTGCAGGCGATGCTGCGCATCGATCCGCAGAACGTTTTGATCCCCAATGCCGTGCGCTATTTGCTTGCCATCCGCAAAGACGGCCACTGGGATACGACGCAATCGACCGTCTCGGTGCTCCTCGCCTTCATCGAGTACCTGCAGCAGACAAAAGAACTCGATGCCAACTTTACAGCGGGAGTGGAAGTCGACGGCACGAAGATTCTCGATTGGAAAGTCGATAAGCAGAATATTCTCTCGCGCAAAGAGGTGAAGCTGGCATTGGACGAACTCGTGCGGGGGGAGGAAACCACGCTGAAGATCGGCAAGGAAGGAACGGGACGCCTGTACTACGACGCAGTGCTCTCGTACTTCTACACGGCAGACACACTTCCGCCCGCCGAGGAAGGCATCAGCGTGCTGCGATCGACCGAGCCGCTCGCTGATCAGAAGAAAGCGTTCACCGTGGGGAACACGTATCGCGTGACCCTGACGATCACCGTACCCGAGGACCGTCACTTCGTGGCCATCGAGAGCCCCTTCCCCGCAGGATTCGAACCGATCGATGTCTCGCTCCAAACCGCTCAGCAGACGCTGCTCTCGGATGACACCACCCGCATGTGGGATGAAAATTACTGGCAGAGCGGACTGTGGCGTTTCAATCACCGCGAACTCCGCGATGACATGTTCTTCGCCTTCGCCGATGAGCTGCCGGCCGGCGTGTACCAGCTCACCTACCTCATGCGCGCCACGACGCCCGGCACCTTCCATGAGCGTCCGGCCCGCGTGTTCGAAATGTACTTCCCCGAAGTCTTCGGGCAGACGGCGGGCAAGATGGTGACGATTGGGGAGTAGGTGAAATTCGGAATAACCCCGTAGCGGAAGATCGCGATCTTCCGCTACGGTATTGCTGTGCAGCAGACCTGCCGCAATACGTGGCCTGCCCTGAGCGAGGAGCGAAGCGACGAGTCGAAGGGTGCAAGCAGTCATTTTTCGCTCCAGCTATGCAAGTAAAGTGCAAAAATCCTTGGTGCTCTCAACCCTTCGAGGTCACGCAGGAGGATCTGGTCTTCTACGACAAGGTCTCTCCCGTGTTCAACGGAAAGAAAGAGCTTGTCCCCCCTCCAACATTCTGCCGTGACTGCCGTTTACAGCGACGCCTGACTTGGCGTAATGAACGATGTTTCTACCAGCGCACATGCGGGCTGTGCGGAAAAAGCATGGTATCCATCCACACAGTGGAATCACCCTTTCCGGTGTATTGCAACAAATGCTGGTGGAGCGATGCTTGTGACGGTAAAGACAATGGCCGCTCCTTCGACTTCTCACGCCCATTCTTCGAGCAATTCCATGCTCTGCGGAATGCCGCGCCCCAAATCACACTCATGAACGACGACGGCGTGGGAAGCGAGAATTGCGAGTACTGCCATGATTACGCCTTTGGAAAGAATTGCTACTACATGATTGGCAGTTGGGAATCGCAGAATTCATATTATTGCACCGAAAGTTCCGATAATTCCCGCTTCATCTGCGACTGCGCGTGCGTATCGAACTCCGAACTTGTATATGGGAGCATGGATTCCCGAAATCTCTATCACTGCGCGTTCTTACAAGACAGCGAGAATTCCTCGGATTGTTGGTTCGGGTTTGATTTGAAGGGATGTCGCGATTGTTTTTGTTGCATCAATCTTCGCCAGAAACAATTTCACATTTTCAATGAACCATATTCCGAGGAGGAATACCGAAAGAAAATCGCAGCGTATCGGCTGGGTTCGCATCAAGTAATTCAGGAACTGCAAACTCGTTTTCAGGAATGGATTCTCCGCTTCCCACGCAAGAACATGTTTCTGAGCAACTGCGAAAATTCGGATGGTAATCATCTCTTCAATGCCAAAGATACCTTCGGCTTCAACGCCTACAACGCGGAACACTGCAAATTCTATGATCGAGGCAACAGTCCGAAATTCACCTACGACGTCTTTCAGAGCGGACGAAACTTGTGGTGTTACGAAGGAATGGTGCCCGACGATTCGTACATGGCTCTCTTCTGCCTTTGGTGCTGGAAGTGCAAGAATATTCTCTACAGCGATAACTGCCATCATTGCGAACATTGCTTCGGATGCGTGGGGCTGAAGCGTGCCAAGTACTGCATCCTGAACAAGCAATATTCGAAAGAGGAATACGAAAAGATTGTTCCGCGAATCATCGCTGTCATGCGGAAAGCAGGAGAGTGGGGAGAATTCTTCCCTACAGAGCTGTCATCCCACGCATACAACGAAACGATTGCCCCTGAGTATTTCCCGCTCACATTGGAACAGGTACTGAGCAAGGGATGGCGCTGGTTGGAAGAAGATAAAAAGGAATATCAACAAACAACTGTAAATCTCCCTGACGACATTCAAGACACCCCAGACGCTTTCGGTAAAGTGATTCTCACATGTGAGAAATGTAGAAAGAATTTTCGGATTATTCCGCAGGAATTGGCTCTATATCGGCAATTGCCAGTTCCTACGCCTCGACTTTGTTCCGCCTGTCGCCACATGGCTCGTCAAGGGCTTCGAACGCCCTACAAACTTTGGGAACGTTCATGCGCAAAATGCTCGAAAGGAATCAAGACGGCTTACGCTCCTGACCGACCCGAAATCGTCTACTGCGAAGAGTGCTACCTGAAGGAGGTATATTGAACCAGCTTCCCCGAGGTCTTCGGGCAGACGGCAGGCAAGATGGTGACAATTGGGGAGTAGGTGAAATTCGGAATAACCCCGTAGCGGAAGATCGCGATCTTCCGCTACGGTATTGCTATGCAGCAGACCTGCCGCAACCTGTGGTGCAAGCAACCCTTCGAGGTCACAGAGGATGATCTGGCCTTTTACGATCAGATATCACCCATATTTGAAGAGAAGAAGTACGCTATTCCCCCGCCCACGCTTTGCCCGGACTGCCGGCAGCAACGGAGACTTGCATGGCGTAACGAGCGAAATCTGTATAACCGAGACTGCGATCTGTGCAAGAAACACATCATCTCGGTCTATCCGGCCCTGTCCCCGTTTCCCGTGTACTGCCTCAACTGCTGGTGGGGTGATCAATGGTCTGCCGAGAGCTTTGGGAAACCATACGATCCAACGAAGCGTTTTCTGGATCAGTGGGAAGAACTGCACCGAACCGTTCCGAAGCTGGCAATCCAGAACGATAACGGTATTGAAAGTGAGAATAGCGAGTACTCCTACGATATTTCTCGATGTAAGAATTGCTACCGTCTCATTGGCAGTTGGTATGACCAGGACTGTCATTATTCGCTGAACGTCAATCAATCGAAGGATGTCGTGGACTGCAACACCGTCAGCATCCGGTCGGAGCTAGTCTACGAATCGCTGGATTCCCAGCACCTGTATCACAGTGCCTATCTTCAGAATTGCGAGAACTGCACTGATTGTTTATTCGGTTATGACCTGAAGGGATGCGCCGATTGCTTCGCATGTTTCGACCTGCGTCAGAAGCGGTTCTGCATTTTCAATGAACAGCATACGGAGGAGTCCTACCGAAAGAAAATGCAATCGTTCAATCCGGGGTCACAAAGAGCCGTGCAGGACATTCGTAAAAAATTCGACACATGGATTCTTCGATTCCCGCGACTTTTTGCGAATCTTCAGAACTGTGAGGATTGTGAGGGAAACAATCTGTTCAACTGCAAAGCAGTACTCGGATACAGCGTTTTCAGCAGCGAATATAGCAAATTCATTGACCGTTCGGATCGTCCGATCCATTGCTACGACATTATCAATACCGGTGGACCGCAATGGTGTTGTGATTGCGTGACACCCGATGATTCTTACATGACACATTTCTCCGTCTGGTGCTGGAAGAGCAAGAACATCCTGCTCTCGGATAATTGCCATAGCAGTGAGCATCTTCTCGGCTGCATTTCCATGCACAGGAGCAAGTACTGCATCCTCAACAAGCAATACTCGAAGAGGGAATACGAATCCCTTGCAGGAACGATCATCGAATCGCTCAAGAAAGAAGAGGCGTGGGGCGAGCACCTGCCCATCTGTCTCTCGCCCTTCGGTTACAATGAATCTGCCGCAAGCGAGTATTATCCGCTACCGAAAGAAGAAACCCTCCGACACGGATGGCACTGGTCTGACACGCTCCCCTACACGACAGGCAAGGAGACGGTACGATGGGATCACATTGCGGATGATATTGCGGATGTGCCCGATACCATCGTTCATGAGGTTTTTTCATGCCAGACATGCCAGAAGAATTTCAAAATCATTGCGCAGGAACTCGCGTTCTACAGAAAAATGCCCTGCCCCCTTCCAAGGCAATGTCCGAATTGCCGTCATCTCGCCAGGTTCCGACGCAAAACCCCAACGAGGCTCTGGTCACGAAATTGTGACAAGTGTGGAAAGAATTTTCGCACGACGTATACACCCGACAGACCGGAGAAAATATATTGCAGAGAATGCTACCTGAAGGAGGTATATTGAACCAGCTGCGGCTGGCGATGTCATCATAAGCCGCACCGCCTTACGCATGACCCGTCCCCGACGACTCCTCTGGCTGCTCCCGCTGCTTGTGCTCACAGTGGCGATCCTCCTGCCATTGCCGCAAAGATTTTTGGACCGGCAGCAATCCTCCGTCCGGATTCTGGACCGAAACGGTGCAGAGCTCTACCGGCTCAATCGGGCCACCCACGGATCACAGCAGTGGACTCCCCTGCGCGAAATTCCGCAGTCCTGCGTTGACGCACTGCTGGCCATCGAGGACCGTGGTTTCTACACGCATGCGGGTGTGAGCCTGAAAGGGACGGTGCGTGCGCTCTGGCAGAACATGACCAGCGGTCATGTCGTGTCGGGCGGCTCCACCATCACCCAGCAGCTTGCGCGGATGACACTGAATACGCAGAAACGCTCGCTCACTTCCAAAATGCTCGAGGCACTGCTCGCGCTCAAATTGGAACAATCCCTCACCAAAGATGATATTCTGGAACGCTATCTCAACACCGCGTACTTCGGACACCGGGCCTACGGACTTGCGGCCGCTTCTCAGACATTCTTCGGCACCTCCGTGCGTGAGCTCTCCACTGCGCAGTGCGCGCTTCTCGCCGGTCTGCCGCAATCCCCTTCTTCGCTTGATCCTTTCGTGAACAGCGAAGCGGCAAAAGCGAGACAGGAACGCGTACTCAGTGCCATGCACGAAACCGATGCGCTTTCCGCCGCGCAGGTGGAAGAGGCCCGACAGGAACCACTGTCGCTCACGGAAGACCGAATCAATATCAAAGCGCCGCATTTCGTGATGTGGCTCCTGACCGATCGAACAGATGATGTGAGCGCACCGGCCGTACGCACCACTCTGGATCTTTCGCTTCAGACCGACGTGGAGCGCATCGTGGAGCGCAAACTCAAAGACCTCGCTGACAAGAACGTGACGTCGGCCGCCGTGGTCGTGCTCGATGCACACACGGGTGACGTATTAAGTATGGTCGGCTCGGCGGATTACTTTGACGAGGAACACGACGGTGCCGTGAACAGCGCCCTTGCTTCGAGACAGCCGGGATCCGCCCTCAAACCCTTCACCTATGCGCTTGCGCTCTCGCAGGGCGATACGGCTGCGACGACCGTGGCCGACACGTCTGTGCAGTTTCTGACACAGGAAGGTACACCCTACGTTCCCCGCAACTACGACTACCTCGAGCACGGCCTCGTGCGCTATCGCGAGTCGCTGGCCAATTCGTACAACATCGCCGCCGTGCGCGTGGCGCAGCGCGTGGGCGTGCCGACGTTGTTATCGTTCCTCCGATCTGCAGGACTTTCAACACTCACGGAAACGCCGGAACACTACGGCCTCGCCCTGACCCTCGGCGATGCGGAAGTGAAATTGCTCGAGCTTGCACAGGCCTATGGCATCTTCCCGCGAGGCGGTGAAACACTCCCCGTGCGCACCCTGCTCTCGGATCCTGAACGAAAGGGAACGGACATTCTCGATGCGCGCGTCGCATGGCTCATCACCGATATCCTGAGCGACGACACCGCACGGCTCGCGGAATTCGGAGAGAGTGGTCCTTTGAGCTTCGACTTCCCCGTTGCGGCCAAAACCGGGACGACACGGAATTCCCGCGACAACTGGACCGTCGGATTCACGCCGGATCGCATCGTGGGCGTGTGGGTGGGCAACGCCGATAATTCGCCCATGAAAGATACTTCCGGTGTGACGGCGGCGGGGCCGATCTTCCATGATGTGATGCTTGCAGCCACGAAGAACCTGCCACCCGCCGATTTCACACAGCCGCAGGGACTCAAGAAAGTCACGGTCTGCCGTCTGTCAGGAAAACTTCCGACGCAGCTGTGCCCGCACACCATTGAGGAGTGGTTCGTCGCGGGAACGGAACCGAAGGAACCCGATGATCTCTATCAATCATTCGGGATCGATCGTCGAAACGGACTCCTTGCGAACAATTTATGTGATCAGACTTTTGTTGAGAAGAAAGCGATCGCTGTGTTTCCAAAGGAAGTGGAACAATGGGCGCGTGAACAGGGATGGCCCGTTGCTCCCGCGCGCGTCTCGCCGTTGTGCGACCAACGTACTTCTTCTGTTTCTTCTGCTACTTCTGTTTCTTCTGCTTCCTCCTGGATAGAGATCACCCAGCCTCAACCCAATGAAAGCTATCTCTTAGATCCTCTCATTCCGGATGCGCAGGAGCTACTGATCTTTGAAGCCCACGCCTCATCCGATATCCGCACACTGGACTGGTACGTGGATGGCGAGAAGGTGGGAACGGCCCAAGCACCGGATTTCCGGATGAAATGGAAACCACAATCCGGTTCATTCGGTGTCAAAGCTCGAGCCGGATCGTTTTCTGATCAAACCAGAATCGAAGTGGTGCAGTGATCAGAAAGGATGTATACTATTCTTGTCTTGGAAACACCCACACCGATTCCGCCTCCACACGAATTTTTCCCTCCGCCCGCTCCCCGCGATGCGGTCATCGCCTCGACCCACGGCGCACTGGAGGCACTCAGCATGGCCATTGTTCCCGCTGCGACCATTGGCATCATGGCGTACGGGTTCAAAATGATGTTCCGCGGAGTACTGAAGAAGTGATCAAAGGAACCGGCAATCGTCTTTCTGCCCCTTGTAAATGCAGGAAGAGGCGCAATAATG
>Ga0247842_10008637_pt1 | contig 10612 bp, 11 predicted proteins | sample LaCruzMarch2015__3_FD_192411 | JGI IMG/M metagenome (GOLD analysis project Ga0247842, IMG submission 192411) | Freshwater microbial communities from meromictic Lake La Cruz, Castile-La Mancha, Spain - LaCruzMarch2015_19m | ecosystem: Environmental > Aquatic > Freshwater > Lake | place: Spain...
TTTTCGTCAATCGTATGCCCTGGATTTGGCAGACGGATGAAACTTGGGGCCGAATCAAAATCCACATGACACTTTGCTTTCATGACCATTCCTTTCTTGCGCTCTGTTAAGCGCGTTGATTAATTTTTCTTACTTCTATTTTTATATCCAAACTTTGGGCACAAAAAAAGAAGCAAGAAAAACAGTTTTAAAGAACTCAACCCACCCGGGTTCTCTTTCCAAACCCCGCGTGGACCTAATCTCTAAATCTTCCAAAATTTAAATCAAGTGCTATAAAAACTTTTTCCAAACTGTCTTTTTTTAACTCGCCTTTTTTTGCTACTAGTTTGCGGCGATCAACTGTATTTATTTTATACAACTTACAAACAGCGTTCACGCCCAAACCAGTTTCACTGCTTTTCAAAAACACCTCATTTTTGAAAATTCTCTCTCCTGACTTGTGTGGCTCAATTTTTGCCACCACCACACTTGGTAGACGTTCGTTTAAAATACTATCTTGTAAAACCAAAACTACTTTTTCTTTATTTTCCTCTTCATATAAAAAAATATCCCCGCGTCGCACTGCCCCACAATACATTTTTTCTAAATCAAATTCCATAGTTATTTTATTAAAGCCAATACCTCTTCCTTTTTTATCTTCCCGGAAATAATCCCGATGGCTAGATAATCCAAACAAGCATGGGTTTTTATTTCATTGGCTAAATTTTCAAATTTCACCACTTGGTCAGCACCAGCGCGACTCTTCACAAACTCGCACATCTTGGAGGACAACTCAGCATTATCAGTCAAAGCAGTTTTTACTGCTTCAACAAACTCTTTATCATCAGAAAACAGATCTTCAAAAACAGAATTAATTTTAGAATTGTCTTTGGCAATCATAATTGAAATGAGTGATAGAAATAATCAAATGCATTTGATTATTTCCGAACGAATGAGATTATACGTAAGTATATTGTTTGATTAAATACATTTTTTACCAATATCACGAAACTCATCTTCAATATTTTTTACTGCCTGTTCCTTTTCATAACGACGAATACAACCGGCAACAAACTCACTGCGTTTACCGTGCGGAAATGCTTTACGAAAATAATCAGCTAATGATTTAGGAATTTTAATGGTTACTCTTTCAATTTTGTCATTTTTGGCCATATTTTAAAGCTTTTTGTGGCTAAAGTTAGCACACAATAGTAATTGTACACCCGCAAAGGTGTACTGTCAAGGTGTCCTTATGCACAACTGTGGATAACTCTAAACAACAAAAAACCGCTAAAAAGCGGCATTACTACAACAAATTAAAATCTAACCTAATTTACCTCTTTAACTTTAACTCTATTTTCTCTTAAAATAACCGTAAATACACCCTTTCCTTTCTTTCTACGCCCAGAAAAATCACCAAAAGGAATAAAATTACATCCACAGCTAGGGCTACCGGATTTTAAGATGGCTTTCTTGATGTTGTGTTTTTTTATGCTCAACCAAGCCATTCTTGCCCCTTTAACAAATAATTTTGTATGATCACGTCCACTTTTATCTAAAATCTTGGCTTTTCCAAACAATACATCACTTCCTTCCCCACCAATAATCTCGCAGGCTGGCCGTGGTATTCCCAACCCAACCATTACTTCTGGGCATATCGCAATTGCTTTGCCTGACACAAATAAATCTAAAATTTTTTGATTAGTTTTTGCTTTACCATTCCAACGACAAGGCACACCTGCTAAACAGGCGCTGACCACATATTCTATTTTGGAAATTTTTTTCTTATTCATATAAACTGTTCTTAAATTAAGAATAAACAAATTCAATACCAATGTCAAATATTGACGCTTAATATTTACGTTTGTATACACTAGTCTATACAAACTGTGTATAGAACTGTGGATAACTTACCTCAACTGTGGATAACTTTTTAAAAAATGGCCAGTTTCCCACACTTTTTCCACATCATTTGCTCTTACCTTGGCCAAAAATACGTTTGTATACACTAGTGTATACAAACGTATTTACAATTTTTAACCTTTTTTATGCTAAACACAGCCATAAAACAGCCGAAATTGCCGACCCTTGACAAAACTCCTATTTTGTGCTATACTAAATATTGTAAGCATGAAATATATGCGTTGACAGTTGTTCATTAGACAAAGAACATAAACTGCTTAAACCGTCCCGATAAATATCTAGCGGGACAACATAGAAAGAAATAAGCCAATCGTTATCAAAATGAAAATTGAAATAACGATGGGCCATAAACTTCTTTCCAGGCATCCTCAATTTAGCTAACCTGAACGTATGTGACGGTTGGCGCCGAGGCTTCTGCCCCAAAGCGGTCAATGTTCCCAAAAATCATTAGGGTTGAAATATTCTCAGTCGCAATAGCGACTAGATACTCGCCTTATTGGTTAAAAAAGCGAGTACCTACTAAATTATTTTTAAAGAGGCTAACTCGCTTTTTTGTTTATACAAATCTTGACTAAAACACATCATTCCAGTATAATACTTCTATTATCTACTTAAAAGATTTTATGGTAAAAACTGCTGCACAAGCACTTTCAGATGCCAGTTTGGAGAAAATTAAAACCGACTTGCTTGCGGAAAAAGATCGCTTAGAAAAAGAACTAGGCAAATTTACGACCAAAAATAAACATGTAGCTGATGATTATAACAGCGAATTTCCTGACTACGGCGATAAAGAAGATGAAAATGCCAACGAGGTGGCGGAATATGCTGCCAATCTTTCTTTAGAAGGAAGTTTGGAGAAAAGTTTGCGCGATGTAAACTCTGCACTCAAAAGTATTGGGAACAATAACTACGGCTTTTGCAAATACTGCAAAAAACCAATTGAAGAAAAACGATTGATCGCACGACCAACTTCAAGCGCTTGTATTGAATGTAAAAAAGCCATTACGCAGGAAATTTAAACATATGACTAAAAAAGTCCGCGTGCTAATACTTATTATTGCTAGCGGACTTTTTTTATTAGACAGAATTTTAAAATGGCTGAGTTTACAAGATGATACGCCACACTTATTGAACAAATTTTTGGGTTGGCAGCCATTTTTAAACACTGGTATTGCTTTTAGTATACCCGTACCGAATATTGTGACGGTTTTGTTGTCAATAATTATTTTAAGTTTGGTTTTTTATTTAATAATTGCCGGAGCTAATCGCAGTACTTTCAATTTTTTTGCTTTAATCTTAATTTTTGTCGGCGCGCTATCAAATTTAATTGACCGAATTTGGATTAGCAATACCATTGATTACTTTTTAATTTTTACTTCGTTATTTAATTTGGCCGATGTTTTTATCGTGAGTGGTTTTGTGTTATACTTATTCCAAACACTTAAAAAAGCGGCCTAACATATATCTTTCGCAACCAGTCCATCGGCTCCTGCGGCCACTGGCCTTACGCGCTCGCCGCATTTTTGCCCCATAGGGACAATCTAAGCAAATGCGGCTCGCGAGTTTGCTCAATGATATATATTAGGCCGCTTTTACAAACCAAAATTAAAACAAAAACTATGTTTTTTAAACTAAATGCGGCCGCGCCTGTGGGATTAGATTGTGTACCAGTTGATGTGGAAGTGGATATTAACAAAGGCCAAACCGCTTTTAGCATCGTTGGACTGGCTGATACAGCTATTCAAGAAGCTAAAGACCGCATTCATTCCGCACTCAAAAATTCCGGTTTTAATTATCCTTTTAACTTTCGCATTGTCATCAATTTAGCGCCCGCAGACCTACATAAAGAAGGCCCGGTTTATGATTTACCAATGGCCGTGGGATTGATTGCTGTAAGCAATGAATTAATATTGGAGCTGGATGATAGTTTGATTGTGGGCGAATTGGCACTAGATGGCAGTGTGCGCGCCACCAACGGTGTTTTGCCTTTGGCGATTTTCGCGCGCAAACATGGTTGGACAAAATTATTTGTACCAAAAAATAACGCGGCCGAAGCTGGGCTGATTGATGATATAACAATTTATCCTGTAGAAAATCTGCGCGTGCTTATGGAACATTTAACCGGCGTAAAATTAATTGAGCCGTATGTAAAAAATACCGATGCATCCGAAAAAATAATTACTGATTACAATTTGGACATGGCACTAGTCAAAGGACAAGAATTCGCTAAACGCGCTTTAGAAATTGCCGCAAGTGGTGGGCATAATATTTTATTGTCTGGTCCGCCCGGGTCAGGTAAAACTTTACTCGCTCGCACTTTGCCGACAATTTTACCACCGTTAACATCAGATGAAATTTTAGAAGTAACTAAAATTTATTCTATTGCTGGATTATTACAAAGCAGTTTAATTTCCGTACGACCATTTCGTTCGCCCCATCATACAGCCAGCGCGGCCGCGCTTGTAGGTGGAGGAAAAAATCCGCGTCCAGGTGAAATTTCTTTGGCCCATCGCGGTGTTTTATTTTTAGATGAATTTCCGGAATTTCCCCGCACCGTAATTGAAGCACTGCGCCAACCACTGGAAGACGGTACTATTACAGTAGCCCGCGCTAAAGGGTCTTATGCTTTTCCCGCGCGTTTTATTTTAGTGGCTTCGCAAAATCCTTGTCCGTGCGGTTATCACGGTGATGTGGAAAAAGAATGTAATTGCCCGCCCATGCAAATCATGCGCTATCAAAAAAAAATTAGCGGCCCGATTTTGGATCGTATTGATTTACATATTGAAGTACCGCGTGTCTCTTTTGATAAATTAACTTCTGATACGCCCGGAGAAAATTCCACACAAATTAGAAAACGAGTTGCTGACGCGCGCGCTATTCAAAATCAACGTTTTGTTGCAGATGATATTTTTACCAATAGTGAAATGACACCGGCGCATTTAAAAAAATACTGCCAACTGGATAATCAATCGCTTGAACTTTTACGTTCAGCTATCACACAAATGCACTTGTCCGCACGGGCATATAACCGAATTTTGAAAGTAGCCCGCACGATTGCGGATTTGGGTGCTAGTGAAAAAGTCGCGTTGGAACACATTGCTGAAGCATTGCAATATCGGAGTAAAGTGGAGTAAATCACCACACCTATGTATAGGTGTGGTGATAAACCCCTCAACCTATACATAAGTGTGTGGGTAAACCACGGTATCTATACATATATATAGGTGTGGTGGTAAAATAAATACATATGTCACTCGAATCTGAACGTTTTACAACTGAATTTATACCCCCTTGGGTTAAAGCCGAACACTTGGCCCGTTTTGAATTTGCCTGTGAATTTGTAAAAGATAAAATTGTAATAGATTGTGCTTGTGGTAGTGGAATTGGCTCACAAATGTTCGCCAAAGCCGGCGCGCAAAAAATTTACGCATTTGATTTATCCGCCGACGCCATCAAATCTGCGCAAAAAAAATTCAAACAACCAAATTTATTTTTTCAAACAGCCGATGCCACTAACTTACCACTCCCTGACCATAGCGCCGACATATATATTTCTTTTGAAACTATTGAACACTTACCTGACGCAAAAAAATTTTTACAAGAAGTAAAACGCATATTAAAACCAAGTGGAATTTTTATTTGTTCTACACCCAATCGCACGGTCACTAATCCCAATACAAAAATTACAGACAAACCATGGAATAAATTTCACATCTGCGAATATACCCAAGAAGAATTTACTGACTTATTAAAAAAATATTTTTCCAATGTTGAATTATACGGCCAAAATAAAATTTCTAAAATAAAAACGGCTATAATAAATTTTACAGCCAAATTATTTGGTACACACGCATCAGTACGTTTGCAACAAATTATGAAATTGCCACGATTTATTTTTGATGCCAAAAATAATCATGCTGTTGTACCAATACCGCCAAATAAAACTTGCGAATATCTTGTAAATATTTGTAAAACATAAAAAATCTAAAACAAAAAACCGCCCCAATTGGAACGGTTTTTTTATTATTAGTTTATTTTGCAATGGCAACTTCTTTAGCAGGTGCTTCTGGATAATAGATTTCAATATCCACTCGTTTCACACCAAATTTTCTGGCTTCGCCTTTACTGGAATCAAACCAGATATCAATACGGCCATAACCATAGCGCGCATTCATGCGATCAGCCACGGTAAAAATCTTGTCACCAAATAAAGATGGAATCTTGACTTTGGTATTACGTGGCAACCAATTGGCTGCAATCATACCATCATATACCCGGTCTCCCCAAGCAGCAATGAATGGATCATCATCGCATTGGTCAACTGTAGAGGTATAGGCGGTAATTACCGTTTTTACGATCTTATCTGGCCTGTCAGCATCTTGCTCACTAGTTAATTTGGCCAAATGTGGCAACAAAAGGCGTCCTTCAGCTGATTGAGATACTGTCAATTCGTGATAATTGCCATCCTTTTGGCTATCATTAGCCAAAACTTCATTACTGGCCGCCAATAACCGCTCTGGTATAATAATTTGGGCTAAAAACATGGCTAAAACCAACATGTTTACTGTATTTTTTAACCGAATTCTATTGTTTTTTGGCTTATTTAAGGTCATATTCTATTATTTAAAAAGATACCCTTTACAGGATATCTCACTTCATAACGCCTAAGTATACCACAAAACCACACTTTTGTCAAGGGTTGAAAAAAGAGTTATAATATGTTAGACTTTAGACTCAGGTAACCAAAAATGACTTACTTTTTATGCCAATTCCACATCTGACACGTACCTACGGCAAAATATCCGAACCTACCGGGCCTGGCCCAGCATCACGTGGCCTAAATCGCAGAAAAAAAATTCCTAAGCTAAAAACCCTAATCTGGGGACTGGCTATTTTTGTTGCGATTGGATTTATTGGTGGCACGATTATGGTAGCAATTATCAGCCGCGACCTACCTGACCCAAATAAATTATCCGACCGCCAAGTGGCTGAAAGTACCAAAATTTACGACCGCACTGGTGAACATTTGCTTTATGAAGTTTACCAAGATAAAAAACGCACCCTGATTGGCTTGGACCAAATTTCACCACTAGCGGTAAAAGCAGTAGTAGCGATTGAAGACAAAACTTTTTACACTCATGGCGGAGTTAAGCCGCTTAGTATTTTGCGCGCCGCCTTCAACAATCTTATTAGACGTAAAACTGGTTCTGGAGGCGCATCAACTATCACTCAGCAACTTATCAAAAACACCGTCATCGGCGACGAGTATAGTTATTTTAGAAAAATTAAAGAAGCAATTTTGGCCATGCGCTTAGAAAAGAAATATTCCAAAGATGAAATTATCAAAATGTATTTAAACGAAGTACCATACGGTTCTACTAATTATGGAATTGAATCGGCAGCGGAAAGTTATTTTCATAAAAGTGCCAAGGATATTGACCTAGCCGAATCAGCCACACTAGCCGCTCTCATTCAGGCGCCATCAAGATATTTAAATAACCCAGACTCATTACGTTTACGTCGCGATACAGTTTTAAAATTAATGTTTGACCAGGGATATATTACTGAGAATGAAAAAACTACGGCACAAAACGAAGCGCTTCGCATTTATCGCAGTGGTGGAATTATGGACGCCCCGCATTTTGTTTTGTACGTAAAACAATTACTAGCAGACAAATTCGGAGAAAATGCTATTGATACTGGTGGGTATAAAGTAATCACCACCCTTGATTATGATAAACAAAAAATTGCCGAAACCGCAGTAAAAGAGTTGGGAGATAAATTTGCCAAAAGTGCCAATGCTGACAACGCTGCTCTAGTGGCAATTGATCCTAAAACTGCACAAATTTTAACAATGGTGGGATCACGTGATTTTTTCAATGATGAAATTGATGGTCAATTTAATGTCGCTGTACTAGGACTCCGCCAACCTGGATCCTCTCTAAAACCATTTATCTATACAGCCGCATTTGAAAAAGGCTACACACCAGATACAGTATTGTATGACACGATTACTAATTTTGGCTCGGGCCCAAACGGCGACTACATCCCTCACAATTACGACGGCAAAGAACACGGACTAGTCACTATGCGCAAAGCTCTACAGGGGTCACTTAATATCCCAGCAGTAAAAACTTTGTATCTAGTCGGCGTAAAAAATGCCATTGATTTTGCCAAACGTTTTGGTTATACCACTTTGAGCGAAAATGCTGGTTTAAGTATGGTGCTTGGAGGATCAGAAGTGAATTTGTTAGAACACACAAATGGCTATGCTACTTTAGCTGACAATGGTGTTTATCATGAACCAGAGGCAATTTTAAAAATTACCAATGCCGCCAGCGATACAGTTTACGAATGGCGACCAACTGATGGTACTGAGGCTATTAAACCAGAGTTAGCAACAGCAATTACCAGTGTATTGACCGACGACAGCGCCCGCGCTTTTATGTTTGGCCGTAATAGCACTTTGGTTTTACAAGGCCGACCAGTAGCAGCCAAAACTGGTACTACCAACGATTACAAAGATGCTTGGACAATGGGATACACACCCTCATTAGCTGCCGGTGTATGGGTAGGCAACACGAAACCAGCACCAATGAAAGGTGGCGGCAACACTCTGGCTGGACAAATTTGGAATCGATTTATGAAAGAATCGTTGGCAACAACAACCGTAGAACAATTCCCAACTTCAACACCAAATGATGCCACCAAACCAGTTTTGCGCGGTTCAGACGGTGGTATTAAATTGCCAATTAATAAATTGAATGGAAAAATTGCGACCTCCTCTACCCCACCAGGGTTAATCGAGGAACGTACGTACTTGCCGCCACATGATATTTTATTTTATATAAATAAAGATGACCCGCGCGGACCAAATCCAACCAATCCGGCCGACGACTCACAATATACTGCTTGGGAAACCGGTTTACAAGAATGGATTGCGCGTGAAACAGCAGCTGGACGTTATTTAACCTTAGAAGAACCACCAACTACATATGATGATAACCCAATCTCCGTTGAACAAATTCCGCAAATACAAATTATCACACCTATGGATGGAGAAATTTTAAATTCCAAACAACTAGACATCACGGTCAAGGCTAGTGCACCACGTGGCATTAGTAAAATTTATTTCAATTTAGATAATAAACTAATTGGCATGTCCGCTGCCTACCCGTTTAGCTTTAGTTTTACTGCCGATGAATTCCACGCCGGTGAACACACTCTTACAGCTATCGCGGAAGACGATCAGGGTGTACGCGGACAAAACCAAATTAAAATTAATTTCAATGTACCACCCGACCCAACCGAAGTAATGTGGGATGATGGTACGCAAATTGAAATTAACCAAAATGACTTTCCGCGCACCATGTATTTGACGCCTTATCGTTATGAAGCAGCTAAAGACATAAGAATATATTTGATCTCAACCAGTGCTAGCAAAATGATTTATACTTTTAAACCGAACACTGAAAAATTAGACGAAAACGGTAAATTAAGTTTCACTTGGAAAAATTTTCCTGGTGCAGGACAATATATTCTCAAAGCAGTGGCTACTGATAAAAATGGTAGTATTAATGAAGCAGCGCTGGCGGTAACTGTAAAATAAAAAATATTTAACAGAAAAAAATAACCCCCGGGCCGGGGGTTTTATTTTTGCTGAAATTTCAGCGGTGGATTGGTTTCAAGATTAATTCCGACAAACTGGCCACGGGCTGGACAAAACTTCCCACCATCCTGTTCTCACGCAGTAAAAATGTTGCTGTATAACTTTGACCGCTTAGAATTTGTGGTAATACCAGACTGTCGCTCTCCCACATCTCCAAAAGCGGCAGTTGATTAATCGGAAAGCGTTGCGGCAACATTTCTTTGGTCGGTTTAAATTTACCAGTAAAAGTATGGCACAGAAAAAAATACAGTTCTACAATTATCCCTTTGTCCAAATGAACATTCCAGGTAAGACCACACCGTGCTAATTTGAGGGCCTTTACCCGAGATTCCTCTTCTAGCTCGCGTACTGCAGCTTGTTCAGGGGTTTCATTTACTTCGATATGCCCGCCGAACCCATTCCACAAACCATAGCCCATTCCTCCTTTTTTGATTCTGCGACCAAGCCACACTCCAGTTCCAAAAAGACCCGTGTCTAGTGGATAAACCACCATCATTCGTTTGTGAATCACTGGCCTCTCCTTTATTGTATCTTGATGTTTGATTTTACTACCACACTTTTTGTTAAAACAACTATTACTACCCTAACTAATTACTAATAATTTGTCAATAAAAAACCGGCCCTATCCGTGGGGCCGGCGAATTTTACGATACAGAAAATAATATATCACCGCCGCGGTCATGCACCCACCCAACAAATCAACAATGTAATGTTGTTTGGTGGTGAGGGTAGAAGCCGCAACGGCTAGTGACCAAACAGAAAATATTATCCCTATTTTTTTATTTTCCCGCCAGACGCACAAAGAAAGTAACGCTACTGCGCCAATGTGTAGGCTAGGAAAACAATTTACTGGACTATCTGACGCCCACTGTAAATTGTAAACCCAAATCCACAATTGGTTGGTGGGCACACATCCAGTGCGTGGCAGAATCGTGGGATAAATGATAAAAATTATAAAATGAACAACAGTAATTAACGATCCAATAATAACGATGGCTCCACGTTGTCGTTGCATCAACCACCACATACCGACTGGTAGTT
>Ga0247842_10008639_pt1 | contig 10611 bp, 6 predicted proteins | sample LaCruzMarch2015__3_FD_192411 | JGI IMG/M metagenome (GOLD analysis project Ga0247842, IMG submission 192411) | Freshwater microbial communities from meromictic Lake La Cruz, Castile-La Mancha, Spain - LaCruzMarch2015_19m | ecosystem: Environmental > Aquatic > Freshwater > Lake | place: Spain...
TACCGATGGTACTAGTTCCAACATTACCAGAACCACTGCCAGCGGGTATGGACCAAGTGTAAGCTGAACCGGTCCATTGTAAATAGCCAGCACCTGGGGCTACAAAATTGATTGAACTTGTGCCATTGCCGAGGAGTAAGTTGTCAACAGAAAGAGTAGTTAAACCAGTACCACCATGAGCGACATCAAAGGTACTGCCAATGGGGAGATAGGTGCTGGCGGCCGAAGAAGTGGTAAGATAACTTGAAGAAGCCATCATCCAAAATGGGTCAGATTCAGTGTAGGAAGTGAGGTAATGAGCATCGGCGTGGTTGCCCCAAGAGTAAGCGGTGTTCCAATTGGTGGAAGAATTAGTAATAGTATTATAAGCACTATTCCAGTAAGTAGACGAGGCGATAATTGACGAAGTGACATAACCTTCATTATTGGTCCACATGGAGATGTTGCCGGTTTTATTAGTGAGATTTTCAGCTGATGAGGAAGTGATAAAACCAACATTGTTTGACCACATTGAAATTAAACCGGATTTGTTTGTTAAATTCTCAATTGAACTGGAAGTAATAAAATTACTAATATCCTGCCAAGCCACACGACAATCACCGTTGATACATAATTGTGTACTACTAACGTATCCACTAATATCGGCATCACCGACGACAGTAAGTTTTGAGGTAGGATCGGTGGTGCCGATACCGACATTACCGACACTGTCAATAGCGATACGGGCAGTGCCTGATGTAGAGTCGGCGAATATTAATTTTCCTTGACCAAGCCAAGAAATATCACCGGTTGAAAAAATAGAATAGGTTTTTCCACCCGCTCCGGTGTTTGCAATATTGACTCCAACCTCGGTACCGCTACCGATCGCTCTAATTGGGCCAGGAGCCCAACCACCAGTTGAATTGTTCGAAACATCTAATGTTGCCCCGGGATTAGTTGTGCCAATCCCTACACTGCCATCTTCTTTGACCAACAACCTCACATTGTTGTCTCCATCCAATACTCTAAAATCATTGGTGCTATTATCATCCACATCGAGATTAATTCTCACTCCACCTAAAGCATCTAAATTGGAATCAAAACTAGTATCAGAACGCAAACCAGTGCCGGTAATAATTTTTGTATTTGATGCCGATTGGAAACCAAGCGATTGTCCGCCAGCTGAACCGATAGTTAATTGATTGGACGGAGAGCTGGCGCCAACACCTAAATTTGTTCCATCCCAAACTAAATTACTGCTTTGGGTTAATTTGGTGCCATCGCTAAACACTATCCCATTACTGGCAAAAGTTGAGGTGCCAGTGCCACCATTAGCAACATCAAACACCCCGGTGATAGTACTAGTGGCTTGAGTATGCGACAGGGTTGTTGTGATATATCCCGCGTCATTGGTCCATTGTGAGATATTAGGTGAAGCAAAATTGTTAATAGTTAAACCGGTCGAAGTTGTTAAATAGCCAACTAAAGCATGATTGCCCCAAGAGTAAGCGGTGTCCCAATAAGTGGAAGAAGCGACAGATGATGAAGTAATGTAGCCGGCATCATTTACCCACATTAAGTTACTGCCGGATTTGTTGGTGAGGGTTTCGGGTGAAGAGGAGGTAATAAACCCATAAGTGTTGTTCCAGTTGGTGTTACCGTCGGTGATGAAGTCAGTGGAACTGCTAATTGGTAAGTACGTGGCTGATGCGGTGGTTTGGGTGAGATAGGTGTTCGCGGCAGATGAAGTGGTGAGATAAGCGGAGAGTGAACCAGTGGTGGCATAGTTGGCTGATGCGGATGCTTGGGTGAGATAAGTTGAGACCGCATTGGCAGAAGTTAGGTAGGTACTGGCAGCGGATGAAGTAGTGAGGTAGGTGTTGGAAGCATTAACGGCGGTCAGGTAGGTAGAGGCGGCATCAGCTGTTTTTAGGTAAGTTGACGAGGCGGTGGTGATGGTAAGATAATTATTAGCTGATGAGGTTGTTATGTAATTGTTGGATGCGTCAACAGAGGTTAGATATGTACTAACAGCATTCGTGATAGTGAGGTAAGTTGAAGAAGCGTTGGAAGAAGTGAGATATACTCCAGAGGCGTCAGACATTTTCAAATAGGTGGAGGAGGCATTGTTTATGGTAAGATAGCTGGAAGAAGCAGCCATCCAAATAGGATCAGCTTCAGTAAACGAAGTTAAATAATGAGCGTCGGCATGGTTGCCCCAAGAGTAGGCTTGATCCCAATAAGTGGAGGAAGTGATTGATGATGAAGTAATATACCCAATGTCGTTGGCCCACATGGAGATAAGACCGGATTTGTTAGTGAGGGTAGAAGAAGAGCTAGAAGTGAGATAGCCAGCGGAGGCATGGTTACCCCAAGAATAGGCAGTATTCCAAAATGTTGATGAATTGGAAACAATGCCGTAGACAGTGTCCCAGAATGTAGTGGAGGGAGAGTTAATTTTTAGATAAGTGGAGGAAGCGGTAGTTTGGGTGAGATAATTTGCCAGTGAACCAGTGGTAGCATAAGTAGAGGCAGCAGATGAGGTGGTGAGGTAAGTTGACGAAACGGCGTTCCAAGTGGGATCAGTTTCATTTGGAGTGGTAGTAATATATCCTGAATCATTGGTCCATTGGGAGATATTACCAGATTTGTTGATGAGTGTGTCGGTGGAAGAGGCAGTAATGAAGTTGGTAGTGGTAACCACGCCGCAACTAGTCGAGGTTGGAGCACAATCTGGGTTTAGGGTTTCACCAGGTTGGTACATTGTGGCGAGGGCGGGAATAACGCTAAAAATATTTATGGCAAAAAGAAATATAACAATAAAGCAAAACAGCCAATTGTTAGACAATTTTATAGTTACTTTTCTTGCCTCTGCCATAAAAAACTTTTATACTTGGGACTCTGAAAAGCTTAGATATATTATAGCACATTTTGGCTGAGTTGTCGGGTGTTTTTTGGTGTCTGGGGTGTGGATAACTTTACCTCACCCTGCCCTCTCCTTGTAAAGGAGAGGGATATGTAGTGTCCTCTCCTTACTAAGGAGAGGACTAAGGTGAGGTCGGTTCGCTAAAAACAAAAATTACCATATTTTATATGATGATTTTATGCGCGGACATTGTCCGCCGTAGCCCACCATTTGTTATGTCGCATGAACAATGTATAATTTTAAAACATTGTTCCCGCCTACGCTCCTATCGGAGCTATGGCGGGCGAAGGCGGAAGGGGTGGGACGATGTTGGAACGTATTTAATTAATAATTTCTAATTTATTTTATATCCATTATTTCGTCTATTGGTCTGATATTTAAGATTTTATAAATATAGTTTTTGTTATTACTGAAAATTTCATTAATTAGCCCTATTATATTTTTATTATTTTCTTTGGCCAATTGTATATAATCATTTTTTGCTTTCTCAAAATATTCTATTTCTTTCTTGCTAACAATATCTACATTAACCGTATTTTTTAAAGGAAAATTTTTAGCCAACAACAAGGTACACATTTCGGAATCTACAATATCGCTATTAAGAAATCTAAAACCATTGTGATGATGATCGTTTCTATTATCAACAACATCTTTAAAAGTTTTTTCAACTCTTTCAATATTTTGATCAAAAATACCTTTATCTGTTTTTTTATCTAAAGAAATTTTTAAGAATTTATTTTTTAAAAATCCTAAAAAACTATTTAACTTATTTCTTAAAATTGTAATATCCTGTAAATAAGAGTGTATGTGGTATGTTAAAGCTTCTGAATTTGATATCTCTTTCGTTTCTGGATAAAAACTGTAAAAATATAACTGATATTTAAAAATTTTATCCAAAAAATAGCTAATATCGTTAAGTTTTATATTAAATTCGTCTAAAACGATACTATCAAGTTTTTTAACGTCAATTTTATCTGTATAATCCCAAATCAAAATATCAGGGTTCCGATGTATACTTATACTTGCCCTTAATTTTTCCAATTCATTAAATTCAGAAAATTTTTGTTTCATATTTTTTTCAGAAACACCGCACACCTTGTGCGACACCGTGAGATTTTTTCACAACTATCTTATATTAGTAATAACAAAACTCCTAAGCACATTTTCTAACTTATTTTTATATTGCTCACTCTCACTCACTCTGTAAGACAAGGTTAGGCGGTGGTATCTGTCGTTGTTGAAAAATGTGTACATACTAACTAAAACGGGTGGATTATTGTCTATTTGCCGAGTATACGATGTTTTTAGAGAATCAACTCCATTCACTGTTACAATTGACACACCATGCCACTCTAAAATTTTTATTCCAGATTTGGGAGTGTTTTTTACCATTTCGGTTTTCAGAGTTTCACTTACCTCACTCATTTCTTGATCTGATAATTCTAGTTTAGTCATTAATTTATCGTAATCGCCAATTTTTCCTTGTTCAGTTTCTATCATGACTCTGACATAAGTTCCGAAACTGTCCTTGTTCAAACTGTTCAATCCTTTTTGTTGAAAAACTATTTGCTCTCCCGATATTTCATAATCAAATTTGTCCATGAATTCTTTTCGGTATTTATCATTTATTTCTTTATAGACACCGGCCTGTACCTCCATGTCTTTAGGTATGAGTATAGAGCCAACATCGAGAATTTCATACTCTGAAAAATAAGACTTATCGGTTATATCAGTTATATTGTAATTTACTTTTTGACTAAGGCTTTCATTATTTTGATTTGTTTGCAGGTCTGGTTGTATATTTTGAGAATCTATATAAGAACCGACAAAAATAATTAAGAAAAAAGACAATATCACTAGCAACCATTTCCAACCCACAATCTTATATACTGGCTCTGTTTCCGAAACAATGGCACTCTTAAATTTGGCTAGAGCGTAAATACTGTATATAAAAAGGATTAAAATTAATGACGATTTTTGCGTATACAAAAGATTTGTTATCCATAAAACACCAGAAGAAATAAGCATAATCCATAGATAAGTTTTCGTGCTCTCATTTATGTCTTTAGATATTCTTTTACCAAAAATTACGAATAGTATTCCTACGCACATGTTTAACGCTAAATCAGCGTAAGAGTATGACAAAAATGTCTGCACAACTTTATCACCATAAAAAACAAAAGGTAAAATAAAAGGTAATACTATTTTTGCCCAACCTAATACTTGGGCGATAATTCCAACTTCTTTAATTCGTTTGTTAGCTTTTCCATTTCTAACTTCTTTATCTATATTATTTTTATAATCAATTTCTGCGAACCTTTCATCAAATCTTTTCTCCTCTTCACCCCTTATATTATAATATTCACGCCAGTTTTTATTTTCATCTAACCCCGCTTCTGACATTCTTAATTTTGTCCTTAAATTCACAACCCTTTCTTTTCGTTTATTCTTAGAACCAGAAATCATAAAACCCAACAAGCCAACAGGTGGGGCAGACAAATCAACTTCTGGATTGTCTAAATATTCTAACTCCTGCCTTTCTTTGTCTGTTAGTGCCATATTTGAATTTAAATTAATTAAGTTAATGATACCACCATTTTTTTATATTTTCAATAAAAAACACAAAAGGCTACGTGTCTTCTGGCGATCCCTTGCGGAATCCAACAGCCTTTCGACTGCTGACTACATGAATAATACCAGAGACGGCGTAGCCATCTCTATATTCATGTAGTATTTGCGACCATGCCCTACTTTTGACGTAGGGTTTAGGTCTATAAATTGTTAGGTATATCTTAACAAACAATGGCTGAAAAATCAAGAAAACGCTCCCACATTACAATCAATTGCTAAAATGGTATAATATAAGCCCAGTATGAAAAACACCCAAATAATAGACAAAATAAGCCAAATAGAGCGAGAATTTCAAACAGAAAACAACTGTTTAAAAAAGCTCGTCATACTCCATAGCTATGTGGATTTTTTAAAGACGGACAATGCTTTGAAAACCATGTTTGAAAAGGAAAACAGTCAAACAGAAACGACCCTCAACTCTATGCTTTCGGGATCAACCACCTTTGCCGATTTTGATATTCAGACTGGCAAAACCAATTTTGATAATAACACCGTATTCTTTTATTGTTTCCTCGACGCAATGTATAAAACAATGGAAGAATACAAGGTTTTGACGGATAAAGACAAAATAGAAAAGTTTAAACAAAATGTTGAACTCGCTTTCAAAGACCCAATGCAAAATATGGTTTACAATATGGGTTTTGCAGTTTTAAACAAAAAGATAATCAACGAATTAAGCACCGAGGATTTTATCAAGGGGCATAAGGACAATACATATTTTGACAAGGAACAAAGCGTTTTGCATATTAAGGGCAAAGAAGTAAAAATCAAACGAAAAGCCGACTTGCCAATAGAACACTACATTTTAGAATATTTGTTTGATCAAGAGGACAAAAACGAAGAAGTGTATTATCAAGACATAGCCAAAGAAAAATTGCGAGCGTTGGAATATGACAACTCAAACGACTGGAAAACATATCATAAAGCGTGCCAAAGATTACAAGACAAAATACGGATTGACGCACAGATTGACGACTTCCTTATATTCACCACCGGCAAAACCGGTAATGTAAAAATCAATAACAATTATCTCTAAATATTCCCCCAAAGAGTAAACAAAACAAGGCTTAAATTAAACACTTTCAAGACTTCCCCCATTTCTTCCCTGTAAGATGAGGGAAGTCTTTTTTTGTATCATAACCGCATAATTTTTGTACGGTTTTTTTGTGTTTACATACCCTGAACAATTAAGAGCGGAATGTAAAGCATTTTTCAAAGAGATGTGTAATGTTGAGATTTCCGACGAAACCGCCGACCAATATTTAGACAGCTTTGCCGATCTTTATGTGGGTATGGAGAATATCTTAAAAAATCAATAGCTTAATTTTATTTAAAGGGTATTTCGTTTTTTTGGGAATGCCCGACAGGGCAGACCAAAAAACGAAAACCTTTATAAATTAAGAATGGTTTTAAAGTTTTCTCGCCCCGCCCAAACCTGCCCGATTTGGGCGAGGGCGAGAAACAACGCTTACTCATTAACTGGATTATATGTACATATTTGGACGCAAAATTAGACTATTATTTTATTTCAAATAATTATGATTGAAGTTTACGATTTCAAAGTGATTGTTTCTGGTCGTGAGATCGAAACTTATCACTACAAAACTAAAAAGATATTTCGTGGGTTTACAAAGAAAAAGAAAATTGAAGAAGTCGAGGCCGAGGTGTGCGAAAAAAGAGAAGAAAAAATCAGCCCTGAAGACTGGGCGAAAATTGTGGAAGAATGGGGTTGCGACGAAGAAAAAGAAAAACTACATCGAGAACAGGCCGAGGCAAAAGAAAAGCAAAATCTAAAAACACAATCGTCAATTTGTCGCACCCGAACGAACATCAGAAGACTGACCAATTCTAATCCACATCTTAATAATTTTTTGACGCTTACTTTTGCTAAATCTATGCCGAACCTCGAACCTGCCAACAATCTATTTCATTTGTTTATTAAACGGATTACTCGTAAATATCCAAATTTTGAATATATCGCTGTTAATGAATTTCAAAAAGACACATACTATGACGGCCGAGTTAAACTCGATGGCGGATCTGTCCATTATCACTTGCTTTGCAATCTAGGGGCAAAATATACGACCAAAGAAGAACTGTTTGCATGGGAAAGACGCTTTGCTTTGAAGTATTGGCAGAATGGTTTTATTAAAATTAAGGAAGTAAGCCAAATTACAAACATGGGGGCATACTTTTGTAAATATTTAGGCAAAGATATGTTTGATAAAAGAATGTTTAGAAAAAAGAAATTCTTTTGTTCTCGAACATTACAGCGACCAGTTGAATTAACTGGCGATAAAGCAATCAGTTTTTTCAATCGGTTTGTTAAGCAAACAAAACCGATCTTTGAAAAAACCTTTAATAGTGAGTATGTGGGCGAAGTTGACTATTCCGCCTATACACTTGAAAAAATACCTTAATATGATAAGATATAAACGATTTCCAAGCGAACAACTAAATAGCAAATGCTTTTATTATATTTGTCCCCAAAAAGGGGCGGTTCTTGCCGACAAATATAGCATTTGCTGTATTTCGCTGGGAAATCCAAGAGCCGTCCCTTTTTGTTTTTAACAATTTTAATATATGAAATACATCTTGTATTGTAGAAAATCCAGCGAGGACAAAGGTAAACAAATTTTATCTTTGGAAAGCCAAGTTACGGAAATGAAAAAAATGGCTGTTAATTTGGGTTTGGAAATTATTAAAGTTTATACCGAAAGCAAGTCGGCTAAAAAGCCAGATAACCGACCGTTATTTTCGGAAATGGTTAAACAAATACAACAAAACAAAAACGATGATCTCGGCATTCTCTGTTGGAAAATTGACCGCCTTTCACGCAACCCGATTGATAGTGCGACTATTCAATGGCTTTTGCAACAAGGTAATATTAAAATAATACAGACGATTGATAGGCAATATTTGCCCTCGGATAATGTCGTATTGTTTAGTGTAGAAAGCGGAATGGCAAACCAGTATATTTTGGATTTATCCAAAAATGTTAAGCGTGGTATTTTAACCAAGTTAGAAAAAGGCGGTTGGCCTAATCTTGCCCCGTTAGGATATTTGAATGACGGCAAAGGTGGAATTGTTATTGATAAAGCAAGGACAAAATATATTGAAAAAATATTTACTCTCTACAACGAGGGCGACAAAAGTGTTAAAGAAATTTCTGATACATTATTTAAACAAGGTTTTAGAAGTCGTGGCGGAAATAAATATCACAAAAGTAAAGTCCACAAAATATTAAACGATTCTTTTTATTGTGGAATAATGACCAGAAATGGCAAACAGTATTTAGGCAATCATGAGCCGACCATATCTAAAAATTTGTTTGATAGCGTTCAAGAAGTTTTAAACAAAAAAGCCAATACGAAAAAGCAAAAGCTATATTTTACTTATCGTGGCGTATTAAAATGTGATACTTGTGGTTGCGTCTTAACGGCCACCAAAAAGAAAGGCAAACATACTTATTACTATTGCACCAATGGCAAAGGTAAATGCGATGAACATAAAATTTATTTGAAAGAAAGCGACGTTTCGGCAGAACTGACTAAAATGTTTGATAATGTCGTAATCAGCGAAAAAATGATCAATATGTGTTATCAGGCCAGTAAGGTAAAAATGGGCAAGACAGACAGCTATTTAATTCAAGCTAGTCAAACACTTGAAAGCACCCTTGCAAAGGCAACAGGCAGGCAAAACAAGCTTTTAGACCTATACCTAGACGGCAACCTAACCAAAGAAGTGTATGACATTAAAATTGTTGAATTGGATAACGAAATAGTACAGCTCAAAAAAGATTCGGACGAACTAAAACACAAAAAGAGCCTCAATAACGAAATTACTTTGGAACAGATAAAAGAAGTCTTTTTATTCCCAATTAAAGCCAAAAAAGATTTTGAAAGCACCAAAAACGGTGAACAAGAAAAAATTGTCAAAACTATACTTTGGAACGCAACAATGAGAAACAAAAAAATCGCTAATCTTACATTCAAAGAGCCGTTTGATATACTCTCTAAAATAGAAAATAAAAGCGATTTTTTATCAGTGCGGAAGGGGTGGGATTTGAACCCACGAGGCCTTTCGGCCTACGGCTTTTCGAGAGCCGCACTTTCGACCACTCAGACACCCTTCCAAAGCGGTTTTGCAACCGCTTTTTAATTTTACTTTTCTACAACAGTGACAGTTTTTATTTTTATTGGTTCAACTGGTTTGGACAGTTCACCCGTGTCGCTATAGGTTACTTCGGCTGTAGCGATTTTATCTACTACATCCATACCTTTAGTCACATGTCCAAAAATTATATAATTTTTTGGTAGTGGATAATCCGCATGCATGATAAAAAATTGACTGCCATTGGTATTTGGTCCGGAATTGGCCATGGCAATTGTACCGCGGGTATATTCGCCGGTAAATGGTTCGTCATCAAATTTATACCCTGGTCCGCCAGTACCATTGCCTTTAGGATCGCCGCCCTGGATCATAAAGCCTTTGATTACACGATGAAAAATGGTGTTGTTGTAAAAATCTTTTTTAGATAAGGTAATAAAATTTCCAGCGGTAATTGGCATGTCTTTGATATTTAAAGCAATTTCAATATCGCCGGCAGTGGTATGTAAAATCACACCGGCGGTTTCGATTTTTTTGGTGCTGGTTGGTTCTTCTTTTGGTTGAGTTGGCTCGGTCATAGTAGTATTAGTAGAGTTATTATATGGTTGAATTAAATTAGTTTCAGTTTGTGAATTTTGAATTTGATCACCAACAGTATTTTTATCAGGTGGCAGATTCTCAAGTGGAGTTGTTATGACACCACACCCAGCCATAAATGATATGGCCACAATTGCCACTGCGATAGAAAATTTTGTTTGCATATATTAAATTATTAAAATTGTATTATTAATCGGGTGTAATAGCCGCTAAGGCGATCGCCGCCGCAACTGCGATTACCAGTCCAAGTACCTGATGTCGGCGCATTGTTTCTTTGTTAAAAATAAAATCCAGTATCGCACCCATGGCAATATATGCTTCACTGATGCCAGTGGCGATCGCAATTGGAATATATAAAGTAGCGTAAG
>Ga0247842_10008640_pt1 | contig 10609 bp, 9 predicted proteins | sample LaCruzMarch2015__3_FD_192411 | JGI IMG/M metagenome (GOLD analysis project Ga0247842, IMG submission 192411) | Freshwater microbial communities from meromictic Lake La Cruz, Castile-La Mancha, Spain - LaCruzMarch2015_19m | ecosystem: Environmental > Aquatic > Freshwater > Lake | place: Spain...
GGAAATCGTCGCGCTCCTGCCACTGGACAAGGGGATCGGGCAGCTGCGCGTCGCCGGCCGAGCGGTCGAAGTGAAGGGAAAGCCTCTCCACGAAGCGTGGGCGCGCGCCGAGAGGCTACGACGTGACCTTCTACATGAAGGGCGGCCTCGACGACCCCGAGTTCGCGGCGTTCCGCATCGAGGTAGAGAAAGCCCTCCTCATGCCGCCCGGCACCATGAACGAGGAAGAGTTGCCAATCGCCTGGTTCAAGTAGACGACACGCTTTACCAGTTGTTCCTGGTACGCCTTGGCGGTGACCTGAGCCCAGAGAACCAGTCCACGGAATGGGTCAATCCTCACCTAGTCGGGATCGCGCAGCCTCGCAGAGCCATGGAGTTCAAGACCGTCCGCAGGGTCTGTCGCAGAAGGCTCATGAATAGGGATACTCCGGCACTACTACCCTCTGCGGGACTATTCTTGAACTTCTGGGCAGGTTGTCGAGTCCAACGTTCGTGGCAGGTTCGCTGCCTGCGCCCCCTGGAACGCATGTCTCACTGCGCGTCAGTTTGACTATCCCGCTCCATTCGCCCAGACTGCGCGTCGGGAGGGTAATCCTCTGTGATGGCAGCGTCTGATCACCGCGAGCTACGTCTTGGGCCGGTGCATTGTGTTGTCTCAGCGTCAAGCGGCGTACTCCTCGTCGTGGGGCTCGCATGTCTTCTCAGTGGGTGCTGCGGCGGGAGTGCCAACGTCGGAGTGGACTTCGCGGCTTCAGTGACTTCAGGTCCTGCCCCCCTCACAGTAAGCTTCACAGCGTCTTCCCCGTACGCCGCAACGTCGTGGGCTTGGGCATTTGGCGATGGCGGGACGAGCAACGAGGAGAATCCAACACATACCTACGTCGCCGCCGGGACGTACACCGTCAGTCTCACTGTCACGCCAACGTACAGTGTTGGGCATCCATCTGTGGCGACCAAGACCAAGGAAGGGTACATACTTGTTCAATCGCCGAGTACGAGCACGCACATTCTGACGTACACGGCGGGCGCCAACGGGACGATCACCGGCTCGACACCGCAGATGGTCACCCACGGCGCGTCCGGGAGTCCCGTGACCGCAGTGCCAAACGCAGGGTACCACTTCGCGAAGTGGAGCGACGATGTCATGACGGCAGCGCGCACTGACACCAACGTGACCGCGGATATCACGGTAACGGCGCTGTTTGTTATCAACTCGTACACGCTGACGTACGTCGCGGGCGCGAACGGGACGATCACCGGCTCGACGCCGCAGACGGTCACCCACGGCGCGTCCGGGAGCCCCGTGACCGCGGTGCCAGACACAGGGTACCAGTTCGTGAAGTGGAGCGATGATGTCGTGACGGCAGCGCGCACTGACGCGAACGTGACGGCGGATATCACGGCCACAGCGACGTTCGCCATGGCTCACAAGGCCTACGTGGCCAACTCGCACGGGGATAGCGTATCCGTGATCGACACGACCTCGAACAAGGTCATCGACATCATCACGGTGGGAACCAACCCGATGGGCATCGCGATCAGTGGGGAGAAAGCCTATGTGGCCAACTACGGCAGCGCGTCCGTGTCGGTGATCGACACCGTGACGAACACGGTCTCCGCCACCATCCCAGTGGGGAACTACCCTGTATCCATCGCGATCAGTGGGAAGAAGGCCTACGTGACCAACAATGGTCTCGGCCCCACCTCCGATTGCACCGTGTCGGTGATCAACACCGAGACGCAAACGGTCTCCGCCACGATCCTGGTGGGAGATCACCCCTGGGGCGTAGCGTGCACCGAGAGCGGCGCCTACGTGACCAACAACTATGACGACACCGTGTCGGTGATCAGCTCTGCAACAGACACGGTCATCGGCGCCCCCATCCCAGTCGGAGACTACCCTCTTGGTGTCGCGATCAGTGGGACCGATGTCTACGTGGCCAACTACAATAGCTCTAGCCTTTCGGTAATCAGCACGCTGACGGACACCGTCATCGCCACGATTATCCTGGAAGCTACCCCCTATTGCATTGCAGTCCGCGGGAGCAACGCCTATGTGACCACCGGCACAAACAGCGTGCTAGTGGTCGACACTTGGACGAACAAGGTGTCCGCCACCATCATGTTGGGAGCTGAGGCTGCTTTCATCGCGATCAGCGGGGACAAAGCGTACGTGAGCCATCCTCTTCACAACAGCGTGTCGGTGATCGACCTCACGACGAACACGGTCGCCGGTACCATTGCGGTCGGGGCTTACCCCTGCGGCATCGCGATCACCCCGTAGCAGGCCTAGGCTCGGTGGCTCCGACGTTGGGTGCCTGCTCAGAGACGTTGGCCTGCGCAGCAGAAGGCAGGCTAGACTAGGTTAGGAAGTGGGCTACCTAGAAGGAGCGGGGCAGTAGGGGGGAGCGGGACATGACGAACAGGGCACTCGTCACGGCAGCAGGAGTGGTCGTGCTTGTCAGCCTCGGCCTCCTTGCTGCTGACTCGCTCAGCGGAAGCTGGGACAACGAGATCAGTCTTGATGTCGCTGGACCTTCGTTCGAGGCATTGAGATCGGTCCTCGACCTGAACTACTCCTGGAGCAGTCTGTCCGTGACAAGTGAATCGGAGCTTCAGCTGTTCGGTTTCCTGTGGCAGGAGTTCGGAGTTCACGGGGGCCTGGGAGCCTTCCAGGTGCAAGGGACTCTGCTCTTCGGCCCTACAACAGGCGACTACCTCTACCTTCAGATGATTACCACCATCGAGCTCGCTGGAGGCGACGCCGGCGTCTACTTCGCTCACCTCAGTGACGCGGTCCTCGGCGGGCCGGCTGATGGTTTCGCGCTTCGGATTGCTGGCTTCATTGGTGATCTCGAGATCGTGAGCACGACAGAGCTTGGCGCACAGATCCGCGACAGCGACTTCAGTGGGATCACGATCGTGCACGTTGTGTCAGGCTTGTACCGGACATACGACACGGATCCGCTCGTTCCCGGGCAAGGGTTCACGGGGCAGAAGACCACGCTATCCGGTTTGACCTTCGGGTGTGCCGAAGACATCGCAGCGAGTGTCTACTTCACGTGTGACGGGTTTGATTCCCTAAGCCTGGACGTGTCCGGCATCCAGACGGGTCTTCCTTGGTTGTCGGTCGATGCGTTGCTGACGTTCGAGCTGCAGACGAAGAGCCTTGTTCTTGTCCCTCACCTGTCACTGGGTCAGCTCGCGTGCTTGAATGTATACGCCGACCTCGTCACGGGGGACACCGACAACTTCCCGATCGAAGGCATCACGATCTACGGTCTGGAACTGAACTTCACGCTGGGACCGGTGCGCCTCCGCGATCTCTCGGTCCTCGATCCAAGCCGCTACGCGATCACGACACCTGCCTATGGGAGCGTGATTGAGAGCATCGCCGATGCCATCGAGCAGGGACAAGAGTACTACCCAGACTACTGGGAGATGCTCTCGCTTGACGTAGCACTCGGCGGTTGCTGCGGCGGGTCAAGCCATGTAGTCCTCGACAGCTACTTCAGCCAAGGGTCTGGCTCACTGTTCGACTGGGCGATGACATCGATTGAAGCGAGTCTCTCGTTCAGCGAACGCCTCGTGCTGCGCGGAGGAATGGAGATCGCAGCAACAGGGACCAACCATCTCAGCATTGGGCTCTGCTACGCCTGGTAGTCGTCCTCAGCCACTGACCCGGAGTTCAAGAGTTGCTGTGGGGTCTGTCACAAAAGACCCATCACTACGCATGTCCCGACACTACTACGCCCGGAGGGATTTGTGAACCCCGGCCGCCCTGCGGGGCGGCTTGTGAGTTCGCATGGACGGTCGCTGCGAACTCCGGGGATTCGAGAGCATCCAAGCATAGAGACGCAGTGGGGCAGACTCAGCTGCCCCACTGCATTTCTACCCTCTACGGGACTGCTCTTGAACTCCCGCCTATTCGAGCCCCGTCCACTGCAGCTCATGGACCCGATCACGAGACGCATCTGACTAACGCCAGATGGGGTAGCGGCGGCCCCATGTTCGCTCATTCCTCGGAGGTCTCTCCCGACTCCGCGGCTGCGTAGAGGCGCGCGACTTCGCGTGCGGGGATGATCGCTTTCAGCGCGAAGGCAATCAGGATGATGCCAGGGATGTCAACGAGAAGGCGCGCGACAGCGAAGCGGGCGCCGAGGGCGTGCATCTCGAATAGGAACATCGGGATCTTCGTCGTCGACCAGGCGCCGATGAAGATGAGGATGTTCGTGAAGCTCGCTCCCTTCTTCATCAGGACGGCGGAGACAGGGAAGGCTCCGTAGAGAGGTCCGGCCGCGACCGAGCCGAGCACGAAGGCAATCAGAGGGCCCGTGAGCCCCGACTTGGGACCCATGTACTTCATCAGCGTCTTCTTCGGAACCCAGACGTCAAGGAGACCCAGAAGCACGAAGATCGGAGGGAGGACGAGGAGCATCGTCTTCAGCTGTCCGACAAGAGAGCGCCCAGCCTCGGCCCCGACTGCGGGAAACGTTAGGACGAGAACCGCAAAGGCAGCCGCGGCAACAGCCGCCACGCGGTATCGCTTCGCGAGACTCCTGATCTTCACAGCGATACCGCCCAGGCAACGAAGGCCGCCGCAAGGAAGCAGAAGGCGAAAGCGAGAGCATTCCGAGTGAAGGCCGCCCGCCGGCCGAAGTACTTAACCTCCATGGGAAGGGTCACAACGCCGACCATCATTAGGGAGGAGACGAAAGCTGCGATCTGCATTGTCCCTGCGCCGTTCTTCAGGAGCTCCGCTGCAGCGGGGAAGGCAACGAACCCGGGGATGAGCGCAATTCCGCCGACAACGGACGCAGCAAGGACGCCGAAGAGCCCCGACTGTTCGCCGATGAACCTCGAGACCATCTCCGGATTGAAGACTGCGAGAACAGCCGCGACGGCAAGCAGAACTGTGGTGAGCTGCGGCAGTATGCTCTCGAAAGCTTTCACGCCCTTCAGAACGGCTCGTCTCGTCTTCTCTCGATCCTTGGCTGCAGAGACCGCTAGCAGGGTGACCGCTATCGCATACAGGATGATCGTATCCAACGCCGCCCTCCGGGCTCGCCGTACAGGTGCCGTGAGCCGCTCGGGGAAAGCACCCCCTGGTGCTCCTCCATCTTCGTCACGCAGTCTCCTCACAGCACTGGCTGTGCCGGTGGTGCGCACAGGCAGTCCCGGGCGTTGCCAACTGCAGCGTGCCGGCCTTGTAGGCCGCGACCACGGCTTCCACGGTCGGCTGTGCGGACAGGAAGACGTTGACACCTGCTGCCTGTAGCTTGCTGAGCGCGCCTGCACCGATACCTCCAACAACCACGGCGTTTACCCCTTCATCAGCGAGACTCGCGAGTGGCTGACATGCGCCATGGCTATGGTGGACGTCCCTGTTGGAGATGGTGCGACAGATTTCCATGTCTGAGTCCACAATTGCAAAGTGTGGTGCCGACCCGAAGTGTCCACTCACGGGGCTCTGAAGTCCCTTGTCCTCGCTGACTGGAATGCAGAGGTTTATCTTCTTGTCTCCTTTGCTGGGTGCTTCAGGCACCCCGGTTACGTGATGCGGGCGGACTCGGTTCCACTACGTCTGCATTTGCGTGCTGGTGAGGCAGCGACCCCCGTCTTGCACGTGCCCTCCACGCCGCAGTCCGTGCGGCATCGCGAGCACTCACAAGCACCGTGCGACTCTCGACCGCACCGCGGGCAACGAGATACCCCGATGGCGTCTACGCGAACAGGACCGCCTTCGATCCTCAGACTCTTGCCGCTGACCAGGGCCTCGGCGATCTTCCGGTGCGCACACTCGATGATCCGGCTGAACGTGGGTCGTGAAACGCCCATCCTCTCGGCAGCGCGTTCTTGGTACAGCTCCTCGAGATCGGCAAGGCGCACCGCCTCAAACTCGTCGAGGGCGATGACGACTTGATCGAGCTCGTCAGTCGAAGCGGGAACTGGCCCGAACGTTGCCGCAATGGGGAGTGCTGAAACTCTTCGACAACAAGGTGGTCTCGCCATGATAGCTCCTCAGGAGGACATTATACACATACGTTCATAATCCCCAAAGTGGGCCGTGCCTCGCAACCAGCGTGTAGCAGCCGGCCATCACCGGCAGCACAGACTGGCTTTCGCAGCACAATCGGACGGCGGGGGTGACTTGATCCCCGAGAGCCGGTCTAAGCGATGTGTCAATCTCCACCCAATCGGCGTTGTCGTGGCCCGCAGAGACTCGGAGTTCAAGACGGATCAGAGGTCGCTCATAGACAGCACATGAATAGGGGCGTTCCGGCACTACTACCCTCTGCGGGACTGCTCTTGAACTCCTGCCCAGGGCACGATCTCCAAACCTGCAATCCTCATGGGTATCCTCATTTGCAGGCCGCGAAGAATGCGTAGACATCGTCCAACATCCGGGGCGTTGTCGTGTGGCCGACGCCCTGATACTCTCGGAAGACAATGCGGTCGTATCCGAGTCTCCGAAGCCAGTCGACCATACTTGCCAGTCGTCCAGGGTCCTGCATGCCAAACGCATCTTTCAGGAACTCCACTTGTTCTTGCGACTTCCAGTTCCGGGCTCGCCATACAACGTTCGAGTTTGTCGTGTCTAGGGCTCCAATGCAGATGAACTGCGGGATCTCCTTGTAGCTGGTGCGATCGAACTCGTAGCCGACGAGATCAGAGAAGTCGTGCAAACCAACAGGCCAGTCCATTGATGTGGAGCTGAAGTACGCCTCTGGCAGAGTGAGCGAGCCCCCGCACTGCCCAGCTGCGAGGGCCTGAACGCGACCAGGATGCAGGAGTGCATACCTCTGCGCGAACATCCCTCCCGCGGAGAAGCCCTCCATGAACACCTTGTCCGCGACCATGTACCCGCTTTCCCTCAGCTCATGAATCAGCTCCTCAATCATCAGTTCCACTTTCTCATCCGGTCGCTGCCAGAACGACGCAACAGATGTCCCGAATACCTCGCGCTGGAAGCTGGCAACGTAGAGCCCATCCTTTCTGGGGAGGACGGGAGTAAGCAGGACGTACCGTTCCCGCTGCGCAATTGGGATTCTGTAGGCCATGTCGCGGGCTGAACTCTCGGTGTCCGTGCCGTAGTCCTCTGGCAGAACACCCGCAAACATGCCTGCGACCAGGATGTAAGTCAGCTCCCCCTTCCGAACGCTTGAAGGTACATAGGTGAACCAGTTGTAGACAATGCGGTCATCAGCTTCGTGGAAGACGGTCTGATCCAGCGCTACGGGAACTCCTGATAACCCCTGGGGTGACGCCTGAGCATCACTGGTGGGTGACCCAGACAACGACATGACTCGTGGAGGTGTCTGGGCTGCGCCCTTGTGACTCCTCGCCACGCTGGTCATGCCGTGCTTGACAACTGGCGACGCTGTACCGGCGCAGAGACCAAGCACCGCCACAGCACCAATCCCGAGAGCGACTGCTCTCAAACGACCTCTCCCATCCTGCTTGCGTCTCCGGCCCATTTCCCGATGCAGTCTACCGTGGCCGCTTACCCCTGTCATCGCCGGCGGAGAAGTCACTCAACACCCCCGGAGTGGAGTCGCCCCATCCTCGAGCACGACGCACCCTGCCACGACAGCCACTTGAAGCCTGCGCAAAGAGCCGACCTCCCTCTCGGATGGCTCTCTTCCCGCACCTGGGGCTGCAGGATCGCCTCGACGACAAAGCGGTCGCCCCGCCGCGCGCATCATGCACCGCATCACCCGCGGGAGCGTATCGGCAAACGGAGCTCGTGTGAAGACGGAAGGTGATCTGATTGTGAGTGGAATAGCCCATGGTGCGAGCCGCAGCACGGAGGCCGCGTGCGTGACTGAACCGCCCCAGGTTCACCGAAGAGTGGATTGCTTTGGTCCGGCCGATGCGATCGGACTCGCCACCCTGCTCATGGCCTATCCAGGCGAGACGCCTGCGATCGTGTCAGAAGCAGCAGGAGATTCGGCAGCGTCCCGTACAGTCTGTCGAGGTAAAGCCCTTGCGAAGGGCCATCTGTACGCCCGGAGGGATTTGATGACCCCCGGCCGTCCTCTACCAACGATCGTTCGTAGGACGGCTTGGGAGTTCGCTGGCTTGATCGTTGCGAACTCCAGAGGATTCGAGAGCATCCAAACGCAAAGAGGAAGAGGGGCCGCGATGACCCCTCTTCCTCTTTACGCCCGGAGGGATTTGAACCCCCAACCCCCGGCTCCGAAGGCCGATGCTCTATCCAGTTGAGCTACGGGCGCCGGCCGAACGGCTGCGGCATACGTAGCCGTTCGGCTAGGGAGTCCTGCCGATCTGGTCGGCTGCAGGACTCCTGGATCTCATCTTTCGCAGCTGGGGAGTCTCGCCAGCTTGACCACTACGAGACTTCAGAATCATCTTCTTCGCACTGCTAGAGAGTTCTGCTCGCCCGCGCGGCACGACACCACGCGGACTCCGGTGATGTGCGTCACATTGTGTGACGTACGTCACAAGGACGAAGCCCCCGAGGGGCCTCGTTCAGCTTCTGGGAGGAGCGACGGGGCTCGAACCCGCAACCCCTGGGACCACAACCCAGTGCGCTAGCCATTGCGCCACGCTCCCCATTTCATCTCGCACGCCCGGGAGGATTCGAACCTCCGGCCCACGGCTTAGAAGGCCGTTGCTCTGTCCCCTGAGCTACGGGCGCAGGGCGATGCTGCGGCATCGCTAGGGAGTTCTGCCGTCTGGGCGGCTGCAGAACTCCTGTCCCGTCTCCGGCTGCTCCTCACCGAGCAGCCAGGGAGTTTCGCCGGCTTGGCCGCTGCGAAACCCCGACTCCTATCGTATCCCAGCACCCGCCGAAGGAGTCAACCTTCGGCCGTGCAGGGTTTCCCCGGGCTTCGGGAGCGAGAGACGGGGATCGAACCCGCATTACCGGCTTGGAAGGCCAGTGCTCTACCATTGAGCTACTCCCGCACCTACCGAATCGGAGAGGCCGGATTCGAACCGGCGGCCTCAGCGTCCCGAACGCTGCGCGCTAACCAGGCTGCGCTACTCTCCGTCTTCCCCGACCGCGTCCACGAAGACGCCGTCAGGGTCTCACCTCACTACAGCGTCACGAAGCCTAAACGTCCGGCACGGAACACGGTGAGCGTGATCTGCCCATCCGTCCCGATCGAGGCAATGGCTGCGTTCCACGCGTCCACCGACTCGACGGCCTTCCGATTCACCCCGAGAACCACATCGCCGGGGGTGAGGCCGGCCCGTTCGGCACGACTGCCGCTGGCGATCTCCATTATCACTACGCCCTCCGTGGAGTTCAATCCCAGCTGAGTGGCCACAACCTCCGTGATCGGGCCTACGGTGATTCCGAACGGCGCCGCACTGGCAGCGTCCGTCGTCTTGCCTGTGTAGTCAGCCAGGTCGGCCTCGCTCGGCCGTTCCCCGAGGGTCGCCTCCACAACGAAGGTCTCCCCGTCGCGCACGAGCTCGATCTCGACCGTGATGCCCACGGCGAGCCCCCCAACGGCGAGCGACACGTCTTCAGCCGACGCGACCGCCGTGTCGCCAATGCGGACAATGACGTCGGCAAGCTGGATCCCCGCCACATCGGCCGGGTCGCCGGGGAAGACTCGGGTGACAAGCGCTCCCTTCAGATTCGGGTCGATGCCCGTCGCCTCGGCGCTCGCGGCCGTCACGTCGCCGATCCCGACTCCGAGCCAGCCGCGCGTCACTTTCCCACTCTCAACCAACTGGCCGAGCACGCTCTTCACGCTATTGATGGGAACGGCGAAATTGATGCCCTCGATCGTGACTCCGCTCCCCGTGGAGCGAGTGATCATGGTGTTGATGCCGATGACCTCGCCGCGCGAGTTGACGAGCGGCCCGCCGCTGTTGCCGGGGTTGATGGCCGCGTCGGTCTGGATGAGGTTGTAGAACGTTCCGGCGCCGTCGGGCTTGCGCATGTCGCGGCCGATTGCGCTCACGATCCCGAGCGTGACGGTGTACGAAAGCCCGAGCGGGTTGCCGATGGCAATCGCCCAGTCGCCCATCTCCACGGCATCGGAATCGCCGAGCGCCGCGCTCGACAGCGAGGAGGTGTCGCCCACGACGCGGAGGACGGCAACATCCACGACGTCATCGGCTCCGACGACCTCGGCATCCCACGTCGTGCCGGCGGGGTCAACGACCTTGATCGAGTCCGCGTCCGCAACGACGTGGGCGTTCGTCAGAACGTACTTGTCCGCCCCGTAGGAGATCACGAACCCGGACCCGACGGCCTGCGTCTCCCGCTGACCTTGATTCGGCGACGGCGTGCCGAAGAACTGCCGGAAGAGGGGATCATTCAGAAGATCGGAGGCCGAACCGCTCACGGCCAGCGTCACGTCAACGCGCACCACGGCCGGCCCGACCGCGGCAATGGCTTGCTTCACGGCACTCTGCCCGGAGTCCGCAATCGCCTGGTTTAGGTCGCCGCTCTGCGCGACGGCGGCAACGCCTGTCGCCCGCACGAACGAACCGGGCGAGCGCACCCAGGCGATTGTCAGTCCAGCGCCGACGAGGACAAGAACGAGCAGCCCTACGAGTGTGATCTTGCGCATGATAGGTCCTCCTATTGTGTCCGTATTCTTTGATTGCGCTACCATCGTCGGCG
>Ga0247842_10008646_pt1 | contig 10606 bp, 11 predicted proteins | sample LaCruzMarch2015__3_FD_192411 | JGI IMG/M metagenome (GOLD analysis project Ga0247842, IMG submission 192411) | Freshwater microbial communities from meromictic Lake La Cruz, Castile-La Mancha, Spain - LaCruzMarch2015_19m | ecosystem: Environmental > Aquatic > Freshwater > Lake | place: Spain...
ACTGTCAGGTTAATTATATGGCGGTTGTCCCAGGCAGAAGGAACAAATTTTTGGTTCTTATCCGTGAACTTGCTGATGACAAAAGTGTATGACAGGATCACGTTAAAACCGAAGAATGATTTGTCCTGCGCTAAAACTTCAAATCCGTATGCCCTGCCTTTCGAATTGGAAATGATCTCTTCATCGCCAAAAGTGCCGTAACCGGCACTTTTGCTGGCAATATTGATGGAATCAAGGACGGAGAAGGGGTAATGGCGATAGTACTTATAGAAACCTTCCAGGCTTATCTTAGCATCTTTTTTCGGGAGGTACTCGAATCCGAAAACAACATGGTCGGCTGAAAGGTAACGGATATCATTCTCTTTATTGACCAAAACTTCATTGTTGTTGCTGAACCCTAAACTGGTATAGGGAGGTCGCTGGTAATAACGCCCCGTATTAAAATTCAGGAAGAATGACTCCGAGATCCCAAACGAAACTGATAACCTCGGGGAAACCTGGTGAAAGAGATTGGACATGTAAGGTGTATAATTATTGGCATCCATTCTTAGCCCGAATGAGAGGATAAGCCGGTCATCATAAAGGTTTTTGCTGACCTGACCGAAAGCATTCCAGAGAAATAGTTTAAGCTTTGAATCATAATTAATGGTATCGTATCGACTATTCTGGTAAACCTTCTGGAAAGTATTATTGGTATACCTGGCAAATTCCAATCCCCCACCATAAGTATATTTGAAGGTCCCCCTGCGGCTGGTTTGTTCGACCCGCAACTTATTTTCAGTTTCGGTGGAATTATAATCATAGATTTTATTAAGCGGGTCAGTTTCATTATTATTCAGGTATTTATATGAATGGTTGTTCAGCATATTCCGGCTGAGGATCACATCGGTATAACCATTTTTCCAAAAATGCTTATATGTGGCGCCGATTGTATAGGACCATTGCTCATTAACCGGCAGATAGCCAAGAATATAACTCTGGCTCTCGTCAGGATTTTCAATGCCGGTGTTTAATTTGAACTTATCGATGGAACCCAGCCCGATTATTGATAATTGATTCTTCTGATCGAAATCATATTTATACTTCATCATGAAATCATCATAAGTTGGCAGAAAAGGCAAACCCAGCACATCGAAAAGGAACTGGAGATAAGACCTGCGATAAGATGCCAGGAAAGTGGATTTTTTTGATATCGGGCCGTTCAGGGTCACTGCCAGGTCTGTAGCTCCGATAGAACCTCGTGCCACCAGCCTGTCCTGGTTACCGTCAATTAATTTCATATCGAGAATGGAACTAAGCGATTTGCCGCGGTCGGCCGGGAATGCACCTGAATAAAAATCAACTTCACGTATAAAATCTGCATTGATGATTCCTACCGGACCTCCCGAAGAACCCTGGGTGGAAAAGTGGTTAATATTTGGTATCTCAATACCGTCAAGATAGAATGCGTTTTCATTGCCTCCTCCGCCTCTTACAATGATGTCGTTTCTGAAAGCAGGAGTTGAAGAAACCCCCGGAAGTACCTGGATCACCCTCGAAATGTCGCGGTTTCCACCCGGATTTTTTTCTATTTCAGAAATTTGAAGCGTCCGGAGCGATAAAGGGCTCTCTTCAATCCTGGCAAATGGTGAAGCGGTGATTACAACCTCCTGCAATTCAAACTCTTTGGGCTTCATGGGGATATCCACGAAGAAAGTCCTGGCATTGGTAACCTGGAAATCTTCGGTAACCTTCACTTCATAACCAACGGCCGAAACAGCCAGCTTTACAAATCCCGGCGTCAGCCCGGTGAAGATAAAATTCCCGTCGAGATCGGAAGAAGAGCCGATCGTTGTACCAAAAACAATGATGTTAGCGAAAGGAACAGGTTCATTGTTGCTTTCGTCAAAAATCCTCCCTTTGATTGTTCCCTGCTGGGCAAAGATACTGAACGGCAGTAATATGAAGAAGACAAAGATTTTAAGAAATTTACGAGTCATGTTATAGGTTTAATTAAATTCTATTGATCTTGTTTAGTTAATTCCCCGCCCCTTGGGGCAGAAGTATTATAAGAGGCTGTCTTCGTGGTTCTTCGTGTCTTCTTCGTGGATCTCTGTGTAACAAATACTTATAAATTACACGAAGTTTCACGAAGACTGCACGAAGTTCCACGAAGGACTTTTGAGACATCCTATTAAACGGATACAAACTGCTTTCGGCTGGGACCTTCATTTTTTAATATGCCTAAATATTGTTTAAAATAGTAATCAAAATCTTAAACACAATAACTGGTAAAAAAGTTCAATATTTTTTTTCTAATGCTCTTTTATAGGCTGAAATGGCATTCTTTCTCGCCTGGGAATGATCAACTATTCTGGCTGTATATTCCTCAGAATCAAATTTAGGCACCCATTTTCGGATATATTTTTTATCAGGATCAAATTTTAATGTCTGCAGATCAGGATTGAAGACCCTGAAATAGGGAGCTGCATCACACCCGGTTCCGGCAGCCCATTGCCACCCGCCATTGTTTGATGAAAGTTCATAATCAAGGAGTTTTTTTGCGAAATATGCCTCGCCCCACCGCCAGTCAATCAGCAGATGTTTGGTCAGAAAGCTGGCGGTGACCATACGGAGACGGTTATGCATATAGCCGGTATGGTTTAATTCTCGCATGCCGGCATCAATGATCGGATATCCGGTTTTGCCCTCACACCAGGCTTCAAATTCTCTTTCATCGTTTCTCCAGTCAATCAGGTCATACTTAGGTTTGAATGAATGGTTGACAACCCGGGGAAAGTGCCAGAGGATCATCATATAAAATTCACGCCATATCAGTTCATTCAGGAAAACCCCGTTGACCATGGCAGCCGTTTTCACCAACTGCCGGATACTGATCGTTCCGAAACGCAGGTGCACACCCAGCCTGGATGTACCCTCCAAAGACGGATAATCCCTGTTAAGGTGATAATTCAATAAAATAGAGTCATCAATCTTTCTGGACGGGATAACAACCGCGGCCCGGTCAAATCCCAATGATGAAAGCGGGGGAAGGCTGAATGACGCAATCTTAATAAAGTTCTCTGTTAATTCACCGGAAGGATACTGATGAATTTCTTTAAACTGAAAAATGCTTTTCCATCTTCTGGAGTAAGGTGTAAAAACCGTATAAGGCTCCCCGGAATCCTTCACCACTTCGTCTTTTTCAAAAATCACCTGGTCTTTATACGTCCTGAAATTAATTCCTTTGTTGTGAAGCAGGTGTTCGATTACACTATCCCGCTCCCTGGAGTTTGGCTCATAATCATGGTTGGCGAAAACAGTCTTTAGCGAATAAGTATTGATCAGCTCTTTGAAGATAATATCCGGCATTCCATATTTTACCAGAAGTGAACTCCCGGCCTTTTCGAGCTCACCTTTCAGGCGTATTATCTCATCGTAAATAAAGGTAACCCTGGTATCAGCATGATCTTCAAGTTTCAGGAGGATTTCCTTGTCGAAAATAAATACGGGCAGTACCGGAAGTCCATTGCTGAGGGCAAAGTAAAGTGCAGTATTGTCTTCCAGCCTCAGGTCCCTTCTAAACCAGAAAATATTCAGCATTTGTCAGGCCTTCGTGTCTAATAACAAATTCTTTATTGCATCGGGTAAATGAGGGTATTCGAATTTAAATCCTTCTTCCAATAATTTTCCGGGATAGATATTCTGGCTGGAAAGCACCGTTTCATTTGCCATTTTACCCAAAACAGCTTTGAGAAATATACCGGGCACTTTGAGCCAGGCCTGTTTTCCATGGATTTCAGCAATGGAAGTGATAAATGCTGTCATTCGAACCGGGTTGGGCGCCGTTAGATTGTACGGCCCGGAGCTATGACTGTTTTCCAGCAGGAAGCGGATAGCCCTCACCTCGTCATGAATATGGATCCATGACATCCACTGCTTACCTGAACCAAATACTGTTCCGCAGAAAAATTTGAAAGGCAGGCACATTTTTTCCAGCAATCCGCCATCTTTCCCCAATACCAGGCCGGTGCGGATAATGATAATCCTGGGGATCATTTTGCCCGCAGGAGTAACTGAAGATTCCCAATCCTGGGTCAATTCAGCGATATAACCGGTTCCGGCAGACTGACCTTCTTCGGCCGGTTTATCAACCGGGGTTCCATAAAAGCCAATGGCCGATCCCTGGATAAGAGTTGACGGTTTTAAACGGGATATCCTGAATGCATCGCAAAGCAACCGGCCGGTATTGACCCTGCTTTCCCTAATCAATTTTTTTCGCTTGCTGGTCCATCGGTCCGAAGCAATGTTTTCCCCTGCCAGGTTTATTATTGCATCGACACCCGCGAAATGTTTGGCCAGGTCAACCGGTGATAACCCGTCCCATTCAATAATTTCAGCCTTACCTCCCAGAGTTTCCTTTGCATTGAATGCATTTCTCGAAACAGCCACAGGATGATGGCCGGCTTGTTCAAGTTCCTTCATCAGCTCCCTGCCGATAAATCCGGTTGCTCCAATGATTAGAATTCGCATATTTTAGGTTTAAGTTTTTAGGTTTAAGGTTTAAATCTGGGAATTACTTTCAACTTTCAAATTTCAACTTTCAAATGTAAAATGCAAAATGCAAAATGCAAAATGCAAAATGCAAAATGGAACATGTATGGCTCTATGCTGGAAAAACGTAAATTTACCAATATTTCCATAAGTCTGAGAAATTATTGAAAACTTCTGTTACCTATCGTGAAATCTGGATGATAGCTTATCCTATCATTATTGGGAGCGTTGCACAGAATATTCTGAACGTAACCGACACTGCCTTTTTGGGCAGGGTAGGACAGGTTGCGCTTGGGGCCGGCGCCATCGGTGGTGTATTTTACCTGATCCCGGTTATGCTGTCATGGGGCTTCGGGATAGGCACACAGATCATCATTGCCAGGCGCAATGGAGAACGGTCATTTGCCGAGATAGGAAGGACATTTCAACATGGGTTTTATTTCCAGTTGCCTCTGGCCCTTGCTTTATTCAGCCTGATGCAGTTTTTTTCAGGTGACATCCTGAAGCATATTATCCAATCGGAAGACGTTTATAATTATACCCAGGAATACATAAAGTTTCGTTCTTATGGAATTTTCTTTGCCAGTATTAATATGTTATATAGGGGATTCTACATTGGAATAACACGCACACACATCATTACATGGACTACCATATCAATGGCTCTGGTAAATGGGATACTTGATTATGGCTTGATCTTCGGGAATTTAGGTTTGCCTGAAATGGGAATCGGCGGCGCGGCGCTTGCTTCTGTTATTGCTGAATTTTCTGCAACAGTCTTTTTTACGGTTTATACACTTTTTAAATTGGATGGCAGGCAATACGGGCTTTATCACCGTTACAGGTTTGATGAAACTTTATATAAGAGAATTATTCGTGTGGCTTTTCCTGTCATGCTGCAGAACTTTTTTTCCATGGCGGCCTGGCTCGCTTTCTTTCTTTTTATTGAAAAACTTGGAGAGCAGGCACTTGCTGTTTCAAATATCATACGCAGTTTTTATGTGATCCTGATGATCCCGATGTGGGGATTTGGTTCCGCTACCAATGCACTGGTCAGTAACCTGATTGGCCAGGGGAGAAAGGAGGAAGTCATGTCGCTCGTGCTGAAAGTCGTAAGGCTTTGTACTCTTGGCGTACTTTTCATTGTGACATTGGGAACAATATTTCCAGGTATAGCATTGAAGATCTATACCAATGATCCGGAACTGATAAGTGCATCTTTACCTGCACTTTATGTAGTCAACGTCGCAGCCTTGTTCCTGGCCGTGGGTTTTGTCTTTTTTAGCGCGGTTTCCGGAACGGGAAAAACCCATATATCCTTCCTGATCGAATTAATTGTAATTTTTTTCTATGTGGCTTCAGCCTTTATCCTGGCAGATATTCTCAGGCAGCCAATTTATATTGTCTGGATGGCAGAGTTTTTTTATGCTTTTCTTCTTGGCATACTGTCTTTCTTCTACCTGAAAAGCGGCAAATGGAAGTCATCCAATGTCTGATTTTTTTGCTTAAGAGATTTCACCTTATCCGGTGATGGGATCACAGATCAGCAAATAGCTGATCAGCGGGTCAGCGCAACCTTGCGTATACAGCAGGGGGAGTTATGGTATTGTCCATACGGGTTTCAACAATGTCCTGGTAGTCCTGTAGAAAGCGTGATAGTTTGCCGTATTGCAGACCTCTTTGCCGGAGATAGGTACCCAGTTCTGCCAGGTTTGCCCATCCCTGTTCATTGGCGCAACTGTTAACCCCTTCCTTTAAAATGGCTTCAAATTCTGAATGAGTCATGATTTAAATTTTAAAGAATCGTTAACGGGAGGTACAAATATACAAAAAAGAAAAGCAAAAGTAAAGGGCTAATTTACAGATATCGTGTTCTAATATGTAAAAGAGGGTGAATTAAAAGGGATAAAAATATTCAAAATGACTTCGTGGAACTTCGTGCAGTCTTCGTGGAACTTCGTGTAAGTTATAAGTATTTGTTACACAGAGGTCCACGAAGAAGACACGAAGAACCACGAAGGACTTTTGAGCCATCCTCATGACCGGATTCCGCGTTACTTGAGGCAATTAACTTATCAGGAATTATTGAAAAGTCTTAATTGCTCCCCCAGCCTGAAACTCCTTCGGTGAAAACTGCTTATTCCCCATTGACTGATAGCCTTGCGATGTGCCTCCGTTGGATAGCCTTTGTTGGTTTTCCAGCCGTATTGAGGAAAAACCTCGTCCAGCTCCCTCATAAAATCATCCCGGTATGTTTTTGCCAGGATGGATGCAGCGGCAATGCTGAGGTAGATGGAGTCTCCTTTTATGATGCACCGGTGCGGGATGCCCGGGTAAGGATGAAAACGGTTACCGTCGGCAAGGATCAGTTGTGGTTTGGGGAAAAGCTTATCAATTGCATTATGCATGGCAAGAATGGAAGCGTTCAGGATGTTAATGCGGTCGATAGTCTCATGATCGACTGATCCGACGGCCCATGAAATGGCTTCTTTTTCTATCAGTTGCCTGAGATCTTCCCTTTGTCTGGCCGATAGTTTTTTGGAATCATTCAACCAGGGATGAGTAAATCCCGGTGGGAAAATCACCGCTGCGGCATATACCGGCCCGGCCAGGCATCCCCGCCCGGCTTCATCACAACCTGCTTCGGTCAGGTTATCAGTTAGGGACGACTTGAGCATTGAATAAGTGCAGGTAATTGTTTGCCAAAACCAGGATCAGGAAGAGTAGTAAGGTGATTTCGTTCAGGAGGGATTTTTTAAAGAGAAGGTAATAGTGGGCAATCATGATGCTTGCCGGTACAAAAATGAGAGTTTGATAATCAGCTTTCCCCTGAAAAATAATAATAGGTAAGGAAAAAGCCATCAGCCAGGCTGTTGCAGCCATTTTTTTCCTGAAATTTATTCCGAACGTACTGAGCGTGCCGGTAATTCGCATAAAGGCCGGCAGAAGCATAAAAATGGCAAATATACTCCAGATGACCAGTTGCCAGACATGCTTGTTCATCTGGAAAGCAAATATTTTCCCATAATAAATAAGGTATGCACTCAAAGCTTCATAGAGTTGATCGGTCCAGAAGAAATACAGGATCAGGTAAATATAAGGGAGTGCGATGGCTATGAAGGAGATAATAAGATTCCTTCCGTTAAAGGCGCCATAAACGAGTAAGATCAGCCAGATACAAACATAAAAGATGATGGCTGGCGGATAGATCATCGAAATGACAGCAATCAGGATACTTGCATTAAACACTTCCATATAATTCTCAGGTTCATCATTTATTTTGAAGACGGTATGAAGGAACCAGGTGAAGAAGGGTAAGGTAAGTATTACCGGATAAGTGCATAAAGTCAATGGGTTGCTTCCCATTAGCAGGATAAAAAGGAAAGCGGGAAGCAGGTTGTTTTTTGGTATCAGTTCATGAAAGCTGAGTATGTTATTGAGTGTCAGCGCGGAAAGAAGGACAATCGCCAATGCTACGGCAGGACTGGCGATATCAAACATCTTTAACAGGTAGTGAGCAATGTTATACAGCGGAGTGATCAGGCTGGGCTCAACCGGCAAGCCCTGGTTTGCCAGAAAACCTGGAATCCAGATCGCCGCCGTGACCACAACCAGGACGAAATATTGTATAAGAAAACTCGACCGGAAAAATTTGATCAGCATAATGGCATAAAATTATCATATTTCATGGCAAGCCCCAGATTATTCTTCAAAAAGCTGATTTATTATTTTCATTGGTAAAAACATTTTTCCGCTGTCAGGTAGCTTAATAAATCCATATTTCTTATAAAAACATTCTGCTTCTTTATCCAGAGGATCTACAACAACAGCGAATGAACCTATGCTTTTTGAAATGATAAAACTCCTTTTTAGCGCATCAATTAATAATACTTTTCCTATCCCTTGTCCATGATACCTTTTATCAACAGCCAATCTTCCCAGAAGCGTTGCCGGTATTGATGAGTAGGTTTCCGGTAATCGTTTTTTAAAGCTGTCAGGAATCATATTTAAAGGAATAATATTGTTAGAAAGAGTGTAATAACCTTTGATCAAATTTGCGTCTTGATCAGGTAAAACGAAACAAGCTGCTAATTTTCTCTTTATATCCTGACCGGCTTGACGTTGTAAATAATTATCCAACATTTCCATACCACAGGAAAATTCTTTTTTATTGTGGGAGTTTGCCAGGTTTACAGTCAGCAGTTTCATTCAGAAAGCATCTTGTTATATTGTTCTGCTGCAGAAATCAGTTCATCGTTTGGTTTATCAGCATTAACAATAGCATCAAAAAAAATCTCACTGTCCCGCTGAGAGGTTAAAATGCGCTCGTTTTCTCTGATAATTTCCTTTGCTTTTTCCTGTACAGTCAGGATAACAAAGTCGGTAAGACTGCGAAATCCACCAATTGTCGCTGCTCTTTCAAAAAACAGTTTCTGCTCTTTAGTCAACCTCGTGTCGAATCTGGTTTTATCTTCCTTTATTGCCCTGGTTACCATGATTAATATTTTTTACAAATGTACGTACAAATTCCGTACGGATAAAGTTTTTGTTCGAAAAATTTCCGTCGCTACCCATTTTTCGTAGTTAATTGTCTAATAATACCAATCGATCGATTTAAAATTCAGAAAGCAAATGATAAAAATTCACAACGAATACTTTAATGAACATTTTTCTTGATCAGTCTCCTGGTTTTAGCAAATATCACGTTTGCCAGTGATTTCTTTTCATTAAATACATTGACCGGAATCTTTTCAATTTCTTTAATATCAGTTTCTTGTAAATTTAAAGAGGACATGGCAAATTCATAATTGTGTGGTAATGGATTCTTTTTGTCATCTTCATAAATTTTCAAAGCTTCTTCTCTTGATATTTCTTTGTTCCGGATCATATTGCTTAGCTGAGGCAGACGTCTGGAATAACCAAAACGTTTATCCCGGATGAAGTTGGAAAATGGTTCTGCCAAGCAATCAAAATGCCGGGTATATTCCGACTGATCGGATTCAATCCAATCCATTTCTTTCTTTATAATATTTCCGATTTCCTTATCAGAGAGATTGTTTAAGTAGTAAAGCATATTGACCTTTTTCCCAAAGCGTCCGGTTCTTGTATATAAATAGCTTGTAATAAAATTCAGTTTTGGATAGATAAGGAACCGGTTGATCATTTCATTATTTATATTCCTGTTCTTCTGTATAATTGCTTTTAACCTCGTCTGGTCATAAATATTCTCAGATGTAAAAGAATTGGCTTCCGTGGGCGAATGTCCCATTAAAATCAAAGGAGTGTTCCAGGCTTCAGAGATTTTCAACATGCTTCTTTCTATTCCGGTCCCGCAAATACCGCATATTTCACCTGAATGTACGAGTGCAGTGCGATATAGTTCATGGATTAATTTCAGATCATGTTTCACCCAAACATGATCAACTCCACACTTTTTTACAGCTCTTTCGATATTCTCCTTTGCCAGGTCATTCATAAAACCATTGTCAAAAGTGTAAGTCAATACTGTTAGTTTATACTTTTTGACAGCTAAATATAAGACATAAGTACTGTCTTTCCCTCCACTGACCGGAACAAGCGCATCGTATATCCTTTTCTTATTTCGTGCTTTTTGAAATATCTTGAGTAATTCACTTTCTTTATAAGGGATGAAAGGTTTATAATCTTTACAGTAATTACAAATTCCATCGTCACCAATAATGACACCACTTATCTTTTCATTTAAAATGCATTGACTGCAAGTTTTAATAGATGTTGCCATAATGGATATAATTGAGATTAAACATCTTTTATCTTATTGATGCACAATGGTTTGAATATAATCCCGTTTTGATGGCATTTATTGCTTTCGAGAACAGCGTGTCAGGGAAATTAACCGGTTCCCAAAAATTTTGAGCTGATAAGGCATTAGCGATAAGAACTAATAAAATGTACAGAAGCTTTATCATTTTTACCGGTCATTTATCTTATTAATACTCTCTAATAATTTTAATCTTGTTGGGTTAATTCCCCGCCCCTTGGGACGAAAGTATTATAACCGACGGGTTAACCCGTCGGTTAAATAGATACCCCA
>Ga0247842_10008653_pt1 | contig 10593 bp, 11 predicted proteins | sample LaCruzMarch2015__3_FD_192411 | JGI IMG/M metagenome (GOLD analysis project Ga0247842, IMG submission 192411) | Freshwater microbial communities from meromictic Lake La Cruz, Castile-La Mancha, Spain - LaCruzMarch2015_19m | ecosystem: Environmental > Aquatic > Freshwater > Lake | place: Spain...
GAAGCCGTCAAAGACTGTCCAAGTTGCGCCGACACCGGCCCGGCGGCTGTTGCTGCCGTCAGCCCAGTCGGCTTCGCCTTTTGCGTTGATTTCAGGCCACATCGCCCCAAGTGATTGACGATAGCGCGCTTCCGCCGCGCGCCACTCAGCCACGCTGATCTGCAGCGACTCGCTCTTCGACAGTGCCATTTCGTACGCCGCCTGGAGATTGACATCCCCCGCCCCATACGCTGGCACCATGAAAAGCAGGCACAGCAATGTGCCGATCATAAATCGATATCTCACAGTCGATTTGCCTCCCGAAAAATCACGCAAAGCTCACAGGATCACGGTTCTTTTCACCGTACGCGACAAATGCAACGTCATTCTTAACCGACGTGAAGAGCAAGGAGTTACACCTTTTCCCCGCAGGCCGCAAGCGTAACTTCAGGTTAGTGACAATGCTTCTGCTTACCTCATCAAGTATGATATCCGCCGGCACCGTCCGGATTGTCTCATTTGAAATCCTCAGGTCCCTTCAATGGGAACTTATCCGCCAAATAGAGCGGATAGTAGCAACGGGCAAGCCTTGGATCCCAGCCCGCATTCCGCCCGCTGAACACCACGCTGTAGCGCGGTTGATACTTGTCCGCAAACGATTTCAGGCTCTTCGCCTGAGTCACCCACCCTGACTTGACTTCTACAGGAATGACAGTCCCGTCAACATCCGTGACAAACTCGATCTCAGCCGAGCCCTCGCGCCAGCAGGCCATATTGCTTCTGCCAGAAGCTTTGAACGCTTGCGCAACGAAGTTTTCGGCGTAGTAGCCCTTATACTTGCCAAACTCATAATCAAGAATCGTCTTGACCGGCAATTGGCCTAAGGCACCCAACAAGCCAATGTCGAACACGAACAACTTGAAAAAGTTTTCCTTTTCGTATGCAGGAAAGGGCAACTGCCCGCAATTGATAATGGGCAGGCGGATGAGGAGTCCCGCCGCTTCAAGCCAGTCGATCGTTCCGGCCATCCGTTCGTACCCCTTGATGCCCGGCAAGACATCCCTGAAGACGAATTTTTGTGCGGCGCCCGCCTGGTCACGTCCAAGCTGGGCCGGAACATTCCTCCACAGCCGCTCAATGTGCATGGCGTTCTGCTTGCCGCAATGCTTGGCCATGTCCGCGATGTACTCTGACACCAGGCGGTTCTGTATGCACCGGACTTCCTGCACGGCCTCAAACAGATTCGCCCGCATGCCGGCAAACGTCGCAACGACTTCCGGCAGGCCGCCTGTAACCAAGTAGAGCTTCAGCTCATCCCAAAGACGCTGGTGCAGCACCGCAGTGAGCGTGGAAAGGTCGTGAACCTCCGCAAAAGACTCCCAAAGCAGCCTGTCCTCTCCGGCTTGAAGAAACTCCTCGAACGTCATCGGGAACAGGTGCAGTTCATCGATCTTACCTACTGGAAACGAACACTCGCCCAGATGAACACCCAGCAAAGAACCCGCCGCGCATATAGCCAGTTGAGGCATTTCCTCGGCAAAGTACTTCAAACTTGTAAGCGCCCTCGGACACTGCTGAATCTCGTCGAGGACAAGCAGGTCGGTCTCGGCATGAATGGGAGTTTCAAGCAACAGTGACAGATCACTGACAATGCTTTTCGGCGCCAGCTTTCCAGCAAAAGCGGAACCGTATCGACCGTCCTCCTCGAAGTTGATGTAGTGCATGCAGTCAAATCGCGTCTTGCCGAACTCCTTGAGGATGTAAGTCTTTCCGACCTGACGAGCCCCCTGCAACAACAAAGGCTTTCGCGCCTGTGATCCCTTCCAAGCGTCAAGTTCCTCTATAACATTCCTTTTCATGTGCGATACTTTACCATATTTGAGACAAACTCATAGCACTATTTCTCATATCTGTGCTTTTTCATGCAGGGAAATACGCCTGCCGCGACCATTATCTTTATGATGTCGTACCCGCCGACGCCATCTGAATCAGCGCTGGAATTACCCAAATAGAAGAAGACAAGACATCCTCAGATTTCACTGCATCCGCTGTCAACGCGCTTCCTGCTTCCTTCCATCACGAGATGAGGGAAGCACACCGGTGCCACCGCCCGCCGCGAAACTGATACCAAACCGCACCTTGACTGACAAGTTGAACGGGAAGAACTGGCGCACCGTCACGACGGACCTGCCATGCCGGCTGGCAGTTTTAAAAGGAGTTGACAGTATGTCACATATGACATATTGTGCGGACGATATGGGAAGAGACCTGATTGTCTTGCGTGGGGAGATCAAGACTCCGCCGCTGTCAAAAGAAGCACGGCGGGAGATTGGCTTCCTGCTGCGCATGTTGCAGGAGGGCGAGAGCATTGGCATGCCTCACGCCCGCCCCATGCCGGGGGTCGGCTCGCGTTGCTTGGAGTTGCGCGTCAACGACGCAGGCAAAACCTGGCGCGTCATGTGCCGGGTTGATCCCGACGCCGTGATTGTGATGGAGGTGTTCGATAAGAAGACCCGGACAACGCCGGCTCGAGTCATACAGGAATGCAGGAAGCGGTTGAAGCAGTACGATAACATAACGGGGGTATGACGATGAACGCGGACAAACGAAAACGACTTGAGGCGGCCGGTTTGAAGGCTTCCACGGTTCAAGAGTTTCTAGACTTGGACAATGCGGACATTGAGTATATCGAAACGAAGGTGGCCTTGACCAAAGCTGTAAGGGAGCAACGCCTGCACAAGCACTGGACACAACTGGCGCTTGCCGAGCGAATGAAGACGAGCCAAAGCCGTGTCGCAAAGATCGAAGCGGGCGACCCCACGGTATCGGTTGACTTGATCCTGCGCACGCTGTTTGCACTGGGCATGAGGCGGAAGGAATTGGCGAAGGCAATTTGACAATACTCTTTGCCCCGGACCGTAGATTCGTGATATCAACCCGTATATTTCCGGCAACTGGAATTCGTTGCACCTGGCTCGCAATGGCTTCCTGCTAAAAGACGCGAGTTGAAAACAAATGCCCGGGTGGTGGAATGGCAGACATCCGCCTACGCACCAGAGGCTACGGCGAGACAGGCAAGGGACTTCCTGCCGGAGGCAGGTCCGCCTCCGGCGGAAAAATCAGAAGAAATATGCGTGCGCCGCATGAGTATGGACGATTTATTGGCAGAGCCCGGCGCGTATGTGCTGCTCGGTTGTTGCGGCAAATACATGTATAAGGGCAGCGCGCGCGACGTACGTAAGCGGGTGAGCGACCATTTTCAAGGCAGGGTTGCGAGGACGCGCAACCGGCGGCCGTTGAAGGTGATTCATATTGAATATGCGGCAGACTACACTGAGGCTCGACGGCGAGAGACATGGCTGAAGTCGGGACAAGGCAGAAAATGGCTTAAGGAAGATTGTGCCCGGGTGGTGGAATGGCAGACACAAGGGACTTAAAATCCCTTGATCGAAAGGTCGTGTGGGTTCGAGTCCCGCCCCGGGCACCATCCTTCGCTCGCAGCACAGCAGAGAACAAAGGCTGTCGCGCCGCAGGCAAGAGGTCGTAGGCCAAGTGGTGGCGCAGGCGGACTGGAACTCGGCGCTGTGAGACTACGGCTTGGCAGGCCAGCCTCACAAACAAAGTGACTTCCTGCCGGAGGCAGTGTCAGCGGTGCATTCCCGGCGGTGTCCAATACGGACCACGATCACCACAAGCCCACGGTCACGGATTGCATACACAATCCGCCAGTCGCCAACACGGACGCGGTAAAGTTCATCCGGCCCCGCCAACTTCTCGACCCCAAAGGGCCGGGGATTCTCTTCGAGAGCTTCTACCTTCCGCACAATGCGCCGGTGCATATCCGAATACCTTGCGCATTGTGTGCGGCGTTTCAAGCAGGCGAAATAGTCACATTTGACAAGGCATGCGCAGGATTTGTGGAATCAGCTCTCGGAAAACAGCTGCGGCCTGCCTCTTCTATGTATCCCTCTGAATGAATTTGTCCGCGGATTCTGCAACCCTCCTGCCAGTCTGCAGGTTGACAATTCTCAGTGAGAGATCCGTGGAGCCGCACTCCTCCACCCATTGGACCACAGCGGCATACGGATTCCTGTCGCTTGTGTATGCATATTCGAATTCGACATAAGTTCCATCACTGCAAATACGCATCAGTGGGGCACGCTTCATGAGCCAGCGCACAAACTTGTTCTTGTTCGCGCCTTGTGCATAACGGGCAAATTCGCTCGCCACACTCCTTGGAACGGAAAGGAGTCTCGCGGTGTCGGGATTTCTTATATCCTGCTCGAACTCGTGCACCAGCACGATTCTTCCCGTCTTCCAATTCATCCACCAGTTTTGTCGCATGCCTCTTATTAGCCACTGACGGCAACAATCACAAGGATTCCTTCGACATCAGCTGCCACTTGTTGTAGTATCCTCAAACGTAAAACAAAACGAAGGGAGCCAGGCATGAAAATGTTGGTAGCGGTCCTGCTGAGTGTTTGCGTTATCATGGTTGCTGGTTGCGGCAAGCGATCCGGCGAGAGGATTGCGGAGAAGATGGCCGAAGCTGCGATGGCTAAAGATGGAGTCAAAGGCAAGGTAAATATATCCGGCGATAAGGTTACGATTGAAACCAAAGACGGAAAGTCCACCTTTGCATCCGGGGGTAACGCCAAAGTTCCGGAGAACTTCCCGAAGGATGTGCCTGTGTATGCCGGCGCCTCCATCCTCGCCTCGGCCTCTGTTCCGAACGGTTCTGTTCTCACACTTCAGACCAAAGACGCAGCCGCAAAGGTAATGAGCTTCTACAAGGGCAAGCTCACCGGCAGCGGCTGGACCTCGGAAATGACCATGGAACAGGGCGAGCAACTGATGTCCGCATACAAGAAGGGCAAGAAAACAATCTCAATAATTGCCGGTAAATCCGACAAGCTGACCTCGATCACAATCACAGCCTCCGATGAATAGACAAAATGGTTTCGCGGAATGAAGAGGAAATAGAGGAATCAGGAAAGGAATCGTTATGAAGAAGAGTATATTGATGGGGTTATGCATTGCGATCGTGGCGGCATTTGGCGTGAAGGCGGGGGCAGCCGAATGGGAAACTGACTTCGCGAAGGCATCAGCGCAAGCAAGCAAATCCGGCATGTATATGCTGCTTGATTTCAGCGGTTCCGACTGGTGCGGCTGGTGCATGAAACTCGACAAAGAAGTCTTCAGCCAGGCCGAGTTCAAGACATTCGCAAAGGGGAAGCTGGTTTGCGTACTGGTGGATTTCCCACAGCAGAAGATTCAGAGCAAGACAGTGAAGGCCCAGAATGCCAAGTTGGCCAACAAATACGGCGTCCAGGGTTATCCCACTGTCGTCGTTCTTTCGCCGGAAGGAGATCTGGTCGAAACAACAGGCTATCAGAAAGGTGGAGCGCCGAAGTACGTGGAAAGCCTGAAACAGATGATTGCTAACTACGAGAAGCAACATCCGAAGAAGCCGGCCGCAGGCGCAACCAAGTAGTCGAGAACGCGATGCCGGCCACCGGCAAGGAAGGCAGCGAGGGTAAACAGTATCAATAGGTCAGGATTTCCAGCCACTGCTGCGAGTGGGAACCAGGCCGCCATCCTCCCCTGCCTTCCCGCTCGACGAGATGATCGCCGTTGGTCCCAAGCACTGTCCCGTCGGCTTTCAACACAATGGCTTTGCTCCTGGCCAGGCTCTTCTTTTCGTCCGCGCTGGCATTGCGGCCGGAAAGCGGAATACCGTTCTCCGAGCAAGCTATCACCATGGGCCCACCGTCGTATTCATCGCCCTCCCAGAGTTGCGGGTAACGCCTGAAGAAATCCAGCTGCTTTGATGTTGCCACCACCATTTCGAATGCCTGCGGAATGCTCTTGAGAATGTCCAAAAAGCTGGAATCTGGATCGCGATGATATGCGGCGAAGACGACCAGCGGATTGATCCCCATGAGATTCCACCCATTGTATACGCCGTGGTCAGGCTTAAGCCGCTGCCTGCGAAACCATTCCTGGAAACGGGAATTGGAAAGCAAACCGATCTCGAAATGCAGGTGACCGCGTGTCCTCGGTATTATGGATACGGGCGTGTTGCCCATTGTTCCAAGCACCGTACCGGCATCAATCTGCTTGCCAATGCTCAAGCCTGAAGCCACTTCGGACAGGTGTGCATAGAGAGTGTACACCGGGCCCATCGGATCGTCGTGGACAAGCGCAACATAGATTCCATAGTTGGAGTTGCCGGCAACGCGATTGATATAGCCCACGGTGCCCCTTGCAACGGCGCGGACCTGATCCAACGGGCGACCGGCACGGTCCCGCTTTGTGGCGGCGATATCAATTCCTTCATGAAACCTGCCGACTCTGACCGATCCGAATCCACCCGATTCCGGTCGGCCGGACGCCGTCGGCTGCAAGACTCCCACGCCGTTGCTGGCGAGAAGATTGGCCTGGGGCGTGGGGTATACCATGGCGCGGAACGGCGGGACCGGTGCTGAAACAGCAGGCACCTCGGGAACGACGGGCTTCACCTCGGTCGGTTCAGAATCATGATGCCATGACCGGAACAAGAATACACCCGATATCATGACCACAACGATAGCCGCGCCAGCCAGGACATACCAAGGAAGTCCTGACCGCTTTTGTTTACCACGTTTTCTGTGCTGCAGCACACCTCTGTAGTTCACCACTGGCTCATCCTTCTGTTCGAAATCTCAAACGGGCAGTCACAGTATCACATTAGCCGTCGCTGGCAACTTGGATTTCATGACAATATCAGGGAGCACCTCGGGCGTTCATTCCAGTCGTCTTCTGTCGCGGTCGGGGTGACATCCGACGATCAAAGATTCAAGACCGCGGTTATACCGGCCGTTGTCAGAAATCGAACCTAAAGAAGAGATGGTGTTGACTGTGTCTTAGCAATCAGAATCCGGATCCTGAATACTTTCCCACGCGTTACGACAAAGGCGTTGCCCCGTCCCGGAAGACCGCGCTGCCGAATCGGGATATCTCAGGCGGTAGATATGGTCGTCAGCCGAACAATGCTGGCAGTGTATCGAGTGGTAGCCCTTATGCGGACGATGATCGAGACCAGTTTCCCACACTAGAATCCGCGCAGATTGGTGCTGGTCCGTCGCGTCAGACCTTCCTTCGGCGTGCGCTTGAGAACCGCGTATTCGAGGCCGTGGGCCCGGCAGAACTCGCGCTTCTCCGGCTTATCGCCATCCTCGTTGACCGCGTAAATGTCAGGTTTCAGCCTGTAGACCTCGGGTTCGGCATCCATCCAGCCGCTTCCGGTCGAGATCAGGCACTGCTTGACGTAGCGGATGGAGCCAACCACATAGCGACGCTCTTCCTGCTTGAACAGCGGGTGACCCGGCCCTTTGAGCAGTTCGACATTGGCATCGCTTCCGACAACCACGTACAGGTCGCCCAATTGCGAAACCTCCTCGCAGAACCTGACGTGGCCGGAGTGAAACCAGTCGTAGCACCCGGTCACAAGCACCTTCTTGCGCCCGGACGCAGACTGAGCCGGTGCCGGTTCCGGAAGCCCGGCGCAGTCATGTTTCGTCAGAACGCGGTAAGCCAGCCCGTTCTCCCGGCAGAAGTTTCTCCGTGCAGGCGTATCGCGCTGCTCGCAGGATACCCACAGGTCGGGCTTGCTCCCATCAAGCGCAGGCCGGTCGACATCCGCAACTGTCACGCTCTTCACATAGCGGATTGACTCGACCAGGTACTGCCGCTCGGCCTGCGGGAACTTGACATCTTTGCCTTCCACGGCCCTGTATAGCTTGTCAGACCAGAGCAGGACCTGCAGGTCCCCGAATTTGGATGCCTCCTCCAGGAACCGGATATGCCCGGAGCGGAGGTCGTCGAAACTGCCTGAAACGAAGATACGCTTCATCTTTTCCCCTTACTGGCCAGGCGGACTCGAACATGAAACGCGCCGGGAACAGGTTTCTCGGACGCAACATAAAGATATCCGCCGCCACAACCGGAATACATAGCTCCCGGATACAGCGACTGGTAGTGCTTCATGATCGCCACAAGGTCCGTCTTGATGGTTGGATGCCGCACGATGTTCGGCATCAGCGTTTCCCAGCATTGCATGCAGAGATTCATCGACCGGCCCAGCGCCTTGACGTCCCTGGCAATGATGGCATCGAAGCAATTCCTGCCTGACCGGCTCAGTTTGGCAATCCATTCAGGGGCGAGATTCTTCACGCCAAGCGGACTGTACCCATCGGGCCGGGGCGCAATAGGAAGCACATGGATCACGCCCTCCAGCCAACGGGCAACCCGGACGTCATGGTTGGATTCGATGTGAACAGGAAAAAACCCGCCCTTGTGCTTAACATCATAGTCCAACCGGTTGACGCCGGGGAAGATAAGGCCGATCATATCCTGAGAACCGGAAGGATCAGGGCGGCCCTTATTCTCCGCCTCGTATAGTTCCTCCGCCAGTACCCCCGGGTCGCGATCCGGCAGGCAACCCCAGCGCTGCAGTGCAATGCGCCGCGTGCTCGTGGCGATCCCGCAGCGGTCCATCCAGAGGAAATCCGGTTCCACGCCGACTACCACCATCGACCCCGGCGGCCTGGGATTGAGCGCCGACACAAAAGGCTGATCAATCCAGCCGCCAGCCAGGGCGAGGCGATACGGGAAATCACCGATCACGTCTGTGATTTGTTTTGTTTTTGCTGACATGGCCTAGATGTGGTCTTCCACCGTCTTCTGCCGGCCTTGCGATCCGTGTACTGCTTGTCGATCCACTTGAAGGTCGTCGCGAGTCCCTTGCGGATCGGCGTGCCTGGCTCCCAGCCGAGGACCTGCTTGATGAACGTATTGTCGCTGTTCCGTCCGGCGACGCCCTTTGGCGCATCGAGCTTGTAAACACGCTTGAGCTTCAAACCGCCGATCTTCTCAGCCAGGCTGGCGAGATCAGTGATCGAAATCAGTTCGCTTGTGCCCAGGTTGATCGGTGTCGCGATCAGCTCGTCGCAATGCATGATCCGGTCGATGCCGTACACACAGTCGTCGATAAACATAAAGCTACGGGTTTGCGTTCCGTCGCCCCAGACCTCAAGCGTTCCGCCGCCCTCGTGCCTGGCTTCTATAACCTTGCGGCACAAAGCCGCCGGCGCTTTTTCGCGGCCGCCATCCCAGGTGCCCCACGGCCCGTAAACGTTGTGGAACCGCGCAATGAAGGTCTTCATCTTGCGCTCGGCCCAGTATTCCTGGCAGAACATTTCCGACACCAGTTTCTCCCATCCGTAGCCGCGCTCCGCATAGGCCGGATACGCATCGGATTCCTTCAGCGCACGGCAGTGCGGGTCTTCCTGAAGCTTGACGTTGTAGGCGCACGCCGACGACGAGAAGAAGTACCTGTCGACGCCTGCATTGTATGCGGCCTCGATGAGGTTGGTATTGATCAGGATGCTGCGCAGGCACATGATCCTGAACCGCTCGATGAACCCCATGCCGCCCATGTCCGCCGCAAGATTGTATACTTCCTTCGCTCCGCAAACCGCGCGCTTGCAATTGGCTTCGTCGGTCAGGTCCATGCACAGGCACTCCACCCCATCCACGCGCTGGTACCACTGCGGCAGCGGCTTCTTATCCACTGCGCGGATGTTGGTGAAACCCTTGTTCTTCCAGTAGCGCACCAGAGCGCCGCCGATAAAACCGCCGGCGCCGGCGACGACTATCAGGTCATTCTTTCCGGTGTCTGAACTGTACCCGGCCTTTGCTGCTGTCTTCTTCATTGCTATTCTTCTCCTTTGTTACTTTCGACCGACATAACATAAACTGTTCTGTGTTGTTCGATGAGCGGTCACAGTATTACTGATTCATCTAATGCACAATAGACAATCTTGTCCAATGCATGTCAATTCTTGACTTCACGGACGGTGTCTCCGATAGTACCCGGATGGTCATGAATGCAACAAGACAGCCGGCCTACTTTTCCGCGCAGATCGCGACTGCGCGCCGGTTCTACCTGGATCTACAGCCGACGCTGAAGAATGAGCTGACCGTCATCAGCGGCGGCTGGGAGCGGTGCACACCCGAGTACATGACGCAGCGCAAGGGATTTCCTTATCTGGGCATAGAGTATGTCGCCCAGGGCGAAGGTGTTCTCGTTCTACAGGACCGCACGTACAAGCTGATGCCCGGCACTGTGTTCAGCTATGGCCCCGGCGTGGCGCACGACATCCGGACCGATGCCAAGAAGTGCCTCCTGAAGTACTTCGTGGATTTTACCGGGCACAAGAGCGAGCGCCTCTTGCGGGAGGCCGGATTATGGCCGGGCGCGGTTACCATGGTTTCCACCCCGACGGACATCCGCGAAACCCTCGACACCCTCATCGAGAAGGGCTTGCAGACGACCCCACATGCGCCGCGACTATGCGCCATACTGCTTGAGTATCTCATCCGGTCAATCGAGGCAAACACGATTCAGTACGGCTCGAACCAGTCACCGGCTTTCTCAACCTACCTGCGATGCCGGCAACTGATCGAAGCGCAGTTCATGACACTGCGCACACTGGAAGAGACAGCTACGCGATGCCACGTTGACGCCGCTTATCTCTGTCGGCTGTTTCGGCGCTACGACCACAGCAGCCC
>Ga0247842_10008654_pt1 | contig 10592 bp, 9 predicted proteins | sample LaCruzMarch2015__3_FD_192411 | JGI IMG/M metagenome (GOLD analysis project Ga0247842, IMG submission 192411) | Freshwater microbial communities from meromictic Lake La Cruz, Castile-La Mancha, Spain - LaCruzMarch2015_19m | ecosystem: Environmental > Aquatic > Freshwater > Lake | place: Spain...
CCGGTCAGCGGTAAAAGTCGTTCTCGATATTTCCTCATTACTATACCTGAAAAAACCGGATTACGCTGGTACCCGGATCATAAGAGATTGCAATGATCATTTAGGCTGAAAAGGGGATGTGCAAAAAACCGGGTCAATAATCTGCCACATGGATACTGGAGTTATCGGATCTGCCAGCGCACTGTGAGCCACCCGGTCCGGATACATACGGATCCGTTGGAGATACCATAAACCTGATCGCGTGGAATGCACTCCTTTCACACCGGGAACTATTCCGATTGAGCAGGTTAGGTTGGGGGGGTCCCGTGTCCCTGCAAGAGGCATCGAAGCCGGGGGAGCCAGGTTCAGCAATAGGAGGGGGGGTCACCTGTGACTGAACCAGCCCCATCCGACCCCCCACATCATCATTTTTAAAAAATAAAAATATTTATGACGTGAAAAAGGCACTTTTTTACCACGTTTTCCGGGAGGTATGTGGGGGGTCGGATGGGGTCGTTCGTACATTTTTACCAGGCTCTCTTAAGAATATCCGTAAGTTTCTCGCGCGAACTTGCCCGGTCAGGCAGTATTGTCGGCTGCGACAAAAACAATCCGTCCCCCACATACGGTGTGAAGGATTGGTGCAAAACGGGTGCAGCGCGAGGCTTATGGGGGTGGTTCCCGTGCGTTGCCCGCACTCCCAACAGTTCCCTGATTTTTTTTGATCGTTTCCGCGCTCCAGAAGCCGGAAAAGGACAATGCCAAAAAACCTGTACACAAAAGTTTAACATCTTGCAGGGATACACCGAATCGGACAGAGAACGTTCTGTTTTATAATTCCGTTGACCGGACGATAGGGTTTTTTAGACCCCCTTCAAATGATATACCATGAAAGATGTGCTTTTGATAGCAGATCTCCATGGTCAATTCGGAAAAATTGATTCATTTCTGGAGTTAAGTCCGGAAGCGGTATTTATTGCAGGCGATATCACCAATATGGGTCCAGTCGACACAGTCGATGACGTACTCTCACGCATCGATGTGCCCTGCTTCGCAGTGCCCGGTAACTGTGACCCCCGCGAGATCATTGATACGATTGAACACTCGGACACCGTCTGCCTCCATGGTAATTCCATAAATCTGGGAAAGATGACCATCGTAGGAGTTGGCGGATCGAACCCTACACCGTTCGGCACCCCATTCGAGATGACGGATAAACAGATCGGGGATCTGCTCTCCGGTGCGATGAAGAAGATGGAGAGGACCGTTCACAACGTCCTTCTTACCCATGCCCCGCCCTATGACACCCTCGATGTGATCAACGGGGAACATGTCGGCAGCACGAGCCTGAGAAAACAGATAAAAGAATTTGATCTGGTCTGCTGTGCTCATATCCACGAGCAGCGTGGCGTAAAGGACATTGACGGCGTAAAGGTTGTGAACCCCGGTGCTGCAATGGACGGGTACTGCGCAATGCTCCAGTTCGGGAATGAGGCAAAGGATATCAGGATCGAACTTCTGACCGTTTGACGAGGAGTAATTCCAGGTACGAGGTGAGGATTGGCTCACCGCTCACACCAATCTCTTTTGCGATTCTGTCGATCTCGTTCGTTGCGTTTTTTGAATCCTCTTCAGTCACGATCTCGATCTCCACAAACGTGCCGAGTTCCTCGACCGAGTCAAGTGAGATGGCGGCATTCCCGAGACGGTAGTTTTCACGCCACTTGTTCACTTCGGTCGTCATAGTAAAACCCAGACGGACAAGGATCTGCTCAAACACTTCACCGGATTCAACGGCGGTGTTCAGCTCTTCGCGTGCCTTGAGCCCATAGGACTGAAGTTTCGCGCCTTTGTACGTGATCACCGCATGGTCGTTCGTGTACCTGACCCGCATCGCTTCGTCTGTCTTGCCAAAGTCACGGTGCGGGGCGTTGTAATAGAGATCGTGTTCATGAATCCTGCCAAGGGATTGGGCGTTTTTCCGGGTGAGTCGCTCACGGATGGGATCTAGCGCATCTACCCGGACTTTCAATTCAATTTCGATCATGATTATGCCACACGTTTATCTGTTTTCGTCGCAATTTAATATAGTCAGGTGATGTATGGTAATTAACGAAGGCACATTCATCAGAATCAATTATTCCGTAAAAGTCGGCAGTCAATTAATTGATACAACAGATGAGGCAGAAGCACAAGAGGCAAAAATCTTCGAAAAAACGGTCACATACGAACCGCTCACGGTCTGTGTCGGGCAGAAGTACGTTGTCCTGGGATTTGACGAGGCGTTCATCGGAAAGGATGCGGGATTCGAAGGCGATGTCTCTGTGCCACCGGAGAAAGCCTATGGTGAACGGGATTCGAAACGGGTAAAGTCATTCCCCAAGAACTCTTTCTCCCAGAAACCCACCAAGGGTATGACAGTGAGGATAGAAAAAGTCGGTGAAGGCAGGGTCACCGATATCATCGGTTCAAAGGTGATTGTCGACTTCAATGCAGTACTTGCCGGTCACACCCTGGACTACCATTACAAGATCGAGGATGTGATCGAAGATCCGTTTGAACAGCTCAAAGGGATCTTGAAGATCTACACGGGTAAGAACATGGATGTCGCCATTGTTGACGGCAAGGCAACGATCACGCTCCTCCCTGAGACGTTCCGTGACTCCCTATGGCTACTCTGGCGCAGCAGGATCTTCCACGAGGCGTTTACATTTATCCCGTCAATCTCTGACATTGAACTTGTAGAGAAGATCATGCGTCCCGAGAAGACAGCTGAATAAGCAATTTTTTTCGCCGGCACACCGGCGTTCACTTTTTTTATATTTCCGTGGAACTAGGATGACATCCAGAGTTTTGATGCACTTTTTTTTAAAGGACACGGGAACCACAAATTCTCTTGAGTTCTGTGCGATTCCCTGCCCGGGTGTTTCCACTTCCCGCCGGGTCTTATCTTCCCAACCGGTAGCGCAGGAGCGCCGCAATCCCACCAAGCGCCAGCAACCGTTCGCCGGGTTCGAAACTTGTGGAGAGCACCACAACCTTCGCCTGCATCTGCTCGGCTTTCTCGACCAGCTGCATCGCCTGGCGATCCCGGAGCAGCGAATCAACAATTAAAACCTGTTCTGCTGCGCCATAGAGAATCGCGTTCGTCACCTCATCGGTTCCATACGCTACAGCGCCATCCTTTGAGATCCGCAGGAGCACTTCGTCCATCAACCGGACCTCGCGGGAGAGCTGGAGATCATCGATCATCTTCTCGAGTGTCCCGGCGCCAATCACGTCCTGCACCGCGCCGCGCCCGATCCTTCGCGTCTCAACAACGACTGCCCGCCCGACTGGAGCACAATTCCGGTTCTTTGCATATTTTACAAAATCGTCCTTGATAAAACCAGGTCCCGCAATGATGAGGGGTCCGGAGATCTCTGCGATATGAGATGTGACCTGCTCAAAAAAACCGGCTCGGCTATCCGTCTCTCCACCTTTTCCGCTGCCGGCTGCAAGCGTGATCACGCTTTCAGGACCATACTGCCGGAGACGGAACAACTCGACCTCGCCCTCTTCGATGGTCAGCACATGGATGACTCCATAGACCGAGGCTTTGACTGCACGGTCGACCCGTTCAAGATCGACTTGTCGCCAGGTTCGTATGACTGAAATCTCGTGCCCGGTCTCGACATTGAGCGTGTGGTACGCGCCGGCATCCACCCCATGCTCGATGATGCCCATAATCCGTAACCGTACGCCATGTTCGGAAAACTCAATCTTCTCGGCGCGGATACCGAGACGCACCGGGCGTTTCTCGGCTTTCTCCGGGCGAATCTTGTCTGTTGCCGTCTCCACGCTCCGGAACGTGGTCGCAAAGACCAGGTCTCCCGGTGCGACAAGGTGCTGGAGGTGCCAGAGATCATCGATGCTCTCCGGGAAGAGCCTGCACTCCCCGAACCCGTTTTTTATCTCCCCGAATTCAGCCTTCATGCTGCCCGGTGATATCAGATCCGCCCGGCGGGATGAACGCGGCAACCCGTTCGGTGTTCAGGACACCCTTCAATGCCCGCCCCTCATCCTCGGAGATTCCCAACTTCAGGATGCGCAGCACTTTCTTTGCCACATCGTTTGGCTCGTATTGCCCCGGCTTCAGTTCAACATAGACCTTCACACGTGGCTTTATCACGTCCGGAGGTCCCCCGATCACAGCGGCAGCCGGTTCGAGCATAAGCCCGATGCCAACAGCAACCGGCACATTCCGGTAATAGGTGCGCTCGCCCCGGACGATAAACGAACCCCGCGTGATAAACTCCCCGTGTTCCGGGGTCTTACTCACCTGGGCGGGCAGGGCGCTGTACACATCGGCGGAGAAATGCCCGCTCCGCCACGCACCGGAATAGACTGCGGCGAATTGTGCCACTTCATCCATCCGTTCCGTCTTTCCCTTTACGATGACAACGCTCGCGCCATGCACATCCGCGTGCACAAAGAGGTCCCCGCCAGCCATATATTTCTTGACCAGCTCCTCATTCTGCCCTGCATCCCTGCCGCCGAGCACCGGCACGCCATCACTTGTTATAAACCAGCGGAAACGGTGGTACCACAATTTTTTCATCACGGCAAGATCCTGGCGCACGGGTTTTTTCTTCGGCAACGGTCGTGCCATCGCCGCAAGCGCACCCTCCTTCTTCTTCCGGAATTTTTTTATGATGGCATAGTAGCGTTCGGCATTCTGCTCGACTCCTTCATGGACATAAATCTTGATCTTCTGCCCGAGATCGAGATCGACCGCCGCTTCTTCCGGATAGAAGGCAACAATCTTTTTTGCCAGCGGTTGTGGATTCCCCTTGAGGGTCCTCGCAATCTCCTGCCAGGAATGGGTTTTCGTTGCGGCATCGAGCGTCGTGATCACATGGGATATGATCTGGTAATTTTCGTAGAGCACCGCGACCTGCTCCTGTGTCCGGGCGATCTTCGTATCAAATTTTTTGATCGCGTCTTCCTGGTATTTCCGGATCTTGTCCGCGCCGGAGAGTTTGGGTTTCTCTTTTTTTATCGCGGCTTTCGTCTGCGGGAAGAAGGCTTCTAGCGCATCGGAGAACCTGGCGAATTGCGGCAGTGCGCCGGTTTCCCCCCCGTCCTGTTCAGCGAGAAGAACCGGCTCACACGATTTTTCTGACACGACCGGCATAGGTGCATGGGTCACCTGTGCGAACAGGCTCTGGACAGCGGTAAAAATCCGTGCCGGATCTGCAGATGCTGCCGGTGTCGTCTTCGCCACCCCTGCGTTCTTGCAGACATACTCGGCATACGTGCCGCCGAGCATGCACCCCATCGCAAGCGCCCGCACGACATCCCGATCATCCGCACATAAGACAGATGCGAGCGCTTCCACCGAGCCGGTTGGATCCATTTCGCTCACCGTGTACTTCGCATTGGGCACGATGTCCCGGTCTTTGAACCGGTGGTGGCGCAGGGGTTTGATTATGGTATAGGATTCATCGGTGAGGATCACATTTCCTTCATCATAGAGTTCGATGATGAGGTGATACGTCAGGTCCCGTTTCCCGATATCGAAGATGAGAATGCGTTCGAGCCCGTGCTGCCGGACGGCGAGCACCTTTCCACCGGAGAGATGTTTCCGGAGGAGCATCGCGTACTGGGGCGGGTTCTTCGGGGGGTTCGGGAACGTATGAACGAGATGTGCCCGGCGCCCGGATTCGATGAGCAACTGGTATTTTGCATGTTCCTCTCCATTCAGCCGGATGCCGAGCGTTCGGGTATCGAACTGGTAGACTTTGTCGATCCAGAGCGGGAGTCGTCCGGCAAGCTCCTGCGTTACTGCCTTTACGTCAATTCCGCTCATGCCCTGCGCTGTTGCCATCAGTGTACCAGATTATTTTGTGATCATAAATGAATTCGTTAAATATCAGATGATGTCTGTTGTGGCATTCACTTTGTCATTGGGAGTATATATCGTGATCATGCACCGCAGACCACGTATTCCATTCCTGTAAGGACTGGATTCGCAAATTTTGACACAGCCACATTCTTACCGGGCTTGCTTCGGGGTCATTCTCTGTAAGGGTGTTCTGTCAAAATCGGTATCAAAACTCACGAGAACATATCCATACTCATCTGCCGCCGTGTACTGGTACGCATCATCAAAGTCGAGATTGAAAAGCGCCATAGAATGAACAAGTTTTTCCAGATCCTCGGGGACAAGGGAGATGATATTGACCGCTCCTTCGATACAGGTATCATTGACAAAAGCGGTAAAAATATCCGGGCGTTTCAAACGGGTGGTTATCACACCAATCGAGTGCAGTGAAAAATCAGTAATTCCCATCATATCGGAATGGACTGCTGACAGGAATTCTCCCACTTCATCAGACTTTTCCTGATCGAGGAGACGTTCCAGCCAGATATTTGTATCGACAAGATACATGTGCTACTCGCCACGCCATTCCAGGGCTTTTTTCTGAAGATCCAGTGAAGTGTATTCTTTTTTTAGGTCTCTCAATGCTCCTGCCCAGTTCTGACGAAGGGTAACCCTTCGTTTTGGCATTTTTCGCTCTAAAAGGAATTCTATAAAATTAATTGCCTGTATCCGGAGATCCGGGGGTAGTCTTTTTGCCATTTCTTCAATTTCAGACATGAGATAAGTACACCATCAGTTTCTATTTGTGCCTGTCCATAAAATGATTCCGTCACTGTGGGACATATTATCCGGAGGTGGGATATGGGAAAGGTGAGGGTAAGTCTTTTTTGACGCTCAAGAATTCTTCAGAAGGGGGAGCGGAAAGGAATCACATGAACGCCGTCTTCACCGGATTGACAATCGCATAGCGGAACGTGAGGTATTTTTCCTGCAGTCCACCGATCACATACTTCTCCCCAACCCCCATACATGAATGGCAATACCACCAGTCAAAAAAAAACCACAAACCAAAAATGCAGCATCCATCTCACACCGCATCCGCAAAGTACGTCATTATTGAGTTCTGGCAGCGCATTACAATCTGATTATTGTCTACCCGGAAATTCCGCTGCATACCACTCCCGCTAAAAACTACACCAAATTACATATGGCTTGCGCACTAAAAAATAAGACTACTGGTGTAACGGGATGGGCGAAGAAGTACAGGCGGAACAGCCGATCACACTCTCAAAAAAGGCAAAAACAAAACTGGAGAAGCAGGCTGAACATATCGAGCGAATACAAAGGACTGCCATTGCCTGTATCATCGGTATCATCATCGGTGTGGCATCCTTCTACCTCAGCGCGTATGCAGCAAAAGATATCGGGCTTCTTGCGTTCATGCTGATGCTCGCCGGTGTTGTCATCCAGCGGCACATCTTCGTACTGATACGGATGACCAACACGAAACTGGGTGCAAAAGACTGGTTCTACCAGGGATTTATGACCTTCGCGTTCTGGTTCATGTCCTGGACGATCCTGTTGAGTTCAACAAATCTCTGATCTCTTCTTTTCCTGATCCCCATGAGAATCGCTATTGTTCACAAAGACCGGTGCCATGCGAAGAAGTGCGGTACCGAATGCATCCTCTACTGTCCCCGCGTACGGACCGGTGACGAGACGGTCATCATCGGTGAGGAGGGCAAGGCAGTGATCTCGGAAGAGCTCTGCGTCGGATGCGGTATCTGTATCAAGAAATGCCCGTTTGAGGCGATCGATATTGTCAGTCTCCCGGAGGAACTCGATCACCCGACGCACCGGTACGGGAAGAACGGGTTTGCCCTCTACGGTCTCCCGATACCCATCGAAGGGAAGGTGACAGGCATCCTGGGGGCAAACGGGATTGGGAAGAGTACTGCCGTGAAGATCCTCTCCGGGCAACTCCGCCCGAACCTCGGCAACTTTGATGCAGAAGTGGCGTGGGATGAGATCCTGAAACTCTACACGGGAACCGAGCTCTTCGATTATCTCCAGACCGTCTCAAAGAAGAGTCTGAAAATTGCGGTCAAGCCGCAGTACATCGATTACATCCCGAAGAAATTTGCCGGGACTGCCGAAGCACTTCTCAGGACAACGGACGAACGGGGCAAACTCGCAGCAATTGTTGCTGCGCTCAAACTCGATGCGATTCTCGATCACCAGATCAGTACCCTTTCCGGAGGGGAACTCCAACGGGTCGCGATCGCTGCCTGCCTTGCACGAAAAGCCGACCTGTACTTTTTCGACGAGATCACCCCGTTTTTGGACATCTACCAGCGGATCTCTGCGGCAAAACTGATCCGGGACCTTGCAACTCAGCACCCGGTGGTGATCGTTGAACACGATCTTGCCATCCTTGACATGGTCGCCGATACCGTGCATGTGGGTTATGGCAAACCTGCGGTCTTTGGGATCATCACCCGCCCGAAAGGTGTCCGGGTGGGGATCAACCAGTACCTTGAGGGATTTCTTACTGAAGAGAATGTCCGGTTCCGGGATACAGCGGTGGTCTTCGAGAAGCGGGCGCATGCGAAAGGCTCAAAACGCGAGGATCTTGTCACTATTCCTGCGATGACGAAGAGATACGAATCGTTCCATCTCACAGTATCCGGCGGTACGATAAAGAACGGCGAAGTCCTTGGTGTCGTTGGCGCGAATGGTATGGGCAAGAGTACATTCGCGAAACTGCTTGCCGGCGAGGAGAAGCCGGATACCGGTACGATAAGTACACAACTGAAAATTTCCTACAAACCCCAGTACATAAAACCGGAGACGAGCGACTCTGTCGAGATGTACCTGCGCCGGTGCACCCCGAAATTTGATACATCGTATTACCAGCACGAGATCATCGAGCCTCTCTCCCTTCAATCGATCCTCCAGTCACCGGTCGATGCACTCTCGGGGGGGGAACTCCAGCGGGTCTCCATCGCTGCCTGCCTCTCCCGCGACGCGGATCTTTATATCCTTGACGAACCCAGCGCACATTTGGATGTCGAGCAGCGGGTCAAGGTAACGCGGATGATCAAGCACCTTGCCGAAGGACGAGGTGTGGGTATTCTCGTGATCGATCATGACATCTACCTGATTGACATGATCAGCGAGCGGGTGCTCGTCTTTGAAGGTGAGCCGGGTCGGGAAGGTGCTGCGGTCGGACCGTTTGCGATGCGCGACGGAATGAACCGGTTCCTGAACGGTCTGGATGTCACGTTCCGCCGGGACCAGTCCGGGCGTCCCCGGATCAATAAGCCGGATTCGTTTTTAGACCGGGACCAGAAGAGCCGGGGCGAGTTTTACTATTACACCGCAGACGAAGTCTGACCAGGTGTGCGAAGGTTCACGGTGACGATCCCATCCGGGCAGGACCGGTAGGATCGGATAATTTTTTCCACACGACCGATCCGTTGACCGACGGATTTCGTACCACAACTTAATTATCGAATACATCCTATTGAACGTTATTAAGTCGTGATGTACCGTGTTCATCCGTATATCAATCGTCGCGACTGAAGTCATTCCGGAAAACTCGAAAATGTTGATGACCCGCAGGGGTTTTCGTTCAGGCACATAAAACCGAAGTTCCGGTTCAGATAAAAGCCATGGAGATATCCCCCACACATAGTTCCCATCCCGCTGGTACCACCCATGATCTCAATACTGTATGTAGATGACGAATCGGCATTACTGGACATCGCAAAACTGTTTCTTGAACGTACCGGAGAGTATCACGTCGATACTGCCACATCTGTCCCACAAGCCCTCGACCTCATCAGAAAAAATTCCTATGAAGCGATCATCTCGGATTACCAGATGCCCGATACGGACGGCATCGCATTTTTGAAGATTTTACGAAAAGACTACCCGTCACTCCCGTTCATCATCTTTACCGGAAAAGGGAGGGAGGAGATTGCCGTTGAAGCCTTCGAGAACGGCGCCGATTTTTACCTCCAGAAAGGTGGTCAGCCAAAAGCCCAGTTCTCTGAACTGTTAAAGAAGGTCGAATCTGCGGTGCGACGCCGCCGCGCAGAGAATTCACTCAAAGAGAGCGAAGAGAAATACCGGAACCTCATCGAACGGGCAACGGATGGGATCGTTGTCTTGCAGGACAGTAAGATCCGGTACTGCAACCAGCATAGCGCAGATTTTATCGGGTACTCCATACCTGATGTGACCGGCAAACTCTTCACGGATTTTGTCGCACCGGAAGAGTTACCCCAATTACAAAAAAACTACGAAAGACGCATGGCGGGAGAGAAGTTTCCCGGCACATACGAGACCGTGCTCATACGAAAGGATGGTTCCCGTATCTTCGCAGAACTCAACGCGGGTCTTGTCGATTATGAAGGAAAACCAGCTGATATGTTAATCATCCGGGACATCACCCAGCGGAAACAAATGGAGGAAGAACTACAAAAAAAGAACGCGGATCTCCACGCAGCTCTTGAAAAATTACACCAGCAGGACGCCGTGCTGCATAAAAACGAAGAGAAGTTCCGGATGATCTTCGACACCGCCCCGAGTCTGATCCTGTCCGTGAACCGGGACGGTATCATTGTTGACGCCAACCAGCGTGTCCGGGATGTGCTGGGATACGAGAAACGCGAGATCAACGGGAAATCCCTCGCCATGATCCTGTTCCTGGACGATCAGGTCACCGCCAAAGACTGCCTGG
>Ga0247842_10008655_pt1 | contig 10591 bp, 10 predicted proteins | sample LaCruzMarch2015__3_FD_192411 | JGI IMG/M metagenome (GOLD analysis project Ga0247842, IMG submission 192411) | Freshwater microbial communities from meromictic Lake La Cruz, Castile-La Mancha, Spain - LaCruzMarch2015_19m | ecosystem: Environmental > Aquatic > Freshwater > Lake | place: Spain...
TTTAACAACCCTTTGTTTATTACATTTAGGACAACTTTTATTTCACATAATTAAAAAAATAAAGATATACTAGTACTATACTAATATATCCCTTGATTTCATCCCCCCGTTTTTGTCCATTAAGCCGAGTAATGAAATCTTTTTATCGATGTGAAGTCATGTTGGTAGCATTATATTCATGTATTATATGAATAGATAAATTACTTTTTATAAATCCTATATTCTACTCCATTAAGCTTTTTATTGGGGTCCATGGTGTCTTTTATCTTGACTATCTCTTCTCCATTGCTGTCTTTCTGTACGATTCATCATAATGATTCGGCTATATTTCTACTTCCTATATTATCCTTGTCGACGGGATAAAATAGATATTCAAAATCCATGTTTTTTTGTGCTCGATCTTCTACTGCTGCGACTGCTTCCCTTCAAATTTTTTTTCCGAATGCTGATTTTTTGATTCGGATACCAAGCTCTGGTGCTACAGAATCCTTTATATTAAGACCCACGCATCCCAAAAACTCTTTAGTATTCTTATCCAAGATAACTGTCTGATAATTAGTTCATGCATTCATTCTGTCTATTGAACTCTGAATAAATGTTTTTGTCTCAGAAATATCTTCTGCAGATTTTGGAAACATATAGGTAGTAATCTCTGGAGTAAATTCCTTGAAAATTTCATCCGCATATTGCATAGTAATAGGCACCAAGAGCAAACGCTCTGTCTCTATAGTAATATTTTGTAAATTTTCCATGTGTGTATATGATGAATAAATAATTACAAGACAGAATGGATAGAATAGATGGGATAGAATCCCAATCCATCCAATCCGTCTTTATTTATATCTTATTCTGCTTCTGTGATATATTCTCCTTCAAAAATATTTTCTATTTTTGATTGAAGAATATATAGATTACCGATCCAATAATTCTTCGTTATTTCTCAGAATTATTTGGTTGGTAATCTATAAAGCCTCATGACTGTATATTCCAAAGATTTTTATAGACTCCTTGTTCTTTGGCGAGCAATTCTTTGTGGCTTCATTTTTCTATAATATTTCCATTGTCCATCACGACGATTTTATCCATCTTCATGATAGTTGAAAGTCTATGTGCGATGACAATTGTTGTTTTGTTTTTCATGACTTCATCCATCGCTTCTTGGATCAGATGTTCTGACTCTGAATCTAATGATGATGTCGCTTCGTCGAGGACGAGGATCTTTTTGTTTTCGAGGATCGCTCTTGCGATAGCCACTCTCTGTCTTTCTCATCCAGATAATTTTATTCCTCTTTCTCCTACGAGCGTGTCATATCCGTGCTTCATCTTGCTGATAAAGCTATGACATCTCGCCATCTTTGCTGCAGCGATGATTTCTTCATCTGTTGCATCGGGGTTGCCGTAGGCGATATTTTCCTTGATAGTCCTATGGAATAATACGGTGTCTTGCGGGACTATAGAGATTTGAGATCTCAATGAATCCTGCGTCACTTGTGCAATATCCTGCCCATCAACTAGTATATTTCCTCACTGAATATCAAAGAATCTGAACAATAATTTCACGAGCGTTGTCTTCCCTGATCCGGATTTACCTACGATCGCTACTTTTTCTCCTGGCTTAATCCTTAGGTCAAGACCATTAAAAATCGCTTTACCATCTACGTAAGTGAATTGGACATTGATGAATTCTACTCTACCAGAGGCTACCTGTAATTGCGCATCTGAATGATCGATGATTTCATGTGGTGTATCCATAATCTCTAACATCTCTGCAGATTCTCAGATCGCTCTATTGACCTGTTTGAGGATATTTCTGATATTGAAAAGTTGTTCAAATATTTTGAAGATATATACTTGGATAAGTATGATTACTCATGCGGAAATAGTTCCATTACCTCGTGCCTTGATAGCAAGATAGATAGATCCTATTTCGAACAATAATATCAATACCGTACTTCAGAAGAACATCCATTCTGCTCTCATCCATTTCACTCTAGTAAGACGTTCCCGCTCTTTGATAACTTTATCAAATCTTGTAATTTCTCTAGGTACGGAAGCAAACGTCAGGATATTGAAATTGTTGGTAATCGTATCTGCAAGTTCTCCTGTCGTCAATGAATCCTGCATATTTACTTTGATTTCGTATGAAGTATTCCATCTAAAAAAGAAGTATTGTAGTATTCAGAAGGCGATCACAAATCAGATAAACACGAGTCCTATAGTCAGATCTTTTCTTCCTACAACGATAATGATAAATGGTAGGAAGATAATCATTCTCAAAATATTGAAGACAAAATTATCCAATACGTTTTCATATGATCATGCTAATTTATTTATCTTTTTTACGAGTGCACCAGAAAAGTTGTTGGTGAAAAACCTGTAAGAATGTCTGTGGATATACGCGAAGCATTGTTGAAATATTCTTCTCATCACTTTGGGTTCTAGGCTTACCATACCAAATCACACCATCCTCCATCATCCGATGGAAAAGATTTCTATGATCGCCATAGTCAGCAATATTCACATCAGTACGGGCACTAATGCAGCTCTGCTTCCTGTACCTATTTGTACGATATCGACTATTTTGGTGTAATATATCGGCAGAATCAAGCTCGCTAATGATGCGATAATCATACCAGCAACAGCAATGATAAACTGTCGTTTCCTTGCCATCGTCATTTTCCAGAAATATGAAAGCACTCTTCATGCTCCTATCTTTTTTATGGGTTGCTGTGGGGGTTTGTTTGTGTGTCACATTTTACTACATATAATTTAATAAAAAAAGCTACGGACTTTTTGTTGGTTCCGTAGCTTGATATCATTCGTACATTAATTTTACTGATATATAGTAAAACAACTCTCCGGTAGGTATCAAGCCACGGTATCTGGTCCACAAAAAATCATTACTTGCAATGCTGTCTTCATCGGGCGCGGAGAAAAATAAAAAAAAACTTTCACTTATATATACGAATACTTTTGGATTTTGTGACAAGATTTTCTCAGAAATGAGAAAATAGGAGCAAGGAGCAAGTTTAAGGGAGCAGGCAAACCTGTAACTTTCAACCTGTAACTTGTAACCTATATAAGTGTTTTTCCCGTCATTTCTTTTGGTATCTTGAGTCACATAAGTTTCAAGACGGTAGGAGCGATATCGTATAATCATCAAGTTGCTCTTGTGGGAACTACTTGTCCATTTTTTATATATCGAAACGGTACAAAATTTAGTGAATGTGCAGTATTTGGATGATCATCAGTTCACATCGCTTCACAGTTTCCATGGTCCGCCGTGATCAAAAGATCGATATCATTTTTTTTGCAGTAATCTATTATGTCTTGGACGATAGTGCCAAGTTTTTTCATAGCAGTAATTGCTGCAGGGATAATTCAGGTATGTCCTACAATATCACCATTTGCGAAATTGATAACAGAAAAATCAAAGTCTTTGCTGTTGGCGATAAATGTATCATAAATTTCTTGCGCAGACATTTCCGGATCAAGATCAAAAGTAGGGACTTTATGAGAAGGGATAAGAACATCCTTTTCTCTATCATAGACAATCTGCTGATCACCATTGAAAAATTTTGTTACATGCGCATATTTTTCCGTCTCTGCTACATGCAATTGTCTGAGTTCGTTTTCTGCCAATACTTCACCTAAGGTATTTTTGATATCCATCGGTTTGATAAAAAGATTTCCATCATACTCTTTGTAATACTTCGTCATAGCTACAAAATAGATATCGGTAAGTTTTTTTGTCATAAAATGTCTGTCCCGATTTGGATATTCTTCTGCAACTTTTTTGTCTATAGAAACCATAATTGCTTGCGTCAATTGTCTTCCTCTATCAGATCTAAAGTTGAGATGAAAGACTGCGTCACCGTTTTCTATTTGTTCTCCCCGCGTGAAACTCACCGGTTTGATGAATTCATCCGTGATACCTTGTTCGTATTGTTTAGCGATATATTCGCTTGGTGTGTCACTAGTTTGAAGTTGACCAAACACAATTTCATCATATGATTTCTGGATTCTATCTCGGTTATTGTCTCTATCCATGCCATAATATCTTCACGCTAAGCTTGATATTTTAACGTTAGGAAATTTTTTGAGGAAGATGATAAAATCGTTCATCAAGTCCAATCATGAATGTGGATCTAAATCCCTGCCATCAGTAAAGAGGTGAAGAGAAACCTGAATATCATTTGGTATAAGTGATAATATATTTCTTAAATGTTCATCTATCGCATGTACACCTCCTGGTCCGAAGAGTTGAATCATATGTAAGGTGGAACTATTTTTTCTACAATGTTCGATAGCTGCTTTGAGTTCTGGCAATTTAGCAAAACTTCCATCAGCAAACATATCGTCTATTTCAACGAGAAATTGTTTGATAATCCTTCCTGTCCCTATCGTCATATGTCCCACTTCTGAGCTCCCTATCTGTCCTGCAGGCAAGCCTACTGATTTTCCCGAAGCATCAAGTTTGGTAGTTAATTTTTTGAACAAGGAATCGAACGTCGGTGATTTAGCCAGCGTTATAGCATTTTCTTGAGATGATTTTATGTTTATCCCAAATCCGTCGAGGATGATGAGTGCGAGTTTCTTCATAGTATCTATCAGATAGAGTAAATCGTATCGAGGAATATAATGATTTCCTAGCAAAATTCAATCACGAATGTTTTGTATGATATGATTTTTATTAATTCAAACATGTCTACTATACACTATAAATATATATTTGTATTTCTTCTTGACTTTTGTTTACTAATCGTTATAAGATTTTTCGTTCAAACAAAAAATAGAAAAAAAATATACACGTAAAAAAAATAAACATGCAGAATAAAGATCCTTAACACACACATTAAAAAGGTTGCTAGCCTTTAAAACTATGCTGAGGTAAATGGTAAAACTCACCAAGAGACATAAGAGTTTATCCTATTGTGGTGTTGACAAACCATAATAGCAATAGTGTCGAAAAAAAAATACTAATTCACATGATGACATTCTTTTTGATCTGTGGAGGATTAGGTATAATACTTACCCTTATTTCCGTTTTTAGCGGTTTTGGAGATCACGATTTCAACGTTGATCATGATTTCGATCATGAGATAAGCGGAGATCATGATACAGATGCTCATCACGATTCTGGACCTGGTTTGTTCAGTTTTCGTACGATAGTCTGTTTCCTTGCAGCTTTCGGAAGTGTTGGTGCAATATGTACCTTTTATAACATTCCTCCGTTCTTGTCTAGTATATTCGGTTTTGCTGGTGGTGCTGTAATTGGTTTATTAGCCTGGTGGCTCATGAAACAAGCATATAAACAGCAAGCTAGCTCACTGGTAACGGACGATGACATTATTAACTTACCAGCCTTGGTAACTACAGCTATTCCTGCTGGAGGTAACGTAGGTGAGATAAGTGTAGAAGTCAAAGGACAACGAAAGTATTATGCTGCTAAAACAGCAGATGGTGCTGCTGTACCTCAAGGTACGACAGTGATCATCAAAGAAGTTTTTTCATCGGCCTTACTTGTTGAGCCGAAAAAATAATCAACAAAGAAAAAAGTTAAATAAATAATTATCAAAAAAAAAAAATTATTATGAACAGTTTATTTATTATTGGAGCAGTGGTGCTCATTATCGCGTTATTGTTTATCTCATTGATTTCATTCGTAAGTAGGAACTATATTAAAGTTCCGCCGAACAAAGTAGCAATATTTTACGGTCGTAAAAACAAAACATCAGCTGCTGATAAAGCTGTTGGATTTAAGGTCGTTACCGGTGGTGCTAAATTTAAGATTCCTATTCTGGAAAGTATCACATGGTTAGACTTGAACGTCTATAGTATCGACCTGGATGTCAAAGGTGCTCCCAATAAAGATGGGGTTCCTGTCAACCTACAGGGAGTTGCTAACGTAAAAATTATGTCAGATGAAGCATCCCTTATGGCTGCAGCTGAACGTTTCCTGGGAATGAGTCAGGATGCGATCAAGGATGTAGCGTATAAAAATCTTGAGGGTCACCTTCGTGCTATAGCTGGAACCATGACGGTTGAAGCTTTGGTAGGAGATAGAAGTCAGCTTAATCAATCAATTCTTAGTGAAGCAGCTGCAGATCTTAAGAAAATGGGATTTGGTATCGACTTACTTACTATCACAAAAGTATCTGATGATAAGGGGTATATTGACCAGCTCGGTAAAAAACGTACAGCGGAAGTTGTTCGTGATGCTGAAATCGGTAAGGCAACTGCTGACAAAGAATCAAAGATTCAGACAACAACAGCAGAACAGGAAGCCGCCGTTAAAGCAAATGATAATGCCGTAATCACTTACGCATCCGATAAAGATCGTGATGTGCAGAGAGCCAACTTTAGAGCTGAAGTATCAGAAAAAGAAGCTAAGGCCGACCAAGCAGGTCCGCTTGCTCAACAAACTGCCGAAAAAGCAGTTGTGGAAGCAGAACAGGAAAAGTTCAAAGCACAGACCATTAAAAAAACTGAAGTTGCTCAAGCTGAAGCCCTTCGTAAAGAACAGGAACTTATTGCAACTGTTATCAAACCTGCTGAAGCAGAGAAAAAAGCTGCAATTATTAATGCTGAAGGTTTACAACAGGCATCTATCATCGAGTCAGAAGGTTTGCAAAAATCCATGACGAATAAAGCTGAAGGTGAAAAACAAAAAGCTACCAAAGAAGGTGAAGGTATTGCTGCGGCTATCAAAGCTAAGTTGCTTGCTGAAGCTGAAGGTAATAAGGCCATCGGTCTTGCTGAAGCTGAAGTTACCAAAGCAAAATTGCTTGCTGAAGCTGAAGGTCTTTTGAAAAAAGCTGAAGCATACAAAGAGCTGGATGAGGCCGGTAAATTACTCCAGATCCTGGATGTGGTTGAACGCGTTCTTCCATCGGCTATTGAAAAATTTGCTTTGGTTATGGGTGCTGCTGCTAAACCATTTGAATCCGTTGATAAAATTTCCATCGTTGATTTTGGTGGTAATAACGGCAATGGTGGTACTGCAATGACCAAATTTGGTCAAACTGCACCACAAATGGTCATACAATTTTTCACCGCTATGAAAGAAAGCGGCATGGATGTTGGTAATATGTTCAAAAAATTGGGCATAAATACTGATGCTATTGCTGGTGCTGCTGGTGCTGCTACTACTACAGATGATAAAAAAGAAGATAAGAAAGACACTAAAAAATAGTCAGTAGTAGATAATATTATTGGTTCGAAGAGGAATGCTCAATCGAACATAATGAGTCCTCTTGCATAAGGAGGACTCATTTTTTTTATCATAAATCAGTACTAATTTTAAAAAAAATACAATGAATAAAATTAAAATTCCATGGATTGAAATAATCCTAATCATTGCTGGGTTGTTGTTTATACTTAGCGGTGACCGTAATGCATACTATTTAGGCATAGGGGTAATGATTTTAGCAGGTGGTATTTTTGTAGCTCGTCTGATTATAGGTCCTTCACAAGATCATAATTTATCAGAGAACTCATCATATAAACCGCCACCCAATTCCTATAAGTCGGATCCCTATACTACAAAACAAAGTACTACATCTAAATCATTTTTTTCTTCCAGAAATCTCGCTAGACAAGAAGAGAGGAAGCAACAACTTGATCAAATAATTGCAGATATCAGAAGCACTATTTCACAAAAACTATTTAGTTTGAGTGATATCGATTCTTATACTGAAGAGTATGTAGATAATACTGATGTAGTATATATTGCAAAACAGCTTCCCTCTGAATTTTTCTCTACAAGTATCTGGGAGCTTCATGAAAAAATCAATAATTATCAATTGAATGATGAACAGATTTTAAAAATTTTGGAATCAGGCACAGATAATCTTATTGATAAGTTCATAAGTACCTATAAAAAAAATACTTTATGGACCATGTCTTCATCACTATTTGGACAACTGATTACTAAAAACCCATTATTGCTTTTTCATTTCACTACTTATAGCAAAGATACGGTAACAACTATAATCAATAGATTGTCTGCCTATGAACTTATGGGATACAGAACAAATTTCAAAAGTATGGATGAAGAAAAAATTGATTCCATAAAAGATTTAAAAAAATCTACTAATGAAAAAGATGTTCAAATAGCTGTTTATCAGAAAACCAATACAAATATAATTTGTATGCTTGAAAACATGGCATGTGAAGAATCATTGCGTCAAAAAGCTTTTGATAAAATAATTTCTGGATTAGCAAATATTATTTCTCTGATTGAAGAAATAAACGAATTGACTACGTATGAAATCCAGAAAATTTTTGAAAGAGGGTTGGAAGAAGAAATAGCGGCAATGTTTGAAAAAGATTCTGATACCATTAAAAATCTACCCGAAGATATAGCTATCAAAATACTACTGGAGCTAATGTATAGCAGTGCTTCTGAACAAGTAAAAGATAATTATATATTTGACAATAAAGATGTCTTCAAAAAAGTAATCAATGAATTATCTGCTGATGAGCTCCTTGGTAAGGGTAAATTTGATATCATTAAAATAATTGAAGATTATATGGATGATGATGAAAATCTGAGAACACTTGCATTTGCAAAAATCTGTAAAGCTGATGATATCAGCTATGAAATTGGAAATTGGGGCAGTGTGACTGAGGCTGAGATCAAAACTATAATGGAGCGCAACAAAGATAAAGAAATTAGTGCTTTGCTGGCAAGAGAAGATTCAGATAATATTATTGCTAATCTACCGGAAGGTGCTGCTATCAAAATACTACTTGAGTTAATGTACAGTGATTTCGCAGACGAAATAAAAGATAATTATACGTTCAGCGATGAAGATGTCTTCAAAAAAGTAATCAGTGATCTATCTGCTGATGAGCTCCTTGGCAAGGGTGAATTTGATATCATCAAAATCATTGAAGATTATATGAGTGATGATGAAAATCTGAGAACACTTGCATTTGCTAAAATCTGTGAAGCTGATGATATTAGTTATGAAATTAAAAAATGGGGCAGTGTGACGGAAGAAGAAATCAAAACTATAATGGAGCGCAACAAAGATAAAGAAATTAGTGCTTTGCTGGGAAGAGAAAATGATGATATGATTACCAACATGCCAGATTCTTATATCATCAAAAGGTATCTTTTGGAAGATGAAGAAAATATCAAAGATGAATATGATAATCGCATTGATGATGATGATTTCAAAAACAAAGTTGAAAAAACAGCGAGAAAGTTTTCCTTGGTGAAGCTTAGAGAAAAAGATAAGGACGCTGCTGTAGAAGATGTATCAGATGAATTTATCATCAAAGCTAAACTTTATCTCATTGATCTTGATGAATGCGATTTTGATATTGATGATGTCAAAGATGAATATGATAGTCGTATAAATAATGATGATTTCAAAAACAAGGTTAACAAACTTATTGAATTATTCACTTAGACAAAACAATACATTTTTACTTCCTGATTTTTTATCAGGAAGTTTTTTTTAATCCAAAAAATAATCAAAAAAAACCTAGCGTAAAACGCTAGGCATGTATTAATAGAACAAATTATCCTTTGTAATCAATCTTTATCTCCAAATATTCACCGATATGTATTTCGATATCTACTTGAAAATTTAATTTCTGCTCTATGGTTTCAACTGGCTTCATCACTTGGTTTACTATAGTCTGTAGCTTTCCAATAGTTTCCGTCAGATCGAATTTTGCAAATTTTTCCGTTGTCTCTACATAATAATCTTTGTATGCTTTCTCGAGACCTTGGCAAATTTTAGTTTGTTCATCTGCAGGTAAATTTTCAAATCCAGCAGTATTTTGGCTAGCTATCCAGGTATCAACAGTCTTGTTAATCATAAAATTTCTGGCTATCGTTTCAATCTTTTCCTTATATTGATTGAATTTATCGATATTGATGTAGCTGCCTGTTCCTCCTGATAAATATCCAAACGAAAATTCCATACTCGGTAAATTTTCTGATTCTATAGAAGCGATATTTACACGAATGTCTTTTACTTCTGTAGTCTCCCACATAACCGATAAGCGAAATCCACAAGCAGGTATTTGTTTCAGCGACAATATTTTATTGGGATCACTGCCTGCCAATGCCTGTAATTGTATAATATCCGTATCAGCTAATTTGATATATATATTACATGTTTGCAGCTGGGTGATTTTTTCTAAAATCTGTGCAATAAGCATGTGGAGATCACCTCCCATATTTTGATTAGCCTGGATAATTTCGTCGATATTCAGATTTTCACTGGTTTTTATTTTTCCAGATTGAATATACGGCTTTACGGTTAATAAAGCAAATAACATAGGAAGTCCAGTAATGTTTTTTTCTATTTTCATTTTTTTGTATTTTTATTTTTGTATACTATACATATTTTCTAACAAATAGCAATACAAAATATAATAATATATATCTACAACAGCTTGACTTTATTATACTAATATATATATTATTATATAACAAAAAATGGTACGTTAAAGGGTCAAAACCGCCACCTGAGAAAGAAATTTAGAGAACATATGTTGAGGAGTTTCAAAATTCAAGCATTTCATCGGTCTATTATTAATCTTTTTGACCACCAAATCAATTTCTTCT
>Ga0247842_10008667_pt1 | contig 10583 bp, 9 predicted proteins | sample LaCruzMarch2015__3_FD_192411 | JGI IMG/M metagenome (GOLD analysis project Ga0247842, IMG submission 192411) | Freshwater microbial communities from meromictic Lake La Cruz, Castile-La Mancha, Spain - LaCruzMarch2015_19m | ecosystem: Environmental > Aquatic > Freshwater > Lake | place: Spain...
GCCATATTGTGTTAGCGACTATGCCCCGACCCCCGTTCTCTAAAGGGCGTTGGGGGGATTTTGAGGTCAGTGGCCAGGAATTTTGAGACCTGTGCAGACAAGGGGTGAGGAATCATGCTCGTCAGCTTCAAGTGGTTGAAGGAGTTCGTGGATACCGAGCTCTCGGCAAGTGAGGTCGCGGACCTTCTTACCATGAGTGGCGGGATTGAGGTGGAGTCCGTCAGCCACATAGGCCAGGGTTTGGAGAAGGTCCTGACCGCCAGAATAGAGGAGATCACCCCCCATCCTAATTCCGGGAAACTCACTCTGCCGCGCCTGGGCTTCGAGGATCGCTTTGTAACGGTGGTATGCGGAGCGTCAAACATCAAGGTCGGTCAGATTGTTCCGTACGCCCCACCCGGAGCCATTCTGCCGTCGGGACTTGAGATCAGGGAAAAGGAAGTCAGCGGCGTACTCTCGCCGGGAATGTTGTGCTCGGAAAAAGAACTGGAGCTGGGTGAAGACGCGTCCGGCATCATGATCCTGGAATCATCCACTCCGGTTGGAGTACCCCTTACCCGCGCCCTCCCCTACGTGGAGGACCACATTCTTGAGACCTCCGTTACTCCCAACCGCGGGGATTGTCTTTCCGTAATGGGTATCGCCAGGGAGATCGCGGCACTCACCGACAAGCCGTGGAAGACGCCTCAATTCCGGTTGGAAGAAGCTGCTTTGGACATTAGAGACATGGCCTGCATCGAGGTCCCGGACGCAGACCTCTGCCCCAGATATGTAGCCAGATTGGTAGAGGGAGTTGTCATAGGCCCATCGCCGCTGGAGGTTCGGCTCAGGCTCGCCAGGTCCGGCGTTCGGCCCATCTCCAATGTGGTGGACGCTACCAACCTCATTCTTCTGGAATGCGGTCAGCCGCTGCACGCATTCGACTTCTCTCTGCTCGAAGAGGGCCGGATCGTGGTGCGACGCTGCGATCCCGGCGAGACGTTCGTAACGCTGGACGGCACGATGAGGGTCCTGCCGCAAAACGCTCTGATGATACGAGACGGAAAGAGGTCCGTGGCACTGGCGGGCATTATGGGCGGCTTGAATTCCGAGATCCAGCCTTCAACCCGGAGCGTGCTCATCGAAAGCGCATGCTTCGAGAGACTGGGCATTCGCAGGACCGCCAAAGCCCTGGGCATGGCCACGGAGGCGTCGTACCGATTTGAGCGGGGTGTGGATCCTCAAGTCACATTGTGGGCTGCTCACCGCGCCGCGTATCTCATCAGCCAATTGGCCGGAGGCACGGTCCTGTCGGGACACATCGACATATATCCCACACCCATCGAAAGGCCGCCGGTCCGCGTTCGGGTCTTAAGAATCAATCGTTTGCTTGGTCTGGACTTGGGCGACGAGCAGATCTCCTCTTACCTGACACGACTGGGGATCGAAGTGGAAAACGAGCACTCGGGACCGGGAGTGCTGAAGTGTCGGCCTCCGTCGTGGCGATGGGACCTGGAGAGAGAGCCGGATTTCAGCGAGGAGGTGGCGCGGGTCCACGGGTTCCGGAACATCCCTATCTCCATGCCCTCTTCCCGATCTGCCGCGGACCACACGCGGGAGGGCTTGGCTCGCATCCGCAAAGTGAACGGTCTGATGAACTCGTCAGGCTTCACCGAGATCATAAGCATGTCTTTCATCTCGCGGCGGTCTGCCGGAGACTTTGTGACCGAACCGCTCGAAAGCGGCCCTCTGGAACTGCTCAATCCACTCACGGAGGATTGCTCCGTGATGCGGACGTCGCTCATACCCGGGCTGGTGGCCGCCATCAGGCGGAACCTGAATTTCAGGTCCGAGAACCTGAAACTGTACGAACTAGGAAAGACCTTTACGCCCGTGTCCGGCCAGGAGCTTCCGAGGGAAGATTTGAGGCTCGCAGCCGTCGCAGTGGGATCGCGGTATCCGGAGCTGTGGCATTTTCACAGAGGCGAGACCGACGTGTACGGAAAGGTTGACGCGCTCCATGAGGTGGACTTCTACGACATCAAGGGCGCTCTGGAAAACGTGCTGGAGGGATTGGGGATACCTGACGCGACGTTTGTCCCGTCACGGGTTGTCTTCCTTCATCCCGGCAAGTCCGCGGAAATGTTAGTGAACGGTGAACGGGTCGGTTTTCTCGGCGAGTTGTTGCCGGCCAAGGCCCGAGAATTGGATCTGCCTGCCAGGGTCCAGATGTTTGAAATTCTTCTGGAGCCTCTGTTTGTTCAAATGCGCAAGGAAAGGGTTTTCAGGCCACTTCCTCGCTACCCCTATATAGAGAGGGATTTATCATTAATCGTTGAAACAAATTGTTCAGGGGATAAGATTAAACACTTGATTTCACGTTTGGGCCATGATATTATTGCGTCCGTGATCTTATTCGACATGTATCGAGGCGAATCGATTCCGGAGGGGCGTCAGAGTATGGCTTTTCGGATTCGATATCAGTCGGAGGATCGGACTCTTACGGACGAGGAAGTCCAAGAGGTCCATTCTCATGTGGTGGACGCCCTCGTAAAAGAGTTGGGCGCCTCAATGAGGGAATGAACGACGGCTCAGTATCTGGCTGCTACTGGGCAGGCTGACCGGTTTATGCTGAGAAGGCTTGGGGACCCGGTCGGAGAGATTCCCGTGTGGAGGGGTGGTCGAGTTATGGCTATCGCAATACCCGAGAAGCAGTACTTCAAAATCGGCGAAGTTAGCGAAATTCTTGACGTTGAACCCTATGTGCTCAGGTACTGGGAATCAGAATTCAAGATCCTCAAACCTACGCGCACAAGAGCTCGCCAGCGCCTTTATCACAAAAGGGACCTGGAACTCCTTATGGAGATCAAGCATCTGCTTTATGACGAAAAATTCACCATAGCAGGTGCCAAGAAACGCCTCCAGGAGATGAAGAAGCTCAGTTCCGCGGAAAAGAAGGCGAAAAAACCCGCAAAGAACGCCAAGGTCGGGGAAGAAGTCGAATCGGTTGAGACCATAGTGGAGAACCCTGTCCCTGTTTCCGAGCCGCAATCGGGCTACAGAGAGATCCTCATGGAGATCAAGAAGGAATTGAAAGAACTTAGAGCTATCCTCGAGGGCTGAACCAGTCCGACCGGCTTACGCGAAGCGCGAGGAATTCCCTGAGGCGGTAGTAACAGGCCCGTCAGCGAACTTCAAGAACCACTCTTACAGGCCACCAAACTTGATCGGCCGTAAAAATTCTATCTGAAGACCACCTGTCAGCCCGAGACACGGGCCTGAATCTTTTCGGTGGGTCAGTCCCGCTAAACGCGGGATCCCAGTCTGCTTGCCCCATAGCGAATGACAATAGAAAAGACCGATTAGCGTCTGGGTGCCACTGCTGGCTCGTCCGGCATCGGCACCCAAACAACACACCCTTTTCCTTCCAAGTCCGCTGAAAAACGACAAAAATTTTGGCAAGCGTTGTAGAACCGGACCAAACGCAGGGTGGCAAGCCGGCGCCACGTTTGCAGTGAGGCGGAATTCCCCTTAACCGAATGCAAACAGCTCGCAGACGCTTTTGGATTGCAGTAAGGTAAAGATCGCACTATACTTTAGTTATTAATGGGTGGTGACGAGCTTGGCCGCGTGGATTCCATGACCGCACGGAAAAGGAGTCAAACCATGAATACGCCCATGCACTGCCCTGGCCTACAGGCGCACAAGTCTTTGTCCGCTTTCACCTGCAAGTGCTCCAACTGTGGAAAAGAAAAAGAGATTTTTTCCGACGAACTCGACAGGCCGCACGTGTGCCCTCGCTGCAACGAGCCCCTTGATCTCACCCGGTGCATTGCCCAGGCCGGCTCATACACGCTGAAGTAGTTGCAACGCATAGCGCACAGGTGTCCCGCAACGCCGGATCGCCTTGCCCAGCCCTGCATTTGGCGGGTTGTCCGAGTAGGGGCGGACTTCAAACCGCCCTTACCGGATCACCCGTTTTAGCAATTGCCAAGAATAATTTCCGATTGTCTCGGCAGGAGGCCGCATCCGACCACAATACACCAACATGCAGTGGTTTCCGGTCAAGACAATCGGTCCTCAAATTGGGCAATGCCTACAACCTCACCCACCCCCTACAAGCATGGCGAGAATTAGGGTCCCCGTCAAAAGTCCGCAGCAGACGATAAGAGGGAGCAACACGGCCACGACTGAGCGACCGGTGCTCAATTCGTGGACCTCCCGGATGCCCACGACGGTTATGTAGAATTTCCATATCATGGCGATCAGCCAGCCGATGTAAGGGACACAATTAAACAAATCCGGTCCGGAAGTATAGGAAACCACCCTGAAGGTCCCTTCAAAGGGCTGTTTGACACCGCCAATAAGAAAGACAGCCAGATGCAGCAGCACGGCTTCGATGGCAATCCCTGCGGCCACGAAAAAAGGAATGAGCAATCCCACCGCGATAGACAGCTCGCCGCCAACCTTGCCGTAGGAAAGGAGAGGGTTGTCTACCACGAGGCCGGCAAGGAAACTGCCTGTCGCCCCCAGACTGCCAATGAACAGTCCATAAAGGAATGGGTTCAAAAGGCCGCCTTGCCTGGGCACACGTGCGAAAAAAGCCGCCGGAGAGAAAAGACTCTGCTGCAGGGTGGCCAAAATTCCCTGAACGAACCCGAGGTTGTCCAGGTCTTCCCAGGGGCAGTAATCTTCACGCGGCCGGTATGGAGGCTCACCAAACGGCGAGCCCGGACCTTGAGTCCCGGGTGTCTCTCTTGACGAAGTTGAATCTGGCTCGGCAGGCGGTGGCTCGATGGATGCGCCGCAAAAAGAGCAGAATTTCTGCCCCTGAATCGGGATGACCTCCCGTCCGCATTGAGGACAGTTCACCATTGCCTCCTTCACTTCTTGACCGAATTCCCCCGGGATTCTCCAATGCAGGGAGAAACGGTGAACCAACGTTATGGAACGTGACCCGCAAGTTCTTCCCCGTCGGCTATTCTCGTCCCGGTCATGACGCTGTCCTCACAGTCGAGCCGCATTAGAAAACGTCGGCCGAGAAAATATAGATCTCGGTCTCCTTGTCCTTCCAGGTGTCCATGGGAAGTCCGGCTTTCCTGCACGTCTCCTCGAGGAAGGTCTTGGTATCCCAGTTTCGCTCTGTGGCTACCTGAGGAAGGAGAAGACCGCAACAGCGGCCTTTCCTGATCATGATACCGTGCAGCCCGACCTTAACTTGCGAGGCGTCGTGGATTCGCTCCAGGGGTGTAAGGACCGAGATCTCGAAGTCCAGATACGGAAGCTCCTCCTCCGTAATCGGTCTGAATCTGGGATCGTAGAACGCCGCGGCCTCCGCCATTTCCACCACCGTTTTGTACACTGGACGGTCGGCCTCCAGGCACCCAATACATCCTCGCAACATGCCCCTCTTGTAGATGGTCACAAATGCGCCGCGCATCTCGCAAAGCTTCTCGGCAGCGGGGGAAAATTCCGGCACGGGCTTTTCTCGGGCCTTGTTCTCGAGGACCGTTCGGGCGATGTTACGCAGCTCCTGCTTTTCCTGATCCGTCATTCCCAGATCTACGCCGACACGTCGTTCCTGTGACGACATCCTGGCCTCCTTTAAGGTTTAGATGTCCTGTTGATGCTGCCGGACCATTCGACTAGGCCCAGGCTGGATACTCCGCGAACTTCGTTCCTCTGCACGGCCAAGATGAAAACTCAAGGAAAAACAGGGAGCGACGATAGTCCCACAGTCTCCGGGATGTCAAGCATCAGATTCATATTTTGCACCGCAGCGCCCGAGGCCCCCTTGACCAGATTGTCGATGGCCACCATCACCACCACCCAGCCTGTGCGCTGATCCACTTCCACGGAAATATGACACTGATTGGAACCACGGACTTGCGCTGTGTCGGGGAAAATCCCGTGGGGCAGGACACGGACAAAGGGCTCCGACGCATACCTGTCTTCGTAAACCCTTTGTAATTGGGCTGCGGTAGTCTCCTTCCTCAACGGCAGATAGATTGTGCTAACCATCCCCCGGCTTGCCGGAATGAGATGCGGCGTGAATCTGACTTTGACCGGGCTGCCCCCAAGGCTCGAAAGCTCCTGTTCCATTTCAGGGATGTGCCTGTGGGAGATCACTCCGTACGGCTTGCATCCTCCCCCTGCCTCGCAGAAACTGGTGGTCAGTTTCCCTCCTCTTCCTGCGCCCGAGACGCCGGACTTGGAATCCGAGATGGGGCATGAAGTGTCGACCGAATCGACTTTCAGCAGCGGGGCAACTCCCAAAATGACCGTTGTCGGGTAACACCCGGGATTGGCCACGAGGTCGGCTCCCCGGATAGACTCCCGCTTCGTCTCGGGGAGCCCGTACACGGCCCTTGCCAGAAGCTCCGGCGCTTTGTGGTCACCGTACCATTCCGCGTACACGTTCGGGTCCTGAAGGCGGCAGTCCGCGGATAGGTCGATTACCTTAAGCCCTGCTTCCAACAAATGTCGGGCTGCCAAGGCTGAAGCACCGTGGGGTAACGCAAGGAAGGCCACATCCGCGTCAGGATTGTCAAGGACCTCCTCAAGGGTCAACAAAGAAAAATCGTTTTCTCCGCCGATAAAGGAAAGGACTTGACTCATCTTATGATTTGGCAACTCCAGGGAGCTGCCTCGGGTGACGGTCACATCAGGATGTGAGGATAAAATGCGAACCAACTCGATTCCGGTATATCCGGTAGCGCCACAGATAAGTGCTCTGAGCATAGTCTTATATCCCGTATTTCAACTGTGACAAGGCGATTTCTCACGGCTCACGGCGGTAATTGGGTGCCTCTTTGGTTATGACCACATCGTGAACGTGGGATTCTTTCAGCCCGGCCGCGGTCAATCGCAGGAATACGGCCTTGGAACGGAGCTGGTCGAGGTCCCTTGCGCCCACGTAACCCATGCCGGCCCGGAGTCCACCGATGAGTTGATCGATAGATTGTGACGCGGGGCCCTTGGCAGGCACCATGCCCACGATCCCTTCGGGTACCAGTTTCTGCTCAACAACACCTTCGTGCTGTCCGTAGCGGTCCCGTGATCCTTCCTTCATCGCTTCCAGAGATCCCATGCCTCGGTAGGACTTGTAAGAGCGGCCTTGATATAGGACCATTTCGCCGGGGCTTTCATCGGTCCCGGCAAGGAGCCCCCCTATCATGACCGTGTCCGCGCCGGCGGCCAAAGCTTTTGTGATATCCCCCGAATACTTGACTCCTCCGTCGGCCACGATGGGAACGCCTAGTTTTCGCGCCTTGACCGTACATTCTATGATTGCAGAGATCTGAGGCACACCCACACCCGCTATGACCCTGGTGGTACAGATGGATCCCGGCCCTACGCCCAATTTGACTCCATCCACTCCTGCCTTGACCAGGTCTTCAACTGCCTCGGCAGTGGCCACGTTGCCCCCGATTATGGTTAACCCTGCAAAGTTGCGCTTCAGATCGCGAATAGTATCAAGAACATTCTTTGAATGCCCGTGGGAAGTGTCCACTACGACGACATCGCAGCCTCTGGAAAGCAGTGCGGCCACTCGCTCTTCACGATCCGGGCCCACCCCGACGGCGGCCCCTACCCGCAAACGGCCAAAATTGTCCTTGCAAGAGGTGGGAAACATGATCGTCTTCTGAATGTCCTTGATCGTTATTAGCCCCTTCAGACGATATTCCTTATCAACGACGAGCAGCTTCTCAATGCGATGCTTGTGCAGCAGGGCTTTGGACTCCTCGACTCCGATGCCCTCATCCACGGTAATCAGGTTCTCCTTGGTCATTACCGCTTCCACTGCAAGGTCGAGGTCTTCCACGAATCGCAGGTCCCGGTTCGTCAGGATGCCCTTGAGATAGCCATCTACAGCGACCGGAACGCCGGAAATATGGTATTTCCTCATGATTTCCAGTGCATCGGATATCTTCTGGTCCGGCCTGACGGTGATGGGGTCCACGATCATACCCGATTCCGATCTCTTGACCCGATCTACCTCTCTGGCCTGTTGCCTGATTCCAAGATTACGGTGGATGATCCCGATTCCGCCCTGTCTGGCGAGACTGATCGCCATCTCGGACTCTGTGACCGTATCCATGGCCGCGCTGACGAGTGGAACACTGAGCGTGATGTCGCGAGTCAATCGGCTGCTCACGTCCACTTGATGAGGCAGGATTTCCGAATAACACGGCTTGAGGATCACATCGTCAAAAGTCAGGGACTCCTCGATCAGCATACAATCATCTCCATTTCTATCGTAAAGTTTGGGCCTTCAACGCACCGACGGGGCAAGTTGGCCCAAACCCGCCCGTTCGAGCACTCCGGAAAACATTCCGGAGGTGGATTCCATCAGGAGTTCCAAATAGCTCTCCCATTTCTTCTTGGGATAGACCAGTTCGGGCTCCGTCTTGATATGGCCCAGGTCGGCCGCGATCTTCACCGCGTCATAGAAGTTTCCGATGTCGTCAACCAGCCCCATTTCTTTGGCTTTTTGTCCCGTGAAGAACCTTCCGTCTGAGATAGACTTAAGCTTCTCTTTGTCTATCTTGCCTTTACGGCCCGCCTCTACATCGGAAATGAATTGCTCGTGGATCTCCGCCGCGAACGTCTCCAGAATGCTTCGCTCCTCGTCGCTCAGCGGCCGGACGCCGGTGCCGATGTCCTTGTACTTGCCGGCCTTGATGATATTGACATTGACCCCGAGTTTTTCGATCACCTTGTGCAGGTCGGCCAACATCATGATGACGCCTATGCTACCGGTAATTGTGCCGTTGGAAGAAACGATCCTGTCCGTGCTGCTTGCAATGTAATATGCGGCAGACGCGGCCACCGTCTCCATAGACGCCACCACGGGCTTCTTTTTCCTTGTCTTTACGATCTCACGGTATATTTCCTGTGCCGGAGCCACTGAGCCTCCCGGCGAGTTTATCCTGATGACGATCGCCCTTACTGACGTCTTTTTCGCGAACTTACGAAGCTGCTTGAGCACATCATCCGAGTCCATGATCGTGCCCTCCAGCTTGATCACACCGATCTTGTTGCCGTAACTGAACAGATCAGTCCATGTGGACGCATCATTTTCCGCGTCGCCCCAAAGGGAGGCCACGACCCCCACCACGACGAAAACCCCCACAAGCAAGACCAGAGCCAGAACGGCTGTGCCCACACGGGACTTCTTCATAAACCTTCTCCTGGGGAACCCTTGACAGTACGTATCAATACTTCCACGCTAAACCGTTCAATTCCGTGAAGGTTCCAAACTTTAGCAGAATTCCGGCGCGGCCGCAAGAGCCGCCACTTCTCGAATCGCGGCGTTTGCGCGCGGCCGTTACACATCCAGGTGTGGAAGGATGAAGAAAGCACCAAAAAAACCCGTCCCGAAACAGAAAAGAGAAACCAGAAGGGCCATTACCAGAAAGGAACTGCGATAGAGGAAGGCGTCCAGCGCTGAACAAATCCAGACCCCGACTGCGATCAACAGCGAAGGCGTCTGGACATCGTATTCAATGTTATGGGTGAGGAAAAGCGGTATGAAATAGAGCACCACGTTGAGAAGGAACAGTAGGCCGGCAAAGATCCTTCCACGAACAATTTGCCCCAGACCGGGAAAAACCAGCGACAATACCGCTGAGAATACCCTGGAGCGGCCTTTTTCTTCCTCCCCGCGGCCTTTGTTCCGACCCATCGGTGTCCTCCGTCCACGCCCTGCTCAGGCCGGTATAATGCAAGACCCCGGACAAGTCAATCCGCGACGGACGGAAGAGGGCCTGGACACCATTGAGCACAATGGAAATACCTGACCAGGATACCGTTGTTGTATCCGGCAATAAAGAGATTATCTCCAAACGTACAATTTCACAAAGTGATGTGTACGGTGCATCGTGCCACGAATTTGTGTGTGTGGAATTTTTGAAACGGTTTCTTCAACCCCGGCGTTCCCGATGAACGGTTACTGAGTCTGTTCCAAGGCTCACGAGTTTCTGCGAAAGTGATCGTGGACCTGCTCCATGAATGCTTCGAGCCGAGTCCTCTCGTTGGTTTTCTTCAGGCCGTCGTAAACCAGCGTCAACAAGGGAAAATCGCGCCGATCCTTAAGGGCCCGTCCCAGGACCGCTGTCACCACTGTCCCGTACGAACAATTCAACGTGATGAGATTCAAGAGGCCGTGTGCACCCTGCTCCACATAGTCCAGGGCTGTCGCAAGGGGAGCGGCAATGCCCGGCGGAAACCTTGGATCGATATGAAGCGCTGCGATCTTCCCCGCTCTGGCGCCGGCAGGATCCTGCCGGTCGCAAAGAAACTCCCGGGCCGCGCGCGAGCCCTTGATGCGCATTTCAGCGAGTACCAGCGAAGAGTAAAAGGATGCTGAGGCCGCCGTTTCCTCGGAACAGGACGAGATATTGCGGTGAGTAGCTTCCAGAAGGTAGTAGTGTTTCAGACCGTCTGAGAAGGTAGGGGGCGACCAAACCGTGCCCCCGAGGCGTTCGATCTCCTCGTAAACGTCATTGTTCGCGAACGAGACGATCCGTGTGTAATAATCACCCGTCACAGCCACCACGGGGCGGTCCGCGCCTCTATCGGAGGAGACGTGAGAAAGCTCC
>Ga0247842_10008671_pt1 | contig 10580 bp, 7 predicted proteins | sample LaCruzMarch2015__3_FD_192411 | JGI IMG/M metagenome (GOLD analysis project Ga0247842, IMG submission 192411) | Freshwater microbial communities from meromictic Lake La Cruz, Castile-La Mancha, Spain - LaCruzMarch2015_19m | ecosystem: Environmental > Aquatic > Freshwater > Lake | place: Spain...
CCAATCTGCTGCAAATGAGGCTTTAAAACAGCTCGACGATGATGATAAACCAAAACCTCCGGATCATAAATAATCTTTTTACCTAGTTTATAAACTAAATCATGACAAAGCTTGGTGTCTTCACCTGGCCAAAAATGAGAATCAAAACCGCCAACCTTTAAAAAATCTTCTTTCCTTACTAAAAGATTCACAGAAGGATAATCATCAACTTCTCTTCTTGGAGCAATCCCTGCTCGATAAGTACCCGCTCCACCACTGCCTAACCAAATCGACCAGACATAACCTGAAGCTTTTTGTTGCAAACTATTATGAGATGGGGTTAAAGTTGGACCACAAACACCAGTGATATTGTTATCTTTAGAATTAAAGATCTCCAAAGCTCTCTTTAGCCATCCTTTTTCAGGGTAAGAATCATCATCTAAAAAAGCAATTATTTCCCCTTTTGCCTTAGTAACTCCCAAATCTCTTTTATCCGCAGGACCAGTTTTTGGCCAACTAGAAATAATTTTAGTTTTAGGAAAGTTTTCCCTGGAAGGTTTATCGGTAATGATAATTATTTCTAAATTATCATAATTTTGTTTTAACAAAGCTGGGATGGTTTCTTTTCGAAGAAAATCATTAGTCTTTATGACAGGAATAATAACGGAAACAAATATTTTTTTCATCCGATATTTACTTTATATTCTAAATCTTTATCATAGACCCATTTACGTTTATTCTTATTATTGTAATAATGAAGGATTTTTAAACGATAAAAAACAGCCATGGTATCAAGAAACATTGACATAATTGTTTTAAATAAAGACTTAGATAAAACGCTATTTTGTTTAAGCCAAGCGATATTAATTGGAGCTTCAAAAATCCTCTTATAGCCTAAATAATGAGCCACTGCTAAAATTTCAATATCAAAAGCGTATGTTTTTACCAATAAACGAGGCAAAACATCTTCTAAAACTTTTCTTTTGAAAAACTTCATTCCAACTTGAGAGTCGCGAATTTTTAAGCCAAAAAGAATTTTAACTAAGAGCTGATAGCCAATACTTAAAATTTCTCGTTGCCATGGATAATCAACTTTAGAAACTGGATGACGTTTAGAACCAACTATGATATCGGCATTGTACCATTCAAAATGTTCTAGCATCATTGAAAGCCCATTGGGATCTAAATCCATACCGGCATCGATAAAAGCCACTAAATCACCCTTAGAACGAACCATACCGTAACGAATTGCATAACCTTTACCGTGATTGTTTTTATAGCCAACAATTTTAACTTTATCTGATTTAATTTTTTTGGCTTCCTGAAAAGTTTTGTCAATTTTGCCATCAACCACACAAATCAACTCGTAGTCAAAACGGATTTTTTCTAAAACTGATTCAATATATTTTAAATCACGATGAATTGTTTTCTCTTGTTTATAAGCAGGAACAATCACCGAAAGAAAGTTATCTTTTAACTTTGTTTTCTGCATTGAGGCAAATATAACAAAAGACCCAGAAACAGTAAAGCGTTAATTATTAAAGAAATTAAGATAATAATCAAAAGGCTTTGATGAAAAAGACAAATAAAAATTATTTGAAAAAGAGCGGCTAAAACTGGCAGAATAACAATTCTCGTTTTTTTAATAGAAAAATAAAAATTAATCAATAAAGAAGAAAGACTGTAAAAACTAAAAAGAATAGCAAAAAAGCCTAGATAACTAGCAGATGATAGATACTGAGAACCATAAAAAATTCTAACTATTAATTGTGGGAAAAGAAAATAAAATAAAACGCCAATAGAACAGATTGAGGCAACTAAAATTAGACTTAATAAGAGTAAATTCTTATATCTACTGCCAATAGCATGACGTTCAGAAATCATCGGAAACATAACAGAGACTACTGGACCAGTTAAAAAGAAAATAATTTTACCTATTGTCGATAAGGCAGCATAAAAACCGGTTTCTTGACTAGATAAAAAATGACGAACTAAAATAACATCGCTGTTATATAAAGAAGTAAAAGCTAAAGTTAAAAAGAAAACTGGGATACTAAAAATAAATATTTCACGATTGTTTATCTTTAAATCACTTTCTTTATTGGCCAACAAAAAACGTAGAGGCCAAAAATTAAGTATCAAAGCGATTAATCCTGAAAAAACTAAACTCCCTAAAGCCCCATTAACCTTAAAACCGATTGTTACTAGAATTATTGCCGCCAATAATTTTGTCGCTGTTTCTGCAACGCCACTAAAAGTTAACCAGCCAAAACGTAAAAGTCCTTGTAAGAATGAACGGTTAACAGAAGAAAAAATACCGATTAAAGACGAAAGCAACACAATCATTAATGGTAAATAAGAGCTCAGATTTAAAAAAGAATTAATTAAGGGAATACAAATTAAAAAAACTAAAAGCAGAAAAAGAGAAAAAGGTAAAACCCATAAATTAATTTTTTTAAAAAATAAACTAATAGCTTTTGTTTCTTTTTTACCATTAAAAGCAGAAACAAATTTAACAATTGTTAAGCCAACAGCAGCTAAAGGAACTCCTAAAATAGAAAAAATAGAGATAAGAGAAACTAAAATTCCGTAATCAGCTGGTCCTAACATTCTCCCCATTAAAAGATGATAGATATAATTACCAAAACCCCCAATAATCGCCCCAATCATTACTACTAAACTACCTGTTACTAATTTGCTTTTAAAAAAACGCCGGAGAAATTTTTGAAGAATTTTCATTTAATAACTTTCTTATAAACTTCATGGGTTTTTTGGGCTGTTTTCTCCCAACTAAAATTTTCCACCCATTCTAAGCCTTTTTTGGACAGTTCTTCACGCTTGGCTTTATTATTAATCAAAAGCTTAATACCCTCAGCTATACTATATATAGTATCGGCTTTAACCATAATTGCTGCCGAGCCACAAACTTCTCCCAAACTAGAATTATCTGAAGCTATAACCGGACAGCTACAAGCCATAGCCTCTAAGAGAGGTAAACCAAAACCTTCGTAAAAAGAAGGCTGGCAATAAATCGTGGCTTGATTATAAATAGCCACTAACTCTTCAGAACTAACCCAACCCAAGAAAATAATATTTTTTTCTAAGCCTAATGATTTAACCAATTGTAGAATTTCTTGAGTTTCTTTTACTTCTTTATTTACGAAAGCCTTACCAACTAAAACTAATTTTAAGTTTTGATCTTTAATGCTGGCAAAAGCTTTAATAAGACCTGGAATATTTTTATTGTAATTAACATCCCCTACATATAAAACAAAATTATCAGGCAAGTCATATTTCTTTTTTGTTTTAGCTAACAAATTCTTATCATTAATTTTTTTAAATTCTTCCCCTGGAGCCAAAGGTACAACATAAATTTTTTCTTTAGGATAATTCAAATAATTAAAAATATCTTTTTTGGAATTTTCCGAATCAGTGATAACGGCTTTAACATTTTTTAAAGAAAGCTTTTGTGCAAAAAGTTTCAAGTTACCTTTATAGCCAGCTGGATAATGTTCTGGAAAAACTAAAGGAATCGTGTCATGAATTGTCACTATAGTTGGTTTTCCTTTTTTAATCGGCAAGGTTAAAAAAAAGAAATCAAAATAAGGATAATGAACTAAATCGGCATTAAAAGGTATTTTTTTATCTTCAACCAGAATAAAATCAAAATCTTTGTTTTTGATTTTTTCTAGACCTTTAATTAAATTTTCAGTATAAACCCCAATGCCTCTAAACTTATGACCAGTTTTTAAAGGTGAAACATCAATAGCAATCTTCATTGCCACTCCTTTTGAATATCAATTTTTTTAATTCTTAAGCGAAGATATTTAAAATAACTCCAAGCCCAATGCCAACCAGAGAAAAAAGCAAAAACAAAACCCTGCCAACTATCAACAAAACCTTTATGGCGAAGATAAATCATTAAAAAAGTTTTTATTGGCAAATATAAAACATATTTTATAAAAGTAAAAGGATTTATAGATAATTTGTCCTCAAGCATAAATTTGGCTTGAAGGGTTGAATAGCGTTTCTCCCGTAACCAATAGCGGGAAAATTCTGGCGTAGCCCAATGATTAAGATCAGTCTTTAACCAACCTACCTTACCATTGATAGTTATTTGTTCATGAACATCTTTGGCTGGTAAAATACCCTTTCCTTTTTGAAAAAATCTGATAACTGGATCAGGATATTGACCGCCCTTCTTAAGATAACGGCCTAGAAAATAATTTTTTCTTTTTAACCAATAACCCGCTGGATCATTAACTTGAGGTTTTTTAGACACAATAGCTAAAATTTCCTCTTTCATTTCCAAAGGCACAATCTCATCAGCATCAAGCTGTAAAATCCAATCATATTGACAAGCATTGATAGCAATATTTTTATTGATATGGAAAATCGGCTTATTAGTGGTTTTAATAACTTTAGCCCCAAAACCTTTAGCGATTTCTCTGGTTCTATCAGTAGAAGAACCATCAACAACGACAATCTCATCAGCCCAACCTTTAACTGATTCTAAACATTTGGCAATGTTTTGTTCTTCATTAAAAGTAGCAATAGCAACAGAAATTTTAGCCATGTTTTTAAATTAAATAATTATCTTTCTTATTTTACACTTTCACGATCAAAAAAGCAGTCTGACCGTTTTTAAAATAAATCCGCTTAAGAATAGTGGCAGAAGTATTAATTTCCTCTGGAGTTCCGATTACTAAAATATTAGTTTTAGTTTTTAACTCATCCCAATTAATAGCACCAAATTGAAATTTATCAAAATTACGAACTGTGGAAAAGCCAAACTGATCTCGAGGAGTTAATTGAACTTCTTTTTGAAATTTTTCTGGAGAATATTTTAAATAGAAAAGGAAAAGAATATAAGGCTGATCATAACGGTCAGTAACATAAATTTTCTCATAATCACCTTCTATCTTTTTTACTTCATCTATCAAATCAATAAACCCATCTTCCCAAGCCGCTGGATAAACTTGTGGATAATGAACATAATACTGATGAAAATATCTAGTTGAGTTCCAAATAATAAACAAAGAAATAAAGAAATAAAAGATCATGGAGAAAATTTTTCTTTTATTTATTAAAAATTTACCTAAAGTCCATAACCCATAAGCACTAATAATAATTAAAGGGAAAACCATATTATTAGACCTTAGAGCATGAGGAGTTTGAAAAGTCATAGCTGCAGCCACTGGAGCCACCACCAGCCAAAGAAAAACCACCAACCAACCTTCTTGTTTTCTTTTTAAAAGGAAATAGACCCCAGTAATTAAAAACAAAATATCAAACAAATACATTTGTCCGGTTTCCGGAATCCTATTTCTTTCAATAACATCACCAAAAAGAAACAGAAAATTACCATTAAAATGACTTAGCCAATTTCCACCAAAAGCTACACCATAAGCCGCTAGCTTATTATGGAGAACGCGTGTCATTAAACCCCAAGGATTGGCGTGTTCACCCCTTAACTCATTAATTCGCCAAAAAGGACCAGAGTCAGATAATAATCCCACTCCGGAAAAACGAGAAATTCCAGCTGGACCAAGAAAATCTTTAGCTAAAGGTAGTAAAACCATCAAACCTATCGCCACAGCAACAATAATTGGTTTTAGATTCTTCTTAACAAATATTTTCTTGCCATAAATAATTACTAAACCAATAAACAATAAAGGGGCCACTAAACGAGCGCTGTGATAGGTATATAAAGAAACAACAAAAGATAAAACAGAGAGAGTAAAAAGTTTAGGTCGTTTTAAAGCTTTAATAAAAATCAAAATGCCTAAAAGAATAAAAGTATTAGCAGCATTTGATTCCCAACCGCCCCGGGAATAATGAAGATGCCAAGGAGAAATAGCTAGGAAAAAAGCTGACAATAAACCTAAATTTTCACTTTTAAAAAGTTCCTTAACCAACAGATAAACTAACCAAACAGCTAAAATACCCAATAAAGCTGAAGGCAAACGAACTGTCCAAATATTAAGACCTAGAAATTTAACCAAAGGCAAAACCAAATAAAAATAAAAACCCGGTTTGTAATCACCAAAAGATTTAAAATGAATCGGCCAAGCTTGACCGTGTTCATCCCTACCGGTTTGAATTAAAGAATAGGCATTATAACCAATAGCCGCTTCATCAGCGTTTAAACCAGCTGGAGAATTATTTAAATCCCAAAGTCTTAAAAAAGAAGCCAACAAAACAATCAAAAATAAAAGAATTATTTTTATCTTGGTTTTTTTAGGCTCAATCTTTTTTATTTGTTTTGTAAACTTCATAATGTCTCCATAACTCTAAAGGCAACTTTTCCGTTTAAGAAAAAAATCTCATCTAAAATCCTAGATTGATTGGGATCAATATCTTTAAGGGGGATTTCTTCTTCTGTTCCAATAAATAATGATTTAGACAAGCTTCGATCAGAAGGCCAATAAAGCTCCCGAAACTCGATATTATCCAATTTATCTATACTCCCAACATCTCCCCACTGATTCTCAGTCAGCTTAGCTTTAGCCTGATAACTTTTAGGGTCATATTGGCTATAAAAAAGCCAATAAATATAAGGCTGTCCATATTCTGTAGTAAAAATTATTCGCTCGTAATTATTTTTATTTGGAGCAATTTTATTAACCAACTGTTTATAGCCGTATTGCCAAAATTGACTAGATTTTAAGGGATAATGAGTATAATACTGGTCAAAATAATAAATTAAGCACCAGGAATAAAAACCTAAAATCATCGCTAGTAAAAAAAGACGAATAAACATTTTTTTCTTTTTTAAAAGATTATGAATTTGGAAAATACCAGCTCCAATAATAATGGCCAAGGGTAAAACCATATTTAAAGAACGGACCGCATGAATACTGTCCCTGCTTAAAGCGGCTGGTAAAGGCGAGATTAAAAGCCAATACCATAAGAAACCTGAGGAATTTTTTTTCTGGCTAATTAAAAACCAGAAACCAGCCAGTAAAAAGATAATATCGATATAATATAAAACACCAACATAAGGAGCGCCATGACGAGCGCTACTCCAATCCCCTTCAAAGAAAAGAAATTTACCAGAAAAATGATTGAAATAACGCTCTAAAAAACCCCTTCCTAGAGCCAAAGAATCATTATGATAGATTTCAAAATAAATCTTATTACTGTTATCTTCTTTTAAAATCTGATTAATCTCTTCATTACCTCTAGGATAAGAAAAAAGGCTCATTACTTTTAAGCGATTACCAGCAGAAAAAGAAGACCAAATAATTGGCAAACAGACTATAAAAATTATAGCTAAAGAAGTTAAAAGAAATTTAAGAGGTATTTTTTTAATTTCTTTTCTGAAAAAAAGAAAAAGACCGAACAAAAATAAAGGAGTAATCATTTTACTGCTTTGATAAGTTAAAAGGGTCAAACCAAAACTAAAAGCAGAAAATAAAAGCCATTTTGGTTTTTTTAAGGCAGTTAAAAAAAGATAAAAGCCTAAAAGAAGGAAGAATAAAGCCACATTGGCTTCCCAACCTCCCCGAGAAAACTGTAAATGCCAGGGCATAACCGCTAGAGCAAAACTGGCTGCTAAAGAAAAAGGATAACGAATTTTAGCTTTTAAAAAAGCTTGTTGCGGATATAATTTACTAACCACTAAATAGAGTAACCAAACAGTTCCTACTCCTAAAATTGCTGAAGGAAAACGAACGGCTATTTCGCTTAAACCAAAAATAGCGACAAAAGGCAGACATAAATAAATATAAAGACCAGGTTTAAAATCTCCGAAAGATTTGAAAACCAAAGGCAGAAAATTACCATATTCATCTCTACCGGTTTTTAAAATCGAATAGGCGTTATAGCCCAAGGCAGCTTCATCCCAATCTAAAGAAGGTGGATTAAAACTTAAACGAAAAAAACGTAGTAAAGCCGCTAAAACCAAAACTAATAATAAAGGCCAATTTTTTTTAAAGAATTTAATCATTAATTTTTTTTATTATTTTTTAAGGATTTCAAAAGCCGGTTTCTTATCCAGAAAATCAATTGTTTCTATTTTATCCCAACCTTCAGGATAATTCCCAGGACTAGTTATTAAAAGACATTTATTACCAGATTGACATTCAACCTTTGTTTTTATTTCCCAATCATTAATAAAAACAAATTTATCAAAATTATCTACCCAATACCAATCGGTTTTTAGATAACGTTTTAAATTAGGATCTTGTCGATATTTATCTGGAGCCCATTGAAGATAAAAAAGTAAAAATTCATGAGCCTCACCGTATCTTTTGTTTATAAAAATCTGTTGATAATCATTTTGGTTTTCTTTCACAAATAAAACCACTTTTTTATAACCATACTGCCAACTCCAAGAATATTTTTCTCGATAAGAACCAAAATAACCGGTTAAAAACTTAAATAATAAAAAGAATAAAATCAAACTGTAAATAATTACAAAAACCCAACGAGCGACTTCTCTTTTTTTTAGCACATCCCAGCAATGAAGAAAGCCCAAAGCACTTAAAATTTGTGGCATTGGTAAAACTAAAATTGTTCTTAAAACATGAGGGTTTTCTTGAGTCGCTGCTGAAGGAATAATCGCTAACAGCCACCAACATAAAACCAATTTACTTTCTTTCCTACGCCAATTTTTCAAAAGCCAATAAAGCCCAATTAAAATTAAAGGGGCTTGAATGGGGTAAATAACTCCTTGGCCTGGAATATTATATTGATAATTGCTACCACCTTTAACAAAAAGATAACTGGGAGAAAAATTTGAAAAGTAATTTTTAAAATAACTAATCACAAAATAGGTACCTTTATTATGAATTAATCTTGGTAATGGTTTAGTTAAATGAGAGCTACCTCTGGCCATATTGATGCGATTAATCATTCCCTGATCAATAATCCCTACCCATTTAAAACGTGCCAAACCAGAAGTTGAAGCCAAAGAATAAATTAAAGGAATAATAAAAACAAGAATTAAAAACAATAATAATGTTGCTTGTTTTTTTTGCTTTTTTATCCAAGCAATAATTTGCTGTCGATAAAGAAGAAATAAAAATATTGATATTAAAGGCGTAAAAATACGGGCACTATTATAAGTGTAAACAGACAAACCCAAAAAAATAGCTGATAAAGACAAAAACCAGCCTTTTTCTAAACCCTTCAAAAAGAAATAAACTCCGGCTATGACTAAAAAACTAGCTAGGTTGGCTTCAAAGGCCGGTCGAGAAAGAAAGATATGCCAAGGAGAAATTGATAAGAAAAAAGCAGCCAATAAAGAAGTGCTTTCTCTTTTAAATAATTTTTTAAACAAAAGATAAGTAAAAAGAACTGCTAGTACTCCAGCTAAAGCCGAAGGAAAACGAACAGCAAAATCATTTAAACCAAAAGTTCCGATACTCAAACTGGTTAAATAAATATAAACCGGCAGCTTATAATCGCCATAAGCCCGAAAAATTGATGGCCAACTAACTCCCCATTCATCAGCTCCGGTTTTTAATATGGAATAAGCATTATAACCATGAGAAATCTCATCCCAATTTAAAGATGGTGGATTACTAGTTAAATGATAAAAGCGTAAAAAAGCAGCTAAACCTAATATCAAAAATAAAATAATTAAGCTTCTTTTCCGTAAGACTGAAATAAAACTAACTTTATTATTAATATTTCTCATTTATTGTAATTCTCAGCATCAATAATTAAAAAGGCTTCTTTACCATTAGGATAATAAATCGTTCTTATAGGATTTATCTTCTCAAGAGTGAAGTCTTCAGGCCCTCCGACAATTAAAGTTTTTTTCAGATTTTTATCAGCGCCCCAGTTAATATCGCGAAATTCATATTTGCCTAAGTTATAAACTCCCAATTGATCTAAAAATATCAGACCATCTTTCTCATAACGTAAAAAATCTTTGGATTCTAATTGAAATTGTTCAGGATTATATTTTTTATAGAAAGCCACGAAAGTCTGAGGCTCAGAGAATCTTTTCGTCATAATGATTTTATCATAGTTATTTTCAACCTGGCTTAAATTGGCAATTGTCTCTTGATATCCATAACTTAATCCCTTAGCTAATTTTTTAGGAGCATGGTAAGAATATTCTTCAATAAAGAAAAATAAAGAGCTTACTAATATCACTAAACTTAACAGAAGAATGGTCTTTTTAAGACGTGAGAAACGCTTTGATAAAAATTCCCAAGAGAAGTAAGCACCATAGGCTGATAGAATCGACCATAAAGGTAAAAAGGTAATGGCTCTGTTGGCATGGAACGGCTCTTTAGAAAGAGCTGCTGGCACACCAGCCAAAAGTAACCAGGCTAATAATATCCAACGTCTTTTCTCACGACGTTTATAAAAAAACCAAACAGTTGCTAGTAAAAGAGGTAATTCCCATAGATGTAATAATCCCCGGCCAGAAAGATTAGAATAGGAATTGTCAGGACTACCTTCAGTAAAAAGAAAATTTAAAGAAAAATAAGAAAAATAATTTTGAGTAAATTTTTCAGCTATCCAAGTAATTTTATTGTTAAATAAAATTGGCAATGGTTCTATTAATAAAGACTCTTTCTGTCGCTGTTCAATTTCCCTGCCTTTATCAGTCGGATTAAAAAGAGAAACATCGCCAAAAC
>Ga0247842_10008675_pt1 | contig 10578 bp, 7 predicted proteins | sample LaCruzMarch2015__3_FD_192411 | JGI IMG/M metagenome (GOLD analysis project Ga0247842, IMG submission 192411) | Freshwater microbial communities from meromictic Lake La Cruz, Castile-La Mancha, Spain - LaCruzMarch2015_19m | ecosystem: Environmental > Aquatic > Freshwater > Lake | place: Spain...
GAGGCCCTTATTTACGAGGCTGAAATAGAGGTGCGTCCCGAGATAGAGCCGAAGGATTATGAAGGCCTTGAGCTTGAAGGCGTGTCGACAGAACCCAGCGACGACGAAGTGGACAAGATAGTCCTTGGTTTCCTGGACAGCCGCGCGGATATGAAAACAGTTACAGAGGACAGGCCCGTCGCTGAAAAGGACTGGGTAGACGTTGACCTTGAGGGTTTTGTGGACGGAAAAGCCAGAAAAGACCTCACCGTCAAGGCATACGTGTGTGAGATAGGCAATAAGATGAGCCTTATAGATGAGTTGAGCAACGGCATAAAAGGGATGAAGGCGGGCACCGAAAAAGAGATAAAAACAAAGTACGCCGACGATTACCACGCTGAAGATCTAAAAGGTAAAGAGGTCCTATTCAAAGTAAAGCTCAACAAGATACTCCAAAGGATACTTCCCGAACTCACCGACGAGCTAGTTAAAGAGATAAAACTTGCAGAGAGCAGGGACGAGTTCCTCAAGAACGTGAGGGAGAACCTTCGCAAACGCAAGGAAGAGGTTAGGAATAGCGACTTAAGGATACAGACGATAGAAAAACTTTTAGAGAAAAATAAATTCGATGTTCCAGCGTCTGAAATTGAGAGGAAGCTTCCTGAGGTGCGCGAGAGAGCGATAAGGAATATCTTTGGGTATCAGGCTCACAGCATGCCAGAAAAAGAGGTGAACGAGGCTCTCAAAAAACATGAAAAGGATATAAGGACAGCGTCTGAGAATGACGTGCGCATTACATACATATTAGAGGCTATAGCAAAAAAACACTCCATCACACCGAACAAAGAGGACATACAGAAAGAGATGGATCTTGCCGCTAAGTCCATGAACATGACGGTGGACAAGCTAAAGGAAAAGTATGGAGACGCAACGCTGGAGCACGCCTTGAGCCATTCCATAATTGAAAGAAAAACCTTAGATTATTTGTACGAAAAGGCTAAAATAGTGGAGAAAAAAGATGGTAAAAAGAAGGGGGCAAAATAAATGACTTACATACCAATGCCTTTTGTTATCGAGCAGACGCCCAAAGGTGAGCGTCAGTACGACATTTACTCGAGGCTGTTGATAGACAGGATAATCTTCCTCGGCAACGAGATAAATGATACTGTAGCGAACCTTATAGTGGCACAGCTCCTATTTTTAGAGGCAGACTCTCCTGACAAAGATATCCACATGTATGTCAATTCACCGGGCGGTGCCGTTACAGCGGGGCTGGCGATATACGATACTATGAAATATATAAAACCGGATGTCTGCACTTATTGCGTGGGGCAGGCAGCAAGCATGGGCGCTATTTTACTCGCTGGTGGGACAAAGGGCAAACGTTTTGCCATGCCTAACGCGAGGATAATGATACATCAGCCTCTTGGCGCTTTCAGCGGGCAGGCTTCGGACATGGAGATACACGCTAAGGAAATACTGCGCACAAAGCATCACCTGAACGAGATACTCGCAAAGAGCACGGGCAAGGACATAGATACCGTTACAAAAGACGCTGACAGAGACTTTTTCATGTCTGCGGATGAAGCGCTTAAATATGGTATAATCGATAAGATCGTCGATAGGAGATAGAAATGAACAAGAACGGAACTTCAGCAGGATTCCCCAACCTGGTATGCTCATTCTGCGGCAAGAGCCAGAGGGACGTAAGAAAGCTAATTGCAGGCCCCGCAGTTTTTATATGCGACGAGTGTGTTGAGCTCTGTAACGACATACTCAGGGACGAGGCAAGAAAGGAAAACGTCAAGGCCGGCTTCGGCAACATGCCAAAACCAGCTGAAATAAAAGCTGTGTTGGATAGTTACGTCATAGGTCAGGACCATGCGAAAAAAGACCTCTCCGTCGCTGTACACAACCATTATAAGAGGATATTCGGACAGGGTAGTATTGACGAGTCTGATGTCGAGATACAAAAAAGTAATATTCTTTTAATTGGACCAACGGGTAGCGGCAAAACATATCTGGCGCAAACATTAGCTAGAATGTTGAAGGTGCCTTTTACTATAGCGGACGCAACGACGCTGACAGAGGCCGGTTATGTTGGCGACGATGTTGAGAACATATTGCTCGCTCTGTTAAGGGCGGCTGATTACAACGTCGAGATGGCACAAAAAGGTATTGTTTATATAGATGAGATAGACAAGATCGGCAGAAAGAGCGACAGCCCATCAATAACCCGTGATGTAAGCGGGGAGGGCGTTCAGCAGGCTCTGTTAAAGATACTCGAAGGCACAAAAGCCAGTGTTCCTCCAAAGGGTGGAAGGAAACATCCTCATCAGGAATACATCCAGCTCGATACAAAAAATATTCTATTTATATGCGGAGGAGCTTTCATAGGCCTTGAGAAGATAGTGGAAAAGAGGCTGGCGAAGAAAATAATGGGTTTTGGCTCCGACATAAAAAAGGAAAAAGAAAAGAAAGGCGAGAACTATCTTGCAAAAGCCGAGCCTGAAGACCTTTTGAAGTACGGCATGATACCGGAATTCATTGGCAGGGTACCCATAATTACCGTCGTAGATGCACTGGACGAAAAGTCATTAGTGGACATACTTGTAAAACCAAAGAACTCCATAATTAAGCAGTTTAAAAAACTTTTTGAGTACGAGGGTGTGGAACTTTCGTTCGATGACCAGGCCCTCAGTGCGATAGCAAAACAGGCTATGGCAAGGGGTACAGGCGCAAGAGGCCTCAGGGCTACCATCGAGAAGATACTGATGGAGATAATGTACGACATACCGTCAAAAAAAGACATATCCAGATGCATTATCAATAGTGATGTTGTTGAAAAGGGTGTCAAACCTGTTATCATATATAAGGAAAATCTTGAGAGAGAGATAGCATAAGGGAGGGGTTATGCCTGCTGTTAAAACACTGCCGCTGCTTCCGTTGAGGGACATGGTCGTATTTCCATACATGGTCGTTCCACTTTTTGTGGGAAGGGACAAGTCCATCCGGTCGCTTGAGGAATCAATAAATAAGAGGCTGGACATCGTTCTTGTTGCCCAGAGGGATTCACAGGTGAACAATCCTGGTCCAAGCGATATTTACGATATCGGCACTGTTGGCAATATAATACAGCTCCTGAGACTCCCCGATGGGACGGTCAAGGTCCTTATAGAGGGCGTAAAACGTGTAAAGATAAATAAATACACTCCGGCAGAAGACCATTTTATGGTAGAGGCTGAGGAGATAGAGAACACTAAAGATATAGACGACGAACAGATGGATGCGCTTATGCGCGCTGTAAAGAGCCAGTTCGAAAGATATGTACGCCTGAATAAAAAGATCCCGCCAGAGATGTTGATGACCATCTCAGGGATAAACGATCCCTCGAGGCTGAGCGATACTATTTCTGCCCACCTGACATTAAAGGTCGAGGACAAACAGAAACTCCTTGGAATGCTCTCGTTGTCAAAGAGGATGGAAGAGCTTCTCGCGCTTATGCAGGCTGAGATGGAGATACTTCAGCTTGAAAAGAGGATAAAGACCAGGGTCAAGCAGCAGATGGAAAAGAGCCAGAAGGAGTATTACCTCAACGAGCAGATGAACGCGATACAAAAGGAGCTCGGCGGTGCCGGCGACGAAGAACAGGACGAGATATCAGAGCTTGCCGCTAAGATACGGGATAAAAAGATGTCTGCGGAGGCCAAGGAACGCGCAGAAAAAGAACTTAAAAAATTGAAAATGATGTCGCCGATGAGTGCGGAGAGCGCCGTTGTCAGGAATTACATAGATTGGATAATAGGCCTTCCGTGGGAAGATGCCTCCAACGATAATAACGATATAGAGGAGGCAAAGCGTATCCTCGATGAAGACCATTACGGCTTGGTGAAGGTGAAGGACAGGATCATAGATTACCTCGCTATTAAGACCATGGCCGGCAATCTACGGGGACCGATACTGTGTCTTGTTGGGCCTCCGGGAACAGGTAAGACATCTTTAGCTCACTCGATCGCCAGAGCTGTTAATAAGAAATTCGTAAGGATGTCCCTCGGTGGTATAAGGGATGAGGCCGAGATACGCGGACACAGACGTACATACGTTGGTGCTCTGCCTGGAAAGATAATTCAGGGAATGAAAAAGGTCGGTACCATAAACCCTGTGTTTCTGCTCGACGAGGTTGACAAGATGAGCAGCGACCAGAGGGGTGACCCAGCGTCTGCATTGCTGGAAGTCTTGGACCCTGAACAGAACTGTGCTTTTAATGATCTTTATCTGGAGCTTGATTATAACCTATCTAAGGTCATGTTCATAACGACGGCGAACAGTATGTACACGATACCGGCGCCGCTCTTGGACAGGATGGAGGTCATAGAACTTTCTTCGTACACCGAAGAGGAAAAACTTAACATAGCAAAAAAATATCTTGTGCCAAAACAGATATTAGCTAACGGGCTACGTGATGATCAGATCAGCTTCTCAACCCAGGCTTTATATTTCATTATAAGAAGATATACAAAAGAGGCTGGTGTCAGGAATCTTGAGAGAGAGATAGGTACCGTTGTGAGAAAATCAGCAAGGGCGATACTGGAATCAAAGGGTAAGAAAACAAAGATAACTGCTAACGAGGCTCTGATAGAAAAATTTCTCGAGGCGCCGCGTTATAAATACGGTGTGATAGAGGGTGAGGATCAGATAGGTACGACCAATGGACTTGCATGGACCTCCGTCGGTGGAGAGATGCTCGTTGTCGAAGTTACGGTAACTTCCGGGCGTGGGATGGTAGAGGTCACCGGACACTTGGGCGACGTAATGAGGGAGAGCGCTAAGGCCGCTATAAGTTATGTGAGGAGTAGAGCCGGGCAACTTGGTCTTGATAAGGATTTCTATTCAAAAACAGATATTCATATACATGCTCCAGAGGCAGCTATTCCAAAGGATGGACCAAGCGCTGGAGTTACTATAGCTACGTCGCTGGTCTCCGCTTTAACGAAACGTCCGGTTAAAAAACATGTCGCTATGACCGGTGAGATAACCATACGTGGCCACGTGCTGCCTATAGGCGGTCTTAAGGAAAAGATAATGGCGGCGTACAGGGCCGGCGTAAAAGAGGTCATCATCCCCGACGAGAACATGAAGGACCTCAAAGAGATCCCGGAAGTGATAATGAAGGAGATAATCGTTCATCCTGTTAAAGAGGCTGACGAAGTACTGAGACTTGCTCTTGTAATGGAAGAGGGCGATAATATATTCACCGGAGAAGAGGACGAATACATGCTCGTGAAGGGTGACAAGGGTTATAATCCTAAGGCCCGTTCAATAAACAAGCACTGAATAAAAAAAAGCCAGGCCTGGAGGCTGAATGAACAGGGTTAAATCCGCTTTTGAGATAGTTAAAAAATATCCGATCCCGTTGTTCGCTATACCTTTTGCGTACAGCGCTTTAGAACTTGGTTTTTTCACGAAGTATATGGTTGCGCATGGTATCATGACGAATCCGATGGTCTTGTTCGCTGGTGACAAGGTAGATGTTCAGAGTATTTCACTGATCTTGCTTTCTATGTTGTTCTCGGCAATTTTTGCAACAGGGTATATCCCTATGATCTTAATCGCTGTAGACGGTGGACAATTAGGACTTTCATCATTTAAAATATTTTTAACGGGCAGAAGACTATGGAAAATCATTTTGCTGAGTTTAATAGTGTTCCCTCTTTCTGTTCTGACGCTGTCCTACGGTTTTATTATTACTGTAATGGCGTATCCGATCATCGTGAGTTCAAGTGAGGCAAAAGTTGTGGAGTCCATTAAAAGAAGTATTGTGATTACAGAAGGCTCCCGGTTCAAGATATTTTGCTATATGTTTGTATACTGTGTTCTAGAATTCTTGATTTTCAATGTCCCGGTCATTTTTGCGGTTGTAATGGATATGATCTTAACGCCGCTGTTCTATATCGTTCTAGCCCTTTTATACAGGGAGTGTATGAACAAACATGCTCAATAGGGACGTTGTGATCGAAAAGATAAAAAACTTTTTTTATAGGCCGGGAGTGAGGCTGTTCTCGTTCATAATAGTATTTTCGTTCCTTATTTCCATCACTGTGAACCTTAACCTGTCAAAACCTTATAAGGCGTATCGACTTGGCGAGTTTGCCGATAGGAATATAAAAGCATCTCAGACAATTGAGTTCGAGGACGTTGAATCTACAGAAAAGGCTGCAAGGGAAGCGGAAAAACTTATTCCTCCTGTATTCGATTATGACCCTAGTACGCTCAACAGCGCCAAACAAAAGATACATGAAGCATTCAAGAACCTCAGGAAGAACCCAACAACTACCGATGCCAGGAAGAAATTCGAGGACTACCTCGGCCGCATCGTAGACGATACTCCATATAAAGTCATATCCGCTGGCAGTTATCCCTGGAGAATGGAGAGGGCGCTCCTTTATGCTTTGAGTGCCGTTCCCAACAGGTACATATTGGACGATAAGGACATCCTCTTTGAGGAAGGTTCCGGCGAAATAGTTATTAATGATATATCACGTGACAACGAGGGTATGTCTTATCAGGAAAGTACCAAACGTCTGAAAACAGCACAACTCCTGCCGCTTGCTATTACTCTCGATGAAGTTCGACAGATGATGCAGGAAAAGATGCAGAGCATATTTGGAAAGTTCAACAAGGAAGAGCGTACTGCAATAATGAGCATAGCCGATTCGCTGGTCAGGGCGAACCTGACATTTAATAAGGAAAAAACGGTCCGCTCAAGACAAAGCGCGCGGGAAAAGGTCAACAAGGTTATAGTCAAGGTCAACAGGGGCGAGATCGTTGTCCGCGACGGTGAGCCAATAGAAAAACGCCAACTGATGATATTGAACCAACTGAGAATGGCAAGCATGAATTATAAGAACACAGTTTTTTATCTGTTCTATTTTATGCTGTTTGGCCTGGTGTTCTACAGCCTCTCCTTCTATACAAAGTCATCCATATACATTTATAAACCCAAGACGAAGGACGTTTTGGTCATGGGGCTATTCACATTACTATACACGCTGGGGCTCAAGCTCTGGCTGCTTGTGTCTTCAATACTTGCTGTTTACATCACAGATATATCAGCTGATGTATTTATGTTGCTCTTTCCATACGTCGCTATGGGACTTGTGGTCAGGATACTGTTCACAACAGAGCTCGCGGCTATTTTCTCGATCGTGTCCGCTGTTATCATCGGTGTTATGACAGAGGGCAATTTTATCTTCTCGGGCTATGTGTTGTGCTCTGGCCTGGTCGCGTCCGTACTTGTCATGAGGTTCGAGGAGAGGAGCACCCTCGTAAAAGCAGGCCTTATGGTGGGATTGTTCCAGATGTTGTTCGCCTCTGTGATGATCGTAGCAAAAGTATATACGATAAATTTCTCATGGTACCATATTGTTTACGCGGGCATTGCTGGGTTCTTGAGCGGGATACTGAGTGCGTTCGTTACAGAGGCTGTTATACCTGTATTTGAATATATGTTCAATTATACAACGAACCTGAAGCTTCTTGAGTTCGCGAACACCAATCAAGCGCTCCTCAGGGATTTTTTGATAAAGGCGCCCGGGACATACAACCACAGCATGATAGTTGCACAACTTGCAGCGGCGGGTGCGGATGAAACAGGTGCAAACTCACTCCTTGCAAGGGTGGCTTCCTATTATCACGACATCGGCAAGATGGGCAAAGCGGTCTACTTTATAGAGAACCAACAGGGGGCTATAAACCCCCACGATAAACTGAACCCTACAATGAGCGCGAGAATACTAGTCTCTCACGTAAAAGATGGCGTAAAGATGGGGCATGAAGCTAAGCTTGGTAAACCTATTACAGACATAATAGAACAGCACCATGGAACGTCGCTGATGAAGTTCTTCTACGGAAAGGCGCTGGAACAGAATAAGGGTGTCAATGAGCTTGATTATAGATACCCGGGCCCTAAGCCCAAGAGCAGGGAAGCTGCACTTGTTATGATAGCTGACTCATGCGAGGCGGCATGCAGGACGCTTGAGGATCCCACACCGTCCAGGATAAAGAACACTGTTGACGCAATAATAAACAACATGTTCGTTGACGGGCAGTTCGACGAGTGCCACATAACTTTAAAGAGGCTGAAGATAATAAGTCAGATATACACAAAGATACTTATAGCACTGCATCACAGCAGAATTGAATATCCTGACCTTCACCGTACCGAGGAGCAAAATGGGAATTATACTAACAGGAGAACCTGGGATAAGATTACCCAGAAGATCACTGACAAGGACGGGGAAACAAGCTCTGTCGATTCTAGGCTGTGACGATCGCAGCCTCTCTGTAGCTCTTGTAAAAGGCAGGACGATAAAAGAACTCAACAAGAACTACAGACGTAAAAATTATCAGACAGATGTTTTGAGCTTTAATTCACCGCCGGAAATAGCCGAACCGTTTGGCTATATGGGTGACATATTTATATGCGTTGATACAGCAAAAAAGAACGCTAAATTGGACGGACATACATTGGACGAGGAGCTTATTTTGTTGTTGGTGCACGGGATACTACATTTATTTGGATATAAGCATGAAGGCAGGGTCAGCAGTAAAGACGCTGAAAAGATGTTCTTTATGCAGAGTCGGATACTAGCGGAGGTTTTAGGTCGTGGCAGGATTGGACGAAATAAAAAACAGGGCAGATAAACTTTTTAAGGTTCTGGATCTTGAGAACAAAAAGAAGAGGCTCTCTGATATAGAGGCTGAGCTCTCTGCCCCTGATATATGGAATAACAAGGATAAGGCTCAGGCCCTTAATAAAGAGGCTACTCAGATAAGGCGAGTGGTATCCGACTGCAAGTCTTTAAGCGACAAGATATCTAACGTCGCTGTAACGACATTATTGTTGGAGAGCGAAAAGGATGAGGCGCTTGTTAAGGACCTCGATGAACAGACCATACTGATAGAAAAGCAGATAAAGGAGATGGAATTCAAACGAATGCTGAGCGGGGAATCCGACCACATGGGGGCTGTGCTAACTATAAATGCGGGGGCCGGTGGTACTGACGCCCAGGACTGGGCCGCAATGCTTTTAAGGATGTACTCGCGATGGATAGAAAGGAAAGGTTATAAGCACGAGGTCGTCGACTATCAGTCCGGCGAGGAAGCAGGCATAAAGAGTGCAACACTCCTGGTCGACGGTGATTATGCCTATGGTTATCTTAAGGCGGAGAACGGTATACACAGGGTCGTACGTATTTCTCCGTTCGATAGCAACGCGCGCAGGCACACCTCCTTTGCCGCTGTATTTGCATCTCCTCAAGTTGATGACACTATCGACGTAGATATAAAAGAGGTCGACCTTAAGATAGACACGTTCAGGGCGGGCGGCGCAGGGGGGCAGCATGTTAACACAACAGATTCCGCAGTAAGGATAACTCATATGCCGACCGGTATTGTTGTCCAGTGCCAGAACGAACGTTCACAACACAAGAACAAAGCCACAGCGATGAAGATATTGAAGTCCAGGATGTACGAAAGGGAACTTGAATTGAGACAGGAAAAAACGGATAAGGCGAATTCCGTGAAAAAGAAAATAGAGTGGGGTAGCCAGATACGTTCCTATGTTCTACACCCATATCAGATGGTAAAGGACCACAGGACTAACTACGAGGTTGGTAACATAAACGCAGTTCTCGACGGTGAGTTGGATGATTTTATTATTGAGTATCTTATGCAGGCAGGCGGTATAGGCAATGCAAAATAGAGAGATAATAACCCCAAAGCTTACCGTGGACGCTATTGTTGAATACAAGGGCAAAATAGTTTTAATAGAAAGAAAGAACATTCCTTACGGCTGGGCGCTGCCCGGTGGTTTTGTCGACGTTGGTGAGACAGTGGAGACTGCTGTCAGAAGAGAGATGATGGAAGAGATAAATGTTGAGCTGTTAAATCTAAAGCAGTTCCATGTTTACTCCGACCCAAAGCGCGATCCAAGATGGCACACAGTGTCCGTTATCTTTACAGCGACTTGCAACAAGGAACCCAAAGCCGGTGATGATGCAAAAAATGTTGGTCTGTTCACGAAAGAAGAGATAACAAAAATGCACAGCGAGGGCAAACTCTGCTTCGATCACGGGAAGGTAATGTCAGATTATTTTATCTAATTGTTGCTAATTGTCGATTATGGGTTCTTCGTCGAGATTTCCGTCCTCATCACCTTGGATTAATTGGTACATGATGTCGCCGTTCCTTTCTTCCTCGGGGGTAAGTTTAGGAACTCCGCTTTCCATAAGTTTGATCTCTATGGCATTGTCGCCGTCACCAAAATACAAAGGTGTTATAGGCATTCCTTCAACATCTTTTTCATCACCAACTTCGCAAGTTTTCTTTTTTTCTTTTTCGTCCAGCGTTTCTATGCTAAAAAGATCGAACATAAAGTTTCTGCCCTGGTAATAATAATCAGAGGTTATGCCGGCGTATCCTGCTTGTGCACCATATGAAAGTACAACTGACACTACTTTTCCTGTTATGCCGGAGACCTTTGAAAAGATCTTCATACCGGGGATCATACAGGTAAGCCCGACGACCATCTCATAGATA
>Ga0247842_10008676_pt1 | contig 10578 bp, 6 predicted proteins | sample LaCruzMarch2015__3_FD_192411 | JGI IMG/M metagenome (GOLD analysis project Ga0247842, IMG submission 192411) | Freshwater microbial communities from meromictic Lake La Cruz, Castile-La Mancha, Spain - LaCruzMarch2015_19m | ecosystem: Environmental > Aquatic > Freshwater > Lake | place: Spain...
TAAAACAGGACCTGGATCGACGATGTGGCCGAAAAATGCGCGACCATCCCTTCCAGCGAAAAAACCCGGGCGTGAAAACCCAAAGCAAAAAAAGAAAGTAGAAGCGCCGGTTCCGCGAGCGAGGAAAGCGTCATTTCACGGCTTGACCCCATACCGCCAAAAGTTGTACCGGTGTCTAAAGCCGCGAGCGCCATGAAAAAACGACCCAGAGCCAGAAGATAAACAAAAAGGATCATATCCCCCACAAAACCAAAAAGAGAATGAACCCATAGAACGGGAACCATAGAGGCCGCCGCGAGAACTCCCGCAAAAAGAACAAAAGGCATCGCATGAAAAATCCAGGATGCCGTTTCCGAGATCACCATGTCCTTGCGGAATAATTTCCAAAGATCCGAATAAACCTGACCCAGCGTCGGCCCTACGCGGTTCTGGGAAACAGCTTTCATTTTTTTGATGAACCAGCTGACCGCAGGCGCCAGAACGATCAGAAACAGAAATTGAAAAAACGACGTAAGAAGCGAAGTCATGAGGAACGCCCTCCCAGGAAAAGAAGGAGGAGGATCAACGTGATAAAAATGTAGCTTAAATAAAGCTGGATATGGCCAGTCTGGATCTGTTTCGCTTTTCTGGAAAACAGCGCCACCAGGTCCACTAAAGGCCGGTAGACCCATTCGTCGACAGGATGCGTGATCTTGGATTCAAATCGCTGGGCGGTCCGGAGCATTTCATGGCCTTCATCTTCCAGCTCCACGCGGCGTGTCGGCTGATAAAGGAAAGAAAAGATCCGGCGCATGGGTTTTGAATAACCCGTGGACGTATACTGCATGCGGGGCTCAAGTCCCGGCATGCCGCAATCCCAACTGTGGCCCACACGAACATTTTTTTTCCCAAGGACCATTCTAAGAAGAATCACTGTCCCGATCAGGAAACCCGACAAGATCATGGCCATAAGAAAAGGAGAGAATTGGCTCATCCCTGACGGAGATATTAAAAATAATTTCTGGCTCAGAACTCCCATGGGGACATCCGTACCGGAAAGTGCCAGGACAACCGTCCCAAGGACTCTTAGAACCCAGGGAGCCGCGAAGGACAATCCCAAACAACTCACCACAAGGATCCCCATGCCTAATTTCATAGACTCGCTCACTTCATGTGCTCCGGCCGCGTGCTGAGAACGGGCTTTTCCCAAAAAGCTGATGCCAAAAGCCTTTACAAAACAAGTGGCGGCCAAGGCGCCCGCAAGCCCAAGGAGCGAGGCAAGGACCGGCGAAAAAAAGTGCATGCCCACTCCTGTGCTTTCAAATCCTAAAAGAAGCGCGATAAAAGTCAGCCATTCGCTTACAAAACCATTAAGCGGCGGAAGTGCTGAGATCGACATGGCCCCGACCAGAAAACAACCGGCAGTCCAGGGCATCTTCCGGATCAATCCACCCAGGTTCTCGATATTCCGCGTATGAGTCCCGGAAAGAACAGAGCCCGCGCCAAGGAAAAGAAGTCCTTTGAACACCGCGTGGTTGATCACATGATAAAGAGCCGCGATGAGGGCAAAACCCGCGTAAAGAGGCTGGTGAAGTGTTCTGAAAACAAGCGCCATCCCCACCCCCAGGAGAATGATCCCGATATTCTCGATGCTGGAAAATGCGAGCAATCTTTTCAGATCATTTTCCATCAACGCGTAAAGAATGCCGAGAAGCGTGGAGAGGATGGCCGCTGTAAGGATCGTATTTCCCCACCAACCGGGGGCTTCTCCCAGAAAATTAAAAAGAAACAGGAGCAACCCGTAAACAGCCGTTTTGATCATGACGCCTGACATAAGGGCTGAGACATGGCTCGGCGCCTGCGGATGGGCCCGAGGTAACCAGATGTGGAGCGGGATCAAACCGGCCTTGGTCCCGAATCCGATGAGCGCCGCAAGAAAAATAACATTTTTAAGGACCGGCGAAAGCATGCCGGCGGCCTCTCGGAACGCATTAAATGAAAAAGAGCCGGAATGAATATAAAGGAGCAAAAATGCGGCGGTAATGAAAGCGGTTCCCACGTGCGTCATGATCAGATAAAGTGTACCGGCCGATCGCGCCTCGGGTCTTTCATGCTCAAAGATCACAAGGAAATAGGACGCCAGCGACATGAGTTCCCAAAAAAATAGAAAATAAAAAGCGTTTTGTACCGTCACCACGAAGAGCATTGCCAGGATGAAGAAATTATAGAAGAGCCCCAGGAGCGCGATGTTTTTCTTGCCCTGGCATTTATTTCCTTTTGATTGAAGGTCGCCAGGGCTAGTCCAATTAACCTCTGAATTTTTTGATGGAGAATTGGGCTTGCCTTGATATTCGCGAGTATAACCGATCGCAAAAATGGAAGTGGCTAAGGAGAGGAAAGAAATGGTCAAAAGGAAAAAAGCTGAAAAGGGATTCACCGCAAGCTGAAAAGCGCCTACAGGGAAACTACCCTGGAGTTCCAAGACCCAGGATTTTCCCGTAAGAAGGATGCTGAGTGAAAAAAGGATGCCCGCCACGCTTGCCAAAACGGCTAAGCCGTGTGTCGCGCGATTCGCTTTTTCTCCGTGCTGTTCAAAAAGAAAACCCGCCATCCCTCCTAAAACATGGAGCAGAACTTGAACATAAAAAAATAATGCCATTTTCCCCTAAAACCGCCTTCGGAACGATCATTACGATCATTTCTGGATTGTTATTTCGAGGTTTGAAGTAAGTAGAGGTTTATTATACGCTCAATTGACCACAGATACAGGAAAAAAACCTGCTCTCTCAATATTATTTCCTCGATCTTTTCTTACAATGTACAGAGATTGATTTTCCTAAAAAAAAGCGTATAGTGTTGCGCTTATATGCCGAATCCGCGGCCCTATTGCGGAGCGGGGGACCCATGAACCATAAGGGGCGAATTGGCTGCCTGAAATCAGGCGCCCTGGTTTCCGGATAAGAACGGATGAGAAAACCAGGACAGCACTGATCTCCAATTACAAATCAATGGAGGATCAGGCGCCGAGAGGTCTGATCCTCGACCTTAGCCCGTCAGCTAACCCCGTAGGCGAAAGAGGAGGTTTTTATGTGCTATAAAGTCCCGTCCATGAAATTCTTTTCCTTCTACTTTTCTTTTTTAAACCACTAGAACTCCGCCATGGACCTGTCCATTATTTTCATCCTCGCCGGGCTTATCGGAATAACTTTGCTGTTGATCCATGGGATCGATCGGCTGTAGAAAGGGATTTTGCATGACACTCATTTACTGGATCGGCGGAATCGTTTTCATTCTGCTTTTCGTTTATCTCGTGATCGCTCTCCTGAAACCGGAGTTATTCTCATGACCGCGAATAATCTTATTCAATGCTTCGTCTTCCTGACGACATTGCTCTTGTGCGTCAAACCGCTTGGCATTTACATGGCGCGCATCTATAACGGCGAACCCGCCTGGCTGAACCAATGGCTGAAACCTTTGGAAAACGGGTTCTACAAACTCTGCGGTGTGAAACCCGAAAAGGAGATGAGCTGGAAGACCTATGCGGTCGCGATGATGCTCTTCAATATCCTCGGCATTATTACCGTTTATGCGATCCAGCGTTTTCAAGCTGTTCTTCCTTTGAACCCGGCACACATGCCGACTGTCCCGGCGGACCTGGCCTTCAACACCGCTATTAGTTTCGCGACGAATACGAACTGGCAAAGTTACGGCGGCGAGACCACGCTGAGCTATTTGACGCAGATGCTGGCCTTGACCGTTCAAAACTTTGTTTCAGCCGCATGCGGTATGGCCGTGCTGGTCGCCTTGATCCGCGGGTTCATGCGGAAACAGGCCGAAACGATCGGGAATTTCTGGGTCGATCTCACCCGTTCTGTCCTTTATATCCTTCTTCCCCTTTCCTTTGTTTTTTCGATATTCCTTGTTTCTCAAGGCGTGGTTCAAACTTTTAACTCTAACCAGAAAGTCGCGCTCCTCCAGTCGGTCAAAGATCCGGCAGGAAAACCTGTTACGGAACAAGAATTAGCCGTAGGCCCTGCGGCATCTCAAATAGCCATCAAACAGCTGGGGACCAACGGCGGCGGATTTTTTAATGTCAATTCCGCACATCCGTTCGAAAATCCGACTCCGCTTTCCAATTTTCTGGAGGTCCTCGCTATTCTTCTTATCGCTGCCGCCCTTTGTTACACCTTCGGATATATGGTCAAAGACAAGCGTCAGGGTTGGGCCTTGCTTGCGGCCATGCTGATCATCTTTATTCCCTGCCTTTTGACTTGCGTGCGGACTGAGCAAATGGGGAATCCTTTGCTTGCCCAATGGGGGATCGATCAAACGGCAAGCGCATTCCAGTCGGGCGGAAACATGGAAGGAAAAGAAGTCCGTTTCGGGATCGCCAATTCCGCGATCTGGGCGACTGCGACCACGGCTGCATCCAACGGTTCTGTGAACTCCATGCACGACTCTTTCATGCCCATGGGTGGACTGGTGCCTATGTGGCTCATGCAACTCGGAGAAGTTGTTTTCGGAGGTGTCGGGTCCGGACTTTACGGCATGATCGCATTCGCCATTGTTGCCGTCTTCGTTGCGGGACTCATGGTGGGGAGAACGCCCGAATACCTCGGGAAAAAGATCGAATCCTTTGAAATGAAAATGGCCTCGATCACTATTTTAATCCCGACAATCGTTGTGCTGGCAGGTACCGCCGTTGCTGTTCTCGTACCGCTTGGAAAGTCGGCGATCTTCAACTCCGGACCGCACGGATTCAGTGAAGTGCTCTATGCTTTTTCCTCGGCCGGTAACAACAATGGCAGCGCCTTCGGCGGGTTGTCGGCAAACAACCTTTTCTACAATATTGCGTTGGGACTGGCCATGTTTTTTTCAAGGTACTGGCTTGCGATCCCGATGCTCGCGATCGCGGGATCTTTGGCAAAAAAGAAACATGTGCCGGCCAGTCCGGGAACTTTGCCTACGCATACACCGCTTTTCGTTCTGTTCCTTGTCGCGGTTGTCCTTATTGTCGGCGCGTTAACGTTTTTCCCGGCCCTCGCTCTCGGCCCCATTGTTGAACATTTGATGATCGCAGGTTAAAGGAGATTGGCATGAGTACGGTCCATAAACACAAATCCCATTCTTTATTCGATCCGAAGATCGTCCTGCCGGCTGTTCTTGATTCTTTCAGAAAGCTCGACCCCCGTGAACAAATCAAAAGCCCTGTTATGTTCGTGGTCTTGATCGGAAGCATCCTGACCACAGGACTTTATTTCCAGGCCTTGACGGGAAAGGGAGAAGCTCCGGTGAATTTCATCCTCGCGATTACGCTCTGGCTATGGTTCACGCTTCTTTTCGCGAACTTTTCGACCGCCATGGCGGAAGGACGCGGAAAAGCTCAGGCCGCGAATCTCAAAAAAGCCCGCAAGGATACTCCGGCAAAAAAATTGCCCAAACCGCAATACGGCGCCCGATATGAAACTGTTTCAGCGGCAACCCTCCACAAAGGAGAGGTGGTTCTTGTGGAGGCCGGAGACTTCATCCCCATGGACGGCGAGATCGTCGAAGGAGTGGCTTCTGTGGATGAAAGCGCGATCACAGGAGAAAGCGCTCCGGTGATCCGGGAGGCCGGCGGGGACCGGAGCGCGGTAACGGGCGGAACACGTGTTCTTTCGGACTGGTTGATCATCCGGATCACTTCGAATCCCGGCGAAACTTTCCTGGACCGGATGATCGCGATGGTCGAAGGCGCCAAGCGGAAGAAAACTCCGAACGAGATCGCTTTGAGCATTCTGCTCGCCGCGTTTACGCTCATTTTTCTTTTGGCAACCGTTACCCTCCTTCCCTTTTCGATCTATAGCGTCACCGCTGCCGGCCACGGCATGGTGATTACGGTCACGGTCCTTATAGCCCTCCTCGTTTGCCTTATCCCTACAACGATCGGCGGGCTTCTTCCCGCTATCGGGATCGCGGGCATGGACAGGATGATCCAGGCAAATGTTATCGCCATGTCCGGCCGTGCTGTTGAAGCGGCGGGCGACGTCGACGTTCTTTTACTTGATAAGACCGGGACCATCACGCTCGGGAACCGCCAGGCTGTGGCATTTATCCCGGCCCAAGGTATCACAAAAGAAGAGTTGGCTGATGCCGCACAGCTCGCTTCCCTTTCTGATGAAACTCCGGAAGGCAGGAGCATCGTGGTGCTTGCCAAGGAAAAATACGGTATCCGCGAGCGAAAGATCCACGAGATCGGCGCCCACTTCATTCCTTTTACGGCACAAACCCGGATGAGCGGCGTCAACCTCGGGGACGGGCGTGAGATCCGAAAAGGTTCTTCGGAGGCTATTGAGGCCTATGTTAAAGAATCAGGCGGAGCTTTTCCGGACGATCTCCGTTTTCATATCGATTCGATCTCCAAAGGCGGCGGGACGCCTCTTGTCGTGGCGGAACATAGCTGTGTCCTTGGCGTGATCCAGCTCAAAGACATTGTCAAAGGCGGGATTAAAGAACGTTTTGCGGAGCTCCGTAAAATGGGGATCAAAACCATCATGATCACGGGAGATAATCCGCTGACTGCGGCCGCAATCGCGGCGGAAGCGGGCATGGATGATTTCCTCGCGCAAGCGACCCCGGAAACAAAACTCAAACTCATACGGGACATGCAATCCGGAGGACGGCTGGTGGCCATGACCGGCGACGGAACGAACGACGCGCCGGCGCTTGCCCAAGCGGACGTGGCGGTTGCAATGAATACGGGAACCCAGGCCGCGAAAGAAGCCGGGAATATGGTGGACCTTGATTCCAACCCTACAAAATTGATCGAGATCGTGGAGATCGGAAAACAACTTCTGATCACGCGCGGTTCTCTCACGACTTTCAGCATTGCCAACGACGTTTCAAAATATTTCGCGATCATTCCCGCGGCATTCGTCGGGACCTACCCTGCGCTTGCAAAACTGAACATCATGCACCTGGCCACTCCCGCGAGCGCCGTCCTTTCCGCAGTCATCTTTAACGCGGTCATTATTATTTGTCTGATCCCGCTTGCCTTGAAGGGTGTCCGGTATAGGGCCGTAGCGGCCAGCCGCCTTTTGCGGGACAATATCCTGATCTATGGGGTTGGGGGCATTATCGCACCGTTTGTGGGTATCAAATTGATCGACATGTTGCTTGTTGCGCTCCACTTATCATGAAAAGGAAGTTCCTATGATACGAGAACAATTAAGACCCGCTTTTGTTTCTTTCATTTTGTTCACAGTAATCACAGGTATCCTTTATCCTTTGTCGGTCACAGGAATTGCGCAGACATTTTTCAAGAACCAGGCGAACGGAAGCCTGCTCTTTAAAAACGGACAACCGGCGGGGTCGTCCCTGATCGGGCAGCCGTTTGATGATCCCAAATACCTTTGGGGACGCTTGTCCGCGACATCCCCTGTTCCTTTCAATGCCGCTTCTTCGTCAGGATCCAACTTCGGTCCCATGAACCCGAATTTTCTGAATGCCGTGCAAACCAGGGTCCAAAGTTTGAAAAACTCTGATCCGGCCAATAAAAACCCCCTTCCGGTGGACCTCGTCACAGCTTCAGCAAGCGGACTCGACCCGCATATCAGTCCGGCCGCGGCGGAGTACCAGGTCTCACGGATCGCAAGAACAAGAAAAATCGCCGAGGAAACAGTCCGGTCGATCATTCGCCAACATACACACGGACGCTTGTTTGGTATAATCGGTGAGCCTGTCGTGACCGTCCTGGAAGTCAACTTGCAATTAGAGACGAACTCTTAAGGAACAAATGATAGAAAACAGACCGGACCCGGACAAGCTTTTAAAACAAGTGCAGGCGGAAGAGGCCCGGCGCGGAAAGCTCAAGATCTTTTTCGGCGCTATGGCGGGGGTCGGGAAAACTTATTCCATGCTTGAGGCCGCCCGGCACCGGAAAAAAGATGGTGCGGATGTCGTCGTGGGGTATGTTGAAACCCACAAACGGACCGAAACCGAAGCCCTGCTCGAAGGTTTGGAGATTCTCCCCCGCAAGACGGTTTCCTATAAGAATGTGGACCTCCCGGAATTCGACATCGACGCCGCACTCAAGAGAAATCCTTCGTTGATCCTGGTTGATGAACTTGCCCACACGAATGCACCGGGATCCCGCCATTTAAAACGCTGGCAGGATGTCGAGGAATTGCTCGACGCCGGGATCGATGTTTATACCACCCTGAACGTCCAGCATTGTGAAAGCGTCAATGATGTCATTACCCAGGTCACCGGCATCATCGTCCGCGAAACGGTCCCCGATACGTTCATTGAAAAGGCGGCCGAGATCGAGCTTGTGGATCTTCCTTCCGAAGATCTTCTCAAACGTCTGAAAGAAGGCAAAGTCTATCTGGGCTCTCAAGCGGAACACGCGGCGCAGAACTTCTTCCAGCCCGGAAATCTTATCGCTCTTCGGCAGCTGGCGCTCCGTTATACCGCCAAGAATGTAGACGCCCAGATGCGCAATTTCAAAGGATTGCATTCTATCTCAAAAATCTGGAATGTCGGCGAACGGTTCCTCGTCTGCATCAGCGGAAGTCCTTCCGCAATGAACCTGATCCGGGCCGCTAAACGCATTGCCTCCGAGATCGGCGCGCCATGGACTGTCGTCTATGTCGATTCCGCTTCTTTGCGACACACGGAAGCGGAGAAAAAACGGGCTTCTGAAATGCTGAGCTTCGCGGAAAAACTGGGCGCTGAAGTCGTCACGTTGAACGGGCAAGATGTCAGCGAAGAACTGATCGCATACGCCAGAGCTCACAACATCACGAAGCTGATCGTCGGAAAGCCCCAAAGAGCAAGATGGCAAGAATGGGTCTCGGGCTCGATCGTTAATGATCTGGCGCGTCAATGCGGGGAGATCGATCTTTATGTTATCAGCGGAGAAAGGCAAGCGACACTTGCCCCTCTTAAATTCCCTGCGCTTCCCAAAACCTTTTCATGGGAAAACACTTTTTGGGCCCTGAGCGTCATCGCTCTCTGCACGGCGGTCAATATTCCCCTCGCCCGTCATCTGGAACCTGCCAATCTGATCCTGATCTATCTCTTGGGAATCGTCTGGATCGCTTTTCGCTATGGAAAACGCATTTCATTTATCGCGTCTTTATTAAGTGTGTTTTTGTTCGATTTTTTATTCACGCGTCCTTATTTTTCTTTCACCATGATCGATAGTCAGGATATCTTTACCTTCTCCGCTCTGGCCATCATAAGTTTTTTGATCAGCGGTTTGACGGAGCGCCTGCGACAGCAAACGGCTGCGACACGCATGCGTGAAAACCGCAACCGTATCCTCTACGAACTCATGCAGGACCTTGCGAAAACATCGACCCCGAACGGCCTTTTCCAGGCGCTCATCCATCACGTCCGGAATTATTTCAAACTGCCGGTCGTTATCTTTACACCTGACTCCAAAAAAGAATTGTCCGTGCATGTTGAAAAACTGGAGGGACACGAGCTGCTTCCCAATGAAAGGGCCGTCGCACAATGGGCCTATGAACACGAACAAATGGCCGGACAAGGAAGCGATACATTACCGGCAGCGCAGGGGCTTTACCTTCCTCTTGTCGGGCTGGAAAGAACCCTCGGCGTACTCGGGATATTCCCCCAGGATAAGAACCCGTTCACAAATCCCGAGCAGTTGCATCTTCTTCAAATGCTTGTCAATCAGACCGCTTTGGCGGTAGAAGGAGCTGAGCTTGCTTTTGCGGCGCTCCGCGCCGAGGACGCCATAGAAAAAGAACGCGTTCACAATCTTCTTTTAAGCACCTTTTCCTACGAGCTTCCGGGACCGCTTTCCGAGATATCGCAGGCGGCGGAAGAATTACTCGACCCCGAAGTGTTCAAGAATGAACTCAAAAAGAAGGCCCTCATAAAAAAGATCCAGGACAAAGCCCAAGCATTGAATAAATTGTCGGCCGAACTTCCCAAGATCATTGAATCGCAAGATCTGTAAGTTTTAACTCTCCGGATCTGTTCAAGAAATCGTTTTGACAAAGTTTCGGCGTCCATGGCAAGATAGCTTTCCATGAACACACATCCTTCGGAAAAAAAGAGACTTTCCGCGCAACTGTTCAAGATCAAAGATCTTGGCTCTATTCTGGCGGAGTCCCATGAACCGGGGCACCGGCTTAAAAAAGCATTGGGGGCCTTTGATCTGATCCTTCTTGGAATCGGCGCGATCATCGGCGCGGGTATTTTTGCGACCGTCGGAACCGCCGCAGCCGGAGACATCCTTCGCCCCGGCGCAGGACCCGGCATCATTCTTTCCTTTGGTCTTACGGCAGTGGTTTGCGGGTTCGCGGCGCTTTGTTACGCGGAACTAGCTTCCCTTGTACCCATCTCCGGAAGCGCTTACACCTATTCCTATGCTTCCTTCGGCGAACTGGTCGCCTGGATCATCGGCTGGGACCTCATCATTGAATACGGCGTCGGAACGATCGCGGTCGCGATCAGCTGGTCCGGTTATTTCCGTTCCCTCCTGGAGGGGCTTGGAATCGTCTTACCCGTTTGGTCAACGATCGACTTCCGTTCCGCGTTCCAGGGTTTCGAAAAAGCCTCGGCCGTCCTGGCTCAGGGTGTCCCTTT
>Ga0247842_10008681_pt1 | contig 10572 bp, 7 predicted proteins | sample LaCruzMarch2015__3_FD_192411 | JGI IMG/M metagenome (GOLD analysis project Ga0247842, IMG submission 192411) | Freshwater microbial communities from meromictic Lake La Cruz, Castile-La Mancha, Spain - LaCruzMarch2015_19m | ecosystem: Environmental > Aquatic > Freshwater > Lake | place: Spain...
GCTTTGATTTTATGACTCAAAAATAATAAACCTCAGAAGAACAAACAAATAAAAATTGGTATAACACAAAGTTAGGGCTGTCTGAAACTACAGGCAGGACTGTGTCGTTTAGTGCAGACAGCGGGATGAAAAAATTGACACGGGCAATTTCAAGACAGCCCCGGAAATTTTGCGTCAGTCAAAGAACGAAAAATAAAATCCCTACATGAAAACTAATAGATTAAATTAACCAAAATCTATTTATTAGACGCAGGTAAACCTGTTTAGGTTGCCTGAATAAGAAAAAAAACAGGGATTTATTTCCCAACTACTGTCTCGTAAAATGAATCTTCGCAGAAGTGCCTTCCGGCCAATTCGAGAAGTTGCTCGGAAGTGATTTTTTTTATAGTGCGAATATAACGGTTGTAATATTTATTAAAATCAAACCCGTAATCAAGTATACCTAGAAATCTTTCGGCAAGAGCGAAAGGCCCGTCGATGCTACGGAGAAAAGAACCAATCATGTAATTTTTGACCAATTTTAGTTCTTTCTCAGGTACAGGTTCCTGCTGCATTTTTTTTATTTCTTTGTATATCTCAAGTACTGCCTGTTTCCTAACGTCGGCGCCGACTTCAGAAGCTATATATAAATAACCGCTATTTTTCAAGGATATTAAACCCGATCCGATACCATACGTATAGCCCTTGTCCTCTCTGATATTAGACATCAGCCTTGAACCAAAAAATCCACCTAAAATAGTGTTAAGAACAGTCATTCCCATATAATCAGGATGTTCTTTTGTAAACAGCACCTTTCCTATCCGAATACCCGATTGCATGACGTTCTCTTTCGGGATAAAAATCTTCTTTTCCGGACAGGTTTGTATTTCATACGGTTTAATAATTGCGGCTTTTAAGGATGCCCACGATTTATCACCAAAATATTTATTGATAAGATGAAGGGTATTTTTTTTCATCATGCCTGATGCAATTATTCTGAGGTTCCCGGGATGATAATAATTTTTATGAAAATCGATAAGATCAGAAGACGCCACCTGATCATAATCCTCTGGTAAAGCTGTTTGCCCGTATGGATGCTCTTTCCCAAATATCTGCTCCGCAAATTTCACCCTTGCCAGAAAATTCACACGCTGCATGGCAACAAGCTGATCCTGCTTTGCGTTACTCATCAATACTGACAATTCCTGTTGAGGGAATATAGATTCCCTGATCATCTCAGCAAAAACAGGCAATAGTTTTTCAAGATGCCTGTTGAGGGAATATAAAGAAACAAACGTATGATCTTTTTCTGTTTCGGTTTCAAAATAAGCCCCGTAAGAATCGAAAAAATCGGCTAATTCAGCAGCAGAGTAATTCTTTGTTCCTTCGGTAAGCATTTTGACTGTTGAGAATGCAACTAACTTTTTCTCCTGAAACCAGATTCCCGCGTTAAACATACACACGATTTTAATCACATCCTGTGTGCCTGCATGAAAGGAATAAAAAGGGATTCCATTATCAAGCTTATTTTCATCGGGTTTTAACAGGTTTATTTTGCCTATTGTTTTTATATCGGGTTGTTTTGTCCTATCGGGGGTTTTCATTGTGTCGGATGAATTATATATTGATAATTTTTTTATCACTGATTTTATGCATAATTAATAGATAATAGAAAAAAGAAAAGAGAAAATATCCTGTCTGCCACTTGCCAATAAGCAAGTCAATATTTACTATTTACTATCATCTATTTGCTATTTGCTTTAGAAACTTTTACGTAACATGAGTTAATCATTCCCTCGCCTTATAATAAAGGGTTGAGCAATTTGTTTCTCTGAAAATCTCTTTTGCCTGCTGCATAATCATTTCGGGAATAACAGCCCTGTATCTGTCAATTTCTGAATTTATCAATTCTGCATCGCCAAGCAACTCTGCAAAAGCAAGATTCATGGCTTTATTCTGTATGTTCATTTCAGAAAACACAAGTGTAGATTCGATTTTGTTCTGCACCTTTTCAAGTTCTTTACTATTTGCCGGTTGAAACTTACAAATCTTTTCCACTTCGGCAAGGATGGCTTCTTCGGCCTTTTTCATTTCCACGCCTTTGATCAGTTTTCCGGAAATAACAAAAAGACCATTGTCGAGTTCCCCCGTAATGCATGCATCTATCTCGCTGAAAAGTTTCTGATTCATCACCAGTTCTCTGAAAAGTCTGGATGATCTGCCATTGGATAATATATCCGAAAGAAGGTCGACCGTATGAAATTCCTTATCTGTCCTTCCGCAGCAGTGATATGCTTTGTATATAGCGTCGAACGGCACTTTTCGTTCAACAGTAAGTCCTCTTGCTTCTGATTGCGGCGGTTCCACGGGAAGGTTACGAATATAACCCTCGCCTTTAGGAATAGTGCCGAACCATTTTTCTGAAAGCATCATTATTTCACTTGCATCTATATCGCCCGCCACTACAAGAATTGCATTATCAGGGCAATAATATTTTTTAAAAAAGGCTTTTACTTCCTGCATTGAAGCATCCTGAATATGAGAAATATCCTTCCCTATCGTGTCCCATTGATATGGATGGACTTTGTATGCAATCGGTTTCAGTAAAAGAAAAACATCTCCATAAGGCTGATTCAAATAGCTTTGTTTAAACTCTTCAACCACCACGTTACGCTGCACATCAAGACTTTTTTCAGTAAAAGCAAGACCTTTCATTCTATCTGACTCAAGCCAGAAGGCTGTTTCGAGATTTTGCTTTGGCAGTGTGAGGTAATAGTTCGTAATATCACTGTTGGTAAAAGCATTGTTTTCACCGCCCGTACGCTGCAAAGGCTCATCGTATTTCGGTATGTTTTCCGACCCGCCAAACATCAGGTGTTCAAAAAGATGAGCAAAGCCGGTTCTTTCAGTATCTTCATCCCTCGCACCCACATTATATAAAATATTCATTGCCACAATAGGTGTGGAAACATCTTTATGGACAACCACTTTAAGCCCATTCGGCAAAACAAATTTTTCAAAACGTATCATATTTTTTTCTATTCGCAGATTTTCAAAGGTATTGTTTTCTCGCAGATTTTTGCAAATTTTTCCGCAGATATACGCAGAAACAATTTTTTACTATTTGTTACTTTCCGCGATTATCAGCGATTTTTATCTGCGTTCATCAGCGAGAAATATTTTTTTTAACAGCACTGATTAGTTACAAATTTTTATATTTGCTTGCTATGTATGAAACAACATTTTTCAGGAAGCTTCGTATTTGGAGAGATAGACACATCAGGGAAAAGCAGCTTGTTTATATCCTGAGCATCCTGATAGGGTTGATTGCAGGAATTGGCGCAGTGGCGCTGAAAACAACCGTTCATTATATTGAATCTCTTTTTAGAGGCACAGGACATATCGAGAGTCAAAACCTGTACTATCTGATTTTACCGGGTATAGGAATTTTGCTGACTGTGGTTTATATCAGGCTTTTTGTGAAAGAAGATATCGGTCATGGCGTTACAAAGATTCTTTATTCCATTTCGAAAAGAAACAGCAAAATAAAAAGACATAATACCTATTCTTCTATTATAGCCTGTTCCTTTACCGGAGGGTTTGGCGGATCAGTGGGGATGGAAGCCCCGATTTTATATACGGGCGCTGCAATCGGCTCTAATTTAGGACAGGTATTTAATCTGAATTACAAAACGCTTACTTTGCTTATTGGCTGTGGAGTTGCAGGTGCGCTGGCTTCAATTTTCAAGGCTCCTATTACAGGATTGATCTTTGCCTTTGAAGTATTGATGCTTGATCTGACCGCAGCATCTATCATTCCCATTTTAATGTCGACTGTTACCGGAGCAATTGTGTCTTCTCTGCTTCTTGGAGAAAGGATAGAATTTTATTTTACTCTTAAAGAAACATTCGTTTTTCATAATATTCCTTTCTATGTTTTGTTAGGTGTATTTACAGGAATGATTTCACTTTACTTTGTAAAGATGAATTCTTATGTAGAGCGCCTGTTCGATGAAATATATGATCCGTACAGGAAAATTATTATTGGCGGGCTTTTGCTGGGCATTATGATCTATTTTTTCCCACCGCTTTATGGAGAAGGATATACTGCCATGAAATCCATACTAAGCGGTAATACTCATGAATTATTGAACAACACCCTTTTCTATTCATTATATGATAATCAGTGGATATTTCTGTTATTTTTGTTAATCATATTGATACTCAAAGTAATTGCAATGGCTATCACAACCGGAAGCGGGGGAATAGGCGGTGTTTTTGCGCCCAGCCTTTTTATGGGAGGCGTTACAGGGTTTGCATTTGCCAAAGCTATAAATATCATCTCCCCTGAATGGATCAAGCTTCCCGAAAGCAATTTTACTTTAGTAGGCATGGCCGGTCTGATTGCCGGAGTAATGCAGGCGCCATTAACAGCAATCTTTCTTATAGCAGAAATAACCGGAGGTTATGGGCTTTTCATACCTCTTATTGTTACTTCATCCATTTCATATATCACCATTCATTATTTTGAAAAACATTCCATATACACGAAAAAGCTCGCCCAGCATGGTCTTCTGATTACCCACGACAAAGACAAAGCCGTACTGACTCTCATGAAAATGGAACATGTAATTGAAAAGGACTTCACTCATGTAAGTCCGGAAGACACTTTAGGTGATCTGGTAAAAATAATAGCCAAATCGAAAAGAAATTTATTTCCTGTAATTGATGAAGAACATCATTTTCTTGGCATGATCTTGCTTGATGATGTAAGAGAAGTAATGTTCAACAAGGAAAAATATAATGAGCTTTTTGTGAAAGACCTGATGATTCAGCCTTCAGACCGGATTTCTCCGACCGATAACATGGAAGCGGTAATGGATAAATTTAAAGACAGCAGTTTGTGGAACCTGCCGGTAATAGAGGATGGTAAATACATCGGGTTTGTATCCAGATCAAATGTATTTAATGCATACAGGAAGAAGTTAATTGAGTTTGCGAAGGAATAAAAGGTGAAGCAGGAAATAAGTTATGGGCAAGTTTTACAGACGACAACTACATATAGTACAGACAAGAAAACCACCAAAATTTATTTGCAACAGCTGGGTAAATATTATTTTGATGCGCTGGGCTTCGATATCAATTAGAATTAAACTTTTATACATTATCGAATTTCAAATCATAAATGTCACTCTGAGCCAGCCATTGCTTGAGCTTGTGAGGAAGCGGCTGTGTCGAAGAGTGAATATTTATAGTGTTTATCAATATGATGCAAAATATGCAAGTAGAACAAAATTATTTCCTTTTATATGATTTAATTTTATATTTCTTTGAAAATTCAACTAATGAATTCCAATCATTATCAATTAATGCTTTTTTCTTTCTACGACTCCAGCCTTTAATCTTTTTTTCCCATGCTATTGCTTGCATTGGATCGGTAAAATATTCGCAATATTTCATTTTCAATGGGCGACGCGAATGTGTATAAGATTCTGGATAATTATCGGAATTATGTTCGATTAATCTCCTTTCAGGATCATTTGTTACTCCTGTATAGTATGAGCAATCAACACATTCAAGGATGTAAACATACATATATTTCATTACTTGAGTTTTGCATGATTTTTTAACTTAATGATTTTTGTATTAAAAGTCACACAGAGCCTGACTACAGGAAGCTCGTGCGATTGGAGTCAGTGTCGAAGTGTGAATTTTATGTTTTCTGCCGACTTCGACACTCCACCCAGCGCACTGGCTATTGTGGAGGCTCTGTCTGACAGAAAACATAAAATATTTACAAACTTCATATATCTAATAAAAACGTTGCATAAATTTTGCTTTTTGAGTTTAAGTGAAAAAGTCATTTTTTATTTATCGCTTTTTATAATCCCTATATTACTTGTGGTTTTAACGTTTTTTTATTTCATGCAAAAGTCGAGTTTCATTAGATAAAGATATAAATATTATAGCAGGCTTCGACACGTTCCTGAAATACGGAACGGCTCTGCCTGACTAATCGGTTTATATTGAACTCTTGCCAATGATTTATATTTACCAGCACATCAAAATAATATTTAGCCGTGTTAAGGTGCGGTATTTTTTGTATATTTGCCGTAAGTTAAAGTATTTACCGGCATGAACCCGAATCTTAATCCGAATATAGAGAATCTTTCTCCCGCCGAACGTGAGTTTGAAAAATCATTACGTCCTTCCGATTTCATCAGTTTTGTCGGGCAGCATCAGGTAAAAGAAAATCTGAAAATTTTTGTTCAAGCCGCAAAGCAACGGGAAGAAGCTCTTGATCATGTTCTTTTACATGGCCCTCCCGGATTAGGTAAGACCACGCTGGCATACATCATTGCCAACGAAATGGGTGTCGGAATAAAAGTTACATCCGGACCTGTACTCGACAAACCCGGCGATCTTGCCGGATTGCTCACAAATCTCGAAAAAAATGATGTTCTTTTTATTGATGAAATTCATCGCCTCAGCCCTGTAGTGGAAGAATACTTGTATTCGGCAATGGAAGATTACAAGATTGATATCATGATAGAAACGGGGCCAAATGCCCGAAGCATACAAATTACACTTAATCCTTTTACTTTGATTGGCGCAACTACCCGTTCCGGTTTGCTTACGGCGCCGCTCAGAGCCCGATTCGGTATTAATTTCAGGTTGTCATATTACGATGCTAATTTGTTATTAAAAATAGTTAACCGCTCTGCATCCATTATAAAGGTTGAGGTCAACCCCGATGCTGCTTTTGAAATAGCCCGCAGAAGCCGTGGTACGCCTCGTATTGCGAATGCTCTCCTCAGAAGAGTACGCGATTTTGCTCAGATAAAAGGCGACGGAATCATCAATATGGAAATAGCCCACTACGCTCTGAATGCCCTGAATGTTGATGAGAACGGGTTAGATGAAATGGATAATAAAATCCTTTCCTCAATCATCGAAAAATTTAAAGGCGGACCCGTTGGTATTTCAACAATAGCAACCGTTGTGAGCGAAGACATTGGCACCATAGAAGAAGTATATGAACCCTTTCTCGTACAGGAAGGTTATATCAACAGAACTCCAAGAGGAAGAGAAGCTACGGAAAAAGCTTATTTACATATAGGAAAGATAAAACCTTTGCAGCAGAGAAATCTTTTCTAACGTCTAACTGCATAAATAATCTGTACATTATTTGGTAACTTTATCAAACTTTGACTATTTTAATAATGATTGATAATTTATGCGAATCAAGGGTTAAAATATTTCATTGAAAATAAACGATTAAGAAATAAAAAAATGGAACACTGATAATGCTGATGTTTATGATTTGCACTGATTTTATCAGTGATTATCAGTTGAATCAGTGTTATCTGCGTTCTATTATATATATTCCAACTTTTGATTCGCATAAATTATGAAAAACGAACAGAACAAAATAATAATTTAAACACCAGCATTTACTTTTAATTTATTTCCATGAGAAAAAGTTCCGGCACAGTGCAATTCATTAAAGAAAAAGCAATAAAATCAGGTTTTGATGGCTGTGGCATAGCATCAATTGTTGTTTTACAGAAAGACATTGATTATCTGACAAAATGGTTGATAGACCAGAAACACGGAGATATTAAGTATCTGGAAAAAAACATAGATCAGAAAGCGGATATCCGAAAAATTCTTGGAAATGCCAAATCCGTAATTGCACTTACTCTGAATTATTATCCTTCGGAAAGGCAAATTGAATCGGCATACTATAAAGTTGCAAAATACGCTTACGGAAATGATTATCATAAAGTGCTAAAAGAAAAAGCATCATTACTGGTAAAGTCTATGCAGACTAAATTTAAAAATGCAGAATTCAGAATATTTGTCGACAGCAACTCCATACTGGAGAAAGCATGGGCAGCACGATGCGGACTTGGCTGGATAGGGAAAAACACCTTGCTGATCAATAAAAAGCTTGGCTCTTTTATGTTTATCTGCATTATTTTAACCGACCTTGAGCTGGAATATGACGAAATGCTTGAAGACCATTGCGGAAATTGCAATGCCTGTATTGAAGCCTGTCCTGTTGGTGCCATTGAAAAACCGCATCAACTCAACGCTTCCAGATGTATTGCTTATCATACTATCGAAAACATGTCTTCGGAAACACAGGAAATGCAAGTGAAAACTGACAAATGGATTTACGGCTGCGACATCTGTCAGGATGTATGCCCATGGAATAAAGATATTCCGTTAACCAAAGAACCCGCATTTAAACCAAACCCCCGCTTGCTTAAGATGACAAAAAATGACTGGGAAAAACTGGATGAAAAAACCTTTGAGAACATTTTTAAAGATTCAGCAGTTAAAAGAATTGGATTTGAAAAGATGAAGAAGAATATAGAAGATGCTTCATAGTAGCCACTATGTGGCAATATTATAACAGATATTACGCAGATTGTCCCGATAGGGACAACCGCTTGGTAAAAAAATGGAAACACTATAAAACTAAATGTGCCGTAGGCACTACCGCTTGTTAAATTTATGTCTATATCTATATGCCAAATACATATACTTAAATCCACATACAATGCCTCATCTTCACTGTCAAATATCGAGATTCGGTGATTAACGGGTTGTGCCTACGGTACAATATTTCCCGTGTTTGTTCTCTTTTTACCAAGCGGTTATGCCTACGGCATATTCAAATTTGCGTAACATCAGTCATGGGTAGTTATACCAATTCTTAATTCAAATTAGTCCAAAGGCAAATTTGAATTATAGAAGGGTTAATGCCGATCAACAATACGTTTAGTCCAGCCTTTTTGGACTATTACATATTGCGTATCGGTATTATTATTACTCACTCAATAAAGACAAGCAGCAGGTGGAACAAAACCAACGCAAACATATAAGATTTAAGAAATGAAGAAAAATATAGAAAATGCTCTATAGGAACTGCTATGCGGTAGTATTATAACAGACTGCTTTCTGAGTAAAATTTATAAAAAACAAATTATTTTTAATCTGTGAAACCCGCCTGCCGGCAGCTACTGTGTACCCACATCTTTTGTTATAAAAAATCACTATGGTCCGGTTAAAATTTATGTTCTACAGATTAATTGCTCTACTATTAACTGTTTCAAAATATTTCGCCGCCTACGGGGCTTAATTTCCCTAATAGAATATTTTTCTACAAATATTCCATCCCTACGGGATTTTACTTTTTCTAACTCCGTAGGAGTGAAATATTTGTAAAATCCGAATAACCACAATATATATAAGCTCCGTAGGAGCGACATATTTACCGGACAATAGTGATAAAATATCATTATGTACAACCCTTGAAAATAGGGCTAAAACCAAATTGTTATTATTTCAAATTCAAAAAAATGCAACTTTCTAAATCACAACCTTTGGCATACTTGTGGGTACACGGTAGGTAGAAAAGGGGGGCGGGGGATTGAATGTATAGAAATTTGAAACCCAATCCCCCTACTCCTTCACCAACGGGGAATAAATTAACGACTTTATATACAGGCACTATTTAATTCTGTTTTTTTGATTTTTCCGAAGCAGCGAATTGTTTTGCAATTTGCAATAAAAACTGATATAATCCCGTCTTCAATCGAATAATATAGTACCAGAAAAGTAAATGTTTTTTCCTGATTCCATATCTTTCATACATAAATGTTCTGGATGGGAAAAAATCATTAAACAAATAAATGGTTTTATTTTTAACCCCCCTGATATTGCTGAAAGTTTCGATGTTCCTGTTCACAATTCCCAATGGAGCATCCTTTCGGAAATGATGAAGATAATAAACAAATAATTTTTCGGTTCGTACATCAATATTTGCACGGGCTTTTTGTAAAATATAATCAGGAATTTTAACATCAAAATATTTTTCAATTAATAATAAATATTTAAAAACAATACTGCTGCAATTATATGAATTGCATGATTCCAGTAATAAATCCCAATTAATTATTGAGTAATATTTTTTTATTACTTCCAAAATATCGACAAAAGAATATAATTGCAGTTTCCCGTCATTAAAATGATCATTAAGATGAAGGCACAAATGCTGAATAAGGTCTTCTATTGATAAAGATTGAACCGACATGCCTGAAAGCGTAACCTGTTGTGATCTTTCCCAATAATCATCAATATTTACAGAGAATCCGGGATTATTAAGATGAATTTTTGTATGCAATTCAATTGAAACCCCATTTAAAACCAATGCCGGTAAATGTTTTGAAAGGTCTAATTCTTTGATAAAATCCGATTTATGAAGTTCGGTATATTTGTATCCCATATCGAGCAACAACTTCCTGCATTTTTCAATATCCTCTTTTTTTACCAACAAATCAATATCCGACATCTGTCGCAAACCAATGTCATGATATATTGTTTCCGCAAGAAAAATTCCTTTTAGCGCAATTACCGAAATCCCTTCTTTTGAAAATACTTCAACTGTATTACGGAAGTACTCATACAAAATCATATTACGGCTAAGCGACCTGTAATATGTTTGTTTTAATTTTGATAATGATACTTCGGGAATTAAATTGGAATTTTTTACAAAAGAAAAATTTTTATGGATCGATGGAC
>Ga0247842_10008683_pt1 | contig 10571 bp, 5 predicted proteins | sample LaCruzMarch2015__3_FD_192411 | JGI IMG/M metagenome (GOLD analysis project Ga0247842, IMG submission 192411) | Freshwater microbial communities from meromictic Lake La Cruz, Castile-La Mancha, Spain - LaCruzMarch2015_19m | ecosystem: Environmental > Aquatic > Freshwater > Lake | place: Spain...
TATTAATCGAAGGGTTGGTACCTTTTAGCTGAGGAACAGGCAGTTCAGAAGCAAATGATTTTGCAAAAGGATGATTAGCTGGCCAATCCAGAACCGGGAGCCTGGTACCTTTTTCATGCCAAGCTGATACCAAATACAATAGTAATGTTTCCCAGGTTGATTTAGTGAGTGAGGCAGGTAAAATTATGTTTGCAAAACCTTTTTTTAGATGGGGCAAAGCATCGGCTGGGAGTTGAAGCCATTGATGAAATTGAGCTATATATGAATCCAACGCGACAAATTGTAACGGTATAATTGTAAGGAATGTATCATTTTCCGAAAAAAACGGCTTTGCCCCGGCAATATATAGCGGTAAGTATTTGTTTGTGTTTCGAATACCCGAGCCTATTTCATCAGCCCAGCCTAAGGCAGTAAAAAATTTACGGATATTTGGGTTTTTAGCATACGGATTAAAGTTGAGCGGATTGATGAGCCCATGAAACAAAGGTTTATTCGGATTGGTAATGCGGACTTCAAATCCTGAAATGATAATATCGGTGGAATAGGCGCTTGTGTATTCGCGGTGAATAATGACATTGCCTATTACTTCGCGGAATATCTTGTCTCGCAAATCGATACGCTGATCTTTTTCGGTGTAAAATTTTTCGGGAAGATACTTGTAAATGAACTGCTTCGTTTCCAGATAAGTGTCAATCAGATTTTTGCGCAATGTCAAACGGTCGTCCCAACGATCGGGATTTTCGATTCGTACCATCACCTCCACTTTATAAGCCGGAAGAAGGCTTTGAATGGTGTTTTCAGTACCGAAAATGAGGGCGGCTGCCATTGTTAATCCTTGTTGATTGGCATAAAAATCTTTCCTCCAAAGTGAAGATTCACGAAGCATTTGTTCTTCATTGACAAGCAACCAGGGGTGATCACCCCGAAAATTACGGATGATGGTCCTGGCTTTTTCGAACAGGCTAAGGTCCAAATCAGCCATCGACAAATGGGGTATTATCTGGGTTTCAGAGAAAAAATTACGCTTACGCAAATACATATTGCTAACCTGCACCTGGTCATTGGTAATATCGAGGTCACTTTCGAAGGAGCGCCTGTAAATATGATCATGATATTTGTGTACCTGGCTGCTAACGGGTATTTGCACTACCATAACCAACCCATCAGGGTGCTCTATTGTAAAGGGTTCAACGGATACGGGCGGGTTGATGCAATCGGGGGAATTTAATGCCGTTATGATATCTTTCTTGATTTTTATTTCAGATGCGGGATTTATGCCATTTACCTTACCATCGTCGGTAACTCCCAACAGAATTGTACCTCCATCTGTATTGCTAAACGAAGCCACTGATTCATAAAAATCTGAAGGGACAGAATTAGCAGCTTCCTTGTACTCTGTTTGAATGTCCTCCCCTCTTTGAACTAAAATATTAAGGTCATCGATGGTCATAATATCTCCGATTAATTTTCAGAACATGGCAGAATTTACCTTGAGGTAGGCTAAATTGAGGGATTTTCGAAGGTATAATAGTGTTAGCGGCATAACTTAGATAGATTCCTTTTCAAATGTATGAAAAGTGAATGAATCCAAAGTGAAAAAGATCCAAGAGGCGGGAAAGGATTTATAAATGCACAAAGGTCTTTACACCACTGACAATTATCCTAATTAGGGTCTGCTTAAAAACCCCTTGCTAGCTGAGCGTAAGATATTTATGTCGATATTTGGTCTTACAATGGATTAGACCGCATCAAAGCCAGGCTAGAAGGAACAAGTGAAACGTGGATTGCCTGCATCATTTTGGTGCTCAACCTGGTCAAATTGGCCGGGGTGGGCATTTTATGCCTTGTTGGCAAAATGGCCGATTGTTCTTCAGCATGGTTACGAGAAAAGCCATTAACCCGATTTGTTGACGGTAATCGCTACCAAATTATTTTAAGACCTGGGATATGGGATCTCAGCACGTGAAACCAAGATGGGTGGCTTGAGTTTCTCAGTAGGCCCTACTTATGAAGGATGATCTTTTTGCAAATAACATTCTGACCGGTTTTCACCTTGAGGAAGTAAATACCAGTGGCCAATTGTATAAGGTTCACTTTTAGAAGCTGCGATGCATTCGGATGATCAAAAACCTCATTCAGTACTACCTCGCCCACTGGATTTATAATCTGGATCAGGACCGGGGAAATGAAAAATCCGGATATTTTTATGTAAATCCATCCGTTGGTTGGATTTGGGAATACTTCAACAGGAAGTTCCCCTGAGCTAAATTCGCTGATACCGGGACAAGGTTTAAAAATAATTTGTTTCACTGATGATACCTGCTGACAGGGTGGTTGGGGGATTCCATTCAATTTCAGGTTTACCGAGTCAAGAATTTTATCATTGATCCCAAGAAAATAAATGGTATTCAGGTTAGTTTCATCTCTGAAGGTTCCATCGCCTGAAGTAGTCCATTTAATTGAAATGATATCTGATGCCCTTCCCTGCAATGGTATACTATCCAAGTGTGTACAATAACAAGTGTCATTTCCGGAAAAGACATAAGGTGGGTCAAGGGTTTCCACCGTGATAGTATCGGTACAAACCGAAAGTTCATCCATAACCCTGGCGATGTATCTGGTCGTGTTGACCGGTATTACCACAGGATCTTTTTCATTTGAGCTAAATCCGGGAGGATCAGAACTCCAGTCATAGGATAAACTTCCTGATCCTCCAGAGGTCTCCATGTTAAGCCTGCAACTGTTGCCCCTGCAAGTTACCGGTGGTGTGGCCGTGGCATCCATTGTCAGAATATTGGCAAAACTGAAGGAGGCAATCCTTGTTTTCCAACCCATCCAAGATGTAGTATCAAAATATTCCTGCGTGTACCAGAAAGTTTTCGGGTTTACAGGATCCACGCTCATCGCACTGTAATCACCCCAACGGCCCCGACCTCCCCACTCTCCTGTTTGAGAACCTGCGCCGGGAATGATCTCTCTTTCGGTAATCGTCAACAGGCCTGATGGGTCATTTGCCATTCTTCCGGCATATCGTATTGATGGAAAAAGATTTGGCCCCGAGACAGAATATCCCAACGCAATATTGCCGGACTCATCCATTGCAATACTACCCATCCACCTGAAATTACTATCGGGAGAATAGGTTGATTGCTGGTAAATATACCAGTTATCAGTAGTTCTTCTGAGTTCATACCACCGTATGCCTGTTCTGTTATCAACATCAACAGTATGGTTGACTACCATTGACTGATGGTCACCAAACTTCCTGAACTGCAACCGGAACATGAGCCGGTCGTTGATCGGTGTAACGGTGATGCCCGTTCCTCTTTGCGGAATGCCATTCGTAAAGTTTAGAAACGGACTGACAGGGATATTGAGGAAATTGCCAAAAGTTGAATTAGAGGGATTGTTCCAGTCTGCATGAAATTCAATGACGCCAAGATAATTCGTTTGAATAAAAAGAAAGTACCCGGGAGTTCCGGGAAAGGGAAACTCGCCATCACAATCCGCAGGCAGCATGGCAAAGGCATCATCACCGGAATTCAACTGAAACCGGATCATCCTGGCTGCAGGATCGCCACTGATCATGGCTGCGCGGTCGAACGCAGCGGCCCCGGTACCTTCATAGGCCATACCGGACCTGACCCTGTTATATGACATATAGTAGCTGTCGCCCCAGATACCGAATTTAGGATAATCGGGAAGTTCGGAGAATGAATATTCCCAGCGAAACCATGAGCCTGTAGGATCAGGGGTTTGCGAAACAGCGATCATCTGGTAATAAGGAGCATTCGGAAAATTGGGCAGGGAAAACTGGCTGATTAACCACCTGTCGGCATTTTCATCATACAGAATTATTCCATCTCCATTGTTTGAATTGTGTGGCATCCCGTTCCAGATGCTTGATGAACTAAATGGACCCAAAATTCTGACTCCCGATTTATTGTAAATAGCACAGGAAAGATTTATCATCTGGAAATAATGATCCTGGCCTGCATCACCGCAGGGATCAGGAGGAACCACCCAATTGAGGTTTGACATCCCTTCAAAGTTTTGCAGGATTGTGTCACCCCTTTTAAGCCCAAGGGATTTCTGAGTAGTTGAATCCGTTGTATAGTCTTCATAACCGGAAGAAATCTTGACCCTGAGGTGGTTTTTTACTGCGCAATCCTTCCAGCTCTGATCAGTTTTTTTCACATTCTCAGGACACATCGAACTCAATGGAGGTGAAATATCGAAATAACCAGCAACTAAAACGACAGGCTTCCCTGAATTCTGGGAAATTGCCTGACCAGGAAGCATAAACAACAGAAGAAAAAAGAGCAGTAAGTATTTCATCCTTATTTTTCCGGAGCCAATCCGATACAGCACAAATTTACATCTTTCCATGCCAGTTCCTTGGTTTAATCTTACATTATTAAGGATCGAATGAAATTCTCATTACTTTTGACAAAGGTAACATTATGTCATGCACCGAATTATTTTTTTCCTGATCGCATTTTCACTTCTCTCTTTCCGGGTATTCGCTCAATGGACTCAAACCAACGGTCCGCAAGGCGGCAGGATTCTTTCAATCGGCGCCGAAGGCAACAGGATCTATGCCGGCTCCGCTGCAGGTGTCTGGATTTCTGCTGACTCCGGGGCATCATGGGCACAGGCAGGCGAGGGTCTTCCAAAAAGAAAGGTCATGGCTTTACTGGCATCCGGGCCCCTGGTATGGGCAGGGATCAGCAGCATTGGGATTTTCAGATCAGATGACAGCGGGGCTACATGGACACAAAAAAACACTGGTTTGACAAATTTCGTGATCAGGTCCATGACAAAAGCTTCTTCAACTTTATTTGCCGGCACCGGAGGCGGACTATTTCTCTCCACTGATTCAGGGGATCATTGGACCAGCGCAGAAGGAATCATCTCAGGTAAAAATATCAGTTCATTGGTTATTTCAGGATCATCGATTATAGCGGGTTCATATGGTGAAGGAATATTTATATCTGGTGATAACGGAAGTACATGGCAAAACAGTACTGCAGGACTTACTGATCTGTTCGTATTATCCTTGACTGCATGCAACGCTGCAATCGTTGCCGGAACCGAAGGTGGAAAGGTGTTTATTTCCACAGACCAGGGAAATAGCTGGCAAATTTCATCTCCGGGATCACCGGCAGAATCTCCTGTAAACTCCTTGGTTTTCAAAGGAACTTACCTTTTCGCCGGTACTGGTGGGCAGGGTATCTTCAGGTCATCCGACAACGGGTTTTCATGGACTTCAGTGAATACCTACCTCTCCAACCCGCTTATTAATTCCCTTGTTTTATCAGAAAACCGGATCCTGGCAGGATCTGACGGGGGTGGGATCTTTGCGACAGATGACCTTGGAGCGTCCTGGCAGCCAGTGAATAATGGATTGATTAGCGCCTCAGTAAAAGCCATGATGGTGAAGGGAACACAGATAATGGCAGGGACCTCAGGGGCAGGGTTTTTCATTTCAAATGATAACGGGAACAAGTGGTTTTCAAGGAATAATGGCCTTGGTAACCGATATATCACAGCAATTGCAGATGTGGGAGAGAAATTGTTTGTAAGCACAGCCGGAACCGGGCTTTACATCTCAGAAAACCAGGGGATTAACTGGTTGTCTGCCGGAAATGGTTTAACCAGTCATTACATTTCAGCACTTTGTGCATCAGGATCCGACATTTTTGCCGGCACAGCCGGTTCCGGAGTTTTTATTTCCGCCGACTCAGGCTTTACCTGGACAGCATCGTCTCATGGAATAACCGACTCTGTTATTACCTCGATAACAGAATATGACCAAAAAATATATGCGGGAACCCAGAATTCGGGTGTCTTTTACTCGACCGATGGGGGAAATACATGGACCGGGATAAATACAGGACTCCCCAGCCTGATGATCAAGACATTGGCAGGAAGCGGACAAACACTGTTAACCGGTACCTCTTCCGGACTTTACCGTTTATCCTCTACCGGCCTCGGTTGGGTACCATTATTATTTGATGGAGAGGCGATCATGGCCCGTACAATCTCCTTCTTTGGAAGTGCAATTTTTGCCGGAACCGATCAAAATGGCTTGTTTCTTTCCTTTGACAACGGGGATAACTGGGAATCATTACGTACCGGTCTTCCCGACAGTACGATCAACAGCCTGACAGCAACCGGGATGAACCTGTTTGCAGGCACAGGTGAAAGCGGCACCTGGAAACGCCCCATGAGCAGTTTGTTCACCAACAAGGTGATTCCCGACACTGTCAAATTAAAGCAAACCCAGGATTTTTATGATACCCTGTATGTCCAATCAAACGTTGACTGGACGATATCGGGAAATATACCTGACTGGTTCAGCCTTGATAAACAAAACGGCACCGGGAATGATACAATCTTGGTTCGCACTTTAAAGCCAAACCTTGGTTATCTGGCCAGGCACACCACTTTATATCTGTTTTCTTCCGTTGCACCGACCATCACTTTCACGGTATTACAACTAGGAAAGACGGCCGGGTTGCAAGATAATCAGGCTCCTGTGGAATTCTGGATTTCTGCTGTGCCCGGCGAGGGGTTCATCGATGTTTCAGCAGTGTCTGAAATAAAAGATCTTACAATTTACTCTATCCTCGGAAGTGTTATCAGGGATGTAACCGTGAATGTAAAAACCATACGACTTAATCTTTCATCTTTGGGAAAAGGAATCTATATCATCAAAATCCGTGGGCATGGCTGGACTGTAAACAAAACTTTTACACTCTGAGTGTCTGTTTAAATTTTTCCTGATTCCTGAGTTATAGCGACCTGTCCCCGGCCCTCCGCGATCCCCGGGATAAAATGAACTCTCCCCGGCCCCTTCAAGGGGAGGGTCGGGGAGAGTTCATATTCAGCGATTTACAAACAAAACAAGTCATTTTATCCGTAGTGAAGAAACCAATCAACCAGAAATTTAAACAGTCTCTTAAAAATGAAAATCCTGTACTCCATAATTCTTTTTTTGCTGGTCGGCAACCTCACCGGCCAGACCCTCACAACAGTCAACGATACTATCGACCTGGTTCCTGGCATACCCAAAACTGTTTACCTGCTTGCCAACGACACAATACCGGCAGGTGATTCCCTCAGGATAATTGGGGGCACTTCCTTTTCTCCCAGCATGATCAGTACCCCCTGGAAGAACAAAGGCTGGTTCACCTATGTTGCCCCGCATTGGGGATTCAACGGGAAAGTTGTTGCGACCTACACGGTGGTCGATGTAACCTTACAGCAATCATCATCTGCCAAGGTTGTGATCAGGATCCGTGACCGCAGCTATGATTCGCTGGCTGTAAATAACATTGATGCATGGTTCAATGCTTCCGGGCTGAATTTCTGGTTGCCTTTTGCAGATCTTATCGGTGCAAAGGGGTTCATCGTGCCAAAGGGAAGCGGGAAAAAGACCATCTGGTCAAATTCGATATGGATCGGGGGTCAGGACCACGATAGTAACTTGTATGTTGCCGGTGAACGATACCGGCAGGGAAACCAGAATGTTCCCGGCATTAAACAGGATTATTATGCCGGACCTGTAATGGATTCGGCCAATTATTCCATTTATCAGGATACAATCTGGAATTACATCTGGAACCTGAAAAAAACGGACATTGAATATCACAAACTTCACTGGCAGGATGCCGGATATCATCCGCTTCACAACATACTGACCTGGCCAGGAAACGGGGATGTAAATCTCGGAGAGGCTGCTCAGCTTGCTCCTTATTCCGACAGGAATCAGGACGGCATCTATAACCCGATGGATGGTGATTTCCCACTGATCCGCGGGGACCAGGCCCTGTACTTTATCTTCAATGAAAACCGTGGCCCGCACGAGGAATCAGGCGGACAACTGACTATGAAAGCAGAATTCCATGCAATGGCTTATGCTTGGGATATGCCGGGTGATTCGGCATTTAACAATACGCTTTTTTTGAACTATAAGGTCCACAACCGGTCACAGCAGACCTATTACAACACATACCTGGGAATGTTTACAGACATTGATCTCGGCTATTCGATTGATGATTTTATCGGTTGTGATGTGTATCGCGGAAGTTATTATGGATATAATGGAAAGGCAATAGACGGGAATGGTCAGCCCACCGCTTATGGAGCTCATCCCCCTGCACAATCGGTCACCATCCTCGCCGGGCCAAAAATGGAACCTGCAGGAACGGATCGTCCACGCTTCGACGAAAGCGGTCACCAGCTTTGCAATGGGAGCATCAATGGCACCGGCTTCGGTGACGGAATTCCCGACAATGAGCGAATGGGACTAAACAGCTTCCAATGGCTTTCATATCAATTTCCCGGGTCACCTTCCTATATGAACGATCCTGATAATCCCCAGGGATATTATGATTATTTGCGCTCCATGTGGATGGATTCAACCCATATGATATATGGAGGCCTCGGGCACGAGGGTTATGGAGGTTATGGTCCGCAATGCAGGTACATGTTCCCGGGAGAATCTGACACCCTGAACTGGGGTAGCGGTTGTGTGCCACCAAACGGGCAGAAGAACTGGACAGAACTGACTGCCGGAAGAACCCCAGGTGACAGGCGTGGATTTGGGTCAGTCGGCCCTTTCACCTTTCACCCGGGAGACATGAAAGAACTTGATCTGGCGTTTGTCTTTGCACGGGATTATACCAGTCCCGATACCCTGGCATCCGTAACCAAACTGATGCAGATGATCGATATTGTCAGGCATGCCTTTGCAACGAATACAGTGCCCGGCGGGGGCTCCTTTATAATTGTTCCCGAACTGCCTGAACAAAAATATTTAACCTGTAAAGTTTACCCGAATCCCGCAGTATCCGGGGTTCATATCGTTTTCGATATTCCTGTGAAGGAGAAGGCAACACTTCGGTTATTTGATTGCCAGGGAAGGATAATCCAGTCGCAGAATCTGGGAACAGGACTAGTTGAAACTGCACTGGATTTGTCTGGCTTATCGCAAGGGTTGTATCTGCTGGTGATCCAGTCAAGTCAAATGAGGACCACTAAGAAACTTTCTGTGATCAGGTAAGGAGGAATCCATTACTTGCAGTAGCCCCTTTTATCATCAGAACGCCAGAGGGCTGAGCTTCCCAATTGCAAAAAATGACAATAAAAACCACCATTAACGTTAACTTTGTTGGATAAAAATTGCTGGATAATATGAAATTCAATGCATTTATCATTAATTTTTTAAAGGACCGCTTTAATCTCGAAAAAAACACGGAGGAATACGGAGAGGTAATTGCGGCTATTTCGAGAAACATCTATTTCCGTGGCACCAACCTCTGGGTATTGATGTTCGCCATCATCATTGCATCGATAGGCCTTAATGTCAACTCAACCGCGGTTATCATCGGCGCCATGTTGGTCTCTCCGTTAATGGGACCGATCATGGGAATCGGTCTTGGGGCAGGGACAAATGACTTCAGGCTAATCAGGTTATCCGCTTATAATTATTTGATCGCTATTGTAATTAGCCTGATCGCGTCCACTATTTACTTTTTACTCTCCCCGCTCAATGAAGCACATTCTGAATTGCTAGCAAGAACTACACCAACAGTGTATGATGTGTTTATTGCACTTTTTGGAGGCTTTGCAGGAATTGTCGCCACCTCCAGTAAGGAAAAAGGGAACGTCATTCCTGGTGTGGCAATTGCCACTGCGCTCATGCCGCCCCTATGCACAGCAGGCTATGGACTGGCTGTAGGAAATTTGTTTTTTTTCGCAGGAGCTATTTATCTATTCTTCATAAACTCTGTCTTTATTTGCCTTGCTACTTTCCTGATTGTCAGATTTCTGCATTTTCCAAGACACACCTATCGCGATGAGGGCGCCGGACACCGGATGAGGCTCTGGATCTGGCTGATTGTCATTGTTACCTTCGTGCCCAGTGTTGTCATTGCATTTTATATGATCCGCAGGAATGTTTTTGAAACCAATGCAAGTAAGTTTATTGCCAAAGAGATGATTTTTGAAGGCAATACGATTATTGAGAAAAAAATTGACGCCGCTACCACAACCATTAATGTGGTTTATATTGGTAAAGGTGTCAGTCCGGATCTGCTGGAAAACGCAAGAAAAAAGCTCAGGGATTATCATCTGAGCAATGCGAATCTCAAAATTAACCAGGGGATGAAAGAATTAACTACTTCTGACATTACCAACATGAAATCTCAGATCATTGAGGAACTCTATTTAAAAAATCAGGAGGCATTGTTATCAAAGGATCAAAAAATTGACCTGCTTGAAAAGGAACTGTCAAAGTACCAGTCGGTTTATATGTCCGAAACCATTCTCAAGGAGATCAGAGCGCTGTTTCCAGGTATACAGGAGACCTCTTTCACCAAGGCCTTGTTGAGCACGGCAAAAACCAAATCAGCCGACACAGTTAATCTGGTCTATTTGAAATTCAACAGATCGGTTAAAAACTATGAAATACGACGACTTGAGAAATGGTTAGGTGAACGGATGAAAGGCGAAAAGATTAAAATTGTGGTTGCGAAATAATTATTGATGAGCAATATTCTGTT
>Ga0247842_10008686_pt1 | contig 10569 bp, 10 predicted proteins | sample LaCruzMarch2015__3_FD_192411 | JGI IMG/M metagenome (GOLD analysis project Ga0247842, IMG submission 192411) | Freshwater microbial communities from meromictic Lake La Cruz, Castile-La Mancha, Spain - LaCruzMarch2015_19m | ecosystem: Environmental > Aquatic > Freshwater > Lake | place: Spain...
GGATGGTCTCGGTGAGGGACCAGCGAGGGTGCCAGCCTAGCCGAGTCCTGGCCTTGGCGCAATCGAGCTTCAGGTAATGGGCCTCGTGAGGCTGGGGTTTGGGATCGAGTTGCCAGCGGGCGACCCCGCCACGCTCGCTCCAGGCCTCGGTCAGGCGTCCGACCAGCCATTGTACAGGTCTTGCGTCCTCCTCGCTGGGGCCGAAGTTCCAGGCTTCGGCGTAGGCCGGGCCTTCCTCGTACAGCCGCTCGGCCAGGCGGAGATAACCGCAGAGCGGTTCCAGTACGTGTTGCCAGGGGCGGATGGCGTGCGGGGAGCGGATGACCACTGGCTCTCCCGCCTGCATGGCACGCAGCAGGTCCGGGACCAGTCGATCTTCGGCCCAGTCCCCGCCGCCGATCACGTTGCCGGCGCGGGCGCTGGCAACGGCGACACCGTGCTCGGCATGGCCGGCGGCGTTGAAGTATGAGTCGCGGTAGGCGCCCGTGACCAACTCGGCGCAGCCCTTGCTGTTGCTGTAAGGGTCATAGCCGCCCATCGGCTCGTGTTCGCGGTAGCCCCAGACCCATTCGCGGTTTTCGTAACATTTATCACTGGTTACGACAACCACCGCGCGCACGCCGGGGCTGTGGCGCACCGCCTCGAGCAGGTGCAGGGTGCCCATGACGTTGGTGGCGTAGGTCTCGACCGGGTGGCGGTAGCCGTAGCGTACCAGGGGTTGCGCGGCCAAGTGGAAGACGATCTCCGGCCGGGCCTCATGCAGCGCCTGCTGCAGACGGGGCAGATCGCGGACGTCGGCGATGATCGAGGTCATGCCCGCGGCGACGCGGGCCGCTTCAAACAGGCTGGGCTGGGTCGGCGGCTCCAGCGCATACCCCGTGACCACGGCGCCGAGCCGTTGCAGCCAGAGTGTGAGCCAACCACCCTTGAAGCCGGTGTGGCCGGTGACCAGTACGTGTTTTCCTTGCCAGAAAGCGTTGTCCATCACCACAGCTTCCAGGGGGCTTGCCCCGCGAGCCAGAGGTTCTCGAGATACTGCTTGTCGCGCAACGTGTCCATCGGATGCCAGAAGCCGTGATGGAAAAAGGCATTCAACTGACCTTCCTGGGCCAGGCGCTCCAACGGTGCCTTCTCCCAGAAGGTCGAATCGCCGTCGATGTAGTCGATGACGTTGGGCGACAACACAAAGAAGCCGCCATTCATCCAGGCGCCGTCGCCGTCGGGCTTCTCCTTGAAACTGCACACTAAACTGCCTGATAAATCGAGAGCGCCAAAGCGCCCCGGCGGCTGTATGGCGGTCAAGGTCGCAAGCCGCCCGGAGGCGCGGTGGAAGGCGATCAGTTGGCCGAGATCGACGTCGGAGACGCCGTCGCCGTAGGTGAAGCAGAAGTCTTCATCACCCAGGTAATCCCGCACCCGCTTGAGCCGGCCGCCGGTCGAGGTGTCTTCGCCGGTGTCGACCAGGGTGACCCGCCACGGCTCGGCGAACCGCTGGTGAACCTCCATGCGATTTTCCGCCATGTCGAAGGTGACGTCGGACATGTGCAGGAAATAGTTGGCAAAATACTCCTTGATGAGGTAGCCCTTGTAGCCGCAGCAGATGACGAAATCGTTGATGCCGTAGCAGGAAAACAACTTCAGGATATGCCACAGGATCGGCCGGCCGCCGATCTCGACCATCGGCTTTGGCTTGAGAACGGTCTCTTCGCTCAGGCGCGTGCCTAAGCCGCCGGCGAGAATCACTGCTTTCATATCTCCTCCAGACTCGGGTGCGGTGCTGGCCCAGGTTTTTTTCGGCGTCGGGCAGGTGGGCCTCGATCATGGCTGCGGCCACGCGGTGTGTCGGTCGGGCTTCAGGCGGACCGACGGGGAGCGCCGCACCCGGCCTTGATTATAACTGCGGCCACGCGCCCTTGCGGCAACCCGTCGCGGCCGGGGGGCCGCTCCTACGGTGTAGGAGCGGCCCCCCGGCCGCGACGGATAGCACTAGGCGTCGGCGGCGACGGCGGATCGCCCTGGCACAGCGACGTGCGTTAAGATATTGCCCCGCTTTTGCCGAGGCGTGCGACAATTGCTGCAATGCAGCATCGCAGGGGCCGTCCGGCCCCGGGCTGCGACCCAACCTTGGTGGAGGAGCAGTCATGCAAAGTGTCTACATCGCCGGGGCCAGTGCCGGCAGCGGTAAGGCCGCGGTCATCCTGGGCTTCATGGAGATGCTCTACGCGGTCAACCGCCGGGTGGGGTTTTTTCGCCCGATGGTGGCCACGGGGCCGCTGGACGACAACCTGACGTCCCTGATCCGTGATCGCTACGACCTGCCGTTTCCCCCGGAGATGCTCTACGGCTGCACCGCGACGGTCGCGCGCAAACTGATCGGGGGCGGGCAGTACGACGAATTCCTCAAGCTGATCCTGGACAAGTACAAGCGCCTCGAGGACGAGTGCGACCTGGTGGTGGTCTCCGGGACCGACTTCCGCGGTCTGGTGCCGTCGCTGGAGTTCGACTTCAACGCCGATCTGGCCAACAACCTGGGTTGTGCCCTGGTGGTGGTGGTCAGGGGTTTCGGGCGCCGTCCCAACGAGGCCGTGCAGGCCCTGCAGTTGGCCCACGAGTCCATGTGCAGTCGGGGCGGGGACGTGCTGGCCAGCATCATCAACGGTGTGGCGCCCGAGCACCTGGACCAGGTGCGTGAGCGCGCCCGCGCCCTGATGCCGGCCCAGGAGAGCGTTTATGTGCTGCCGGAGCAGCCGACACTGCGGATGTCGACGGTGGGGGAGATCGGCCAGGCCCTGGGGGCCCAGTGCCTGCACGGGGCGGGCGACGCCCTGAACCAGGTCGTCACCAGCTACAAGGTGGCGGACATGGAGGTCCCGGAGTTCCTGGCCCATGTGGAGGACGGCTGCCTGATCATCACGGCGGGGGATCGCTCCGATATCATCCTCGCGAGCCTGGCGGCGGAGGCGTCCTCGTCCTACCCGCGGGTGGCCGGGCTCCTGCTGACCGGCGGCCAGCACCCGGCCCCCAGCGTCCTGCGGCTGCTGGGGGGGCTGGAGCGTACCAAGTTGTCGCTCTTGAGCGTGAAGACGGATACCTTCCAGGCCAGTCTCAACGTCAATCGCATCGAGCCGACCATCCTGCCCGGCGACGGGCGCAAGATCGCCTCGGCCCTGGGCGTCTTCGAGTCCAACGTGGACGTCGATGAGTTGCGCGGGCGCATCAGTGTCCGGCATTCGGAGCGCATCACGCCGCTGATGTTCGAGTACCAACTGATCCGCCGCGCCAAGTCCATACCCCGGCGCATCGTGCTGCCGGAGGGGGGCGACGAGCGCGTCCTGCGTGCGGCGGAGATCCTGCAGTTGCGGCGGGTGGCGGACCTGACGCTGCTGGGCAACCCGGAACGAATCGCGCGGCGCTGTGCGGAACTCGGCCTCAAGCTCGACGGAGTTCGGATCATCGATCCGGCGACCTCCGCTGACCGGGAGCGCTATGCGCGGGTCTATTATGAACTGCGCAAACACAAGGGCATCTCCGAGCAGATGGCCCATGACGTGCTGGTCGACGTGAGTTATTTCGGCACCCTGATGGTTTACTGTGGGGATGCCGACGGCATGGTCTCGGGTGCGAATCACACCACCCAGCACACCATCCGGCCGGCTTTCGAGACGATCCGCACCACGCCGGGCACCAAGCAGGTCTCCAGCGTGTTCTTCATGTGTATGCCGGACCGGGTGCTGGTCTACGGGGACTGCGCGATCAATCCGAACCCGGACGCCGAGCAACTCGCCGACATCGCCATCTCCTCAGCCGCCACGGCCGAGGCCTTCGGCGTCATGCCCTTGATTGCCATGCTTTCCTACTCGACCGGCAGTTCCGGTAAGGGCGAGGACGTGGACCGGGTGCGCGAGGCGGTGCGGATCGTGCGTGCGCGTCGACCGGATCTGCGCATCGATGGTCCGATGCAGTACGATGCGGCGGTCGATGCGAGCGTGGCCGCTGCCAAGATGCCGGACAGCACGGTGGCGGGACACGCGACGGTCTTCATCTTTCCCGATCTGAATACCGGCAACAACATCTACAAGGCGGTCCAGCGCAGTTCCGGGGCCGTGGCCATCGGCCCCATCCTTCAGGGCTTGCAGAAGCCGGTGAATGACTTGAGTCGCGGCTGTACCGTGACCGACATCGTCAACACCGTCGCCATCACGGCCATCCAGGCCCAGATCGAGGCCCAGCCGGACGACCAGCCCGCGGCCGGGTCTGCGGCCCAGGTCGAGTGGATCGGTACGCGGCGTCCGGTGAAGAGCGCGGCGCAGGCGGCGTCCTGAGTCGATCCTGATGGCCTTGATCATCGTTCCGGCGCCGAGCGCCGCTGCCAACCGCGAGAAATTGGACAGGATTAACAGGATTCCGCAGGATTAACAGGATAAGACTGTCGTCGGATCTGGCGTTCTATCCTGTAAATCCTGAAAAATCCTGTTAATCCTGTCCATTTCCCGCGGGCATCGCGAGCCGCTGCCGCTTGCGCCGAGCAGGGTCTAAGTTCCTGCCGGTGGCCGGAACGATGATCGACGCCATCCTGATCGGGGGCCTTGATCGTAATCCCGGCCAGCGGCGTGCGTAGTCAGGGCTTCCAGCCCTGACGGTGTCAGGCCAAGATGGCCTGACTACGCACCCGGCGAGCCCAAGTGGCTGGAATCTTGATCGAGGTCTGATCAGGATCGCGGCCCCGACCTCCAAGGTCGGGCGCCATTTTTCTGGAGACAGCGATGACTGCGACAGTGGTTTATGAAGCCGATTTCCATGCAGCGTACCGCGATTGAACGGTTGCTGGAGCAGTCTCCGAGTTTGCGCACGCTCCTGGATGATGACGGTGTGACCAAGGTCTATCGCAAGGCGGTGCATGATGCGGTCATTGAAACGGATTTGGAGCGGCACCTCTTTCCGGTTGCGTGTCCCTATCGTCTTGAAGAGATCCTCGATGAGGAGTGGCTGCCGGCGGCTGAGTAGCGAGTCAAGAACAAGTTAAACGCAATCGTTGTCGTTGTCGTTGTCGTAATCGTAATCGGAGAAGCGATGCACTTTAGGGTGCGAGAGAACCTGGGGCACTACGATAAAATCGATTACGACAACGACAACGACAACGAAAGCCGCGTTAGCGGCAGTCCCTGACGGGCTTGTTTGACCTATTACTAAGCGATCTTTTAGCCCCCCCATGGACATCGATCAAGTCCTTGCCATCGACCAGGCGCACGCCTGGCACCCCTATACCTCGACCCGCGACCGGGACCCCGTCTACCCGGTGCGCTCGGCCCAGGGTTGTCGGCTGCGCCTGATGGACGGCAGGGAGTTGATCGACGGCATGTCCTCCTGGTGGTGCGCCATCCATGGCTATAACCATCCGGTGCTGAACCAGGCGGTGCGCGATCAACTCGGGTCCATGGCGCATGTGATGTTCGGGGGCCTGACCCACGAGCCGGCCGCGCGCCTGGTCAGGCACCTGGTCGACCTGACCCCGGAGCCGCTCCAGCACGTCTTTCTGTGCGACTCGGGGTCGGTCGCGGTCGAGGTGGCGATCAAGATGGCCCTCCAGTTCTGGCAGGCCCGGGGGCAGGGCGGGCGCCATCGGCTCATGACCGTGCGCGGCGGTTACCACGGGGATACCTTTCACGCCATGTCGGTGTGCGACCCGGGCTCCGGGATGCATCGTCTGTGGGGTGCGGCGCTGCCGCAACAGGTCTTTGCCCCGGTCCCGGCCTGCCGCTTCGGTGAGCCTTGGGAGCCCCGTCACATCGCCGCCTTCGCCGACCTGATCGCGCGCCACCGCGATGAACTGGCGGCGGTGATCCTGGAGCCCATCGTCCAGGGTGCCGGGGGGATGCGTTTCTACTGCGCGGACTACCTGCGCGAGGTCCGCGCCCTGTGCGACCGCCATGGGGTGCTGTTGATCGCCGACGAGATCGCCACCGGCTTCGGCCGCACCGGGACCCTGTTCGCCTGTGATCAGGCCGGGATCAGTCCCGACCTCATGACGGTCGGCAAGGCCCTGACCGGCGGCTATCTGACGTTGGCCGCGGCCATTGCGAGCGAGCAGGTGGCTGACGGCATTGCGGCCGGTGATCCGGGGACCTTCATGCACGGCCCGACCTTCATGGCCAATCCGCTGGCCTGCGCGGCGGCGAATGCGAGCATCGAACTGCTGTGCGCGGGTGATTGGCGGGGTAGCGTCGCGCGGATCGCGGCGGCACTGACGGACGGGTTGGCGCCTTGCCGCGGGCTGCCCGGGGTAGCGGAGGTGCGGGTGCTCGGCGCCATTGGGGTGGTGGAGATGCAGGCGCCGGTGCCCATGCGGGCGATCCAGGCGCGCTTCGTGGATTTGGGGGTCTGGGTCAGGCCCTTTGGGCGCCTGATTTATCTCATGCCGCCCTATGTGATCGACCCAGCGGACCTCGCCGCGCTCTGTCGGGCGGTGGTGCAGGTGGTTCGCGAGCGGGGCTGGTGAGGGCTGGGGGGCTACCAGACGTTCTCACGGACCGGGCGTCGTTGTCGTTGTCGTAATCGTGGTCGGATTATTCGACAACGACAACGACAACGACAACGACAACGTACCAGGGATCTCGGTCACCACATCCGTTCTGATCGCACCCCAGGGCCGGCCCCGGGGCGACTCAGGTGAAGGCCCTCAGATCGGGGTCGGTCTCGATAAGGGCCGGTACGGTCGGGGTCGACTTGACCAAGTCGATCTTGAGGTGTTCGCGGCGTCGTTCCACCAGGGGGCGCGCGACCACGGTACCGGACCCGCTGGCCTCTTGTTGGCGCTGACGATGCTCGCCCCAGGGGGAGCGCTGGCGGTAGCGGCGGACCTCGATGGGGCAGTCGTGCAGTGCCCTGCCGTTCAGAAGCCGGATCGCCAACATGGCGAGGCGCGCAGGTCGGACCTCGATCAGACCATGGTACTCGGTCGTGCCGGCCGCCAGGTCGGCAATCCGCACGATACTGGCGTTGGCGCAGACGCTGACGAAGGGCAGGGTTCGCACGCCGACCTCACGCAGTGCGCTCTGCACGAAGTCCCGCAGGTCTTTGCGGCTGGTGTTGGGAGGAAGGTTGCGCAAGAAAAGTGCGACCGACCCGGTCTTTCCGCCCATGATGCCGCTCATAAACGTCTGAGATAATATTCACTTACCTCTAGCGTATTCACGCCGTCAACGCCAGCGCGGCCGAAACCGTCTTACCTGACTCTTGCGTGCGTTTAACGTCCGGCTTGAGCGCGTCCAGACGATCCAACCCATAACGATCGAGATTCTTGGCGGCGTTGAGGTCGCGGTCCATGACGCTGCCGCAGTCGCATTCCATCTTGTTGGCTATCAGCATGGTAAAGCCCAAGGTCGTCGGCAATTACAGCGGCGGTCGCTTGCCGTTCGGCGAGCATCTGGCGGTCCAAATCGGCCTTCTGGTCGTGGCTCGACACCCGGGCGTAGCAGACGGTCGGCGCGTCGGCGTCACCAATGGCTGTCAGGTCGGCCATCGAGTAGTACCGTGCGCCCGCCTGCCCCGGGCCTCCATTATAGCGCCCGCACCGCCAGGATGAGCAGGATAACCAACAGCACCACGGCGCCCAGCGGCAGCAGTGCGGCCGCCCAATCGCCCGCCCCGGCCTTGGCGCCGCGTTCCTGCCACTGCTTGTAGGCCGGCCACAGACGCACCAGCAGCAGCACCAGGACGGCCGCCATCGCGACCTTCAGAAACAGTTCCATGGGGTTTCACTCCAGGTGTCGATGACCCGGCTGACGGCCCCCGGCAGTGCGCCGGGGGCCGTCAGCGCCGGTGTCGCTCCCGGCCGACTAATCGTCGCCGAGGATCCCCAGCAACTGCAACAGGCTGATGAACAGGTTGAAGATGCTCAGATAGATGCTGTAGGTCGCCATGATGTAGTTGGTCTCCTCACCGCGGGCGATGCGGCTGGTGTCCCACAGGATCATGGCGCTCATCAGCAGGATCATGGCGGCGGAGATGGCGAGCGACAGGGCGGGGATGGCGAAGAAGATGTTCGCGACCATCGCAATCAGCAGCACCATCATACCGGCGAACACAAAGCCGCCCAAGAAGCTGAAGTCACGCCGGCTGGTCAGGGCATAGCCTGAGAGGCCCAGGAAGATCGCCGCGGTGCCGCCGAAGGCCATGGCGACGGTCTCGGGTCCGTGTGGCAGCGCCAGGTAGATGCTTAAGATCGCCCCCAGCCCGAACCCCAGGAGGCCGGTGATCAGGAAGATGACACCGATGCCGGCGGACGAGTTGGCCGTCCTGGGCAGCACGAAGATGCCGAGCACCATGGAGACGAGCACCGCCCCCATGTAAACCATCGGCGGCATGTGCAGGGCCATGGACAGCATGGCGGTCAGGGCGCTGAAGCCCAGGGTGGCCGCGAGCAGCAGGTAGGTATTCTTGAGAACCTTGTTGGCCGCGACCGCCTCCGGGGCGCCGCGCAGCAGGGTGTAGTCAGGGTTGGCCATGGTGGTCTTGCTCCTGGTTGAGGTTAGGTTGTAAGGCCGCTGTAGTCGCCGCGGTGGGCAGCGTTTCAGACCCGGGGACAAAAGCCGAGTTCCGTGAAGGATACCGGACGCCAAGGCTGAGGCAAAGCCTTGGGTGTCGGCGTGGATTCGGTTATCCTGGTAGTCCCCGCACGTTGGGCTCATCGCCGCAGGTACAAGGGGCGGGATTTCCAGGTCGCGTTCGGAGAGGTGGCTGAGCGGCTTAAAGCGGCGGTCTTGAAAACCGTTGAGGAGCAATCCTCCGGGGGTTCGAATCCCTCCCTCTCCGCCAATCAAAAAGCTTATGATATTTATGAAATTTTTTCGCCTGCATTCGGCATAAAAACCGGTCGGTTGAAGCCTCGACTTCCGGTCCCGGCATCCCGCCTGCGGTCTCCGCGCGAGCGCGAATGTCGCCCAGTGCCGCCGTGGAGTGGCCCGGCAAGGGCAAGGGCCGCCTCTATCCGCGGCTGTTCCTGGCCCGCCTGGATGATGGTCCGGCCAGATTACCAAGATGTCATCGAAGACCTGCTCCAGGCCAGATCACGGGGTCGCGAGCGACCATGCCTAGCGGCTACCCCAGAGGACACCAGGGACAGACCAGGGTTTCCCGAGCCGGACGGGGTATGCCCCATCAACCGCGGCGGGACGCGGCATCTGGGCGGGGCTGACGGTTTGGCCGCGGTCCTGGTTGTCGGGCACTCAACATCACGATCGGGACCTGACCGGGATGGCCGATTTCGAGATCGTCGGGGGAACTCGGTGTCATCACGGTCATGGCCCGCGGTTGGGTAAGAACCGGCAGGCGGCCGCGGGGGCGGGGACGCCCCCGCTCCTTTTAGCCGCCGTGGCGCTTGCGGTAACCCTCGAGGAAGCGCCCGATCCGTCCCATGGCATCGCCCAGGTCGTCGGTATTGGGCAGGAAGACGACGCGCAGGTGGTCCGGGTGCGGCCAGTTGAAGCCGCTGCCCTGCACCAACAGCACCTTGGCCTCCAACAGCAGGTCCAGGATAAACTGCTGGTCGTTGATGATGGGGTAGATCTTGGGGTCCAGCCGGGGGAACAGGTACAGGGCCGCCTGGGGCTTGTGGCAGGTCACACCGGGGATGGCGGTCAGCAGTTCGTGGGCCAGGTCGCGCTGCTTGCACAGGCGTCCGTGGGGGGCGACCAGGTCGTCGATGCTCTGATAACCGCCGAGCGCCGTCTGGATGGCGTATTGGGCCGGGACGTTGGCGCACAGGCGCATGGAGGCGAGGATGTCCAGTCCCTCGATGTAGTCGCGGGCCTGGCGCTTCTCCCCGGACACGATCGCCCAACCGGCGCGATAGCCGCAGGCGCGGTAGTTCTTGGACAGGCCGTTGAAGGTCACGAACAGCACGTCCTCGGCGAGCGACGCGATGGAGGTATGGGTGGCGCCGTCGTAGAGTACCTTGTCGTAGATCTCGTCGGCATAGACGATCAACTGATGGGTGCGGGCGATCTCCACGATCTCCAGCAGCAGGTCCACCGGGTAGAGTGCGCCGGTGGGATTGTTGGGGTTAATGATGACGATGGCGCGGGTGGACGAGGTGATCTTGGCGCGGATGTCGTTCAGATCCGGCAGCCAACCCGCCCCCTCGTCGCAGAGATAGTGACAGGGGGTACCGCCCGCGAGCGACACGGCGGCGGTCCACAGTGGATAGTCGGGCGCCGGCACCAGCACCTCGTCGCCGCTGTCGAGCAAGGCCCCCATGGTCATCACGATCAGCTCCGAGACCCCGTTGCCGATGTAGATGTCCCCCACCTGGACCGCCGCGATCTGCTTCTCCTGGGTGTAGTGCATGATCGCCTTGCGGGCGGCGAAGAGCCCCTTGGACTCGATATAGCCGGCGGCGTTGGGCAGGTTGTGGATGACGTCGCGCACGATCTCGTCCGGCGCCTCGAAGCCGAAGACGGCCGGGTTGCCGATGTTGAGCTTGATGATGTGGTGGCCTTCCTCCTCCATCTGGTAGGCGCGGGCCATCACCGGGCCGCGGATGTCGTAGCAGACATTGGCCAGTTTGGCGGA
>Ga0247842_10008688_pt1 | contig 10565 bp, 10 predicted proteins | sample LaCruzMarch2015__3_FD_192411 | JGI IMG/M metagenome (GOLD analysis project Ga0247842, IMG submission 192411) | Freshwater microbial communities from meromictic Lake La Cruz, Castile-La Mancha, Spain - LaCruzMarch2015_19m | ecosystem: Environmental > Aquatic > Freshwater > Lake | place: Spain...
GATAATCAAACAGTATATAGAAGAACAATGAAAAGAAGATATATTAGAAGATTGATTTGTTTAGCATAAATGAAAGCCCCGGACTTTAGTCCGATTGGGATTTAAGTTGTTTTACTTTTTCTTTTCTGCGGACTTCCGTCCTAACTAAGGACTTCCGTCCGTAGTTATCTGTAGGTCGTACCCCCCGGTGATTTACCGGGGCAGGTTCGGTACTTTTTTAGTTGCATAGTTTTATTACAAGTCCGCTAAGCGGACGACCCATTCTTTAGCTTTGGATGGAAATCCAAAGCGATTAGAGATATATTTTTCTTTATTTCATTATTTTCCCCAAATCTATTACATGCACATTTTCTAGTTGATCGGTAAATCATTTATCATGACTGACGATGATCATAGCTCATTCGTAGGTGTTGAGCGATTGTGCGATGATAGGGATGTGACGGAAATTTATATGATTTGTTGGTTCGTCGAGGATGAGAAGATGTGGTTTTTGGAGAACAAACCTTGCATAACAGAGGAGTCCTTTTTGTCATTCAGAAAGTGATCCAATGGTATTTTTTAATAATCCACCGGTCAGCATAAACTGAGCAGCTACACGAAAAATGTCTTGATCACTTGTGTCTCCTGCTATTTCTATGAGATTGTCTCGGACGGTCATATCCATATCCAATGCATCAAAATCCTGACTATAATATCCTACTCTCACATTGTTGTGGATCATTGCGATATTTTCTTCGGGATGAGTTGTATCTGGTTCTTTGATTATAACGTCTTTTGTCTTATCTTTTGCTATGGCGTTATATTCTTTCATGATACTTGCTTTGTGCCGATGGATCATCATGAGTCTTTTGAGTAGTGTAGACTTACCAATTCCATTTGGTCATATCAACATGTATCTATCATGCTTTTTCATAACGAGCGGTAATTTATACTCTATTACTTTATGTTCTGCGTTCATCAATCCTACTCTATTTATCGTCACAATTGGTCCTACATAATTGTCAAATTCTATAGTGAACGGTTTTATTGTTTTATCTTCTTTCCTAACTTCTACTTTATTTTCTTCGGCTTCTTCGACTTCATCTCTCATCTTACTTGCTAATTTACGCATCTTACCTCATTTATTGGAGAAGAAATTTATTTTTTCTTTGGCATCAGCGATTTTTTTCTCGGCTCTTGCATTCGCCATCTGATCTTTTTCTATCTGGGCTGCGATTTGTTCTACTACATCATAATAATCTCATCGATATTGTTCTACCTTGCAAGTTCACTTATTCAAATACAAGACACCATCCGTAAATAAATTCAAAAAATCTGCATCATGGCTAATGACTACAACGGTTTTATCATAGGACATCAAAAAGGTAATCAGATCTCCAATTCCTACATCATCGAGATTATTTGTTGGTTCATCAAGAAGGAGAATATCGGGATGTTGTATCAAAGCGTAGGCAAGCAAGAGTCTCGCTTGTTGTCATCCAGAAAATTCTTTTATCGGTTTATTGAGAGGAGCATTGAAGTTTACGACTTTGAGTACGTCAGTTATTTTTCTATCGAGTTGATAATCTTTTTCTGCGAAAGCGGTCTGGAAAAATTCATTAATCGTGAGATTGAGCTGCTCTCTAGGTATGACCTGTCTTGCCACCGCGATCGTATTTCCTGCTACGATATTTATTTTTCCTTTTTGTGGAGTGAGTTCTCACAAAATCATTTTGAATATCGTCGTCTTTCCGGATCCGTTTTGTCCCATGATGGTGATCTTGGTATTTTGGCGAAGCGAAAAATCACTATTTACGAGAATAGGATGTTTACCGTCGTTATAGGCGAAAGATACGTCATCGAAACGCATGATTACTGGATTCTGATTTCAAGCCATTTTTAGATTTAAAAAAAATTGAAAAATATTCTGAATTGGATGTCGTTATATATAGGAAAAAACGTTGGGAATTCAAGTGGGGGGTGTATTGAGATTTAGTTTAAATGTATACGATGTTTATATAAATAATATTTGGATCATCTTCTATGTCATGTGTTTCGGTAACTATCACATTTGAGGAAAATTGTCTTTTAAGACATTTATTCAGTATACTAATTATCTTTAAATTATTCTCTTTATAATTGATGTTGCTATCATATTTAATCCCATTGATAGCTAATTCTTTTTCAAGCAAGAATTTATCGATTTGTAAATTTTCACAACCACAATTTTTTGCCAATTTCATTGTCATATTAATAAAATAAAATTTGTATAATTATGACATATTTTAGATTTTTTCTTTATTTACACCATTTTTTGAATACTGTAGGAGAATATTTATTCCCTAAATCTGAGGCTTTCTGTAAATCAGGACATGTGTCATTTGTTCATCCTAAAACATGTTTGGTTAAGGCTCTATTATAATATGTATCTGCCAAATTTTGTCCTTGCTCAATAGCTTTATTGTAATCCTGTATCGCTCCATTGTAATCTTCAGCATCGTACTTTGCCAAACCTCTATTATAGTATATATCAGATAATTTAGGATCTAATTCAATAGCTTTATTATAGTCTTCAATTGCACTATTATAATCTCATAATCCGTTTTTTGCGTATCATCTTCAGAAGTAAGCACTAGCAGAAGTTGAATTTAATTTAATCGCTTTATTAAAATCTTTGATGGCATTATTATAATGTATTAATGCTTCCTCTTTGAATATCCGTCCCAATAGTTCGCCTAATTTGTTTTCTGTTAGGCCTCTTGTAGAATAAAATGTGCTATTTTTTGAATCGTATTTAATTGCTTCGTTAAAATATGAAATAGCTTTTTCATAGTTTCCCATGCTATATTCTTTTGTTCCAGAATTATATAGATTTTTTGCTCATTCTTCCGATCATGATTTTGTACATCAGGAAACTGCAAAGATGCCAACTAGGAGAATAATAAGTAATGAGATTTTTCTTAGCATTGTAGTTGATAAGTAATTAAAGGAGATAAAGTAAGTTATCTCTAGATAAATATATTTTTTCTATGAAAATTCAAAATAGTTTTCAAAGGATTGTAAATGTATTTATTCTTCTCGATTTGTTTCTTTTTTACAAATATCATAGATATCCTGATTGATTGCGTCTAAATTATGTGTTATTCTTTCATGAGCACTTAGTTGAAAATACTCTTTAATGTTATTATAGTTTGAAAATAATTTAACTAACCCATTCTTTTTTTCTTCCTTGTTTTTTGAATTACAAAGGAACCAATATGTGCTACTAATTATTGATTCTTTTACTCTATTAACCACTTTGTCTGAACTTAATAATTGTCAAATCATAGCAAAATAAATTCCTAAATATTTTGTGTCTATATTATCACACAAATATTCTATTTCGTCAAAATATTCTGACATTAAGTAGTAACTTGCAGTAGTATATTCATAATAGTTGTCTTGATATTTTGATCGTTCGGTTATTTCAATAAGTTCTTTAATGATAAACATAGGCATGTTTCATAAATCAAGTTCCTGTCATATCAATCTGTAAGTCCTCATAAGATGCCGAATGTGAGTTACTATGTTACTGTTTTTTTCGTAATATTCTTCTGATCACGAATCGTATCATATATTAAGTAATATTCTGTTTTCGTTATCGTTAATTAGATTATGTATGGTTTCATCTATTATCTTGCCATAATCTATTCATTTTCAAATTATTTGTAATAACAATATTAATTCATTATCTACTTCTACTGGTTCATAATCCAATCATCACATTGCTTGTGATAATAAGCTATCTTTATCTCTTAGTGATATTTTGAGAAAATATCTAACAAATGTTTTTATATTATTATCATCTGTTATGCTTTTTCATAATTCAATGATTTTATATCAAAGAGTTTCCTGCTGATTAAATATTTTTTTTGCGATTAACGAATCGGCTAAATATGATGTGAAATCGTAATTTTTAGAAAAAAACTTTCTTAGTGATAACATTATTGGAAAAAATATTTTTTGATATCGTTTTCTTTTATTGTTTGTTATTAGAAATATAAAATCTTCTTTTCCTTCTATATTGATTTTACCTTTATACTTTGAGAAAAAACTATCTATCTTACTTTGTCTTGTTTGAAATTCAATGATTTTTTCTATATTGTCTCCTATAATTTTTATTAATGTTTCGTATTCTTTTCCTTTGTATAAGTCATTCATAAAATTGCTAAATATTTTTTTATTATTCTGATTTAATCTAGCAGTCTTATATATGAAAAATAATGATGTAAATTGAATTACCCAAAGAATAAAGAATATTCAATTTCTTATGCTACCTCAAAATGCTAAATCAAAAAAAGATTTAATAATTGGTATCATCTGTAGATGATCTATTATGATATGATAGTATCAAGAAAGAAAATGAAACGAGAATAACACTATTATGCTTATTGATAATCCAAATAACGACTTTCGAAATAAAATAGCAATCTTTAACTTTATTTTTTGATATTTAGGCAATAATGCCCATATTGCTATGAGAATCGATATGTATGTTAATATATCTCAAAATTCCATATAGATTGTCATTTTCCAATAAAAAACTCTCTATTATGCCTTTAGATTTCCATAATCACATTCTCAATCATATGTGCTTATTGTCTGATCGCCATTAGGGCAATTATCTTTTTCTTTTTGTACGGGAGTTGGAGTTATGTTTTTTCTAGGTTGAGTGGTAGATGCTTTGTTCTTGAGTTTGGTATTTTCTGCCTCTAGATCTTTTATTCTTTGCTCTAATCAGCTTAGCTGTTCTTGAGATGGAACTTTTTCATCTCTTTCTATTTTAATAGAACATCCTGAGATAGATATTAACCCTATTAATAGAAATATTCATAATAACATTTTCTTCATTTTTAAAAATTAGGAAATAAATCAATTTCATTGATACACATTTTCTCTCCTTTTTCAAAGCTAATCTCTGTCTTTTTCTCGTGGGTAAAATTGGCAGACGACTGACTGCCTCGTGAAACAATGAGGGAGCACTCGGTAGTGAAGGATGTGGGGAGAAGAAGAAAGTAAACCAAATTGAGAATCGGTAAAATATGGATTATCGATATGTATTCTCTATTTGCATAATTGATAATTCTGATTATAATCATAACATATTACTTTTAATTGTTCTAATATATGCGGTATGGATGTACAAAAATATTTAGAAATACAAGATACATCTCTGGAAGTGAATTTGGAGAATAGTAAACAAATAACTGCTCAACAGCTTCGTGATTTGCTTGGATTTGGTGTAAAATATCTGGAACTTGAACAAAATAATACAAAAAATGAGGTCAAAAAGTTGTGGAAGATTTTTTCATCAGTAAAAAAAACGAGTTTATTGAAATTCTATATACATGGTTTATGTCAAAACATATTGGAATATATTTCTCACTTGAAAAAGGATATATCTATAGATGCAACCCAATACAGAACAGAAAAAAATAGATATTTAGATTTGAAAATTGAAAAAAATACTTTTTCTTTGCAATCTCTTCAAGAGTACATTATCTGAATAGACCAAGATTATTGAAAAAAAGAAAAGATAACCATGAAAGAGATGGAAAAGTTTATGGATTTTACATATGTAATACTATTCGATATGAGTAATCGATTGGATCGATGACCATTAAGAGCTGAAAACTTGTAAAATGTGTATTGTCGATATGTGTTTTTAATTTGCAAATTTTATGATTCTGATTATACTTATATGGTAACTTTTTTATTATGTAATTTATTTATATGGGAAACTGACCTGAAAAAATACAAGATGAAGAAATAGGAAAAAAAATAAAGGAGGAGCCTACTTCTAATGATGAGTATAAATTGCTTTATCAAAAAAAACTTTTAGATGATGCAAATAAAAATCTTTATATGTTACTTCCTTGATTAAACTTATCTTTTTGAACTGTGAAAAATGAAGTTAGTAATATTAACGAACAACATGGTCTATATTATACCAATAATAACAAGGAAACGTGGTTAGGCGATATTTATTCAAAAGATATTCCCTGAAATGGTCTCTCAAATGTTTTAAATACTGAATCTATCCGAAAATTTATTAAGGAAAACTATTCTACTTTTAAAGCAAATACATGACTTAATATAGATATTCCATGAATAGATCAATGATTGTCTGATGATGAACGAAAAAATAATGGTAAAGAAAGATTAGAGACACATATAATTTCACTTGTGAATGAAATTAAATCAACTACTGATGCTAATTTTAGAGATATAATTAAAGAACTTGTTAAAGATAGCTTAGGTGATAATTCTCAGCTATTTGTTAATGAATGAACGGCTATAAAATCAGTTTCATTAAATGAATTGGCAGAAATTATTTCAAAATTACCAGAAAACCATAAAATTCAAAACCTCACTGTTTCACCTGAATTTTCATGAAAATTTACTACGGATCTTGATAAGAATAGAAGAATATATAAGGCAAAAACTGTATATATTACTATATAATTAATAATTTTATACTATTTCATAGAAATTGTATTTGGTCTATCATTTTTTTGTTATTTCCTTGTTTATATCTCCGCTCAGTGTTGTCGGAAATCTGTAAAATATATATTACCCATAGATATTATTTAAATATGCATTACTTCCATTTGTTTTTTACAATAAGGGCTTCCAATTTTTTGGATTCTTCTTGGATTACTTTTTGTATTGTTTCGATGTCTTCAGTATCTTTGATTTGATGTAGTATAGATGTAAATAAGTCTACTAAAGCGTTATTAGTCGTTAATTTATATATACGCATAAATTTAATTAAATTTTTTCTGAACGAAGAAATGATAGCTAATTTTTTGTCTTTTTGTAATTTACTCAATACTACTAGAATTTCATTGAATACAGGAGAAAATTTTTCATATCCTTTTCTGTTATCTATTTTTAAATCGTTATATGTGTAATAATAGAGATATTTAAATCGATAATTCACATATTTTGTCTCATTAGCGATAAGTAATCAAAAACATGGTGGTAGAAGTCATACTGTTTCAATGTGCTCTTCTTGTCACAATGATTTCATTCTTTCAATAATTCCATGTCATCGATCATTACATCATAGTTCCTTTGATAATTTACCGTACATCTTTTGTTTAAATCTTTCTAGTTCTTTCTGAGATCAAATTCTGGTTCAATCACTTTTATGTAATGGATTTTTTAATTCTCATTGAATGTTTTGTATAAAAAGTTTTCTTGTGCCATTTTCACAAATAAAAAAACAATCTAAACATGCCAAAAAGAATTCTGTTTCTGGTTTATTGTCCAGAGTATATGTAATTCTTATCTGGTTACATGTTCATAGATGTAAAGAGTTCTCGCTTATTTTTATTTTCAAATCTTTTAACTGAAATTTATCTAATAATTTTTGAAAGTCGTATTCTATATTGTATTTGATTGATTCAATAATATCGTCTAACATTAAATCTTTTGGTAGAGATGATAAATATCTTCTTATTTTTTGAATAAGATTTTTATCTCAATCTACTATATTGGGAAATGTTTTATAAAGTTTCCGTATAAAAAGTTTTTCGTTGTCGTTGTAATTTGTGTATTCTGGATTCTGATAATTATCATATGTTTCCAGTATCCTGAGTAATTCTTTAATTCTTAAAATATGCCAAAGTTCTTTGGTTATCGTCTCATCGATTTCATCGAGATTGTTTGTTGAGTTTATATTGTTGTTGTTTGTCTCTTTTTCTTCGGGATGTATAATTTCCATTTCTTTTTTAGAAATAAACCATCTTTTTCTTATATATTTACTACAAAATGTCAATAGATAGGTGTTTGGTTTTGTACTCAAAGCTAAAGTTTTTCCCTCTATGCTTTCCTCTACCATTTCCCCATCTTTTCCTTACTCTTCTTCTACTTTACCCCTTTCGCCCTCTTATGCTTATTCGCTCAGCTACTTTTGTAAAAAGTGCTTCAAAACTTTCTGAATGTCCTCAGACGGATTTTCCTGAATTCGCGATGATCGGGAGATCAAATGTCGGGAAATCATCCTTGATTAACACACTGGCCAATCATAGCAAACTCTCCAAAATATCTGTCACTCCTGGAAAAACTAAATTGATTGGGTATTTTCTCATGAATGATAATCGGTATCTTGTCGACTTACCTGGATATGGATATGCACAGACCTGAAAGCAAAATAGAGAACACTGGATAAAGGTTACGCATGATTATTTTATTGGGAGAGAACAATTGAAAAGAGTCTTTGTCCTCATTGATGGAAATATTCCACCACAAAATATCGATCTCGATTTTATCTATAGTTTGGATCAGAAAAATATCCCTTTTGATATCGTAATGACGAAGATAGACAAAGCTACACAAAAAGAGTTGAGTCTTCATACACGTCTGTTGAAAGAGAGACTTCCTCAGGTTGTCAAACATATGCCAAATATATTTCTGGTGTCTAATATTACAAAGAGAGGGAAGGAGAAACTACTTGAATACATTGAAACATTGAAAGATTGAAATATGGAAATATTGAAAGATTAATTCTCCATTCTTCCATTTTTCAATTCTCCATTTATTTTAGTCTTTTAGTTTATGTTGTATCTCAAAGTCACTAATCTTGCCAAATCATATACGTCCAAGGTCCTTGTCGATCATGTAGATTTTACTATTTCTAAATGACAGAAAATTGCATTGGTGGCCAAGAATGGGGCAGGGAAGTCTACCTTGATCAAAGTGATTATGAAAGAAATTGATTTGAGTGATGGAGCGATTGAACGAAGAGAATGAGTCCGTATCTGATATCTTTCTCAGGACCTCGGAGCTTTGTCCGGGGCAGGCATTAATTTAAATGATGAATTAACGGTTCGTGAATTTCTTTTTGACTTTGATACGATGCAAGATTGGGAGCAGGAAGTAGAACTCAATATCGCTATCAATAAACTACGTATTAAGCCCTATCTTGATCAGAAGATTTCATCGTTGTCATGATGAGAAAAAAAACGTGTTGCATTGACCAAGACCTTGATGGGTAATCCTGAAATGCTTATTCTCGATGAGCCGACCAATCATTTGGATCTGGATATGATAGAACGGCTTGAACGATATCTCAAACATCAACGTGTAACGTTGTTGATGGTGACGCATGATAGATATTTTCTTGAGAGAGTATGTACGCATATATTTGAGCTTCATAGAGGCAAAATTGTCGTCTTTCCGGGAAATTATTCGTACTATCTCGAACAAAAAGCGATCCGTGAAGAGAACGAAAAAATAGAAGTCCATAAACTTAAACAGTTATATAGAAAAGAATTGAGTTGGATCAAAAGAGCGCCAAGTGGAAGACAAACAAAATCTGATTCTAGAGCGACGAGATTTGATGATATCAATGACCGCTACGATACCTTGAAAGATGTCGTCTTCGATGAAAGTGCAAAGCTTACCTTATCTGTCGGTGCAAGACCATTGGGAGGAAAAATTCTCAAACTCAAACATATCAAAAAAATATTTGGAGAGAAAAAAATTCTGGCTGATTTTTCGCATGAATTCAGACACAACGAACGTATCGGTATCATCGGGAAGAATGGGGTAGGGAAGTCTACGTTTGTTCGTATGATTATCTGAGAAGAACCTATCGATTCATGAACGGTGCAAACAGGTGAAACGGTCGTATTCTGACATTATCAACAAAAAGAAATTCATTTTCCTACGGACAAAAGAGTGAGCGATATCGTCCATGATCGCAATTTACTTGAGCAGTTTTTATTCCCACCGAGTCAGCAGCATGTATTCGCTGAAAATTTAAGTGGTGGTGAAAAGAGGAGATTACATATGTTGACTATCTTGCAGACGCGTCCAAATTTCCTCATTCTTGACGAACCTACTAATGATTTAGATTTAGTTACGGTAGGTGTACTCGAGGACTTTTTGATGACGTATAAAGGCTGTCTGATTGTGATTTCGCATGATAGATTTTTTATGGATAAGATTACGGATCATTTATTTATCTTTGAGGGTGATGGAATAGTGAAAGATTTTTGGGGAACATATAGCGAGTATAAACTCGCAGTTGAAAGTTGAAAGTTGAAAGTTGAAAGTTCAAAAAAGGAAATTAGTTTGTGAGTAATTACGAATGACAAGGAGGAAGATAATACTACTAAGAAAACGTTGTCATATATAGAAAAGCGTGAATTGGATCAGCTTACCAAAGATATTGCTGCTTTGGAAAAAGAAAGGGATGAAATCAATCGTATTTTTGATCAGAAAGATGTCGCATATGATGATATCAAAGCATTATCGGAGTCTTTATGAATCATTTTACGCCAGCTTGAGCAGAAAGAGTATAGATGGTTTGAATTGAGTTCTAGAGAATAAAAAAAACCTCAATCAAAATGATTAAGGTATTGTTTTTTAGATACATATCTATTTTAATTTTTCTTCTATTTTGTCGAGTATTTGTGCTATTGCCGAGTTACGTTCGCATTTTATGTCTAGTTTCTAGGTACTTAGCGTACGGACTCAATTTTTTCATCCCAATTCCCGTATGCGACCTACAATAGTTATAGTAGGATAGCCAATTT
>Ga0247842_10008695_pt1 | contig 10560 bp, 10 predicted proteins | sample LaCruzMarch2015__3_FD_192411 | JGI IMG/M metagenome (GOLD analysis project Ga0247842, IMG submission 192411) | Freshwater microbial communities from meromictic Lake La Cruz, Castile-La Mancha, Spain - LaCruzMarch2015_19m | ecosystem: Environmental > Aquatic > Freshwater > Lake | place: Spain...
CCTCCAAGGCAACTTTGGCCTTAAATGACGGTGTGTGTTTCCTCCTTAAATTCTCCACTTGGTCCTCCTCAATTTTGCTCCCAAGTGTAACTTAACACACTGTCCAAATTTCGGGGTCCATTATAATGGCTATTTTTTTCATGATTAGGTTTCTCCTTTCGAGAATGTTTTGTTTTAGCTTTGTATACAGCATATGCCGTGCCAAATAATTCGTAAGCAGTGCATCTTGATAATATGGCATGCTTATTTGCAGAAAGGTGTCTCGATAGACCTCTTTGCTTCACGCCCTCCAGTAGAAATGTGGATAAATATTATTCATGTTCAGTGTCCAGTTGGATAAAAAATATTCGCTTCGACAAGTATCCAATAATCAACCTCAAAAAAACGACCAGCACAGATTCCCATCTCAGGAAACCCATGCCAGCCATTTCATTTTCTTCAATCCTACTTCATCATCGCCATGATCATCCCGCCAACCTTCTGCAACCGAAAGCTGCTTTCTGCCGGCAATTCCTGATACTGGGCCGCCTTGGTATAGACATTGATCACATTGAACATCGTCTGGCCATATTCCAGCGGCATTGCCCATTCCACGGCATCTTTTTCTTCCTTGTTTAGCAGAAACTGCTTATTGAAGCTGTTGATGGTGCTCTCCGGATTTTCAACCTTACTTTCCAGAGATAGCCGGACCTGCTCTTTCTGTCTTCCCAATTCCTGAGATACATTACTCAGAACTCCCGGTAATTCTGAAAGGATCTTCGTTGATACATGGCGATATGAAGCGGAGACTTCCGTCTTGGAAATCATCCCATTTGTGCAGACCAATCTCAACATGAAAGCTGCTATTGATAATGACACCAATCCCACTTCCGAATTGCTCACCGAGATGCCGGGGGTCATCCTTTCGCCATTGAATTGAAAAGTTTCTTTGGAATCAGGAATGCTCAGGGACATGAATTCGTCATCTAGGCTGCATTGAACTATGGTGCCAAGGTGAAAATTCATGGCATCGAGTTTCTGCATAACCTCTCTGTTATCGGTGGGAATGTATCTCGGCGTGAAGATTGCTCTGACATCCTGGCCATCAAATCGGAAGAACAGTTCATCATGCTTTTCTGCCTTAATCCAGTGGTTCATGTTTAATGCTTGAATATCCTGCGGGCACCGTCTCAGATAGTTAATCGGAATCCCCAAACGATAGGCAATTGACTGCTGGGCAACTGGTCTTAGAAGGTGCGTCCTGCCTCCGATCCTGATGGTGTCAAGGTTATTGAAGGATATTTCCTTGACCTTGATAAATTCATCAACATGATTTCGAGACATATTTTCAACTCTTTCATGGACACTCGCAAGGGTTGTCATGTGTGACATAGGTATTTCCTCCTAATTATTCTTCCCAGACGTAGACGTTATCTGGAGACGTTAAGTTTTAACTCTCTGACGATCAGCTTCTTGACCTTTCTGATCAGGATATGCCGTCCGACGGATTCATAGGGATCAGCGCCAATCTCTTTATCCAAGCGAATATCCGCTGCTGCTTTGGCTTCATATCCATTGAGCACGTCCATTACCTTTTCAATGGGCATAGGTTCCTCCTGAATGCTTATGATTGATGAAATTGAAATCGGGTGAAGCATCTTGCACCACCTGATGCATTATATTTTTCCTGACGACTCTACAGGATGCGTATCCTTGAAAGCGGACGGGCGGCTCCCGATTGATTTACTGAAGAAGTCTTTTGCAGGCTTTGTGATTCTGGAGGCTGAATGAACAATCTGCACATCTGGACTTATCCCGGCATCCCTCACAGACCTTATTTAGGTCAACAATTAGCGGGATGATGTTCATGACAATATCAATTGCCTTGGTCATGGGAACATGCAGCGCCCAGGCAAGTCTTCTCAAGGTGCAGGATGCTTCGTAGGTTAATTCCGGCGTATATGCCATATCTGACCTCCGTTAATTGACCGGTGCAAATTCATAAGGGCATTATGAAATTGTACTTGTGATTCAGGCTGCCGGCTGTTCTTGAAGGGCTGCTTTCTTGGACTTGGCGCGAGGTTTCTTCTTATTCTTCAAAGCTTCATGATAGGCGACAACTTCGGCATTGTAATGCTCGTCAATCCCGGTATCAGCTTGAACAGTGGCAGGGGATGTTTCCACATTGGCAGGTTCTTCAACCGCCTTGTTTTCCACCTTTTCAGTTTCTGCTGCAACATCTGTCTTAACCGGAGCTGTTGAAGCTTTTTCCTGTTCATAGGAGAAAAATTCGTTTCACGCAGAAGGTTTATGAAGGGTCTATGCAAAAGAGCGGGAGTGAAACCTTTCAGCTTCAAAGCTTTCAGAAAATTTGGTCCCTCGGTTTTGAATGATGTGCATAAGGTTAGCATGAAGAAACTCCAGACCTTATTGAGGCATCAGAATCAGAAAACGACCGAGATTTATCTCAAGAGGGTTGATAACGATTTATCGGCAAGCATGATGCTACTTGAGAGAAAGGACACACAAGCAGAAAAGGGATTAACCGCTGTTGGCTAACCCCTTGATTTTATTTGGCGTCCCCACGGGGAGTCGAACCCCGGTTACAGGCGTGAAAGGCCCGTGTCCTAGGCCACTAGACGATGGGGACGTCGTTGGTCTGTTGTCAAGAATTGGAGTCTATATCCTTTAACTTCAATAAATGTCAAGAAGTAAATTTTATCTTCCGGTTAAGAATCTAAACCGCACCCCGGATCATGATGAGCACCGATTTATGATGAGCAAATGGAGCGAAGAGCAGTGCTTATTCAAAAGTGACCGGTTCCCGCAGGATGGAATCCCGGGCCCGCTCCGCCCGTTCAGCGATGTCCGGATGGATGTCCTTCAGGGACATGATCTGCCGCAGGTTGTCCGCCGTTCTCAAGACAAGCATGGCCATGTCTCCGTCGGCGATGCCCGCCTGTGCGATTATCTCATCCCAGTCCCCGCCTTTGGCCCATTCGTACAGGACCCAGGAGGTCCAGAAATAGAGGGGGCGAGCCGGGAAACCGGCTTCTTCCAGGCGTCTGAGCAGGGGCCTCACGGTTGTCGAAACCCGTCGGCAGGCCTCGTTCAGTTTTTTGAATCGCCTTCTCGTATCCTTCAGGATAACCTCGTGATCACCGTCATAGACAAAGGGGGCGACAACGGAAGCCATCAGCGCCGGGTCTTCAGGGAAGGAATGTTGTTTGATACATTCCCCGATCAGCAGGGGTTGGTCGAGGCGCAAGCGGGCTGCCCAAGCGCCGCTTTCCGTCAGGCGCTCCCCTTCGTCCACAAAACCTTCGGCCTTTAAAAAATTCAGGTATCTGCGGAAGTCGTTCCAAAGGCTGGCGCCAGTTTCGGCGGTAGTGCGCTTTCGGTGAAGGGAGTGTTGGTACACCGCCAGGGAATGTTCGAAAATCTCACGGATACCCTCCGGCGTTTGGGAAAGGAGGAGATTGAGAACCATGGAAAAATCATTCCGGATCTGGCTTTGGATGTCTTCCGGTTCCCGGAATAGGAGGTTGTGGACATGAACCGGGTCCATAAAGCGCCCGGGAACGATGAGGAGAAAGCCGATCTTGTCGATGCCTCTTCTTCCCGCCCGCCCGGTCATCTGGTGAAACTCCGTCCCCGACAGGGGGCTGAATTCGTGACCATTAAAAAGATCGGAATTGAACAGAACAATAGTTCGGGCCGGATAATTGACCCCGGCAGCGACGGTCGAGGTGGCAAAAATGGCGTCAAGATGGCCTTTTTTCATCATGTTTTCCACAACATTCTTCCAGGCGGGCAGTTGGCCTCCGTGGTGGGCGGCAACCCTTGTTTTCTCCAGGGAGGGAAGCTGACGGTGTCCTTCCAGATAGGGATACCGGGCCAGGAGGTCTTCCAGGTCGTAATGGAAAGCATCATTTTGTCCATCATCGGGTCGGGCGGCATGACAGGTCTTCAGCGCTCCGTCGCATTCAGCGCGCGATTTCAGAAAGAAAATGGCCGGCAGGAGCTGGAAGGTTCTCAAGACCTCAATGATCTCGCCAAAACGGGGAAAGGGCTCGTGATGCTTCCTTCCCTCTTTTTGGATATCGAGATAGGAGGTAATCTTACCGAAGAGGCGGTTTTTTTCCAGGTAGGGCATCAGCCGCCCCGAGGGATGAAGAAAAAGGGGATATAGGGGAACCGGGCGCTTATCTTCGGCTACGACAAAACATGGCTTTCCCCGAAGTTTGGACAGCCAGGCGGCAATCTCCCCGGCGTTGCCGATGGTTGCGGAAAGAAGGAGGAGATTGATCCGTACCGGGAGATAGATCATGATCTCTTCCCATACCACCCCCCGATCGCGGTCGCCCAGATAATGGGCCTCATCGAGGATCACGAGCTGACAATCAAGATCCTCGCCCCGGTGCATGGCATCATAGAGCTGATTTCGGAGAATTTCGGTGGTCCCCACGATGATGGGGGCGTCGGGGTTGTCCTTTGTGTCCCCCGTCAGAATGCCGACCCGGTCGGCGCCGAAAATCTGGCTGAATTCGGCATACTTGGCGTTGCTAAGGGCCTTGAGGGGTGAGGTGTACCAGCACCGCCCGCCCGCCGTTGCGACCATCCTGATGGCCTCTTCGGCAATCCATGTCTTGCCCGAGCCGGTGGGGGCCGTAACAATACAGTCCCCATCCCGGATGGCCTCAAGGGCGCGAATTTGAAAGGCATCTGCCTTGAAGGGAATGGTTTCGGGCCTGCCGATTCGGGCGAAGGTCCCTTTCAGGACCGGCTCGGCCTCCGGGGACATACGGCTATGGCGGGGTCTGAATGGTTTCGGTTTCCTGTGACCGCGGACTGTTTTTTCTCTTGCTAAATGTTGAGGCATGGTTCTTTCTACCACAGATTTCCCTGATCCGTAAAGAACTTCGCAGCTCTGGGTGGATACTTTTTGCGAACATCAGAGTTGACACTTGACGGGATTCGTCCTAAGTATCGCCGACTTTACGGGACGATGGAGAGAAGATGAAAGACAAATCAGCCTCCGAGATATTCTGGGGATGGTATATAGTCGGGGCCGCTTTTTTCGTCCTGGCAATCAATTACGGGGCCAGGTACTGTTTCGGTGTCTTCGTGAAGCCCCTGGCCCTGGATTACGGATGGTCCCGGTCAGTCATATCTCTGGGAGCCTCCCTCAACATGTTCGTCTATTCTGCCTGCGCCGTCGTAATCGGGAGGATGGTGGACCGGATTGCCCCCCGGTGGATTGTGACCGGGGGGGCCGTGATTGCCGCCGTGAGCTTCATGCTCACCGCATTTGTTCGGGAGCCATGGCAGTTTTATCTGGTCTATGGTTTGTTGCTGGGAATAGGATCGTCCGGTCTGGGGGTGGTGGCGATCAATTCTTCGGTGGCGAAATGGTTTATCAGGAAGCGGGGGACGGCCCTGGGCATTACCACGATGGGGGTGAGCTTCGGCACTGTTGCTCTGACTCCCCTGGCGGGCGTCATTGTAAAGGATTTCAACTGGCAGACCGGTTTTCTGGTGTTGGGGATCATCACCCTCATTGTCGGTGTCGGTCTTTCCCAGCTCTTCTTTCGCAAAATACGTCCCGAGGATCACGGCATGTTGCCGGACGGCGAAACCCGTCCGGAGCTGGTTGTCAAGATCGATGCGGTGCAGGAACCAATACGGCTGCGGTTTGGGGACATGTGCCGCGATAAGCGGTTCCAGGTTCTGGCCCTGTCCTTCGGCCTGGCGGTAATGGTGCTTATGACCGTATTTGTTCACCAGGTGGCCTTTGCCATCGATCAGGGTATTGACAAAGTCCTGGCCGCTTCTTCCCTGGCTGCCCTGGGTCTGGCCGGATTTGCCGGTCAGTTTTTCTTTGGCTGGCTCTCTGACCGTATTCGTGATCCCAAATACGCTTCTTTTCTGGGAATGATTTTTATGCTGGCTGGGCTGGTCGTGCTCCTTCAGGTCGGATCCGCCCGGGGCCTTTTTTTCTATGCCGTCATTTTCGGGTTCGGTTACGGATCCCTGGCGCCCCTGATGCCCATCTTGTTAGCGGACCGCTTTGGTCGTCACGTCCTGGGGTCTGTTTACGGGTTTGTCACCCTTTTCCTCGGTATCGGAGGGAGTATCGGTCCTTACCTGGCGGGTCTCATTTATGATCGGTTCGGCGCCTATACCTATGTCTGGCAAGCGGATATCGTGATCATGATCTTTGTGGCCGCCTACATCCTGACCCTGAAACCCAAGGAATCGGGACCTTGAAGATCAACGTTTCGCAAGATGTGTTTGGTTATTCCGTTTCTAAATCAAAGATGAAATCAAGGCGGCAAGGCAGAGGCGACGTAGGCGTATTTTTCATACGTCGAGGAGCCGATTGCCGATGCCAACGAAGATAGCGCTTTGATTTAGAAACGGAATTACTTCTTGATATCCTCAGCCTCCTGGGTGGCATGGGGCTCTTCAGGACTGTCGAGATTGCCGGCAAGATTACCGGGCCCCGCGCCGCGATCCGTCAGGTTTTTTGATACCGCAGCTGCCAGATGGGCCAGCAGGGATGTGTCCATCTCGCTGTGGTAGCGGGTCGGAGCGGTGTCACCAAAATTAAGGCTGCCAATATAGACCCCGTTCATGGTGATGGGGGCCATAGCAATGGATTTGATAAAATATTTGTTGCTCTGGGGGAGGAGCCGGTAGAAGGGCTTGAGATCGCTGTTGGCAAGGACGGGATCAGCACCTTTGACCGCCAGTTCGGAAAAAGCTGCGGCGTCGATCTGATTCAGGCGGTCCCTGAGAATAGGCGATTCCTTAAGTATCTCTTTCCAGCCTGTCGTTTCCGGATTATCAACCAGGGAAAACCAGGCAAAGGGAATGGTAAAAGCCTCCTGAAGCTCTTGCAGGACATAGGCGATGAGTTCATCGATATCGCCCGCCCCAGACAGGGAATCCTCAATCCGGGAAAAGGTGTCCTGGATTGCCTCGTTAACCCGCTTTGTTTCTCCGGAATTGTTCATTGCCATGCTCCCGTATCATAATAAATGTCATTGAGTTTGTCATAATTTAAACTCCGCCAGAACCACGGTGTGGTCCGAAGGTTTTTCGGCCATGCGGGGGGCCAGATCGATCCAGCAGTGGGTGGACTTTTCCGCCAGGGGCGCCGTGGCCAGGATGTGATCGACCCGCCAGCCCAACTTTCTTGCCACGGATTTCGGCACCCGGTAGTCAAAAAAAGAATATTGCTGCTCTTCGCCCGGGTGGTGTTTCCGGAAGACATCGACGAACCCCCATTCCTTGACATGATCAAAGGCCTCCCAGACCTCGGGGGTGAAACAGACGTGTCCCCGCAGGCGCTTGGGATCGTGAACATCGATGGCTTCGGGGGCGACGTTGAGATCGCCGCACCAGATCAGCGGCTGTTCAGGGGAAAATGACCGGTCAAAGTAGCGCCGCAGCCGCTGAAACCATTCCAGCTTGTAGGCGAACTGGGGAGCTTCCCGCTCCCGGCCTTGGGGAACGTATGTATTTACCACCGTGACGTGGGGAAAGGATACCTGCAGCAGCCGGTCTTCATCCGCTGTTGCCCCGTCCCCAAGGCCGCAGGCGACTGCTTCCGGTTTTTCCAGGGAAGCCACGGCGACGCCGTTGTACTGACGCTCTCCCCGGAAGGCGATATGATAGCCCGCATCGGTAAATTCAGTCTGGGGGAATTTGCTGTCCTCCACCTTGGTTTCTTGAAGACAGATAACATCGGGCCGGTTTTCCCGAAGCCAGGGCATCAGGATATGGAGACGGGAACGAATGGAATTTACGTTGTATGTGGCAATGCGGAAGACGGCCATGAAGGTACCTTTCGTTATTGCTCATTGAGATGGTTTCTCCAATATCACGACCTGGCTTCAGTATCAAGGCCATTCCGCGGAAAATAACTTTCTCATGAGACTATCTTGGCGTATCTTCCCTTCTTGACATTGTAAAACATGGCGTTTATGGTCCGATCATGATTTGGTCTTGAAGGAGTGGATTTATGCACATGCTATTCAGGGAGGACCGTGGCGGCGGATGAATTTTCTTGACCTGCGCACGGTTGTTTTTACCAATATAGTCACTTTTACCATCTGCACATTGATGGTCGTGTTGCTGTGGTATCAGAGCCGCAAACGCTTTGCCGGCATGAGCTTTTTGGTATTTGACTTCGCCATGCAGGCGGCGGCGACATTTCTGCTTGCCATGCGTGGCTTCATTCCGGACTGGATGTCGATGACACTCGCCAACGTCCTGGTATTTGCCGGATCCATTCTGGGCTACATGGGGCTGGAACGCTTTGTCGGGAAAATAAGTTCGCAGGTCCATAATTACATCCTGCTTGCGCTTTATGGTCTTGCATTTAACTATTTCGCTTTCAATCAAACGGACTTGGCCATACGCAATCTCTTGGTTTCGCTGGGTTTGCTGACCATTTGGTTTCAGTGCATGTGGCTCATGTTGTATCGGGTCGAGCCCGGCATGCGCCAGTTGACCTTGGGGGTAGGCCTGGTTTTCGGCGCCTTCTGTCTGGTTAATATCGTTAGGATCGCCGAGTTCTTTACAAGCCCCCACCCGGTAAACGACTTTTTCCAATCTGGTTTATTCCAGGCACTGGTCATGATCACTTATCATCTCCTGATGATTCTGCTGACGTTCAGCCTGGTGCTGATGGTGAATAAGCGCCTGTTTCTGGATCTAAAGACTGAGGAAGAGAAATTTTCCAAGGCCTTTCATTCGTCTCCCTACGCCATAACGCTCACCCGGCTGGAGGATGGACGGATTATGGAAGTCAATGAAGGCTTTGTGAATATCAGCGGGTATCGCTACGAGGAGGTGGCTGGAAAAACAACCTTCGATCTGCACATCTGGGCCAACGAAGAAGAGCGGGCGGCCGTAGTTGACGAATTGTCAAGGAACGGCAAGGTGCAGGGAAGGGAGTTGCACCTTAAGAATAAGGCCGGGGAGTTGCTCACGGGACTTTTCTCGGCGGAAGTCATCACGATCAACAACGAAAAATGCGTTTTGACCAGTGTCAGCGACATCAGCGAGCGCAAGCGGATGGAGGAGGAAATCCGGGAGATGTCCCTGCGCGATCCATTGACGGAGCTTTACAACCGGCGCGGGTTCTTTACCATTGCCGAACAGGAGATCAAAAAGGCAAACAGGGCAAGAAAAAAGATGCAAATCATCTTTATCGATTGCGATGGCCTCAAATGGATAAACGACAACCTCGGTCATGAGGAGGGTGACCGGGCCCTTACGGCTACGGCGGACATCCTGCGGCGTACATTCCGTGAATCGGATCTCATTGCCCGCGTGGGCGGAGATGAATTTGCCGTCCTCTCTATTTATACTACGGATATTGATCAGGAGGTCTTTGAAAGGCGCCTTCAGCAACATATAGATGGATACAATGAAAGCGGATCGCGACGATACAAGCTCGCCATGAGCTGGGGTACGTCTGTTTACGATCCTGAATCTCCCATATCCTTCTACGAACTCATGGCCGCGGCCGATAAGCTTATGTACGCAAACAAAAGGGCCAAAGCAAACAGATAGTGATTATTTTCCTATGATCTTGACCAATATCAGCCCCTCGGCGATCCCGCCTTCCCGCAGTCATTGCCGGATCTGAGGGGTGATATTGACAAAACCGCGCCGGGCAGGCACGTTGAACCATAGTTCCTTGCGGTAGCTTTTCATGGCCTCGCTTAGAAGTTTTCCGCCAGGACTTCGTAATAGGACTGGGGATGGAGACAGGCCGGGCAGTTCTTCGGAGGCGCCGTCCCTTCATGAACGTAACCGCAGTTGATGCAGTGCCACTTGACCTTCTGTTTTTTCTTGAAGACCGCGCCGTTGACGATGTTGGCAATCAATGCCCGGTAGCGGCTCTCGTGGAATTTCTCCACTTTCGCAATCTGCTCAAAGGAGCGGGCCACCTCGGGATAACCCTCTTTCTTGGCAGTGGCGGCAAAATCGGAATAAATCGTTGTCCATTCCATCTGTTCCCCCGCCGCCGATGCTTCCAGGTTGGCTTTGGTATCGCCAATGATCCCGGCCGGATAGGTGGCCGTAATCTCTACATCGCCGCCTTCCAAGTGCTTGAAGAATATCTTGGCGTGTTCCTTCTCATTTTCCGCCGTTTCCAAGAAGAAATTGGCGATCTGTTCGAAGCCTTCCTTCCGGGCGGCGCCGGCAAAGTAGGTATAGCGGTTTCTGGCCTGTGATTCGCCGGCAAAGGCTGCCAGCAGGTTCTTTTCCGTTTTGCTTCCCTTGATCGATTTACCCATGTCATTCCTCCTGTTTTTTAATTTCCTTGTAATTTTATATGAGAATCCCCCCATCCCCTTTGTCAAAGGGGGGGGCAACGAACAAGTCCCCCTTTAGCAAAGGGGGATTCAGGGGGATTTTCATGCCTCGTTGTGCCCGCTTCGGGCATGGGTACTAATATCACTTCAGGCGCTGGTCAATACCTGTAAATCCACAATCGGGGGTGTAACAGGTAACATTGAGAAACTCACACTGCTGCCGGCAGGCCGGACACTCCTGGGG
>Ga0247842_10008696_pt1 | contig 10558 bp, 12 predicted proteins | sample LaCruzMarch2015__3_FD_192411 | JGI IMG/M metagenome (GOLD analysis project Ga0247842, IMG submission 192411) | Freshwater microbial communities from meromictic Lake La Cruz, Castile-La Mancha, Spain - LaCruzMarch2015_19m | ecosystem: Environmental > Aquatic > Freshwater > Lake | place: Spain...
TTGAGCTGTTCAATCAGCTCTGGCGGCAGAAGTTCCGTCCTTGTACTCATGATCTGCCCGAACTTTACAAAGGTCGGGCCCAGTTCCTCTAGAGTGAGCCGCATCCTCTCGTAAACGGTAGATGACTCCCGGGCTTTCCCGGGGGAGGGGAGCCGGAACCGGGCTCGACCGGGGAATAATTTTTCAAGTCCGATACTGAAGCCGTACTTGCCCAGCACATCTGCGATCTGCGCATACCGCCTGATACGGTTTATCATGCATATCTATTGGTGGTGGGGATACTTTAAAGGCGTGCTTTTTTTACGCCGTAGGAATGGTACGGGGTGAGAATAAGTCAGAATAATATGGCAGATGGACAATTGCGGTTATACAGCCTAAAAAACCGGACCTGTCTATACTGAACGAGGGATAATTCTCCTTATGCGGGTTTAGAGAAAATGACGATCCTGTTGGTGTTGGTACCGGATGCCATGTTATCTACACCCCAGATGTTGGAGGTTTTTGTAAATGTCTGCTGGTTGATCAACACACATTCGCAAGCAAATCCCGCAAAAATCCCCAGAGGTACAACATGCTCTTCTAACCGTATCGATCGCTTCCTCACCTCACCGACTTCAAAGGCGACATATCCTCCGGGGCGGGTGATACGATAGAGTTCATCAAACACCTTACCCATTACTTCAGACCAGGATACAACTGTCCTTGCCATTGTAATCCGGTTCGCAATTTCTGTTTCATCAAGACCATTGAACCAGCACCGTAACCAGTTGTCTTCCTTATACTGTACAATATCAAGAAACGGGGGTGAAGTGACGGTAAGCTGCACAGAATCATCTGGAATTTCCGGGGTACACCGGGAGTCACAGGTCAAAAGCCTGACGTTTGTTCCTGCATGGTTTAAGTTCTTATGCTCATCTGGAGTCAGGTTGCGCAGCAGGCTTTTTGTTTTATTCAGGATAATCCGGTGGGTGTCGCGATATTCCGGAGTCTGATTTCGTTTTTTGTTGATTCTTTGCTGGCTAAGTTGAGATACAGCCTGATTAGGTGGGAGGGTATAGACCGAGAAGAAACCGGGCGAATGCCCTGTCAGGCGATTCGTTGCAACCATCGCAATCCAGCGGTCGATCATATCATCCCGTGAGGCGGCTTGTCGTGCCAGCAGGTACTGCCGCAGGGTTATGATCTCCTTCTCGGTATCAGGATGATAGAACATCGAAAGGTCAATGTCGGCGGTACCGTACTCATGTGGGATGGATGCCAGCCGTTTCTCTACTGCCTGATGGTCCGGCGGAAAGAACCTGGGGCCGGTCATGACACGGGATAAGGGATTTGCATCGTTTGCAATCGCATTACGCCCCGATAGCCCAGCTTCTATTACGGTTGTTCCACGGCCACTGAATGGATCATAGATGAGATCTCCCTTTTTTGTAAGGAGATTGATAAAGAACCGGGGGAGCTGGGGTTTGAAACAGGCACGGTAAGAGATCTCATGGATGGATGATGCCTGACGCTGGCGAGACGTCCAGAACTCATTGGTATATTTTTTTAGTGCCGGGTTCACCGGATCAAGTGGTTCGACCTGAGTAGGAATGCCGGTATCACTGTTGAATCCTGCAAGAGTGTTGCCAAATCCTGTGCTGTCACACACTCTGGTTTTTAATTCCATCGTGAGGTACAAGTTGTCCGGTGAAGGGTATATCCACTCTGGTGGATATGGGACAAACAAGAGATCTGTACCTATCTCAGGTAGCAAAAAGAATTTATTTATCCGGTGTGCGCGCCTTCTGCATCGAATGCAGGAGGATACCGGACTGTGCCGTGTACTCCGTCGAGAGCTCCGGGCACCAGTTCGATCGCCATGAACGCCTCATCCGGGCAGGGGAAGGGTGCGGTGATGCCAAAGGTCCGTGCTGCAGAGAAACCAAACCGGGGATAATAGCCCGGATGACCGACAACGATCACGGCGCGGTGCCCGAGCTGTCGGCAGGTGTTGAGACCTTCTTCCATAAGTGCCGCTCCGACACCCTGACACTGGAACGCCGGGTCCACACCAAGCGGTGCAAGTGCAAGGGCAGGGACACTATCCTGGTTTTTATCAAGAGACTCTATGGTTATCGGGGGGAATAGCACATGCCCGATAATACGGTCATCATGAACTGCCACAAGGGAAAGATCCGCGGTAAAATCACCATCATTACGCAGTGCATTGACAAGCCGGGCTTCGCCATCCTGTGCAAAGGCATCGTTATGCATTGCGAAAATTTCAGTTATATCGAACGGTGTTTCCGTACGGATAAAAAAAGATCCCATCATTTCCTATAGGAGTCTTGAGGATAAATCATGGATGGTGGTATCTGGTACGCTCTGGGAATATCACGAGTTTATGCCGTGCGTTACGGCATTAAAAAGAAAGAATGGGATAATACAGCTATTTAATTCGCTGGAGAGGCCGCGGCCTTCTTTACCTGGAATGCAACAATAACCGCTCCAATACCACTCACAATAGCAAGAATGCCCACAATTAAGGGGATGAGCTCTGCGGCGAAGAATGGGTAGATCAGGATAATGATACCAAAGATCATGCTGATTGCCCCGAGTACACCATTACCACCATCTTTGGTTTTGAATGCCTGGAACAAATGGGCAGCTCCAATAAACACTCCCCAGAATCCGATGAAGATCGCAAAAAAGGAGAGAATGAACACAGTGCTGTACAGCGGGTAGAGAAGGATGACAATTCCGGCAAGAATGTTTACAATAGATAAGAAGATCTTCCATCCCAGGTTGGTTTTATCAATGGCTAGACTGCCGAGGGTGAAAAAACCGCCAACCAGCCAGTAAGCCCCCATAAATGTGATCATAATAACGGTGGTTATACCGGGAGTCATAAGGAACATAATCCCGATGATCAAGGATAGTAAACCCCACAGCAGCACCAGCCACCACGGCAGAAGGCTTGTCCAGCTCATCATCTTGTCAGATATGTCAGTTGTTTCTGTCATGATAATCTACATGTTCAAATTGCCTTGGAACTTTTTATACTATTTGTAATATTCCCGGGGGAAATCTATCCTGACACTATGAGAGGAATGGTAGAGAAAAGAGAGATCAGATCCTCAGTAGCCGCTCATTCTCCCGAAGCCACTGCCTCCGTTGCTCATAGTCCGGCATGATCTCTTTTACCGTGTTCCAGAACTTCTTCGAGTGGTCGTGCTGTTTAAGATGAACGAGCTCATGGACAATAACATAATCCACTATCTCTAACGGAGCCTGGATGAGTCTCCAGCTGAAGTTGAGCCCACCGGTGCTGGTACAGGAACCCCAGCGCTGCCGGGCATCCGTGATGCGGATCGATTTCGGGGTATACCCGGTCGTCATCGAGAACCACATGCAGCGGGCATGGATCTCCCGCTGTGCCTCCTGCACATACCAGCATTTTAGCCGGTGTCTGATATCGGGGAGCAGTGTCCGGCATACGCACAACCGGTCCGTACGTTCAATGGGGTTGTTGCCGCTCTCCACAATATGCAACGGGTAAACACGCCCGAGATAGAAGAAGGTCTCGCCCTCCACGTACTCATGCACCGTTTCTGCGGGCCGCTGTTTTATCTCCCCGAACTTCTTTTGAATCCAACTACGCTTTTCCTGTACGAATTTATTGATCATAGCGGCCGGTGCCTTGAGAGGTGCCCGCACGATCAGGTGTCCATCCGGTGTGATGACAAGAGCGATGCTACGGCGACGGGAGCGGATTATTTTTTCTATTGGGATATCATCCATGTAAGCTGTGATGAAGAGTACTTTTGAACCGGGAACAAAAAAAAGAGCAGGATTCTGCATTCACTAAAAACTAATGTGCTGATTGTCCATTCGACCCGTCGCTGATAATTTTCCCGTCCTTAAGCCGGATGATCCGGTGGAAGTAGTCTTTGTGCCAGTCCTCGTGCGAGACCATCACAATCGTCTGGTGGAACTCTTCGTTAATCTCTTTGAACAGATCAAGAACAAGCCGCGAATTTTCCGAATCAAGATTGGCACAGGGTTCATCGGCGAACAGGATATCCGGCTTGTTGACCATGGCCCGTGCAATCGAGACCCGCTGCTGCTGACCACCGGACAACTCACGCGGGAGATGATCTCTGCGATCGCATAATCCAATCTTTTGCAGCACCTCAAAACTACCTGCCTGAGTCTGCTCCTCGGTACGATCCACCCGCAGCATTGCGGGGAGGGAGACATTCTCCATCACAGTGAGGTCAGGGACGAGGGCATAGTCCTGGAAGACGTATCCCAGTTTGTAGAGCCGGAACTGGGTCTTTTCGTAATCATTGAGCCGGCCGATATCGACTCCGTCAATCGTGATCCTCCCTGATGTGGGTTCATCCAGTAATCCCAGCATGTGAAGCAGGGTGGTTTTTCCGCTGCCGCTTGCCCCCATGATACCAAGAAACTCACCTCTCGCGATATCGAGATTTATCCCGTCAAGAGCATTGACTTCGACATCCCCCATACGATAGATCTTCTTTAAGTCTTCGATTATGATCATGACATCATGTCCTCATGGCAGTCTGGATATCTTCGCGGGAGATCTGGTAAGCCGGAACATAGCCGGCAACAATTGCAGCGATAAAGAGAATCACGGAGTTCTGGAGAAGATCCATAGGTGTAACATAAAGGGTTGCAGACCATTCCGGCGTGACAATAGGGTTATACGCCATATACGCTGCGAGAACCAGGGTTAGGATGATCCCAAGGATAATACCAAGGATGCCGAGAATGATGACCTGGAACCCATAGTTATGCATAATGACTTCCTTATCCACCCCAATCGCCTTTAAGATCCCAATCTGTTTGCGGCTGCTGATAGTCTTGATAGTGATAACAATGAACAGGACAACTGTCGTAATGATGATACTGACAACCAGTGACACCATGTTGATGATGGCAAAACTCTGGAGTGCCCGTCCCATGCTCTTGCTTAACAGATCTGCAGTGGTCTGGACCTTTCCTGTCCCTCCTACTCCGTACGCGAGAAGTTCGTTCTTGATGAACTGTTCGGAATAGCCGGGTTTTGCCTTGACGGTGATATAATCCGCGTTGTCAAACGCCTTTGGGTCAACCAGTGCCATGTCCGTTGAGGTAACGTAAACTGCACTGTCTGCCTGACTCCAGCCGGTGAAATAGATCCCTTTTACCCGGTAGTCCTTCACATACCCGTTGCCGTAATCAATATTGATTGAATCCCCAACCCGTACTCCCCCAAGCGAGGCCTGGAACTCATCCTCCTGCCGGATTGAGGCGTCTCCAGCTACCGGCCTGCCAATAATAACTTCACCGGTATCAGCTTCACCCAGGTAACTACCTGCAACCATCTTGGTATAGAGTGGGGAAACGGACTTCTCGTCATTGGGCGATATCGCCCGAACCGTGACACCGAGAACACGCTGGCGGTACTTGAGTGTCGCCCCTTTAGTAAAATGGGGAGTGGCCCGTTTCACACCGGGCATACCGTTAATCAGGTCGAGTGTTGCGCCAATATCGGCAACATACTTGTCACCGGACTTGGGGCTGACAAGCACGTTCCCGACCTCGTAGTCCACAACCTGCTTTGTAATACTCTGGCCAATCCCGTTGAACATGGAGGGTAAGAAGATCATGTTGGTAAAGCACATCCCGATAATCAGGATGGTCAGAATCACACTTGAGCGGCTTCCCCGCTGGAGCGAGCGCAACGCCAGCAGGAACGCGACCTTTAGTTCTTTTTTACCCATGTGTGTGTTCCGTCCCCATTCTTCTTTGGCAGGTACCAGTACCGGTAGGCAACGAACCCGAGTATGGCAAGGATGATGAAACCGAGAATAAGGTTCCCTGAATTGTCTGCTGCCGGCACCCGAATATTCATCTGCCGGATCATTGTGTGTACGCCCATGTCATCGGTATAGGTGATTGTAAGATTATAGGGATGGTTCCCCGCTTTTGCCCCCTCAAGAAGGTAGACTGCGGGGGCATCATTACCCGGCTTGATCTTACCGATAAATGCCTCTTTGTTACCTTCTGCCGGGAGATCAATCTTTGCTGATACCTGTTTTGCTTCTCCGGTTCCGGTGTTCTCAATTCGGATCGTGAGATCAAAAGGTGTATTTTCAGTAAGACGTGGCGGATTGGTATCTACGGATACGAACCCCAGTTCTGCCTTACCTTTCATCATCAGATCGATCCCGGTTTTCTGGGTTTGGAAGACGCCATCGATTGCGCTGTAGCTGATGGTCACCGGTATCCGGACAAGACCGGCATTTGCCTTCTTATCGGAGAGCAGGATCAATTGTACGGTTTGTTGGCCCCCCCCGCTGATAGATCCCAGGTGGTAGAGATCGGAATTTTTCGGTGCTACCACGGCACTCGTATTCTCAAGTTTTATGGTCACATCATCAGCAAGGGTCTGTCCTGCATTCCGTAGGGTGAGCGTGACAGGGATCTCTTCACCGGGGTTTGCAGTACCACTAAGCGAGGTATCCATGATCAGGATCGCCTGCCTCTGGATTCCTACTGCCGTATTGACATTCACCGGTATCGGGTACCGGGTGCTCTTTCCCCCTGTGGTGTCAATCCATACCTCAGGATAATACATGCCGCTTTTTGAGGGTGCACGAATTGAAAAACTGATCGGGATTGACTGTCCCGGCCCGATCTCACCTACGCGGTCGAAAGCCTTGCTCAGAACTTCAATGCCATATCCTTCAAGTTTGACATTTTCAATATTGACATTGGTATCCGTAGTTTTTACAACTGCATAGGTTGCGTCCGATAACTGCCCGGATTTTTCAGTGACCGTAGAACTACCTGCGGTATTTTTTATGGTTATCGTGATCGTCCCAAGACTATCGGGCATAAGGACCGACGGGGTCACTTTATAATCGGTGATCGTTACGGTGGGTGCACCTTCTGCGGATACAGGAACCACAATTGCGCTCATGAGCGCGATGATAACTAGGATTGGAATTGTCCATTTCATAAGGATCGCTCTTCTAAAGGAGAGAGTTTTACTCCATTATTATTCTCTGGTACTAAATTACTCTGATTGGTTTTCATCATTATACCATCTCAAGACGAACTGAGCCTACACCCTGCTTTAATGCTATCTCATTGACTGGAAGGGCTGGATTGTAACCTTCAGTAACATACACCCCATGGTTCATGGAAAACCCGGTGGCGGTGATATCGCCAACACCCTGGTGAGCGGTAATACGGGTATTGCTCGTCCTGGGAACTTTCAGGGTAAGGTCACCTATACCGCTTATTATTGTTGCATCAAACCTTCCCCCACGATACCGGCCAAGATCGATCTCGGTATCGCCAGCACCTGAATGGACGTTGAGATTGTTGAGATTAATTTCACCGAGATTCAGCCGGCAGTCACCGGCACCGATATTCACATCTAGTGCAACCGGAACCTTATCCATAATACGGATTTCCCAGCTGTTCGGAGAATGCACGGCAAACCAGGCTTTTCCAGCATGACCTTTGTCGGTCATCCCAACGATTTTTGTCATATTATCAATGGATGATGAAAAAACCGGTTGCCATTCAGGAGCTTTTGAAAAGACTGTTGTTTCCATCAGCACATGATCGCGTGTACCACCATCAACTGTGATCTCCCCGGCGCCCATGATGATTGAAATATTTCCTGAGGTAGCATCATCTAACGGGAAGGCAGTTGTATTGGAAGCGATCCATGCGGTGTGGGTAAATGGAGAGTTTGGGCGATCTGCAAAGGATGAGAAGCCTCCAGATACAGCGGTGATGCAAAAACCGATTGCCAATGATACGATAGCAATCGCGACCAACCATAGGATTACCCGTTTCGGCGTTGTTCCTGAACCGGTCGGTAAGCACCTGATGCCACATTTTTTTTCATCTCTTGGGAGATCTGAGCTCATACAGCACCCCCCGTCCCGGTAATAATATGAATATTCCATTTAAGATAGCGGATGCCCATGTGGTAGAAGAACCGGGCTAGGTAGAAATCACTAATAATAAGCAGGAGTCCGACTGCAGTCATTCCAATGGAGAAGAATATCCCTGCTGAAGGGTACAACCAGATGGAAAACGACGGGAATCCAAGGATCTGCAGAATCGCATAAACAAAGGCAGCCGGCCCGAATATCGTAAACGCGACACCCACAAGAAATACCGCCATAAGCAGGACGACAAGAATGATGAAAGGCACCAGTATGAATACCAGGTTGAACAGGCCAAGTCCAAGAGTGGCCATGATGGCATGGAAGATATTTTTGCAGGAACAGGTGTGCTCGGCTTTTTTCACGAGATGCGTTGCTCGGATCTCTTTTGCAACCTCCTCAGGTGAGCCAAGGGAGCAGAAGAGCTCTTCTTCGGATCGTCCCTCCGTCTTTCCGATCCTGAAATGCTCCCGGTAATCTGAGAGAAGGTCTTCAAGATCTTCTGCCGGAAGCGTTCCTTTGAGCCGGGCGGTTAATATCCGAATGTATTCCTGTTCATTCTGCAGCATCGTTTTTCCCCACGAGTAGCGCGTTCACCGCTGATGCAAAACGCATCCATTCATCCTTGAGTTCATGTTCTTCTTTCCTTCCACTTTCTGTCAACCGGTAATATTTTCTTGGCGGGCCTTCGCCGGATTCCTGCAGGTACGTGGTGACATACCCCTCATCCTTAAGACGCCTTAACAACGGGTAGATGGTGCCTTCCGAGATATCGATTCTTTTTGAGATCTCGTTGACAAGTTCGTACCCGTAGCAGTCCTTCTGGGCCAGAACGGCTAGGACACAGATCTCGAGCACGCCTTTCTTAAACTGAATATTCATGGCATCTCCCTGATAACCTGCGTACCCGGACCCTGGCTTTTAGAACGGAAGCATTCATGACACTTAATTTTCGCTCCGGCCGGGGGGTTTGACAGAGGGTAAAGTTTTCCGGGTTCGCAGGCCACAGTGTTTAACACAGTATCTTGCATTACAAGATACCTACTATTACTTTGGTTAATTGGTATAAAAAGTTCCCGACCGGAGCGGACATAATCGGATAGGATGCAATCATTCAGGATTCTGATAGTTTGTCTATCATTCAGAGAATTATGGTATTGCAAAATACCTTCGTCATAAAAAAAATAGGCAGGTATGTCACCAGCGATGTAGTGCCATCAAAGTTACGATGATGCCTGCTGTACATCCTTTTCGCTTGTAGGAATAATGCGGACAACACTGCCGGGAATCAGGGCTTCAAGAGATCCCTTTAAGGAATCGATGGACTCCTGCATATCCCCAACCTTCTGCTCCGGATCAAACCCAAGGTAGATATCGATATAGATCCTGGTCCCGGAGCGGCGCGACCGGACTCCGTGGAATTCATGGAACTTGTCAAACGAGCCGACCAGTTCCTTTAAAATGACAATCTGGAGCTCTTCTTCCAGAGTCTTGTCAAAGAGATCCGGAAGTGAGGAGGAGATCTCCCGGTATCCGGCGAACAGCAGGAACCCGATAATAACCAAAGAGGCGATCGGATCGATATATTCCGCCCAGCTGTACTGGACGAGGAGCAACGAGAGTACCAGCGCAAAGAGGATAAGAATGTCGGAGAAGGTCTTAGCCCTACGGAGCCGCCACTGGGCCTCCATGATGGGAGTGGGCTCTTTCTGTGCGAGACTATAGTTTTTCTTCCAGTGGTACGAGTCTGTGATACTGACAAGGAGCATGAGCGGGATACCGATGAATGCAGCGTCCATATCGAAATGTTCAGGATTGAGAATCCGGTGGGAGGTGAATAAGAGCAGGATTGCGATGGATATGAACATCACGCCTCCTGTAATGATCCGTGTTAAGGACTCAAACTTTCCCATACCGTAATCGTACGTGAACTTTCCGCCAATCGTCACCCTGCGTATGATAATGAGAGCAAAGGTAGTGGCAAGGATCTCATTTGCACCCTTAACGATATCGGCAAACAGGGTCATGGATCCTGACAGAATAACTGCGATGGACTCCGGGATCAGGACCAGGAGATCAATGCAGAGACCGGTAAAGACCAGCTTCTGACGGGATTCCCTAACTTCTCCCTCATCGTTACTGATCACTTCACCGGTCATGTATGCCAATACATGATGACAGGGCTACTAAAAAAATGTTTAGGGATACCAGAAACAATTGTGGGGGGACTGAAAAAAAAATCACTTGTGCGTATAATACGCCACAATGCCGGCATCACTAAACGCATCAATCTTAACAAACCCAACCCGCTCGAACTGGATAACCTTACCGAGTTCTGAACGTACAGCCGGTTCGCAGGCACCGACAATCTCGCCCTCCTGTGTAAGAATAGTGCAGGGAGCTGTTGCCTGTGCCGGCAACCACTGGACAATATGTGCTTTAGTCGCCCGGGCATCCGCAAGAGAATCTCCCGCGTAGGTAAAGGAAGGCGTCCCGTTGTCCCAGCTGATCTTCACATTGAAGAGATCCTTAAGCCGGAGCATCGTTACATCCGGTGAGACCTCGTTCTTCGGAATGAGAACCGTACCCGTAAACTCCAG
>Ga0247842_10008703_pt1 | contig 10553 bp, 2 predicted proteins | sample LaCruzMarch2015__3_FD_192411 | JGI IMG/M metagenome (GOLD analysis project Ga0247842, IMG submission 192411) | Freshwater microbial communities from meromictic Lake La Cruz, Castile-La Mancha, Spain - LaCruzMarch2015_19m | ecosystem: Environmental > Aquatic > Freshwater > Lake | place: Spain...
GAGTATGAACCCTCCGTCGGAAAGCCTTTTTACCGATTCCAGCCAGAGAGTCCGGTTATCGATGTTATAAAGATATTGATTCTGAATATCACCATCAGCGTTAATCAGTAGCAGCTCGAATCCTTCAGCCTCGGCTCCTCCAAGCGCGAAGCCTTCTGGAGTCGAGGTCATTGACCAGACGATCAAGTGATTACCCCGAAGCGGATTGTAACGCCTCGACCAAATAGGATTGCCATCGAAATCAACTTTTTGCGCCCAGCCTTGATTATCACCAAATCCTGCTAAAACAATCCCTCCTTCAGTTTCCCGCATTCCCTCAAAGCTTCTCCCCCCATTATATCGTCTCGACCAGATCGCAGCGCCATCTTCTCCGATCCGCACAAGATAACCAACTTGTTCGCTGTTGCCGCAAATCATGAAGCCCCCCGCCTTCAACTCCAGCACGGCGTTCGCCCTCCCTCCCGCGTACTCTTGCCGCCAGATCTCTCCGCCTTCCCGATTCAGTCGAACGGCTCCGAACCTTCTGTTATCTCCGATATTCCCCACGATGACCGCGTCGCCGTTATCCGCTTCGATGTTGTAGTAGAAGCGCGATCCGGAAATGATGTAGCTCCAGAGGACTTCGCCCTCTGGGGTAAGCCGCATCGCCCACGGTCTGTAGGAAGTTTGGCCGCAGACAAGGAAGTCGCCGTTCGCTGTGAGGTGAACATCGGCGAAAAGATCGCAGACGCCGAAGTTATTATCGTAGAGCCGCAGGAGATCGATTTCGGGTTGGGCAACGGCCAGCAAAAACGGCGCACCGATAAGGGCGACAACGAGGATACTTCTGCACTTTATTAATTCTTGGAGCATGAACGTTTCTCGATTTACTCGTTAACCTGCGTCTGATTACATCCCATTTCCATCTACTGCAACAAGACTAATTTTTGAATGTCATGGAATTCTCCCGCTTCCAAATGGATCAGATAGACTCCCGCCGGAAGCTCACTCGCATCCCAACTCACCGCGTAGGGGCCAGCTTGCTGAGCCCTACTGTCCACCAGCCTTGCTACTTCCCTTCCCGTCAGATCATGCACAGTCAACCGAGTAGGATAAGCGTCCCCGCTTGTCGAATACCGGATCGTCGTCATCGAGTTAAACGGATTCGGACTAACCGAGAGCATTCCCCACTTGTCCACCTGCCCACTTGTCCACTTGCCTACATCGTCCGGTTCCCTGACCGTCACTTCCCACCTCACTGTATCCCCTTCCGCCCCGTCCATCACTATCGCGCGTACTAAGTGGGGTGGATTTCCAATCCGTCGATCGTCCCACGCAAACCTGAGCGTTACCGTCGAATCGCTCCCTACCGAATCCCCGTCCACCTCCCACCGGTAACTAAGGCTGTCCGACTCCGGATTGAACGGAATTACGCCGAATTCGCCCGATGAATCGGGCGGAACAGTGAGATGCAACTCTCTCGGCCAGAAGTCGAGAATCACAGAACGGACAGTGACGTCCCAGATCACGTTGTCACGGGAATCCCCGCAATAAGCAAGTCCCTCCAACCTGAAATTTCCTGTGTGGATGAACTCGACTGTAGAACGGGACTCTGCTCCTTCATTCGTACTTTCAAGTGTGTTTACATCGGTCAGCGTCCACTGGAACTCGACCGAGTCGCCTTCTGAAACAACAACACTGTCGATCGAGAATGTTTGTAAGGTTGCTCGGTGGATATCAAGATTCAGCGTGTCTGGAGAATATGACACGATGAAGAGGTCATCGACAGTAATATGTCATCGGATAGACACCGTTCCGTCGGGGTCGGAAATGTGGCACTCAACGGTATGCTCCCCAAGGCTGTCAAACTGCGCAACCGCAAGAGTGTCGTCTTGAACCTGTATCCCTTCGCTGGAATCGTCAAAAGTCCAAGTGTATTCAAGATCGCGGAAGAAGTCGCTTACCGCTACGGCTTTAAACTCAATTTCACTCCCTACTAACGTCGTGAGCACGGTGTCTTCCGGCGAAATGCGGATAAAGCGCGGACCGAGCAGATCAGGTTGCAACTTCATGAGGAAACCATCATAAGTGCTGTCAGGTTCGGTCGTCGCAACCGTTCCAGCTCCAATCAATTCATCGTTTTGATTAACGACTATTGACATGAAATTGCTCCATCCAATCCTAAATCCTTCCGCAGTCTCTACATCGTAGAAAGCGTGCCATCGTTCGACGCCATCCGACGCAATGCGAACGATGGCAGGACGATGCAACTCTAAATTATCATTTACGCGCAGGAGCATCCCTGTCAAGGCAAATCCCATGTCCCTTGTGCGAACGATGCCTTGCAGGGAGAGATAGGTTGAAAGATCCTCGTACACACGACGCCATACCTCGTTGCCATCGCCATCTATCTTCAAAGTTCCCGCAAGACGTCCATCCATCCATGTCCCGATTATAACAAACCCTCCATCGCCTGCCGACATCATCCCCTTCACTATCATCTGTGTACCACCTTCAATGTAGTGATGAGTCCAGATTGCGTCGCCATCATCCAACCTAAGCTTAACCACCCAAGGGAATATACTATTACGGTCTTCAACCATACCGTGTCCGGCTGCGACGCAGCCGCCGTCGGTTTCGCGCAATCCATAGAACACCGAATTCCTGATCTGATCGTATGTTCTGTCCCATTGAACTTCGCCGCCGCCATTAATACAGATGACTCGACTATCATACGGAACTCTTGCGGAATTACGTCCCGCCAAAAGCAATCGTCCATCTTTAAGTTCGATGACGGCTTGACACTCGCCTTGATCAAAATCTAATCGCCACCGCAACTCGCCATCGGGACTAATGCGCAAGGCGTGAAATTGACCAACAGCGGTTCCAGCCGTAATCAGGTCACCATCGTCAGTTTCAATAATGCTGTTTAGATAGCCGTTATCGTTGACGTCGTAGGTTCGTGACCAAATCTGGTCGCCGCGGTCGTCCGCTTTAACGACATAGAGGTCTCCGTCGCCGCGGTCGCTTTCAGAAGCAATACCGCACATGACATAGCCGCCATTGGCAAGGGCATAAATATCGAGGAAATTATCATGCCTTCCCGTGTTGTAATGGCGCATGAACTCGACTTCGGGTTGAGCAAAAACCGGGATTGCCCAAGCAAGGAGAATAAAGGCAGAACGATGTTGGTTTTTCATTGTGGTGATCTCGTTCATTGATTCATTGATTCTTCGCTATTTCGTGTGGGGAACAAGGGAAATAGGCGCTGAGATAGTTACCGTCTGTGACCGTGTTTTTTACCCACTCAACACAGCGATGACCTATAATAACGCCTAACTCACTGTCCACTTTTTCGCGGCAAGATCAGAGCAATCATTTCACCAGCAAAACTCTCCAAGTTGTTGACTTCTCATCCGTATCCAACCTGATGACGTAAATCCCGGCTGCTTCTCGATCCGCCGACCACAAAATAGAATGTATGCCTGCCGGGTATGATCCAGACGAGAGCGACGCAACCTGACGACCGGAAAGATTGTAGATCGAAAGTTGCACATGTCCTGCTATGGGTAGCGAATATTCAATCTGAATTTGAGAGTTGAAAGGATTCGGATATACAGACAGAAGACTGAATTCGGTCGAGATTGAAGCATCTTCGCGAAGTGAGAGTGGCGTCTCAACGATTGCTTGCCAGCGATCGGTTGAGCGAACAGTTGCCCGGTCATCGGTAGCTTCCACCCACCAGATTATCGGAGCCAGAGCGAACACATCAGATACAACGCCCAGATCTCGAAGCAGGCTGTCCAGTGGCATGGTGAGTACGCTATCTGTAAGATTGCTTACGATGACCGTACTGTCGATCTGCAAGAATACCACATGGAGATAGAGATTGTAACGAAGACTGTCCTCAGGATCTACATCCTCCGATACGCCCCAAACAAACTCAACGTTGTATTCACCTCGATTCACTCGATGGCCGTCAGCCGGTGCAAAAAGGTTGAATGCTGCAGGCGGATAATTGACCGCGTCGATGGTTAAGTCAAATTCGCATTGCACCGAGGCAAGCGACGAATCAGTCGCGGTTATCGTGATTCGAACCGGCGTTGGATGGTTGTAATGAGCCTGTGGATTTAACTGAAGGACGCTTCCCTCGACGCGCATTCCCGCCTCGACTGGTGCGCCTTCAATAGTATAGCTTAAAGCTTCGTTATCGGCGTCACGGAAAATATCGTCAAGATCCTGAACGCCCACCTGACCGCAGTCTTCATTGACAACAACATCAGCGATGTCTCGGATCAGCTCGGGCGGACGATTCTGATTACTTACATCAATATTCATTTCGAAACTGACGGTATCGACATCATCGGAGACGCTCACGGTCGCTGAATAGCTCCCCGCGCTTTCCAGATCGGTTTCCCAGTAAAATACTCCCCTTCCATCGCCGTTGTCGTTCAGACGCGCCTGCCCGGGCAGATTGTCTGACGCGAAGGTTAACACAAGTCGGTTAGTATCGACGTCAACCGCATAGAGTTCAAACCGGATAGTATCACCTTCGACAGCGGAGAGTCTCTCAACCGGATAATCCAACCACTCCGGGGCGTCATTAAGAGAGAGAATCGTGAGCATGAAGCTGCTTGTAGCAGAAGCGTCTCGACTGGATAGAGTCCCAGCGGCTAATGAACGAAGCTCACGTTGCGAACTCCGCGGATTCCAGATCGTTGCCGCCAAGGGATTGATGAGTCTTCTATCTTCATGTCCGTCGTCTGCAGAAACCAGTATCTCCAGCTCTGTTCCATTGAAGTTAACCGGACTCTCAATGGAAAGAACATGCGTTTCCTCGTCGATAGTTATGTCGAGTGGTTGCGGCGCTTCGACCGAAAAAGTCAACGAGTCTCCGTCCACGTCGATGAAGATCGAATCAAGATCGGCGATGATCCAGGGACCAGTATCCTCGTTAAATTCCAGATCGGATAAGGAGGAAGCCACTTCCGGAGGAGTATTCCGGTCGATAACGCGAATCTCAACGCTGGTATGGCTGCTGAAACCGAATGGATCGGCGGCCTCAAACACCGGCTCATATACGCCGACGTCATTTACGTCTGTCTGCCACGAATAGGTTCCGGTCTGGTCGTCGTGATCGACGAATGACGCTCCGCGTTCGATTGTTCCGTCGTCGTCAACAATTGTAAGTCGAAGTCCATCCTCGTCCGGATCAAACCCTGTAAGAGTAAACTCAATCATCTCACCCCGGTTGACTTCGATTTCACCGACAACATCCTGCCATCTCGGAGCGTCGTTGACGGGAGTAATCGTAAGAATGAACGAGTCCTCCGCTATGCCGTCGCGACTGACATTCCGGAACGGCGCTGGCGATAAGGGCTGGAGATTAATTCGTCTCGTTTCGCCAGTTTTTTCTTCCTTTAGTGATCTGATGTTTCGAACGGTTCGCATCGAGATCGATTGCCGTCCACCCTGTTGGTCGGAAGCAGTGATTTGGATCTCCAGACTATCGGCGTTGAAGTTATCAGGCGCTTCAAGGAGGAGAGTGTGGTTTTCGCCGTCAACACGGGCTCTCAGCGGATCGGGGGCGGTAACTTCGAAGCTCAACTCATCGCCATTTGGGTCGCTGAATACGGTGTCGAGATCGGCGATTTCCCAGGGACCGGAATCTTCGTCGAACGACAGGTCGGGAATCTCGCGGGTAAGCTCCGGTGGATCGTTTTCGCCGATTCCTTGCAGGGGAACCGTGACTTCCGGAGTTTCGGGATCGCTGGAATTTATTGTCAACATACCGTGGAACTCACCTGTCGCTGCAGGCGAGAAAGTGACCGCGATTATCAGCGAGCTATCTGGCTCGAGAGCGATTTCTCCTTCGAACGCGACGCTGAAGGATTCTCCTTCGACTGCGACGTTCTGGATCGTCAGGTCTGCCGTGCCAGAGTTGCCGATGGTCAATGCTAACTCCGAAGTTTCACCGATCCGGGTCGGTTCAAACAGCAGCGAGTCTGGCGATACGGCGATCTGCGGGAGCTGACTGTTGAAGAACAAAGCGCCTTGATCGGCGCGTGTAGAGTCGGGATCGAGCGGAGAATTTGCGTTACCAGCGTCGATACAGGGACTGCCCTCGGACAAGCGGAAATTGCCATTATCCGGATCGATAAAGCGAGGATCTGAATTCTGATTTCCGTTTCCCCAAGTCAATTGACAATTGCCGTTAGTGACAATACCCTGCTGCCCATCCTGTACGTCGGAGTAACCAACGATCATTCGATTCTGCGCCCCCGCCCCTGAACTATACGCTGCGTCGGGATCGTTGTCCCAGACGATGCAATTGGTTAAAGTAGTGCTGGAACCTTCGCGGATGTATTCGCCGCCGCCCCATCTTGCTGAATTTCCAATTATGGTACAGTTGATAAGTTGTGGAGCAGCTCCACCTCGAGCATATAATCCGGCTCCTCCAGCGTTAACCGCTGTATTTCCGGTGACGATACAGTTTCGAATCGTGGGGCTTGACGTTTCGCAGTAGATTCCGTCGAGTCCTCCAGTGATTGTGAAACCGACCAGCTTGGTGGTCGCACCTTCTCCATCCAGAAATGAAACGACTCCACCGCTACTGTCGCCGTGGATTATTGTGTTCACAATCGTTTCGGGATTGTTGTCAGTCAGGTAGAAACTGGCCAGAATGATCTCTTTACCGGTAAAAACGACATTCTCTTGATACTCGCCCGGTCGAACGAGTACAGTATCACCATCGACTGACATGCTGATCGCGTCCTGAATGTTCAAGAGGTCGTCCGGTACGATCCAGACATGACGATCCTGTCGGTTTACCCCAAAGCCCGTCAGCGCTGCCTCAATCTCGCTATAGACCGGATCATTGCTTGAAACTAAAAGGTCGGCAAATCGTTGACCGACTTCGCTGGGGGTGAACGATGTTCTGATAGTCTCGATTTGGCCGGGATCGACACTGACAACCTGCTCAAAGTCCACAGAGAAGTCATCGGGATTATCTCCGGACAGACTTATCTCAGATACTGTCAGCGGAGCGTAACCGACGTTGCGAAGTTGTATCTGAGCTTCGACGCTCTGCCCAAGCTCCACCGCGTCGAACTCATACGACACCGCGTCGATCAGGATGCGCGGCTGGTCGTTTCGCTCGTGCGGCATGTGAAGAGCGCCAAGCTCCATCCATGTACCGTCCGGATCACGTCCGCCGTCCGGGTTGCCTGCGTCGAGACAGGGGCTCGCATCGGTCAGAGCATAGTTGCCATTTTCGGCGGCGGCGAATTCTGGATCGCGATCCAGATTCCCGTCGCCCCAGATAAGAACGCCGTTGTGGTTGAGATTGACGTCTCGTTCACCATTCATCACATCCGAATAAAAGATGTTAAGAGTATCAGGAGCGCCTGTCATCGCAAAGAGTATCTCCTGCGGTTCATTGTTCCAGAAGATGCTGTTGGAGATCGTCAGGTTGCAGTTGTCGTACAGATAGAGACCGCCTCCGCGGATCGCGTTATTGCCTGTGATGGTGCAGTTGGTCACTGTCGGACTGGCGGCGTAACAGTCCATTCCTCCGCCCGCGATGGACGCGGTATTCCCACTGATCAGACAGTGGTCAATAATCGCGTCCGAGCCCAGTTCGCAGTAGATACCCGCGGCGTACCAGGCGTTATTGTCGAGGACTTTAAGGTAACTCAGGCGCGGCGACGCGTCATGACAGTGAATCCCGCCTCCGCTGACGTCATTTTCGGCGTCGATTGAACCTGAGCCGTTGCGGATAGTAAATCCGGTAAGCAAAGCGCCGTTGTTCTCGCCGCTGTCCAACCTCACCACGCTGCCATTGCGGTCGCCATCAATTATTGTCGAGTCGAGGTACGCTTCGTCGCCGGTGGTAAGGAATAGACTCGCGACAGTGATGTTCTTGCCCATGAAGTTGATTGTTTCGACATATGTTCCTGGCGAGACAAGAACGGTATCTCCAGACGCCGATCCGTCGATAGCATCCTGAATCGTCTGGAAGTCGCCCGGTACTGTCAGCAGAGTGTTGTGGTGATAGTAGTTCCGGATGGCGACATAGGTGGGGTGATAGAAATCGACCGCAGGAGCGTAGTTCCGGTAAGTTACGCGTCCCCCTGCGCTGTAGTAATCGAGGATATCCTCGTTGATCACGCCGGGGAATTCATCCAGTTCGACATGGAGCCAGTTCTCATCGTCTTCTAATGTATCATGCTGTCCAAATGAATAGAGCATCTGTTCATTCCAACTTGAGGCGAACATCGTCACATTGCCGTCAATCGGCAGGCGGTTCTGATAGCGATAGACGCCCTGGTAAGAAGTATCATACCAGACAGCGTAGAAATCATCCACTCGAACCGCTGCATGGTTTTCATGCCCGCTCGAGTTGGCTGCAACCGGAACTTCGGGAGTCAGGCTGACCATGTCGAAGCGATTATCAAAATCGAGCACCGGTGGATTAGGATAATAGTCGAGACGCGTAGAGAGTTCGATTGCTTTCAGGTTGGGATGCGCGTCGCTATCGTAACTGTGAACCTGAATGACAAAGTCCTCGTCGATCAGATCGACAACGGCAAGGTGAGCTTGATGAAAAGCGCTATTCTCAAGGCGTGTAGGATCCGCAAGTGACTTGAGATTTGAGTAATTGCCGACGCCGGTCCAGGCAACCTCACGTCCGACTCCCGCGACAAAAAACGCTCGAGCGCCAATCGTAGCAAACGCATCGTAACCGCTGTGACACGCGAGAAAATCGTCTTCGGGATGCGGAACTTCGATAACTACATTTGGCGTGACTGGATCGAGATCAAAAATGAACAATCCCCATCCCAAATCAAACGATCCGATCACATCGTCAGATTGATCTTGGGTGCCGTTATCGTCAACGTAGTCTTCATTCAGTCTTTCCCGCAGGATGATGTAGTCCTTCTCGCCGTCTTCCAGATGAACCATCGAGTAGTTGTCGCTGAAATCCGATAGCGCTAAAGCAACCCGCGCAGCGTCCACATTGCCGGATGTAAGATTGTCGAAAATCTCGCGCCAGTCAGCGATAATTTCTTCCTTGTTTTCAAGGCTGTCGATGGCTGTGAAGGCTCCGAATCCATTCGTCTGGCGGTCGAGTTCCGGTGGACCATAGTCGTTGTAATCAGCGACAGCGATCCCTTCGACTACATGACTGATCCAGTTGTCGTAAGCGCAGCCTTCTTCCTCACCGGCAAAGAACTCCCGCAACGATCCTCGCTCTTCGATAATATTGAACTCAAGCCCGCGGCCAGATAGTGGAATCTCTTTGCGATCTGAATATGGATCATCCGAGTAGATGATAGCTGTTCCCGCAAATTCTCCAGCTTCTTCCGGGAGAAAAGTGACCGCTATGTCAATGCTATTCCCCGGTTCGATTACAACAGGATCATCCAAGCCGCCGATAAAGCAGGCTCCTTCGACGGTGATTTGGGAGATATGGAGATCCCAGTTGCCCTGGTTGGCGATGGTTATGGTATGTCCCAATCCGTGATCAGTTACTCTTACGCCAAAATCGAGCGATTCCGGCGCGACAGACATCAACGGATATTGTGCAAAGTCAGCAACGGTGAGAACTCGCACGCCACTCTCGCCATCGGACACGAAACACAACTGTCCCTGGACCGCAACGCCTTGTGCTTCGCCGGGCGTATCATAGCGATAGTCCTCTTCCAAGCGCTCCGGTTCAGTAATGTTAATCGCCGCGATTCCAGACGCCCCATTTGCGACATAAGCAAATCCCCCAGCAATAACGACGCTTATGGCGCTGCCCTCTGTATTGTAATTCGCGCGCGCTTCCGGATTCGCAGGCGAAGAAACATCAATTATCGCGAGCCCTTCTTCGCCGTCTGCAACATAGGCGTATCCCCCCCTAACTGCGATCCCGAGCGCGTTCCCCGGCGTATCGATAGATCCGACTTCGCGTGGATTTTCCCGGTCTGCTACGTCGATGACCTTAAGCCCGCCTTCTCCTGCTGTTACATAGGCAAAGTCGCCTAAAACTGCTATGCTGCGAGCGTTCCCCTCAATTTCGCCCGTCCCCGCGTCGCGAGGTTCGTCCGGATTGGAAATATCCACGATGCGAAGCCCGCCATCAAAATCTGCGACATAGACATAAGAGCCTGCCGCCGCAATCCCGTATGCCACTCCGGGGGTGTCGAAAGCCCAGACTTCCACGGGATTGGATGGATCGGAAAAGTCGATCTTCCGCAATCCGCCTTCTTCATCTGCGATGTATGCGTATCCATTCGAGACTGTGATACTTCTTGCATTGCCCGGTGTATCCAGATTGCCCAATTCCGCCGGATTGCTGGGATCGGAAATGTCGAAAATGCGAAGCCCATCCTGACCGTTGGCCACGAGGGCAAGCGGTCCTGCCATCGCTATTCCCAACGCCTCTCCCTGCGAGTCGATCGATCCAATTTCCTCAATGCCGCGTTCAGCGCCTCTTCCGATGAGGACGACGGTCATCTCAGGATTATCAGGATCATCGGACGCAACTGTAACAATTTCCTCAAACTCGCCTGCTTCGGCAGGTAAAA